>Ga0247790_10000175_pt1 | contig 33470 bp, 26 predicted proteins | sample UWRJS171409R4_FD_179913 | JGI IMG/M metagenome (GOLD analysis project Ga0247790, IMG submission 179913) | Soil microbial communities from Arlington Agricultural Research Station in Wisconsin, United States - UWRJ-S171-409R-4 | ecosystem: Environmental > Terrestrial > Soil > Agricultural land...
CAGCGAGACAGACGCAACCACGAAACGAACGCGCATGGAGCTCCTTCGAGGCCCTCCGCACGTGGGCCCCGAGGAAGCTACGAGCCAGCCGCGGCGGTGGATCAGCGCCCGCGGGGCTCGACCGCACGGTCGCGTCCGTGAGCATCCACTCCTGCTCGACCTGCATGCGTGCGTGCGTGCAGCTCGAGGTCGAGCTCGTCGATGGACTCCAGGAGCTCAGCTCATGCAATGCCGCGGTATCGCTTCATCCGCCGCCGTGGCGCTCGCTGGCGAACGCCCGGAGGTGCGCCACGATCGCGTCCACGTCGTCGGAGATGAACAGCCAGCGCGCGTACTCGTGGCCGGCCGCGAGCTGCTTCAGCAGCGGATAGACGGGCTTCACCTCGGTCCAGTACTGCTCGCCCAGGAACACCATGGGGCTCGCGGTGCCGTAGGTCCGGTAATGGTTCTGCGCCGCGTCCTGGAAGATCTCCTGGATCGTCCCGGCGCTGCCCGGCGCGAAGACGATCCCGTACATGCCGATCGCCAGCACGCCCTCCTCGCGCACGCTGTTGTCGAAGTACTTGGCAATGTGCGTGGCGAACACGTTCGGGGGCTCGTGGCCGTAGAGCCACGTGGGCAGCGCGACGCTCGTGCACCGGCCCTCGTCCTCGGGTGACAGGGGGAACCGCGCGCGCACCTCGAACGCGGCGTCGAGCCACGCGTCGATCGGGAGCATGGCCGGGGCCTTCGAGAGCACGGCCACCGCCGCGTCGAGGTCGCCCGGGTCGCGCGTGGCCAGGTAAGCGCCGAGGTGCCCGGCCTCCATCGCCCCGGGGCCGCCGCCCGTGGCCACGCAGAAGCCCGCCAGGGACAGCTCGCGGCCGAGCCGCGCGACCGTGCGGTACATCGGATCTGCGCGCGAGAGGGCGTGGCCTCCCATGATCGAAGCGACCTTGTGCTTACCTGCCGCCAAAAAGTCCTGGAGGGCGTCCGTCACGGCATGATCGTGAATGCGCTGCGCCAGATCCTCGACGATGTCCTTGATCTTCCGGGACTCGGAGAAGTGGCGATAGACGCGGCAATCGAACGCGCCGTCGTAGCTCCCCGCCAGGCCGTGCTGATAGCCCTCGTAGAGCTCCGCCACGCTGTAGAGGAGCCCGCGGTAGATCGAATAGGGCAGGTTCGGTAGATCCGGAAAGAACAGGGCGCCCGTCGCGTGCGCGTGCGCCGCGGCGGCGGGCTCGACCTCGCAGCCCAGGAAGAGGGTATTCGTGAGCGGGGCGCTCATCAGGGCCGATGTGTGGCCGCGGAGATCCAGCTTCTGGAAGACGCAGCCTCCGAGCGCTCCGCCCGCGCCGACGTGCAGGTCGAGCTCGGCGATACTCTCGATCTCGTGCCGTTCCTTGATCATGACTCTGTCTCTCCTCTCGAGGCCGGTCCGGGTTCAGCGCCGGTGGTCGTCGTGGGGGCTGGGGTGAACGCCGGCATGACCGGGACGGCCGCGTCGGCCTCGTGCCGCGTGATCGTCCCATCGCCGTCGGCGTCCAGGATCCGGAGCACGTCACTGACGACGATCTCCGAGGGCGCCTCGGCCGTCGTCCGGGTGATGGCGGACGCGAGCTCGTCGGGGGTGACCACCGAGTCTCGATTGGCATCGATGTCGGTGAAGCTCCCGAGCTGCCGCCACAGCTCCACGGAGAAGGCGTCCACGAGGATCATCTTGATCTCCCGCCCGCTGTCCCGCGGCGGCACCGTCTCCGGACGCTCCCGCGCGTGCTGGAGCAAGGGCTCGATCCCGTTCATTCCACCGAGCAACCCCAGCACGGTGGCGATCCGGTAGTCGCGCTCGAGGTCGATGGCCACCCCGCCGATCGCGGTGACCACGTCGTCCGGGCCCTCCACCGTCATGCGATCGTCGACCTGCAGATACCCATTCGAGCCCTCGGCCACGCCCCGGGCTGCGGCGCGCGAGCTGGCGACGGCGTCCCGCACCACCCGGCCGGACATGGTCACCACCACCGTCTCGTTGGCGTACGGGAGCGCCGCCTTGAGATCGGCGTACGTGAAGCGCTCCTCGTAATCGCGCGCTTCTCGTACGCCGCCGCCGTGGAGGAGGCAGCCGTCCGCCCCGAGGACGTCGCGGATATGCGAGCACAGGACCGACCCCATCGACGTCTGCCGCGACGTGATCCCCACCGACGAGAGCTGCGCGTCCGGCGGGATCCGGACGAGCGTGGCTTCATCGAGCTTGCGGATGGCCAGCATGTGCCGATCCACGCGCGCGCGCAGCTCCGGATCTTCGGGGAGCTCGCTGACCTCCTGGAGCTTCAGCGTGACGGCGGGCAGATCAGGCACCCCGGCGGGTGGTGCTTCCGCGGGCCAGACCAGCTCGACCACCACGGCATTGGCCGCTTCCGCGCCCGCCTTGATGACCCAGCACCCCTCCACGTCATCGATGAGCACCTCGTGCTCGTGTCCGGCGATGATGATGGGGAAGCGCGGTGCCCGCTGCATCCGGGCGAGCGCGTGGTCGTCCGCGCGGTCCTGGTGGGTGATGGGGATGACGCAGGCGCACCCCTCTTCCTCGACGAGCCGCCTCGTCCAGCGGAGCGCGGTCTCGTTGGCCGGCTCGATCGCGTGCCCGCCGAACGCTCCCGGCCGGTACAGGTTCTTATGGTGCGCGAGCAACCCCAGGAGGCCCACCCGGACCGTGCGCCCGCCGGGGCTCGTGACCTCGATCGTCTGGTGGGTCGGCAGCTCGGGCCGGAACGCGGGCATGTTGGTATTGAGCCACGTCCCCCGCAGCTCCCCCACGCGCTTGACGAGCTCCGGCATGCCCACATCATCCTCGTGATTGCCGAACGTCACGTGGGTGATCGGGATCGCGTTCAAACAATCGATCATGCCGGCGCCTTTATCGAGGCTCGACAGGATGCTCGGTGCGATGAAGTCGCCCGCGAGGGTCACGAGGAGCGCGTCTGCAGGGGACGTCTCCGCGTGGTGCTGCACGAGGCTCTTGAGCCGAGGCAGGTTCTCCAGCGTGTAGACGTCATTCACGCAGATGATGCGCAGCGCCGGCCCTCTCGCCGGCTCCCGCGGCGGCGGGGGCGTCGCCGCTACCACGAGCGCTCATCCCCGCCACCGGACATCAACGCGCCGTACTTCATGAACCGCCGGGCTATATTCATCCGTGCACGTGACCGTAGCCGATCTCCCCGGTCCGGATCTCCCTTCTGATCACGGCTTCGGCAGTCGCGCCTTGATGAATCGCAGCACGCGGCCGGCCGCGGGCGGACCGGGGTTGCGTCATGGCATCAGCGCTGCGCGCATCCACGGCATTGCATTCGGCATGCGGGGGCGCGCTGAGCAGAGAGCGGGCCATCCGCGAATGCGGCGAAATCACGTCACAGAAAGTGTGTTTTGTTCGGGAGTACGGCCAGACGTTGTCCGTATGACAGACAGTCCGGACGAGCAGGAGCCCGAAACGACTACTTGCTGTTGGCTCGCGAATCAACCTCGGGCCGGCACCACACGCGCTGCCCGCGCCGCGCGAGCCACACCGGCGCGAGCAGCGCCGGCAGGACGACGAGGTCGGTGGGATCGGTCGTCAGCCGCGCGCGCCCGAGCGCCGGCAGCGCCGCATCGGCGACGGCGGCGGCGAGCACGCGGAACGGCCACTGCAGCGCGGCGACCCCGAAGCGATACGCGTCGCCCGCCGGCACCCACAGCTTGGTCGCGGCGAACACGGTGCCCGTCGCGACCGTCGCCGCGATCACGGTGGCGAGGCCGCGCCGGACCCCGAACGCCTCGACGGCTGCGGCCAGGAGCAGCGGGAAGAACACCATGCCGGCGAGGTCGGACAGTTTGCCCGTGACGACGCCCGGCGCGTGCGTCTTGAGCAGGTGATCGTTGACGACCAGGAGCGCGATCGCCCCCAGCGTCGCTGGCGCCACCAGCGCGCGCGTCGCGATCACGGCAGCGGCCCGAGGTCCGCGACGTCGAGCGCGAGGACGGCGCCCGGCGGCGGGGTTTGGACGTCGTCGCCGAACGCCTCGAGCTCGATGATGCCGGTGATCTCGATGGTCGGATCCTCGGGGAGCGACTCGCGCCGGAGCCGCAGCTCGAAGCGCTCGGTGCACGCGACGGTGTCTAAGCAGTGGTCCAGCGCCGGCACCGAGAGGACAACCGTGGCGAGGTTGCCGGGCATGACCAGGACCGGCCGCCGATCGGAGCCGGCGCCCTGCATCGACACCAGCTCGACCTCGAGTTGTGCCGCGTTGACGCCGGTGACGTCCCGCGCGCGCAGCTGGAGGTGGACGGCGATGTTGCCGCTGACGAGCGGCAGCGGCTCGGTGCTGGTCAGTGTCGCCGTCAGGGAGCGGACGTTGAGCGGGGTCGTGTCATCGAGCACCTGCGGGACCAGGCCCTCGCTGGCGTCTAGCTGCCACCGGTTGATCACCGGCGTGGAGGCGATCGATGCCAGCACGCCCGCGGCGAACACGATCCGAGCGAGATGCTTTCGAGCGATCATGCCGGCCCCAAATCCACGGGTCGTGCCAGCAACAACATCGCGTTCGCCCACACTTGCGCGCCGCCACCTCGCACCGCGGCCCCCTCGCCGCGACATCGCTGTCGCGGTTCACCCAACGTAGTCGCGATCACGGCTCCGGCTCGGTGGGGCTGGGCTCGCCGGGCTCGCCCCATCCGTCAGGCTCGATCGCTCGGGCTCGCGCCACCGCGCGGCGCGCCCGGCGCCCGGGAATGCTCCGTGGCTAGCGAAGTATGCCTGCGTTCCGAGCAGGAGAGTCGGCCAGCTGCAGGTCGCGGTGCGGGTCGCTGAGGCGCGCTGCTCGGCGAGCGCGTGGCGCGCATCATGACGCGGAGGGGCACGAATTCGAGGGCGATGTCTCGGCCGAACAGGCTCACCTACCCTGACCGGCCTCGAGCAGCCGCCCACGTGCTGCAGCCTGGGCGAGCGTGTTGACACGATCTGACTCTCAATCGCGAGGACGCAATGACACGATATGAGGTAGTGGCTCAAGATGTTGGGACGGGGGCTTCGGCCGCATCCACAAGGCCAGAGATACAGTCCTTGAACGTGACGTCGCGATCAAAGTCCTCGATCCTATTTTTAAGATAAGTCCCAGCGAAGAAGATAAGGAGAGATTCCGCAGGGAAGCGAAGGTTCTCGCCAGCCTTTGAATCGCGATTTCCGGCTGAACGGCGCCGCGGTGCCGGCGTGCTTCGCCGTCTCCCTCCATGTGCGGCACAGCGGATCCCAGTACGCGCTCGTGAGCGACTTCTACCGGCCAGCGTCTCTCCGCGTCCGCTGAGCGCCGTCGCTGAGCTCCGCCGCGCTGCCGACTGTAGCCTCCCCGCGCCTGGCTGGCGGCCGCCGCCGGGTGATGATGCGGGGATGGAGATCCTCCGCACGCCCGACGAACGCTTCGCCCAGCTCCCCGGCTACGACTTCACGCCCCATTACGCCCAGCTCGGCGAGCTGCGCGTGCACTACCTGGACGAGGGCGCGCGCGACGCGCCGGTCGTGCTGTGCCTGCACGGCGAGCCGTCGTGGAGCTACCTGTACCGCAAGCTGGTGCCAGGGCTGGTCGCGGCGGGGCTGCGCGTCGTCGCGCCGGACCTCGTCGGCTTCGGCCGCTCCGACAAGCCGGCCGCGCGCGAGGCGTACACGTACCAGGCGCACGTCGACTGGATGGCGGCGCTGCTCGATGCGCTCGCGCTCTCCGACATCACGCTGGTGTGTCAGGACTGGGGCGGGCTGATCGGGCTGCGGCTCGTCGCCGAGGACGAGCGCCGGTTCGCGCGCGTGGTCGCGAGCAACACGTTCCTGCCGACGGGCGATCAGCAGCTGCCTCCCCCGTTCTTCACGTGGCGCGCGATGTCGCAGTCGATGGCGGACTTCGCGATCGGCCGGATCGTTGGATTCGGCTGCGCGCGCCCGCCGGCGCCCGAGGTGATCGCGGCGTACGACGCGCCGTTCCCCGACGAGCGCTACAAGGCCGGGGCGCGCCAGTTCCCCCTGCTCGTCCCGGCGCAGCCCGACGATCCGGCGAGCGCCGCGAACCGCGCCGCCTGGCAGCGGCTGCGGTCGTTCACGCGCCCGTTCCTCACCGCGTTCGGCGACTCCGATCCGATCACGCGCGGCGCCGACCTCTTGCTCCAGACCGCGATCCCGGGCGCCGAGGGCCAGCCGCACACGACGCTCGCGCAAGCCGGCCACTTCAGCCCCGAGGACGCGGGCGAGGAGCTCGCGGCGATCGTCGCCGCCTTCGTCGCGCGCTGAGCGCCCGTGTGGGACGGTCGTCACGAGCCCGCGTGCCGCTGACGCCGCTCGTCGCCTCGCCGTCCATCACAGCACTCTGCGCCGGCTCGACGATGGGATGCCGAGCTGCTCGCGGGCCCTCGCGACGATGCGGCGCGCGACGGTGATCCCGGCGTCGGAGAGGCGCTGCACGATCTCGCGATCGGTGAGCGGGTGCGCCGGATCCTCGGCCGCGATCGCCTCGCGCACGCGTGCGAGTAGGTCCGCGTCCACGGGTGCCGGCGGTACGCGAGCGACCCGCGCGGTGGCGTGCGAAGGCGCCGGCGCGTGGCTCACGCGCGGCACGTCGACCGACGCGAGCAGCTCGCGAGCGCGCGGAGCCAGCGCCTCGGACACTGGCCGCGCATAACGCGGCCCGAGCTGCGCGAGGAACAGCAGGAGCGCGGCGCGCCGGGCGTCGCCGTCGGGGCTCTGCGCCGCCAGATCGCGTACGAGCCGCCCGATGCGCTCGAGCGCCGGCACCGCGAGGTAGTGATCCGACAGCGCGATCGCGAGATCGTGATCCGGATCCGCCTCGGCGTGGCAGGTCATGCACGGACACAAGGCCCCGAACTTGATGTCACCGCACCGCAGACACAGCGCTTGCGTCATCCGTCGAAAGTGCACGATCTCCGTCGACGTGCACGCCAGCGCCGCGAACTTACTGGCACGCTTCGTGTGCCTCGTCGAGCCCGCGCGCTGGCACGCTTCGTGGCGACGGAACGCCTGGCTATTCGTTCGCGAGCTTCAGCACCTCGGCACGCGTCTGGGCGTCGAGTCGGAATCGCAGCGCCTCCAGGCGATCGAGCACCGGAGACACGCGCGCGAGGTGGCCGCTCGACTTCGCTTTCAGCAGGATGCCCAGGGTCCGGTGAACGGAATCCCTAGCAACCGCGCATAGCGGCGGGCGAGGCCATCATCGAGGAGTGCGAGCGGATCCGCGACCTGCTTCGCGATCGCGAGGACTTCTCGTTCCCCGCGATCGAGGTCGACCACGATCCGCAGCAGCGCGAGCTCGTCCGCCACCCTACCCGGTACCCACGACGGTTCCATAGAGCGCAGGGAGCAGGTCCAGGAGCTCGGCTTGATAGAGGTACTGCAGCGGTGAGGTGTTCGAGATCACCTCACGCACGCGCGAGCTCCTCGGCGAGCTCCTCAGCCGACATCTTGAAGGTGGGGATGCCGTAATCGGCCAACTTCGTGCGGAAGACAACGCGCGGAACGCCCGCGAGCGCGGCCGCCGCCCCCGAAGACAGGCGGCCCAGCTCGTACAGCTTCATGGCCGCCGCCATGCGGATCTCCTCGGCCATCTCGCTCGGCGTTCGCTTGAGCGCAACGAGCGCCTCATCCGGCAACGAGAGCTTGATGTCGAACATGCTGTCGCAGGGTAGCAGGGTGCTGGCGATCCTGGTTCTGGCAGCCCCGATGCCCGAGTCGGCTTCGGCTACGTCATGAACCTCTGGTCATTCCGGATCGGCGAACCGCGCGCGTCGAACCTGGCCGCGGCGGTCGCGGCCTGCCTCGGGTGACGGCGGCTCCCGTCCGTGCCGGTCCGATTGGGCGGTAGCGCACAGTGATCCAGGAAAAATGGGCGCTCGGGGACGGAGTCGAGGACGCGCTCAGCGCTGAGGCTCCAACCAGGCTCGTCGGTTGCTCGTCTCCTCGATGGCTTACGCCTCATGGCCTGGGGCTTGCTTTAGCTCTGGACACATCTACTACAACCAAGGAGCTCGACATGAGTAACGAGAGCAAGCGCGCGGAAGGGAAAGCGGAGGAGCTGGGCGGCAAGATCAAGCAGGGCATCGGCAAGCTCATCGGCAACGAGCAGATGGAGGCCGAGGGAATCGTGAAGGAGAAGAAGGGCGAGGCGAAGCAGGAGGCTGCGAAGGCCGCCGAGCGCACGAAGGGCAAGGTCGAGGAGATCGTCGGAGCGGTGAAGAACCGCGTCGGCGCCGTCATCGACAACGAGCAAATGCAGGTCGAGGGGCGCGCCAAGGAGCTCCAGGGCGAGGCCCGCCAGAAGGCCAACAAGTAGAATCAACCCCGGTCCGCAGCCGGCGCCATCGCCGCCAGTGCCAGGTACATTCCGGCTGCGAGGAGGAGGGCATGGGTCGAGCCGCCGACCCGCAAGGCGAGCACCGCGACGACTCCGCCGGCCACCGACGCGGCGCCGTTGATCGCCCACAAGCTGGCGATGCGCCCAGCGGGCTCGCCGTGGTGTGCGAGGAGCACCGGAAACGGACTCCCGATGGCGAGCCCGGCGGGCGCGAGGAGCGCCGCGATCAGCAGCAGTCGGCCGGCGTCACTCGAGATCCCCTCGAGCCACGCGAGGTCTCGCACGAGCAGGGCCGTCGAGGCGACGGCGAGCCCCGCCGCCAGGCACGCCCACGAGACGCCGCGGCCGAGGCGGCGCCACCGGCCCCCCAGCAGCAGCGCGCCAGCGGCGCTCCAGGCGAGCAAGCTGAACAGGACGAAGGACACGGCATGCAGCGTGCCGCCGGCCGCGAGCGTGAGCCGCTGGATGAGCGCGAGCTCGACGCACAGAAACGCGGCCCCGAGGCCCGTCGCGACAGCGGCCGGGCGGAGGAACGGACGCGCATCGCGCCGGTGCTCGCTCATCAGGACGAGCACGAACAGGATCGCGCCCGCCAGGGCCCACAACCGGCCCGGCTCTGCGAGCGCGGTCGCTCGCAGGCCCTTGGTGTTCTGAAAGAAGTACGGACGCTCGTCGTGGACCGGTGTCAGGTCGTCATCGCCCGTGGCGCCGAGCTGCGCCGGATCGAGCAGCTGAGCGCTGCGCTCCGGCGGGTCTCCCGGCCCCCACAAAAGCTCCGCTGGCGCGAGATCGAAGCGGTCGGCCACCTCCAGCGGCATCGGCGAGGCGCGAACGACGAGCATGTACTGATAGGCAGTCCCGGGCCGTGGATCGTGCAGGACGACAATCCCTTCGAGCGCTCGTGCGCGATTGACGCCGATCGTCTGGAGGGCTTCGATCACCGTGAGCAGCTGCCGGTACGCGTTTCCGGGATCGCTGTGGATGAGCACCAGTACGCCCGTCGGGGTCAACCGACTCAGATACAGCCGGACCGCCTCGACCGTGTACAGGTGGGACTCCAGCCCCGCCGGCTGCGCGTGGACGTTTCCCGTCAGCGCCAGCGCGAGCTCGATGAGGTCGTAGCGCTCGGCTGTGTCGGAGAGGTATCGGCGGGCGTCCTCGATGAACAGGCGAACGCCCGGCTGGTGGTAGACATCGCCGGCGAAGTGCTTCCAGCGGGCCAAGAGGCCAAGGATCGCGGGATTGACCTCCACCGCGTCGATACGGGAAGATCCGTACTTCTTGGCCAGCCAGACACTGGCACCTGCGCCAGCGCCGAGGATGAGCACGCGGTCGGGGTGGAGCGCGCGATAGGGCACCGACATCAGGAGGCCCCACGTACTCTCGAACGAGCCCGCCTTCGCGAGAGCCTCTTTCACCATGAAGGTGGGACTCATGCCATCGGTGAACACGCCCAGCCTCCGGTCGCGCTCCGCGGGCACTCGGTGCACGTCCAGGCGACCGAGCGGGCTCCAGACAGAATCGAGCACGTCGCGCGATGTCGTGCCCGGCTCGACCATTGCCTTCTCGGAATCAGGATCGGATCGGAGAAGGACCTGGAGCGGCCCGTCGGGCAGGTATCCCGCCCGGCCGGCCACCAGCAAGCTCACGTGCGCCACGGCGATCAGCGCGATCGCGGCCACGGGGCGAGGGCGGCGCTCGATCAGCATCAGCGCCAGCGCGCAACAGAGGAGGCCGAGCACGGTCACGATCTCGGTCGGCGCGAGCGGGCCGAGCACACGGGGGGCCACCAGGCAGCCGCTCGCCGCTGCGGAGAGATCGAAGGCATAGGTCGCCCGTGCAGCCTCGCTGCCGCGCGCGGCATATGCGTCCGAGACCAGAATGCCTGCGAGCGCGAACGGCACCAGCGACAGGGCCACGAGCCCCGGCAAGGACACGCCACAAATCGCAGCCGACGCCAGGCAGAACAGCGCCGCGGCGAGCCCAGGCGCTGCGCGGCGCGGCTCGGCCCAGCGCGGGGAGCGCAAGCGGACCGCCGCGCCCACGCCGAGGCCGAGCAGCGCGATCGACAGCGCCGTCGAGGTCGCGTGCGAGCTGCCGATGTAGGCGTAGAGCCGGGTGGACGTGAGCTCGAGGACCAGCACCACGAACGTGACAACCGCGATGGTGGCTGCTGGGCGATAGCTGCGCGTGTCCAGTGGCGCGCAGCGTATCACGCGCGCGACGCACGCCCGCGCCGGTCCGAAACGCAAATAGTGACGAGTGCCCGGTCAAGGAAGTCAACGCCGACCAACGCTGACCATTGCCGACATGACGAAGTGGTCCACGAGGCCTGTAAGGGCCGCCTGAAATTTCGACGGCTCAGAGAGTCGTCGCCGCTGCTGCGTCTCCATCTGCTTCGAGCAGGGCTCGGCGGACGTTCAGATCCCTGGGACAGTAGATGCGCAACAAGGGTTGCCGTTTCGAAGCGAATCGGTAGACTGCGCGGTCTTAGGCTGTCGAGCTGCGATCGCTCGGGATGGTGTTCGCAATGAACCTCGATCTTCAGTATCCGGATCTCAGTGTGCTGATCAGATCGGTGCTCGGCATGAGCTTGCAGCACCCCGAGTTGCTGGCGATCTGGATGCGGCCGTTAGGCATCCGCCTCCCAGCCAGAGCCCCGTGAGCCGCAAGTCGAAACCAGAGGACCTGGTCGAGCCGACCGGACTGGTTGGCTCCGCGCCGTCCGAGATCCTCTTCTACCAGACCGAGGACGGGCTCACGCGGATCCAGCTACGGCTGCACGAGGGCACCGTCTGGCTGACCCAGAGGCAGCTTGCGGAGCTGTATCAGGTGACCGTCGCTGCGATCAGCCAGCACATCGGCAAGATCTTCGAGGAGCGCGAACTGGCGCCCGAGGCAACTGTTAAGCAATTCTTGACAGTTCGAACTGAAGGAAATCGCTCGATTTCCCGGACGGTCGACCACTACTCGCTGCCGATCGTGCTCGCAGTCGGCTACCGGGTGCGGTCCACGCGCGGCACTCAGTTTCGCCGGTGGGCGACGACCCGTCTGGAGGAGTACCTCGTCAAGGGCTTCACCCTCGATGATCTGCGGCTCGAGAACCCACCGGGGCCGGGGGCATCGGACTACTTTGACGAGCTCCTCGAGCGGATTCGTCGGATCCGGACTTCCGAGCGCCGGTTCTACCAGAAGCTCACCGACGTCTACGCCAGGTGCAGCGTTGACTACGACCCGAACGCCGAGGTCACCAAGACGTTCTACGGCACGATGCTACGTAAAGAAGTACGTGTCGCGTTCGTGGGGACGATGTTCGCGGAATACCGAGATGAAGGCGTGCGTGCCCGGATTCATCGAGCGCGGCGGCTGCTCCGCCTTGTCGATGAGGATGTGTCCCATCACGAGGACGTCGATGCCGGTCTCGCGGAAGCAGTTGAACGCATCGAGCGGCGTGCAGACGATCGGCTCTCCGTTCACGTTGAACGAAGTATTCACGAGGACGGGAACACCCGTCCTCGCGGCGAACGCTCGGAGCAGGTCTGCCAAGAGCCCCGCATCGTCGTCGACGGTCTGGAGCCGGGCGGTGCGGTCGGCGTGGGTGACGGCCCCGAGGACTTCGGGGCGCTTCACGCCGACCGTGAACGTCATGAATGGCTCCTTGGCTCCCACATCGAAGAACTCGCTCGCGCGCGACCACAGGCAGATCGGCGCGAACGGCCGAAAGCCCTCGCGCATCTTGATCTTCGCGTTCAGCCGGCCCTTCATCGTCGCAGGACGTGGATCGGCGAGGATGCTCCGCGCGCCGAGCGCTCGCGGCCCCCACTCCATCCGGCCTTGAAACCAGCCCACGATCCGGCCGCTGTCGAGGACCTCGGCGACGCGCTCGACGAGGGCCTTCGACGACAGTCGTTGATAGACGACGTCCATGCGCCGCACGTACGTCTCGATCTGAGCGTCACTGAACTCCGGGCCGAGGTAGGCGTGGCGCATCGGGGACCTGACCAGCGGGCGCCGCTTGCGCTGCGCGCCGAGCATCGCCGCGCCGACGGCTCCGCCCGCGTCGCCCGCCGCCGGCTGCACGAAGACGTGCTTGAAGGCGGTCTCGTTCCGGAGCCGCGCGTTCGCGACGCAGTTCAGCGCGACCCCACCCGCGAGGCACAGGCGGTCGACCCCGGTGTCTGCGTGGAGGCGATTCGCGAGCGCGAGCACTGCCTCTTCGCACAGCCGCTGCGCGCTCGCGGCGATGTCGCGGTGGTCCTTCGTGATCGGTCCTCGCTTACTCCGTCGCGGTACCCCGAACAGGTCCTCCAGGGCGGGGCTGAACATCCGGAAGTTGAAGTCGAAGTATTCGAGCGATAGCTCCACCATCCCGCGCGCGTCCCAGCGCATCACATTGCGCAGCTTGTCGAGGAATCGCGGGCGGCCATACGCGGCGAGGCCCATCACCTTGTACTCGTCGCTGTTCGGGGTGAAGCCAAGGAAGGAGGTGATGGCCGAGTAGAATAGCCCGAGCGAGTGGGGGTACTCCTGACGAGCGATCGGCTTGATACCGCGGCTGGTGCCGAGGAACGTCCCCGTCGTGGTCCACTCGCCGACGCCGTCCATCGTCAGGATGCCGGCCTCTTCGAACGGACTCGTGAGAAAGGCGCTCGCCGCGTGGCACAGGTGGTGGGGAAAGCAGCGGACCTCTCCGTCGAAGCACAGCGCGTGCTTCAGGATGTCCTGCGGGGCGAGCTTCTCGCGCAAGCTCGACGCCAGCGCCTTGGGCTCCGCGCCCATCCGCATCGCCAAGGACGCGACGATGCGGTCGAGCTTCACCAGCGGCTGCTCGTAGAAGCAGACCAGATCGACGTCGCGGATCGTCAGACCTTGCGAGTCGAGCGCGGCGCGGGCGGCGTTCACGGGCACCCGGTGGTCGAACTTGACGCGCGTGTAGCGCTCTTCCTGCGAGGCCGCGACGAGTCGTCCGCCGACGACCAGGGCGGCGGCGGAGTCGTGATAGAACGCGCTGATTCCGAGAACGTTCACGCGTCGACCTCGAGCAAGCCCGACTTTATCATGCGACCGACGAGGAGCTGCTTGGCACGGTCTGACAAGCCAGGGAGGTCGCCGACCTGAAACGCATCGTGATCTCGGATGAACTCCAGTGCGGGCCCCACCGCTCGGGGGCTCGCCACTTCCTCTCCGGGGAACGCGAACACCACGAAGTCCGCATCGTCGATCGCGTTGCAAGGCATTCCCCACCGCTTGACGACGCGCGTCGTGAGGCGGAGATCGCCGATCTGGTCGATCGCCGCGAACCGACCGCCGGGCACCGACCAGCTCTCCTCCTGGACGCGCCGAGTCGCCAGTCGTTGCTCCGCGACCTCGAGCGCGCGCACGTCGAGGCGCGACAGCTCCCGGGCGAGCCTCGTCTTCATCGCCACGCGGTCCGCCTTGCTCGCCGCGGGCGAGAGGCTGCGGCGCAGATCCGCGCGCCGCTCGGCGAGCGACCGGATCGCCTCGAGCAGCAGATCTTCGACCGTGAACGCCAGCACCGCGATCGTGAGGTGCAGCGACGACGTGTGCGCGGTGTTCGCCTCGTGGATGATGCCGCGCGGGATGTACATGACGTCTCCCGGGCGCATCGTCACCTCGGATCCGCGCGGCAGCGCCTTGGCGTCGATGGCCGCCATGCGGTGTGGCGGTCCGAGCGGGCGGTGTTGTTCGACCCCTCGCAAGCGCCAGGTCTTCTCTCCGTGGAGCTGCAGCACGAAGACATCGTGCGTATCGAAGTGGGGCGGGAAGCCCTGCGCGTCTCGCGGCGTCAGGTAGGCATTACCGATCACGGGGCAGCGGAAGTGTTCGGAGACAGCTCGACACAGCTTGCCGACCGGTGTCCACCGGCGGTGCAGCGAGTTGAACACGAGGGTGCTGCCGCGCGCATACGCATCGTAATACCGCCCCCCGTCGGCCAGGTTGAAGGGCGCGGGGCCGTGCTTCCGGTTCTCCACCACCATGAGCGGCAGTGTCTTGCCGGGATCTTCCTTCGGAATCGAATAGGCAATCACCGAGTCGAGGTCATCGAGCGTCAGGATGCTCCGGAAGTAGTCGGGATCGGCGCGGCGCACGTGCAGGACCTTCTCGTCCCAGTACCGGGCCGCGAACTCGTCGATCCCCAGCGGGCTGAGCAGCCACGGGACGCTGGGGATCGCGGCCTCGGCCGCCGGAGCGGGCCTCGGGCCGCGCGGCTTTGCGCGTGGGCCTTTGGGTCGTCGCTTCGCCTTCATGCGCGTCGGTTCCTCGCCTCGGGTCTCGGTGCATCCTGTCGAGCGCGTCCAGCGACCGAGCGCTCGTGCCGGTGAAGCGCGTCGAGGAGTGCCAGCTCTTCGACGCGCGAAGGGGCTCGCATCATCCGGGTGACGAGGAGATGCCCGAGCGACCGGGCGATGTCTCGGAGCGACGCTGTCGTGTGTCCCGCGCGCTCGAGCCGGGCGATCGCTTTGAGCTCGATGGCGATCTTCGCGTCGCGTGCATCGAGCATGCGCCCCACGTGCTGGGCGCGGGCGTCCTGTCCCGCGAGGAGCTGCTCGATCGCCGCGCGGCGGGCCCGGAACCGACGCGACAGCTCACCCTCGTAGTCCCGGGGCAAGCCGAGCAGCTTCCAGGTCGATGCACGGGCAGCGGCCAGCCACGCCAGCCGGTCCGGCGCGGACAGCGGCAGAGCATGCAGGAATCGATACAGGGACAGCAGCGCCGCCAGCCAGCGTGTGCCTGGGGCCCAGGGGAGGTCGAGCTCCTCGTCCGACAGCAGCTGGAGGCACGCCTCGCTGTCGAGATGGAACACACGCTCGGCGTGCGGGATCGCCTCGAACCCACCGTAGCGTTCGACCTCGCGATCGTAGGTATCCAGCGCCGTCCGGACCAGGCTGCCATCGCGCTCGAACGCGGGTCGCCGCCTCGCGAGCCGCTCGAGCACGAAGCTCGCTCCTGCCGCCGACCGCGTGCGAATGCGGACGCGGAGATGGTCATCGGGATCTGCGTGTCGCACGAAGAACCAGGGCACGTCACCGAGCTCGCGACGCGCGTCGGCGACGAGCGGGGCGACCAGGCCGGTGAGCAGGTGGTCGGCGGAGCGCGCGCCGCTGTAGAGCTTCAGGTAGAGCCACTCGCTCGCCGGTGGAAACGAGCGCTTCGCCCGCGGTGAGGGCCGGAGCAGCGGTCGCCACGGGACCGTGCTCGCGGTCGCGTCGACGCCGCGGAGCGGCAGCACGACCTCGCAGGCGAAGCGGCCCTCCGGACCGCGCACCGCGGCGTCGTCGCCGATCCCGAGCGCCTCGAGCAGCGTCACGTCGCCAGCCGCGGGCAGCGCGCGCTCACACGCGAGGATGCTGCGCTCGCTCTCGAGATCCACGGCGAGGAGGTTGTCGCCCTCGGCGAGGACGACGTGCCGGGGGATTCCATACCGCGCACGCGCGCGCGCGAGCGCGCCGCGGGCCGCGGCTCGGTCGCCGGCGAACCAGGCGGCGATCTCCGCGCGATCGAATGTCCACCGCGCGACACTGACGACGTGTCGGCCGCGGATCACGCGCGGGAGGCGTCGCGTGTTCTCCAGCTCGCCCCACGGAAACACCAGCCCGACCCGGTCGGGGTGGCGGGCGAGGTGACACAGGAGCCGGTAGCCCGGCGGGTTGTCCTCGGTCCAGAACGCATGGCTGTGCGTCAAGCGCAGCGCGATCTGGCAGCCGAGCGCCGTGGACAGCACGCGGAACCGGCCGCGATCGAGCTGGATGCGAAGGTCGTCCGGCCGGATCGGGATGGCACTGCCGTCTGGCCGAGCATCCAGCGTGATCCGCGCGGGGTGCAGGGACACCCGCGAGATCGACGTGCCCATCGCCGCGGCCGGCAGGAGGTCGATGTCGGCGAAGATGGTGTTCGGCGCCTCCTCGTGGACGTACGCGCGCACGGCATCGGCGAAGTCGGGGCCGAGCCGCGTGAATCGCCCGAGCAAGGAGCCGTGCAGTCCCCGCCCCCGGTGGAACACCACGATCGGCTCCTCGGTCGCGTTGGCATCCGGGCGCCGGCACAACAGCCCCATGAGCTCCATGCGTGTGGGCAAGCTCGCCTCGTCGTGAACGAGCAGCCTCGCGACCTCGGCGTCCGACAGCCGCCACTCGGAGGCGTCCTCCGTGGCGAGATCGACGAGCTTGCGGCGCAGGAACGTGTCGCGCCGCGGGTCGCGGTCGCTCGTGTCGGGCGGAGCATCGCGGAGCGCGCGGAAGATGCCAGTCTCGCTGTCGGCGGCCTCGCGGAACGGGACCTCGCGCTCGCCGAAGCGCTCGCCCCAGACGCGCCTTAGCTGTTCGCTTGCCGGGAACCTCGGCTGCATGCGGGCGAGCTCGACGCCGACCGCGGCGAGCTCGTCGCACAGCTCGCTCGACAACCGGAGCCGGGGCGCCCGCTTGATCAGCTCGACCCGCAGACCCGGCCGATCCTCCAGATACCAGGGCGCCGCGCGCTCGATGGCCTCGTAGGTGTCCGGCGTCCGCGGGGACGGCGCGGACTCCTCGTCGGCGATCCGCGAGAGCAAGCTGGACAGCGCGCGCGCCTCCTCCTCGAGCCCCGCAGCCTGGAGGCGCCCTGTGACGCGCGAGATCGGGTCGTCGTCCGACACGCGCTCGATCGAGGACAGCTCCGAGACCAGCACCTGTGCTTCGATGAGCCGGTAGGCGAGCTGACGTGACGCTCCGCGGAGCGCCGATGTGCGCAGGCCGCGCCGCGCAGCTCGCGCGAGCAGCGACTCGATGCTCGCGTTCCGCTGGATATCCGCCTCGGCGCAGCTCCAGCCAGCGGCCCCCTTCCGCGTTCGCGTGGAGAACCGGTACGCGTTGCCGGACGCTCGCAGGGTCGGGTTGGGACGCCAGATCAGGACATCACGGTGCCTCCGTACGACGCCTTGTAGCCACTCTTCAACGACATCGAGGTCGAGGAGGAAGCGGCAGGCGCTGGTCTCGCGTGGCCCCAGCTCCAGACAGGAGTCGTCCGCCACCTCGCCGAGCGCCACGCCTGCGAGTGTCGCGAACGGAGTGCACCGCGTCGCCATGCGCGTCAAGTAGCGGCCGAGCGCCGCCTGGACGCCCGATGGATCCGCGGACTCGCCGGCTCGCCACGCCTGGGCCCGCGTCGAGAGCGAGCGCGACGCCAGGAACAGCGCCTCCTTCGTCACCGAATCGTCGACGAGCCGCTCGAGCTGCGCAGCGGCGTCGGTCGGCGTCGATCGCGTCCAGGCGTGCCATACCTCCACCGGCAGGAGCGGTGTTCGCGCGATGAAGAACCCTGCCGGTTGATATTTCATGCGCGGAGATCCTCGCGCCGATCCGTCCGCATGCGGGCGCGAGCGTAACACACGCGCGCCCAGCGCCGGTAGGATCCACGGGCGCGACGCAGGAGCGCGGAGCTTTCAATGGAGCGATCGTTCGAATACTGGCACTATCCAAAGCCGATTCGTCAGTTCTTCGCAGATCGCAATCAAAGCGCGAAGACGATGATCGAGGCCGCCCGCAGATTTCGGGAGCAGCATGCTGCGAGTGGCCGTCCAGCGCGAAATGCCGACTGGATCGCGAAGCAGAGCGGGTTGCCGTGGCTGCCGCTCGACGTGCAGTTTCCGGCCAAGGCCATGCTCGAGGAGGCGCGCAGGTTGCGGAGCCACTTCGTCGCGCATCGCGGCGAGGAAGGTCGCCCCGAGTATCTCGGCAAGGGGTGGCGCGCGCTCACGCTGCATGGGCTCTCGGCCACGCAGAGCAGAGACGCCCATAATTACTCCCGGCAGCCCGCGGGAAAGCGGCGCAAGGTCCCGGCGGGCGTGACCGACCCATACGCGCGCTCGGAGTGCGAGGCGCCCTACCACTGGACGGAGGCGTCGAAGCGCTGCCCGGTGACCACGACGTGGCTCAAGAAGACACTGCCGCACGGAGTCTACTTTCGCGTTCGCTTCATGGTGCTCGAGCCAGGCGCGTTCCTCTTGCCGCACACCGATCGCCACTACCCCGAGCTCTCCGAGATGTACGCCTCGTTGAGTCAGCCGAAGGGCGCGTACCTGAAGGTGAAGGACTTTGGCTACGTGCCGCAGCGGACTGGCCATATGACGATGCTCGACGTCGGCAAGGTCCACTCGGTGATCAATGCGTCGGACGAAGATCGGTACAACCTCGTGATCATCGGTGTGCACGGCCACGACAAGAGGTGGCGCTCGATGCTCGAGGACAGCTACGCGAAGCTCATGAGCGGCCGTAGCTACTGAGTGCCAAACGCTCAGCCGGCCTTGCGTCGGTCCTTGCGTCGGTCCTTGCGGGCGATGGCGTGGAGCACCATCCGCACGTCGGTCCAGCCTGGCGCGTCCGAGTCTTCGCCGAAGGCGCCGACGGCCTTCCGCTCTCTCGGCGACAGCTTCGCGAGGGCGCGCTTGGCGGCTGCGACGCGCCTGGCGCCGTACGGTTTGTCAGAGACGAGGACCTTGCGCCGCGTCAGGTAGACGCGATCGATCGTGAAGTCGTGGGCGGCCAGGGTGGCTCGCCAGATGTCGAGCGACCGCGCGCTCTGATGGGTGGGATCGACGGTCCGTTCGAGCCCGTCCAGCGTCGCGATGGCCGCGTCGGATCCCGCGATGATGTCCGAGACGAGCAGCGATCCACCGGCGCGGAGCACTCGTCGAGCCTCCCCGACGAGCTTGTCGAGGCTCGGGACATGATGCGCCGCGAGCCGCGAGCCGACGAGGTCGACCGAGGATGCGCGGAACGGCAGCTCCTCTGCGCTGGCCACGCGCAGGTCGAACCAGCGCCGGCCGCCCGCTGCGGACAGGCGCTCGCGGGCGAGCTCCAGCATCGCCGGATCAGGATCGACGAGGACCACCCGATCGACGAACGACCGCAGGACGAGGGCGAACGTGCCGCCTGCCGCGCCGATATCGAGCGCGCGCGCGAACCGCCGCCGGCCCACGATCTGGTTCACGACGACCAGATCGTTCGGGAGCGTTCGCCGCGCCACGAAGTCGTTCGCCGAGACCTTCGGCGCGTGCTCGACGAAGCGCGCCTCGAGCCCCAGTCGAGCGACGTCGCGCTTCGGCACGAAGAGCACGAGACCCGCCTTCACGACGCTGAAGCTCGCCGGCGCGTTCCCCCCTCCGCTCCCTCTTCTCCACAATCCGAGCGTCGTGCCGCGTCTCCAGCGGGTGCGGCTTCGCTCGCTGATGCCGCGGTCGGCAGCCACTTCCGCATCGAGCAAGATGCAGGTCATTTGCGACGGGCGGCCTTCCAGCGCGAGGACCGTCCCGTCAACGACCTGACCGACCGCGGCGACGCGCCCGAGCCGCTCGCGGACGCGGCGCGACAGGCCGGCGAGCGCAGCGATGCCTCGGATGGTGATCGCTGGAGCATCCTGCGCCGCCGCGCGGGTGTGGCTGGCCCCCCTCACCGTGTGGTCCGGGCCGCCTTCCGTTTGCGGCGAAGGAGTCGTCGCCGGGGGGGGCGGCGCGCCGCGAACAGGTACTCCCGGAGCGCCTCCTCGCGCAGCTCGTCCACGGCGATGCCGAGTGAGGCCGCCAGCTCGTCGAGCGACTTCTCGCGGGCTCCGGAGATCCGCCTGTACCAGCGAACCAGCCGGTCCACGCCGATGCCGGCCTGTTCGAGAGCGGGATGCGCGAGCCCTTGCTCGAGCAGCCAGCTCCACTTCTGCTGCACCTGGTCGACGAGCTCGTCCAGCGTGCCTTGCCGCGCGAGGACCGCCGGTACGTAGCTGCCCAGCTTGTCTGGCGCGGTGCCCGCGACCAGCTTGCGTACGAGCACCTCGAGCCTGGCGAGGGTCCTGCCCGCCAGATCCTTGCTCGCCAGCCCGCGTCGCTTCAGCTCGCGCGCGATCTCATCGGCGGTCGCGCCGACACCGCGGATCGCCGCGATCTCCTCGACGAGGCTCAGGAACAAGGCCTCGCGGGCGAGCGTCCGCTCGGGGTCGGCGTGGACGCGCGCATGGAGGGTGAAGGCTCGCGGGGGGATCTCGCCACTCGGCTTCTGGCCATATCCCCTCGCGTGGTTCACCAGGGTGATCAGCTGTTCCCACTGCGCCGTGTGCGCGAACGAGAACGCGGCCGAAGCAGGGCGCTGGTCTGTCGCGAGCGCGACAGCCATGTGGCGCAGCATCGCCATGGCGTCGTCCCGCTTGAGGTCCGGGCGCTCTCGAGCGACGTAATCGGCGAGCCGCTCCACCGGCAGCCCGGCGGCCTGACCGTCCGCGATCAAGCGACGCCACGTGCGCTGGACGTAGAAGGTGCGCTTGGCGATCGCCGTGAGGGCGTCGCGGGTCGCGTCCGTGATCACACCCGCGCGCGCCGCGCGCATGAGCCCCTCGCGGAGGTTCACCATCGCGTCCGAATAGGCGATGTAGCTGTTCGCGCTCGAGCCGTGAACGAGCGCGACCTCGTCATCGTCCTCGAGCGCTCCGGAGCGAAACGCCTCGAAGATCTGTCCGACACCTTCCATGCCGAAGACGTGCAGCTCGGCGGCACGCAGCGCTCCCATGCTCGACGCGCCGAACACCCGGACTCCCGCCGACAGCGCGGCGAGGATCTCCTTGTGGAACACGGCAGGCCGGTCGTCGAACAGGCCATCGATGATCCCGATCGCCCGCGGATTCGCCGCGAGCAGGCACTGGACGTCTCCACAGGCGACCGGCGGCAAATACGTGGCATCGAGGATGGCCCTCGCTTCGGTCACCGGGAGCGATGGGCCCAGGAAGACGTAGACGCTCATCGCTGACCGCCCCGGCGCAGCGCCCGCTTCCCGCGCTCGCCGATGATGAGCGGCTTGTCACCCAGGATGCCCTCGAGTCCAGGCACGATGACCTTGGTGACCGGAATGCCATAGTCCTCTTGGGAGAGATCGACCACCACGACGCTGTCGCACCCCACGCGGCGGAGCGCGTTCAAGAGTACCTCCAGGTCGCCATCGAACGTGTCCGTCGCGACGGAGGGCCGCGCACGGAAGTCGAGGCCGCGCTTGTGCTTCTGCAGCATCGCGATCAGCGCTGATGCGTTGTTTGCGTTTCGCCGCGCGGTGTAGTCGGCGTAGAGCTGGTCATCGCGTGCGCCAGCGATCACGGTGAGCCGATCCTGCGCGGTCTCCGTCAACGCCCGGAGCAGCGCGATCTCGCGCGCCGGGTGACAACCATATCCTGCGCTGATCCCGAGCGGACGAAACGGGTTTGATTCGTCGACGACGAGGCTGCCGAAGCAGGGCGCTCCGACGTCGCTCGTCAGGTCGTAGACGCCGATCACGGCACCCGCGTCGCGGAACTTGTCGATGACGTGCCGGCACGCAGGATCATCAATCGTCGAGAGCTCGACCAGCGACGATGTCCGGAACGGCCCGGCCCCGCTGCATTCCCAGACGGTCTGGGCGTCGCGCTCGATCACCTCGCAGAGCCCGTGGAGGATCGCCTCCAAGAGGTGGTTTCCGGACGCGAGGCCGTTCGACGTGTTCTGGAACAGCGGAAAATGGCCCGGGGCGTAGACGCGGTTGAGGCTGACGAGCTCGTGTGGAACCCAGACGCGTTCGCCGCGCGCGATATCGTAACCCTCGACCCATGGCAGGACGAGCTCCGGGGTGACCTGTCGGCGCGATTCCCGCGGGAGCCGCGCGACGTCGATCACCGTCTCCCGACGAGCCAGGCGCTGCAGCGTCTCGAACCGCGTCCGCGCCGCCGGCCACTCGGCGTGCCACGATTCGATCGACTCCATCAACGCTGAGACCTTCGCGGCTTCGAGGGTCAGCCCCTTGCCCTGTGACACTGCCAGCGTGCGCGAGTTCGGGCGGATGCACTGGTAGACCGGGATTCCGATGAGATCGAGGCCAGTCACGTTCGCGAGACGAGTGATCCCGAACGCGGGACACAGCGGCAGGTAAGCATCCAGCGTGGCGCGCGGGCTCCGCAATCGATGAGTACCCTCGGTGTGATTCTTCCGTACATCCTGATGCGTAAGCTCGAAGAACCTTATGGCCATGTACCCACCGGAGGTGCAGCGACGGTATCATGAACATGTCGGACCCTCCAGGACCAGACCGCTGATCGCGTCTGGCTTTCAGCCCCACGAAGCTCCAGTTCATGAAAGCACCTAATGGTCTCTCGCGGGTCCTGATCAAAAGGCTCGCCTCCGAGCACGTCGGGACGCGCTCTCTCGTCGAGCTCTTGTCCGAGCCCCCAGAGCAGCCGAAGCTCCGACGGATCGATTCAACCGCGATCGCGGGTCAGCTGGGGCCGTGGAAGCTACGCCAGACGCCTGATGGGCACTGGGAGTGGGTGGTGCTCGACCGGTCCACGCTCGAGATCTCCGAGCCGTTCCGCTGGCGCATCCGCCCGCTGAGCTCGGTGAAGCAGCGCGGCGTGCGCCGCATCCTCTTGATTGGCGAGTCGGCAGCCGGGAGCTTCGGATACGGGCTCGGCTACTCCCTGGGTGCCGTGATCGAGCATCGATTGAATCGCGGCAAGCGCAAACAGTTCGAGCTCATCGACCTTACCTGCGTGAACGCGTCGTGGGATGGCGAGTGCATGGATGCCATCCAGCACGGCATGACGTTGCAGCCGGATCTCGTCCTCGTCTACTGCGGCAACAACGAGCCGAAGTCGCTCCTGCGATTCCTGACCGAGGGGCACATCACCGAGAACCCATATGCCTCCGCCGCGCGATGGGCATTCGACGGCGACGACCCGAAGCAGCGGATCGCGATCATCAACCAGTGCCTGGAGTTCCACTTCAAGAACCTCGTCCACAGGACGGTCCACGCCTGCCGCGCGCGCGGGATCGATGTCGCGTTCATCATTCCGGAGAACAACCTGGCGGACTGGTCTCCGGTGGAGAAGGTGCCGCACCACATCGGCGGCGAGACGCTGATGAGCTGGTGGAGCCAGATCGAGCGCGCCGACGCGTCGTTCGCGAGCGGTGATTACCAGGCAGCCCTGGCAGCGTACCGCCAGGCGAGGAAGCTAGACGGCGGCATGTGCCAGCGGAGCCTGCACGGAGAGGGGGGCTGTCTGCTCCGGCTCGGCGACGGCGATGCCGCGTATGCGACCTTCGTGCGCGCGCGCGACGCGGGGCTCGGACCGTTCGTCGAGGCCACGCCGGGCATCACGAGCGGCGTGGCGCACGCGATGCGCGAGACACTGCATGCGCTCGGCGTCCCCTTCGTCGACTCGCCGGCGCTGTTCCGGGAGGCCGCGCAGAGCGGGATTCCGGATCGCGAGATCTTCATCGACTACTGCCACCTGTCCCCGCGGGGCCACGAGCTCGTGGGACAAGCGGCTGCGCGCATGATCGAAGAGCTGTTTGGCGTGAAACCGCCGGGGCGGTCTCGAACGGGCGATCTCCTCCAGCCCCTCCAGCCCCTCCAGTCTCTCCAGGCGACCGGGCGTGAAGCGGCGCTGGGCGCGCTCATGGCCGCGCTCCACAACTACAACCTCAGCCAGGGGATCGAGATAGTTCGCTACTGGCTCGCTGAGAGCCACCGGCAGTGGAAGGGCGTCACGTCGATCCTGGCGTTCTTCGCCGATCACGCCTGCACGGCGTGGCGCGAGCGCTGGACGATCGAGCACCTGGAGGACGCCGGGCCGTTCAAGGGGCTGCCGTTCTACTATCGCTTTTTCTTCGCGCGGTGCTTCTATCAGGCGCGGTTCGACCCGGAGCTCAAGGCGGCGATCGAAGACGTGCTCGGGCGACCGCGGGCGCAAGCGGAGGCGTCACTCGAGGAGCAGACCCGAGGCATGCTGCGCGATCTCGACTACCGGATCCACAGCCGGTTCTTCCTCGATCGGCATCGCGGTATGGCGACGCTGGAGCGTCGAGGATCTCGTCATGGGTGGGAGCGCCCCGCGCTCGAGATCCTGTTCGTCGCTTCGCACGGGACGGCGATCCTTCCGTGGGACGGCGAAGGTCCGGCGAGCCTGTGTCTCGACGTCGAGTGTCTCGGTCGCCCGGGCAAGCTCGTGGTCGGCATCGATGGCCGCGCGGTCGGCAGACCGCGCGCGCTCAGGGCGGGGTTCCAACGCGTCGTCCTTCCGTTGCCCCGGCTGGCCGCGGGCCTTCACGAGCTCTCGATCCGCTTCTTCCGGATGCGTTCGCTCGCGGACATGCCGGATGCACAGGCGCGCAACGCCTTTATCGAAGACTTCGGCTACTACCCAGTAGCGGCGCGTCTGATGGGGAGTTGGTTGAGGCCAGCCGCGAAGAACGTCAGATCTGGTCGCGGGCGTTTGGCCGGAAGTTGAGCCCACCGGTGACCACGACGAGATCATCCTCGGTGATGATCTTCACATCCGTGGCGGTGTGCTTCGGCTTCTTGGCGTTCCTGACGGTCCGCTTCTTCTTCTGCGTGGTGGTCTTCTTCATCGGATCTCCGTCCCGTGTCCCGTGAGCGGGCCTCGGAACCTAACACGGGCTTCTGTGCCGCGTCATCCGGGAACGTGCCCGACCCCACCGGCAAGTGCAGGGACGATAGAGATTTCGTCGTGCTCGCCAATCGGCGTATCGAGGCCCTTGAGGCTCTCCATATCCTCGGAGCCAATGAAGACGCGCATGAACGGCTTCACGGCGCCGTTGCCGTCGAGCACGCGCGCGGCGATGCCTGGATAGCGGCGATCGAGATCGGCGATCGCGTCGCGGATGGTCGTGGCGGTAGTGACGATCTCGGCATTGCCGCCGGTGAGGCGGCGTAGCGAGCTCGGGATCTGGACATTCGGCATCAGAGGGCTCCTCGACACAGATTCGTCCCTCTGGAGGAGGGCGGAGTGCGAAGTGCAGAACTATTGCACGCGCCAGCCCGCCGCCAGCCGCGACGCTCGGACAGATCGCTCGTCGGCCTGGTGCTAGCCAGGTGCTAGCCCGGTGCTAGCCTCGCTCGGCGATGTGGGCACCGCTCAAGGTCGACGTCTCGTCGCTCGACCGCACCCAGTTCAAGGTAGTCGAGGAGGACGGCGAGGTCCTGGTCCTCCCGTTCAAGGAGAAGTACCGCTGGCGCGACGACGAGGTCCACCTGCGCTCGCTGATCCTCGATCGCGACGGTCACGTGCTGTCCGCCGGCTTCCCCAAGTTCGGCAACCTCGGCGAGAACCCCGCGCACGACGGCGGCCTCGCCGCGGCGATGGCGCGCGGCGAGGTCGAGCTCCCCGAGAAGCTCGATGGCTCGCTGATCGTCGCCGACCGGATCGGCGGCGCGGCGCGTATGCGCACCCGGGGCAGCCGCTCGCTCGGCGACTTCGCCGCCGAGATCGAGGCGCTGATCGCCGCCGAGTACCCGCGGCTGCCCGAGCTCCTCGCGGAGGATCCGCTGCTCGAGCGCTGCTCGCTCTTGTTCGAGTTCGTCACCCCCAACCGCACCGTCGTGCTGCGTCAGCAGCGCGCCGCGCTGTTCCTGCTCGGCTACGTCGACAAGCGGACGATCGCGCCCGGCTGGGACGCCGGGACGCTCGGCCGGATCGCGTCCGACACCGGTGTCCCGACCGCGCCGTTCCACCCGCTGCCCGCCGATCCCGACGCCGCGCTCGCCGAGGTCCGCGGCTGGCGCGGCCGGGAGGGCGTGGTCGCCCGGTTCCTCGACGCCGGCGGCACGCCGCGCCTGATCAAGATCAAAGCGACGGACTACCTGCGGCTGCACGCCTACAACGCGCGGCTCGGCGGCAACCGCGCCCGGCGCGTCGCGTGGCTGCTCGATCTGCGCGACGAGGCGGAGCTCTTGCCCGCGCTTGCCCGCTACGGCCTCGACTGGGAGTCCGCCGAGTACGCCCGCCCCGATGTCGCCCCGTACCTGGCCCGGCGCCGGGCCGACCTCGCCCGGTTCGACGCGCTGTGCGCCGAGCTCGAGCCCGTCGCTGGCGCCCGCAAGAAGAGCGAGAAGCGCGCGTTCGTCGACCGGGTCCGCAGCTTCCTCGCCGCCGGCGGCGCCGCCTACGCCGAGACCTGGTGGTTCGCCGTCGCGATGAAGCTGTTCGACGGCGGCGCCGAGGACGCCCGGCTCCTGGTCGACGCCGCGCTGCTCGACGAGCCGCTGCCGTCGCTCCGCAAGTGGCGCCAGGATCCCGACGCCGAGATCCGCGCGATGCTGAACGCCCCGGTGCGCGAGGAGGACGGGTAGGGGAGAGCCTTGATCCTCGTGCAGCTGCGCGCGCTGCGGTTGCGACGGACAAGGGCGCGAAGCGTCTTCGGTGACGTGGTCCTGGCGGGCGAGCTCATGGCGCCCGCGAGCCTGAGCGCGATCACGGCTTCGGCAGTCGCACCTTGATGAATCGCAGTACGCGGCTGGCCGTGGGCGGATCGAGGTTCGCGAGCACCGCGATGGTGTAGCCCGAGTCGCAGATCTGCAGGTCGCCGTTCATGCCGTTCGCGCCGCCGCCGTGGCCGAAACAACGAATGCCGTCCTCTTCGCTCGTTCCGAAGCCGTAGGCGTACCCGCCTGCGGGCTCGCCGGTCTTGCGGGCCGTCAGGAGCTCGCTGTGCTTCTTGTCGAGGAGCTGGTTCGCGGTGAGGGCGTTCGCGAACTTCAAGAGGTCGCCGACGGTCGAATCGCCGCCGCCTGCCGACGTCGCCCGGATCGGCAACGTGTCCTTTGCATCGGTCCACTCCGCGAGCCGCTTGTCGCCGAGCTCCTTCGTGTACGCGATGGATCGACCCGCCATCGGCTTGTCCTCGAACGGCGACGACGTCGACGTCATCTTCGCCGGTTTGAAGACGCTCGCCTGCAAGTGATCGTAGTAGCTCTTCTTCGCGACCTTCTCGATGATCACGCCGAGCAGCAAGAAGCCGTAGTTCGAGTACCGGTTGCCCTCGCCGGGCTCGTGCAGGAGCTCGCGAGTGCCGTATAGCTTCACGTAGTCCTCGAGCGTGCGCAGCTCGAGGCGCTTCGCGTCGAAGTCGGGTCCGAAGATGTCGCCGGTGCCGCCGGTGTGCGTGAGTAGATGATGGATCTTGACCTTGCTCGCGACGTTCTTGTTCGGGTAGTCGGGCAGGTGCTTACCGACGGTATCGTCGAGCGAGAGCTTCTTCGCCTGCACGAGCTGCAGGGTGGCGGTCGCGGTGAACATCTTGTTCATCGAGCCGATGCGAAAGCGTGTGTCGAGCGTGTTCGCGATCTGCTTCTCGCGATCGGCCATGCCATAGGCCTGCGCGAAGATCGGCTTGCCGTTCTTCGCGACGAGCACGGTGCCAGAGAACTTGTCCTTCGCGACCAGTGCATCGAGCTCTGCCCGCAGCGCGGCGATCGCGTCTGCCTCCGAGAGGCGCGCTGGCTTGTACTCCGCGGGTGCGGGCACGATACGGATGTCGAACACGCGCACATGGCTCGATGCATCGAGCTCGAACACGACACGAGCGTACTGATCGTCGCCGCGTTCCTTCACGATCGCGACGTACTTCGTCGGCGTCGCGTCCTCCGTCTTCTTGACGTCGAAGCCGCCAGTATTCTCTCGGAAGCCGAGCTGGCCGCTGGCGTTTGGAAAGTTCTTCGCGAGCTCGGGTGCGAGGTGCTTCGCGAATGCCTCGAGCCCTGCTTTGTTACTCTCGTTGAACGCGTCGAGCCAGCGGGTGAACATTGCCTGCGCCTCGATCGGCTTCTCGGTCTGCGCCTCGGTCTGCGCCTCGGGCGAGGGCTTCGCGGGCTCGGGCGATCTGGTCACGACGGGTGTCGTCGGGTTTGCCGGAGACGGTGAGCTGGAGCTGCCGCATCCGACCAGCACAGAGATGCACAACGCGAGGCGGAACATGGCCCCGTACGCTACAACACTCTCGCCTTGAAGAGTTGCCGGTGGGGAGCTCCTGACCGAGGGAGCACGGCGTCGGAGGCGAGCGGCCGGAGGTCGCCACCGGCGCCAGCCGCCGCCGATCGCGTCAGCCGTCCAGGGAGAAGAGATACTCCTCGACGTCGTCGGCACCGCTCGCGGCACCGCTGACACGCTGAAATCCACATCGCTCGAGCACTCGAATCGATCCAACGTTCTGCACGGCGACAAACGCGTGGAGCGGACGCGTCGTCTCGTGCGCCAGGAACTCCCTGAGCGCCGAGGTGCCGATGCCACGTCCCCAGTACGCTTGTCCGAGCCAATACGCGACGAGCCGCTTGCCGCCGTGCTCCCAGCTGGCAACGTAGCCCACGACCACGTCGCCGACGATGATCGTCTGCTTGCGGTTGCTCGCGTTGCCGAGGACCTGCTCGCGCCAATGCGCGAAGAAGGCGTCCTGCGCACGTGCAGGGAACGCCGCCATTCGGTTCGCGTCTGGCTCGCGCTGATGCTCGAAGAAGATGGGCAGGTCCGCCTCCTCCACATCGCGCAGCATCACGGTACCTGAGCTCGCCATCGCTGCCATCGCGGCCGAACATACACCTCCTCGCTGTAGCGTCTCTCGATGACGCAGGCCGCGTTCGAAACGGACGCAGGGCCGGGCTGCACCGGCATAACTAGCTGAAACTGTATGCGCCTGCTCGCGGCATCGCGGTTGCTCTTACGGGCGCGTGTGTTCGCTCGGAGCGAGGCAGATCGCGAAGACCGGCGCCGGGGAGCGGCGGTCGTCTCGCGCTGAGCGAGGACGCTCAACACGTTCGAGGAGAGGGCAAATGAAGCACTTCGGATCCAGCACAGTCGCAAAGCTCATGTTCTCGCTGGTGCTCCTGGGCCACGTGCCGGGCTGTATCGAGGACGAGCCTGCCGGACCGCAGGTGGTCTCCTGGGAGGACTTCAAGCGCTCCGCGGCGCAGGACGTCGACGGGCAGGTGATCTACATCGTCGAGTGGGATCTCGGGGTGACCGAGGAGGAGCTGCGCGAGCGGTACGATGCCTACGTGGCTCGGATCGAGCGTGGGGACGAGCATGGAGACGATGGGCTTGCCGAGGCGGAGCAAGCCAGCATCGTCCACCAGACCCCCGCCGGCGCGGACGACATCTGGCCGAACAATCAGCAGCTGAACCTGACGTACTGCGTGAGTGACACGTTCGGCCTCGCCAACAAGGGGCGCGCGGTCTCGGAGATGGCGCTGGCGACGGCGGCGTGGGAGGGCGTGGCCCGGGTCCACTTCACGTACCTGTCGGCCCACGACGCCAACTGCAACAACACCAACCCGAACGTGGTCTTCTCGGTCGTTCCCAGGGCGGCCGCAGGCGCGTGCGCGTTCTTCCCGTCCGCCAGCGGCGGCTGCGGCCCGGACCGGACCCTCGGGATCAACTTTCTGGATCTGGACACGAACTTCGGCGTCACCGCGCCGAACATGAAGACGGTCGGCGTGTTCCGTCACGAGCTGGGGCACATCCTCGGCCTTCGCCACGAGCATGTACGCCCCGTGGGGAGCACATGCTCCGAGGTCGACCCGTGGCGGGAGCTGACGCCGTACGATCAAGGCTCGGTCATGCACTACCCGTGGTGCAACGGAGTGCGGACCTCGGATCTGACCATCTCGCCGAGAGACGCCCTCGGTGCCAGCCTGCTCTACGGTGGGAGAGTCGAGAACCTGGCCGTGCGGAAGCTGGCGACCCAGTCCAGCACGGCGACCGGCGGGCAGGCCGCGCACGCGGTGGACGGCAACTCCGACGGCGCCTTCGCCAGCAACTCGGTCACGCATACCAACTCCCAGGCCGGTGCCTGGTGGCAGGTCGATCTCGAAGCGGTGGCCGATATTGGCGAGGTGATCATTTACAATCGTACGGATGGTTGCTGCACGAACAGGCTCTCCAACTTCGACATCAAGCTCTCGAATGACGGGATCAACTGGCGTACTGCGGTCAGCTTTTCGGGGGTGGCGCCGGCGCGCTCCACACACTCCATTCTACAGTCGAGTCGGTATGTCCGGGTGCAGCTGCGTGGCACCAACTTCCTGAGCCTGGCCGAAGTCCAGGTCAGGCCGCGGAACCTGGCCCGGGGGAAGCTGGCGACTCAATCCAGCACGCTCTCGGGGGGGGTGGCCTCGCGCGCGGTGGACGGCAACACCAGCGGCATCTACGCCAACAACTCGGTCACGCATACCACCTCTCAGGCCAAGGCCTGGTGGCAGGTCGATCTCGAGGCGCAGATCGATATCGGCGACGTGGTCATCCACAACCGCACGGACTGCTGCAGCACGCGGCTGGCCAACTTCGACGTCATGGTCTCGAAAGATGCGGTCACCTGGCAAGTCGTGAGCTCGTTCACCGGGGTGGCGCCGGTCCGGACCCCGCTCGCCGTCCACGCGGTGGGCCGGTATGTGAGGGTGCAGCTGCGCGGCACCAACATCCTGAGCCTGGCCGAGGTCGAGGTCTTCGGGTCGCGGAGCCTGGCCGCGGGGCGTCCCGCGAGCCAGTCCAGCACCTACCGGGGGGTGGCGCTCGCCTCGCGCGCGGTGGACGGCAACACGGACGGCAACTATGCCAACGGCTCGGTCTCGCACACCGATCTCAATGCGCTGGCGTTGGCGTGGTGGCAGGTCGACCTCGGGTCGGTGCGCGGCATCGGCGACGTGGTCATCTACAACCGCACCGATTGCTGCAGCGCGCGCCTGGCCAACTTCGACGTCCAGCTCTCGAACGACGGTGTCACCTGGTCGAACGCGGTCCACGTCCCCCTGGCCGCACCGGCCCGGTCCGTGCACTCCATCCGCAAGCAGGGCAAGTTCGTCCGGGTGCAGCTGGGCAACCTCAACCCCCTCGCCCTGGCCGAGGTGCAGGTCTTCGCGCCGTAGCCCGGCGCCGGGCGCACGCGCACGATGGTCGACGCACGTCGCCGCGGTACCGTCATGGCATGACGGCTCACCTCGCCCGGATCGCGCTGCTCGTGCTGCTCGCCGCCTGCGGCGGCTCGCCCAAGAAGGAGCCGCGCGGCAAGGTCGTCGTCACCGACGTCACCGCGCCCGAGCTCCTCGAGCCGATCGCCTGGGCCGGCGAGGTCGAGCTGGCGCCGGAGTCGCACAAGACCCTGGACGCCGTCGCGGCGACGCTCACCAACAACCAGGAGATCCGGCTGATCGAGGTCGGCGTGTTCTACCTCGAGGGAGACCAGGCCGCCCGCCAGCAGATCGCCGACCGGCGCGCGCGCCTGATCGTCGGCTACCTCGTCGGCAAGCAGGTAGAGGCCGAGCGGCTGGAGGCCGCCGGCTACATCGAGCCGACGGAGGACAACAAGACGAGCAGCGTGCGGTTCCTGATTCTGAAGCGCGACCCGACCCGGTGACCGCGACCGATCGGCGGAGGCTCGCGCGCGCTGCCTTATCCCGCGAGCTGCAGCGACTCTCGCGACTGGAGCCACGCCTCCGGGATCGATGCGTGGCCCGCCGCCAGCGCGACGACGCCCCCGGCGATGGCGCACGTCGTATCGCGGTCGCCCAGCCCCGAGACGGTCGTCCACATCGCCTCGACGAAGTCTCCGAGGTGGCGAGCGGCGCACCAGAGCGCGAAGGGCACGGTGTCCGAGGCGATGACCTTGTGGCCATTGCCGAGCGCGCTCACCGCCAGCGTCACGGACGCATGCTCCGGCAGCGCCAGCGCCTTGGCGAGTCCCGTCCGGGTCTCGCCGTCGGGCGTGTGCTCCACGACGAGGCCCAAGAGCTCGCGGCGCGCATCGCCCGGCAGCTGCGCGCGGTGCTCCCAGGCCCACGCCGCGGCGAGCGCCACCGCGACCGCGCCGGCCTGTCCGTCCGGATGCGCGTGGGTCACCTCCGCTGAGGCGCGCGCCTCGCGGATCAGCGTCGCTCGATCGTCCGCCCAGTAGGCGCCCACCGGTGCGGCGCGCATCGCGCCGCCGTTGCCCATCGAGCCCATGCCGCTGAAGACCGCGCTCGAGACCGCCCGCCACGGCGCGCCCTCGCCGATGTCGCGCAGGATCTGATGCGCCGTCCCGCCGTACCCGCGGTCCGGCCGCGCGCCATACCTGCGCGCGAAGACCGCGGCGAGCCGGCCCTGGTCGATCCGGCCGTGCGACCGGAGCACCTCCATCACGCCCAGCGCCATCTCCGTGTCGTCGGTGTACGGCCAGGGGGCCGCCGGCACCGCGCGCGCCGCGATGCGCGCCTCGGCCGTGTCCGGCGCGCCGAAGAACCGCTCGCCGAAGGCATCTCCGACGGAGAGCCCGTCGAGCGCCAGGCTCGCGCGCTCCATCCGCTCGGCGTGATCTCCCGGAAGCGCAGGCTCGCTCATCCCGGCATCATCGCACCGCCGCGGCCGGCGATCCGGCCTGGTCATGATAGAGACCTTCAATGACGAAGCCACTGGAAGGCAAGATCGCCGTGGTCGCCGGTGCGACGCGCGGCGCGGGCCGCGGGATCGCCACCGCGCTCGGCGAGGCAGGCGCGACGGTCTACTGCACTGGGCGGAGCGTGCCGGGCAGTCCCGGCATGAAGAACCGGCCGGAGACGATCCAGGAGACGGCGGACCTGGTGACGGCGCGCGGCGGCCGCGGCATCGCCGTCCGGGTCGACCACACCGTGCCTTCGGAGGTCGCGAGCCTGTTCGAGCAGGTCGGCGAGTTCGATATCCTCGTCAACGACATCTGGGGCGGCGACGATCTCATCGAGTGGGGCAAGAAGCTCTGGGAGACCAAGCTCGAGGACGGCCTCACGCTGATCGACCGCGCGCTCAAGACGCACATCATCACGAGCTACCACGGGCTCCCTCGGATCCGCCGGGGCGGCGTCGTCTTCGAGATCACCGACGGCGACGCCTACTACTACCGCGGTCACTTCTTCTACGATCTCGTGAAGACGACGATCATCCGGATGGCCTTCGCGCTCTCGCAGGAGCTCTCGTCCCGCGGCGTCACGGCGATCGCGGTGACGCCGGGCTTTCTGCGCTCGGAGTGGATGCTCGATCACTTCGGCGTGACCGAGGCGAACTGGCGCACTGCCGCCGACAAGGTCAAGGAGTTCATCGCATCGGAGACCCCGCTGTTCGTCGGCCGCGGCATCGCCGCGCTCGCCGCGGATCCGGCCGCGGCGAGCAAGAACGGCCGTGTCGTCGCGTCCTGGGACCTCGGCGACGAATACGGCGTCACCGACGCCGACGGCTCGCGCCCCCACTTCGTGCGCTGGCTCCGGGAGCACATGCCCGAAGTCGCGGCCGGCTGGAAGAAGGCCGACGACGGCTTCT
>Ga0247790_10000176_pt1 | contig 33341 bp, 42 predicted proteins | sample UWRJS171409R4_FD_179913 | JGI IMG/M metagenome (GOLD analysis project Ga0247790, IMG submission 179913) | Soil microbial communities from Arlington Agricultural Research Station in Wisconsin, United States - UWRJ-S171-409R-4 | ecosystem: Environmental > Terrestrial > Soil > Agricultural land...
CACAACGCGACCCTAATGCCGCCGCAAACAAACCGTTTGACCCGAACCGGCGTTCTTGACCCGAACGCCTCGGTCTATGGCGTTATTCATTGCCGAGTGTGCCGGCGCGTTCGACCTATGCTCGAAGCGCCGGCACCAAATAAACGTATCGCCAGAACCTACTATTGCCGAGTGTGCCGGCGACCTGGCGGCACGATCGACCGCCCGAAATATGTCAAATGCGAAACTCGACCGTTCGAGCGGCCGATTCCCCTTTGGCTATTCTCAAAGCGACTCAATTGGAAGGAACCCGAACCATGACAGAATCGACCCCTGACAATTTGACCCCTGACAATTTGACCGCCCTCGATGATCGCCAGGCGAAACGGCCTTATTCGACGCCCGTACTCACAAAATACGGCACGCTCGAAGAATTGACCGGCGACGGCGGAAACGTAAACAATGACGGCATTTCAGGGTCGCGAGGCACGATCTGACGCCCGTCAAATGGGCGCCTTATCTCGGCGGCCTCTGCGATGAGAACCATGTCGAATTGCAGTCGACCCTCGCCGCCTGTATTGTGTGCCGGCGCTATCTCTGCAAATATTGCGATCATCTCGGTCTTTGTCCACAATGTGCAAAGTTAGACGACATCGTTATAAATTGCGACGACGTATTACAAAGTAATGGCAGGAAAAAAAGGCCGGTCAGGTCGTAAAACTAAACTCACGCCAGGCGTTCGCGACTCGATCATCGAAGCTATTCGAAACGGATGTTATATCCATGTCGCCGCACGCGCCGCCGGCATAAATCCCGCGACCTTTTGGGACTGGATTAAATACGGCGAACAGCAAACATCGGGCGTATATCACGATTTCTACGATCTAGTAAAAACTGCCGAGGCCGCATGCGAGGCCGAATCTATTCGCATTATTCAAAATGCCGGTCTTACCACATGGACGGCGCGCGCATGGTTCCTTGAACGAAAATATCCCGAACGTTGGGCGCGCCGCGAACGTATTGACACGACCGTCGAACCCGAACCTAATGTCGCGACCCTATCAGATTCGGAACTCGAAACCCTCGCTTCAATTGAAAGCGAAAGCTGAACTCGAACTCAGACGGCGACGCGCCGCCGGCCTCGGCGTTCAGTTATTGCCTCATCAAATCGCGCCGCCTGGCGACTGGCATACCTGGCTATTAATGAGCGGTCGCGGCGGCGGCAAGACATTCGCGGCCGCCTATCACGTCGACCGGTACGCCTCAAAGAACCCGACTGCACGAATCGCGATCATCGCGCCGACACTCGGCGACGCCAGGAAAACATGCGTCGAGGGCGAAACAGGAATCTTGTCATTTAATCGAGGCGTCAGGTTTAACAGGTCATGGGGAGAACTCACATGGCCGAACGGCGCGAGGGCGGTCTTATTCGGCGCGCATACGCCCGACGACGCCGAACGCCTGCGAGGCGCGCAACATGACTTGGTATGGTTCGAGGAACTCGCCGCCGCCAGGCAGCTAGACGAATGCTTTGATAATATGCAATTCGGATTACGCCTCGGCGTTAATCCTCGACTCATCGTTTCGACTACGCCGAAACCTCGCAAACGACTACAGGCGATCATTGCCGACCCTTCGACGGTCGTCACGCGCGCCGCGACTCGCGATAACCCGCACTTGCACGAATCGGTTCGCGCCAGGTTATACGATCGATATGACGGCACTCGACTTGGCCGTCAGGAATTGGCCGGCGAGATACTCGAAGATATTGCCGGCGCCTTGTGGACAAGACGAACTCTCGATGATCTGCGGGTCGTCGCCTTTCCCGACCTGGCGCGTGTTGTCGTCTCGGTCGACCCTTCGATCACGGCCGGCGGCGCCGAGTGCGGAATCACGGTTCAGGGCATCGATGACGCCGGCGTCGGTTACTTGCTCGATGACGTGTCGACTCAAGGCACGCCGGCCGAATGGAGTCGCCAGGCGGTCGCGGCATATCACCGCTTCAAGGCCGATCGACTAGTCGCCGAGACGAATCAGGGCGGCGAGATGGTTCGTCAGACGATCGCGTCGGTCGACCCGCGAGTTTCTTATCGCGGCGTTCACGCAAGTCGTGGTAAATTCACGCGCGCCGAACCGATTTCTGCACTCTATGAGCAAGGCAAGGTTCACCATGTCGGCGTCTTTCCTGAACTTGAGGATGAACTTTGTTCATGGGTACCTGGCGACGCCTCGCCGAACCGACTCGACGCCCTTGTTCACGGGTTCACAGATTTAATGCTCTCGAAACGGGTCGTCACGATTACCGCAGTCTAACGAATGAAATTCGCGCACGTCACAGATAAATTCGGAAACTCAGAGGTACATAAGGCCGGATGCAGTCACACACGGCGGCGCGTCGGGTTTAATCATTATCTCGAATTTGAGGCGCCGACTAAGGTCGAGGCAATCAAGGAACTTTGGCACGATCAAATGATCGAAACAGGCGAGGCCGTCGAAACGTTCCTCGATCGGTTCGCGCCGTGTCTCAAAGGGATTAAAGAATGAGCGAACCGACGATAGATGAAATGCTGAGGTGGTTGGTAACGCAGGCGCGAACAGACGACCCGCATGTTATAGCTATTGGCGCCATTGTCGAACAGCATCGTGATTTGAAACCAATTCGTGACGGTATCAAGGCAGTGCAACGAAGCCAACTCGAAGCAATCCGCGCATTCGTGGAGCGGGTGGAGAAGCGGCCTTTAAGTGCGGCGGCAGATTTTCAGGATGGGGTCTACGATGAACTCGCCGCGATGGAACGCGAGGCCGAGGAAAGGGTCACGACATGAACTTATTTCAGCGATCGGTAAAGAGTCTTTATGACCTGGCGTTTCGCGATATGCCGCCGGCGACGACGGCCGGCGCGCAAGTATTCTGGCCGGACTGGCCGAGTCAGTCGAACGCCGTCGTCTTGAGCGGTCGAGGCGCGCCGTTCGAGTCGAGTCTAGTCATGGCGGCGGTCAATTGGGCGGGAACCGTATTCGCGGAACCGATCGTGCAAGTATTGAAACAGAGGGCGCCGCAGGAATGGGAACCTGTAACGAACGCGCCTTTAACTAAGCTGTGGGAATTGCCGAACCCGTATTATTCCGGCGCGACGATGATGAAAGCAATCGCGTATTACTGGTTAACGGCCGGCAATGTCTACATCGGCAAGCGGCGCGATACTAACGGCATATGTCGCGAGTTATGGTTAATAGATTCGGCAATGGTCAAACCGGTCACTGAGAACGCCGACGAATTTATTTCTTACTATGAGGTCACGATTCGAGGCCAGGCGACGAAAGTCGATCGAGGCGACATCATTCATTTCAGATACGGCCTCGACCCGCAAGATCATCGCCTCGGCCTTTCGCCTCTGACGGCCTTGTATGCCGAGATATTCACCGATGAGGCGGCATTCGCCTATTCAAAGAACTCATTCACGGCCGGCGGCATACCGCCTTATTTCTTATGGCCGAAACCGAACGCCGACTCGGTTTACCAAATCGATCAGGCGGCCGTTAAGGCGTCTCTGATTGCAGCAACTACGGGCGCGAACCTCGGAACGCCGGTCGTATTCTCGGCGCCGATGGACATCGGAACGGTCGGGTTCTCGCCGGATCAAATGGCACTCAAAGATTCGCATTCGTTGCCAGAGGAACGAATTTGTGCGGTCTTAGGTATACCGGCGTTAGTCTTAGGTTTTGGATTCGATGAGCATGCGACGTATTCGAACTACAAGACGGCGTTAGAAGCTGCCTGGCAGAACTTTGTCATACCGACCTTAAAGTTATTCGCGACCGAATTGACGACTCAACTATTGCCGGAATTTGCGAACACGCGAGGCGAATGGGTTCAATTTGATACCGGCGAGATTTGGGCGTTACAGGCCGATGAGAGCGCGATCGCGAAACGCGAGGTCATGAAATTTCAGGCGGGTCTTGTGACAAGGAATGAGGCACGCGCCGAAATGGGCATGCAGGCATTAACGGAACCTGGCGGCGAAGAATTTCTAGTGACGCCGGCCTCGGCGGCGCCCTCGACCTTGACCGACACAAAAGCACTCACGACCGATCAAAACGACGAGTTAAGGCGATGGTTCAAACGATACGCGCCGGATGAGGCGGCCGGCATGTTAGACGCCGAGGTCGAATGATGACGCCTGACGTTCGAATAACGGTTCTCGCGCCTGACGCCTCGATGCCGGCCTTACGGCCTTGTGCATGCGGCGGCGAGGCGGTCGAATACGGCCTCGGCCTTATGTTCTATGTCGAGTGCGAACGCGCCGCAGTATGCGCCAGGTCGACGCGCGTTAGTTGCTCGACGCGAGTCGGCGCTATAGGTCGATGGAACCGACACTCAAAGATCATCGATACTCTAATGAACAGGAAAGGAAACTCGCATGGCAAAACCTAAAGATCGCGAAATCGATATGACGAAACCGAAAAAGACGACAAAACCTAAAACACCAAAACCGAAAAAGAAATGACGGCGCCTTATTATCAAGACGACCTGACGACGATATATCACGGCGACTCGCGCGAACTACTTGCAAGTATGCCGAGGGTCGATCTGGTTTTGACCGACCCGCCTTATGGTATCGACTACGACCCGTTAAGGCGTAAACATTGGTCGGCACAAACTAGCACGAAAAACGGAGAACACCGAAACGCGCGCGACTATGGCGCATTTGCATGGGACAAAGAACCGTTTGAACCGGCGCCGATACTGAACCTCGATCGACCCTCGATTATTTGGGGCGCGAATAATTTCGCCTCGCGTTTACCTGACTTTGGTTCGTGGTTATGTTGGGACAAGATCACGCGAAATGATTTGCAGATACGGCAAGCGGAATGCGAACTAGCATGGGCGAATTGCCTCGCACGGTCGCGTATATTTCGACATTTATGGTCAGGCGGGTATCGCGCATCAGAATCAGGCACACCGAACTATCATCCGACGCAAAAACCGATCGCCTTAATGGCATGGTGCCTCGGCCTAGTGAAGGGCGTTCGAACCGTCATCGACCCGTACATGGGAAGCGGCACGACCTTGCGCGCCGCAAAGGACGCCGGTATCAAGGCGATCGGAATCGAGATCGACGAACGTTATTGTGAGATCGCCGCGAGTCGCATGTCTCAAGAGGTTCTAGCGTTCGAACCTGCGGCCGAGGTCATCGAACAAGGCGAACTCTATGCAATGGAAGTATGACCCGATCACCGGCAAGTATACCGACCCGAAAGGGCGCGTATTGACTGACGCCGAGGTTCGGAAGATTCAGGCCGAAACCGAGTCGAGTCATAAGGCCGAACTCATCGCCCTGGCGGTCGCCTTGTTGTTATGGCGTCGTGGGAATGAACGCTATTCGCAGGCGGCCGCGATGACGATCGATGAGATATTCGACCTTGTGCCGGAATCGATAAGGTCGCAGGTCGTGAGGCGAGTCGGGTCATTAGGCGGTCAGCTATCGCCGCCGGCGTTCCAAATCAGGCTACAAGATGAAATTGACAAGTCACACAAGGTCATGGCGGTCTTAGGCGCCGGCGGGTTCGCGGCGGCCTCGATCGCCACATGGAACTATGCGGCGAAACGGGTTCAGTCAGAAACGACTTATGCCGTCAGGTTCGCGGCGGCGATGAACGGCGGCACGACGCCGCCAGAGGTCGAGGGCGGCACGCCTCGCGACGCCGTGACGCCGGCGCAAGTCATCGTGAGAACCTCGCAGTATGCCGAGGCGACTTACGCGACGATGAGCGGGTCGATTCAGGTCGCCAGGCGATCGGCCGGTCACATCGAGGCGCGCCGCATACTCGACCCTGAGAGCGAACATTGCAAACCCGACCCCGATCGCGGGTTGCCTGACTGTCCTTCTCTGGCCGAGGATGCCGACGGCAATCAGTTAGACTTCGCGCCGATCGAACAGGTCGTGCCGATCGGCGAAACGACATGCGGCGCCCGTTGCCGTTGCTGGATTAATTATCGAAGGGTTCGAGACAATGACGAATCGGCCGTCGCCGCCGCATAATCACATACTTTGCGACCGTTGCGGCGCCCTTGTGGCCTCGACTAACGGCCGGTTTCTAAAGACGGTCGTCGTCTTGTGCGGCGAATGCCTGACTAGAACGAAATGGTATCCCGCGCAAAGAGTAATTGACAAAAAGATTAAACCTGAGAAGATGTGATTTAACGTAAATTGGGGCGTCGAAGAAAAATTCGACACAATTTCGCGAATGGCGCCGCGAATACTGCACAAGGTATTCGCGGCGCTATCTCTTTTTAGCGCCGACCTCAGAAAGAAATAGCAGAAATGGCGATCGACAAACGCGAGTTTGAGGCCGATTTCAAGATGTTCGAAACCGAGGGCGGGTTCGGCCGGTTTAAGGGCGTCGCGGCCGTCTTTTCTAACATCGACCGGCAAGGCGACATCATTCGACCTGGCGCCTTTGCCTTGACCCTCGGCGAATTTATCAAGAACGGGTTCCTCGCAAATGCTCACGACTGGTCAAACCCCGTCGGCACGATCGAGACGGCCGTCGAAACCGAGGCCGGCCTTGAGGTCGAGGGCGAGTTTCATTCGACGCCGGCGGCGCAGCTAGTACGCCAAGTCACGCGCGAACGCCTGGCGCGAGGCAAGTCGGTCGGAATGTCGATCGGTTTCGGCGTCACTGATTTCGAGTTTGAAGAAAAGTCAGGCGTCAGGGTCATTAAGGCGGTCGACTTGTTCGAGGTTTCGATCGTCACGGTTCCGGCGAACCCTCGCGCACATCTGGCCGGCATCAAGGCCGCAGTCGATGAGGACAACGAAATAGTTTTCGAAGGTCGTCGCGTTGAAATGCGACGGTTAATTCTACTCAATTTGAAAGGGTCAAAAGACTATGTATTCAACGGAGATCGGTAATCAGGTCGCCGCATTGCGCGATCAATTCGTTAAAGCGACGGCGATCGAGAAACCGACCGCCGAGGATGTCGAGACGGCAAAAAAGATGCATGACGACCTGGCGGTTCTCGAAACGAAATATAAAGAGGTTCGAGACATCGAGGCCGCCGGCGAGGCGACTAAGGGCGCGATCGAGGCCGAGAACGTCGCAAAGGTGAATGCCGAAAAGGCCGTCGGCCTTGTGCCGTTTGGCGGTCGCCTCGGCACGGACACAAAGGCGAACGCCTCGACGCCGAACGTCTTTGACGGGTTTTTGCAGTCGCCGACCTATAAGTCGATGACAAAGGCCGGTCATCATCACGGCGTTTCTTATTCGGTCGAGGTTCCAGGCCTCATAAAGGCCGCCGGCGACCCGATCATGTCGAGTCAGTTTACGCCGATCGCGACCGACCCGTCAGGACCGCCGCTGCACTACGCGCCGCAACCCTCGGTATATGATTTGTTTCGAGTTGTGCCGATCACCGGCGCCGCCTCGGTTCGGTTTTTCCTGGCGACGATGCCGGTCGCGGTCAATGGCGTCGGCTGGGTCGCCGAGGGTCAGCCAAAGCCCGAAGTGCAGCTAAGGTGGACTCCAAAAGACGCGCCTCTCGAAGTCGTCGCAGAGTGGACGGCCGTCACGTTGCAGGCACTTGACGACGTTCCTCAGTTAAGGTCGGTTCTTTTCGATGACCTTCGAAACCTTTTGATGTGGAAAATTAACGACGGCCTTATCAATGGAACAGGAACGCCGCCGCAAATTCTCGGCATTCTGGCGACGCCAAACATTCAGCAGCAGGCGTTCGCGACTGACGCGATCACGACAATTCTCGCGGCCGTTACAAAGGTAACGGCGTCAGGCGCCGGCTATCCAACAGGCATAGTCATGAACCCTGCCGATTGGGCGACGGTTCGGTCGACCGTTTCGGCCGGCGTATGGGTTTTTGGGTCGCCGACCGAATCAGGCGTTCAGCGTCTTTTCGGCGTGCCGGTCGTGACGACCTCGGCAATGGGCGTCGGGTTCGCGATCGTCGGCGATTTCTCATTCGGAACTATTTTCGAACGTTGGGGTGTGACGTTTATCGTCGGCCTCAAGAATGACGACCTCATTCGCAATATTCAAACGATCGTCTGCGAGGCGCGTCTCGCCCTGGCGATACGCCGGCCGAGTGCGTTCGTTAATGCCGACCTGACGGCGCTATAAACATGCGGCGCATTGCAGACGAAACATGGTATTTGACGCGCGTCGGCACAAGGGTTCGCCAGAAGAACCGACGCGCGGCAACCCTACTTGTCAGGGCAGGTTCAGAGTTTGACGACGACGAATTAAAGAAATTTCCGCTCGACCCGTCAGAACGCGAAGTTAAGGCGATCGAGGCGCCGCCGGAGAATAAGGCGGTCGAGGAACCGACCGAGAATAAGGCCGGCAAAAAGAAACGATGACGACGACCGAGGCAAAGGCATATATCGAGTTATACGGCGCGACCTCGACGCCGCCGGAAATCTCATCTAGTGAAATAAATCAGCTAATCACGGCGTGCCTCGATGAGAACGGCGAGGTTCCTGACGACATGATCGACTCATGTGTCGCCGACGTATGGCTCATCAAAACGGGTCGAGTGACCGATCACCATGACGTGACGGTCAATGGCCGAACGTTTCAGGCGTCGCAGGTCAAGGCGCACTGTGAGGAACGCGAACGGTTTTTCAGGCGACGATTACCGGTTCGCGTTTCTTGATTTTTCTGTGAGTGTGTCATCGGTTTCGTTCCTTTCATTTGAGGCCGGCGACCGTGCCGGCCGCATTTTAAGGCGAATTGAATGAGGTTCTTGAGGTTCTCGGCGCGTTCGGTCTTGTCGGCCTTGTCGCCGTCTTAGTTCGCGAGTTTCTCAGAACACGAAAGGCGCGCAAATGATTACGTTAGTTTCGGTTCTTTTAATGATCGTCGGCGCGGTCGTCTATTTGATAGCAGCAAACGCTAAGGTCGCCGAACTCGGTCGCGTGATGTTCGCCGCCGGCGCGTTCGCCCTGGCGTTCTCGATTAGCGGTTATTCAGTCGGCATAAAGTAAAGGGCGCGATGAAAATATTCTACACGTCAGGCAAAGAAAAACTATTAAACGAGACGATCAAGCTATCGACCGGCGACATGCGTTTAATGCCGATCGACAAGACGCTATATAGCGCCCTCGCGACTCACACGGCCTTGACCGACGTGCCGGCCGGCGCGCGTGTTGCGGCCGGCGTGACCTTGACCGGTCGAACGTTTACGGCGGGTTCGTTTGACTCGGCCGACGTGCCGTTTCCAGTCGTCGCGACCGGCAAGACCGTCTCGGCGTATATCTGCTATTTGCAAGGAACGGGCGACGCCGATTCATGGTTGCTTAGTTATACCGATGAGCAACCCGACGGGTCGCCGATTTCATTTGTCGGGAACGGGTCAGCGATGCAGGCGCAAACGCCGCAAGGCATCATTTCGATATAAGGCGGGAACAATGGCGACTTATGCGGCAATTTATGATCGGTCAGTAAATGGTCAGATCAAGGCGCAGATCGCCGTCGCGATCTCGACCGAGGCCAAATACAAGATTCAGAACTCGGCCGACCCGAACGAAAAGGCATGGGCGACATGGGTCATACCTCGCGCATATGCCGAGGCCGGTAACTGGCAAATGGTGATTTGTACCGACCCCGCGATCGCCGATGCTCAAGAGGTTCGCGATGAGGACGTTCAGGCGGCCGTAACTGCGATCGTTCCGACAATGGTCGCGAGTTACATGTCGAGTTTGCCGGCGACGGCAATGATCGAGCAAATGCAAAAGGCATTAAATGAGGTTCGCGGCATCGCGTGAAAGGTGACGGCACATGGTAGGTATCGGCAAAACCTGGCGGTTCACATTACGAAACGGCCTCGGCGTCGACCTGGCGGCGGCCGGCGTCGTGATTGCCGGCCGATTTATCAGGTTCGACCCGAACGGTCAGCAGGAATTTTCGACTGATTCTGTGATCGTCACGTCAAACGCCGTGGTCAATGGCGCATACGGCAACGGCGCCGAACAGGATAACGCGACGACGAAATGGTTAGGCGGCGATTTTGTGGCGACCCTCATCGCGCCGTCAGGCGCAAACGGCCGAGTCGACGTTTTTTTCGAGCGCAAGGTCAATGGTCAATGGCCGACGGCCGGCATGGGTCGCATGATCACCTCGATCGATGTCGCGGCGACTGGCACATATAACAAGGATTTCTCAATCTAACGGTTTCGAATGAATGGCGCGACACGTAACAGGTACGACCGGCCAGTTTCTTAACGCTAATACCGGCGGCGCCCTCGCCTATCCCTTCAGCTATTCCCTTAGAGTTAAATATCCATTAACGACCGGCGGCGTTTCTCTGGCGTATGGCGAGGCATATGCCGCATGGGACGCCGAATATTTAACATCAGCCGCAAGTACTCAAAACGCCGGTTACGGCAAAAACGCGACTTTCGGGTCGGCCGTATATACTCATTCGGGCGCTATTCCGGCCGGTTGGCATCTTGTGGTCGCGGTTTATGCCTCGGCGACCGATCGTCGGGTTTATCTCGACAATAGTCTACAAACGGGCGTTGATAATTCGGCGGCGCCTTTCATCGGGCACACAAGCAAAAATTTCACATTAGGCGGCGTTTTGGTTAGCGCCGGCGGATTACACACACCGGCGGGTTTTGACGGTGATATTGCCGACGCCGCACTCTGGAATACTGCATTGACGGCGGCCGATGTCGACGCCCTCGCCGCCTCGCGACCTGGCGCGATCAAGGCCGCGAACCTTGTCGCATGGTGGAAACTTGGCGAGGACGGCGACCTCGCGTCGAGTGTCGGCACGTATCCTCCAATGAGTGTCATTGGCGCGGTTCCGATCGCCGATGACCCGCCGTACGGCGTAGAAACGCCGCCAGGTAAACTTTTATATGTTCCCGATCATTTCGGCGACGACCTCGAACTCGACGTTAATCATCCGATCTTACGCGATTGTGGCGGGTTCTTTCCTTTGCGAGGTGATCGGCCGTTTTGGAACCCGTTACGCCCTGACGTTCCGTTAGTGCGGCGCACAGATTACGGGAACACGACGGTTCCGACGACGGCCGGCGATCGCAATTCGACACGGTTCAGGGCGGCGCCGAAACTCTCGATCGACGCAAACAAGCAACCGGCGATCATTGTCAGCTATCCCTGGTCGGTCACGTTGGGCGCATGGGTGAAACTGAACTCGGCGGCCGGCGCCGGTTACGGCGGCGGTTATCACGGCATTATCGGCGGCGATGTCACGATTTTTAATGACCCGCAACCCGCAAGCGCGCCGCGTCTGACGATTGCGACGAACGGCACTGTTCTAGTTCACTCGACCGAAAGTTTTACAAAGGTATTTGGATCGGCGCCTAACATGGTTCTGGTCGGCGAGTGGGTTCATGTCGTCGCGTGTTTTGAGAGCATCTATCACGGCGTGCGGTATCCGAACGCGTATATATGGGTGAATGGGCGCCTTGTAGCGTCGTTACTAAATAGTGCCGCCCTCGGCGTGAATGAGTTGCATGACAATAACTGTCCAATAAGCATTGGTAGCGTTTCGTGGTACACGAACTATCCTGCGGCCGAGGCGATCGCAAACGCCGACATTAAAGATGCTTTCTATTATCGCCGAAAATTAGATGACGCCGAGGTTCGGTTCTTGTATGAGCAAGGCGACGATCTTTATATCAGTCGAACGCCTCGCGTGTATTTTCATCCGGCCGTCATCGAAAGGCACTCGATCGCCTCGGTTCCTGGCGCGCCTCTGGTCAAGGGCATCGGCACGGTCGGCGCCGGTCTCGGCACGCCGGTCGCCTTTTCGAAGGTCGCAGGCGCGGCAACGGTCAAGGGCATCGCGACGGCCGCGACCGGCACGGTTTCGACGGCGTTCTCGCGAGTGTCAGGCGCGGCGACGGTTTACGGTCTCGATCAAACGGCGACGGGCGCCGGCACGGGCCCGTTCGCCAGGGTCTCAGCGACGGCACTGGTTCGAGGCATCGGCCAGGTCGCGACGGGCGTCGGGTCGGTCGCAATTGCCAGGGTCGCCGGCCTCGAATTTGTCGGCGGCATCGGCGCAAATAAACTTGTTCAAGGTTTCCACTCGTCATTAGGGTCGATTCTTTATCCCGCCGTCCTCGATCGCGAGAAGCAAATTCTATTCGGCAAGGGCGCGACCGCGACGTTCTACTCGATGAGTCGTGCCGGCGAAACGGAACTCATCACGTTAAAAACCGGATGGTCGGCAAGGCGAGTGCCGACGATCGAGAGCGGCGCCGATGAGCAATGGCGCGTCGAGGTCACATCGATGGACGTGACATGGGCAATGGTTCAGACGATCGCGACGGTCGAGATATTCGCCGCGACGACTCAGGAAACGCAAAAATACAGGGTTTTGCAGGTCGAAAATGCAATGAAGCCAGGTCACGTTTACCTTTTGCGATGTGAGGCGATCGAGCAGAAATGAACAGGCTACCGAATATCGTCGGCGATCTGATTCCAGGGTTCACGAACATCGACACGCCGTTTCGGCGTTTCGTCGACTCGGCGAGTCTGGTCGTCGTCGACAAGATAGAAGTAAAGATGGAACCGATCGAGGCCGGCCAGGTCGTCGCCTTGGTTCGGCACATCGCGCGCGACATTCAGGCGCAGATTATCAGGTCATTTCGCGACCCTAAGACCGGCCGCGTTTATCCAGACGGCAAAGGCGGCACGTATCGCGCCTCGGCGCCAGGCGAACCGCCGGCGATCAAGTCGGGCGACCTACTCAATGCAACCTGGCGCGGTCTGACGTTTCCGCTATTACTGACGGCCGAACTTACGATCGATACAGGTTACGAAACGTTTCTCGAACTCGGCACGACGGTCAGGCGCAAAATGGCGCCGAGGCCGTTCGCGATTCCGGCGATCAATGAAATTCTCTCGAAATTAGTTCAGTCAGACGTAATTTCGAGTTTTGAAAGGGTGACGCCGGCCGACCTGGCGTCAGGAACATGACGACGCCCGATCGCGACATTCGCATGGCACTTGCGGCCGAGATCGAAATCGCGGCGCCTCTGGCGATCGTCTGGCCTCGATGGGTTCTCGGCATCGACCCCGCCGATTGGCCGGCCGTCATGCGATCGGCAAACGATCAAGGGCGGGTTCATGGCTATTCGATGTCGAGGCGGTCGTCATCGAGTGTCGGCGAAATGAGCGCGCACGTCTCGACCGAATCGCGTTATGTGATCGTCGGCGTTCACTATTTCGACGCCGGCAACGATTCGACTAATTCAGAGGACTTGTTCAAGGCCGAGATAGACGCGATTCGAAATCAACTCGCGATGCACTCGACCGACTCGATCGCGGTTTCAAATCACACCGAACTACAGGTCGTCGTCGAGGGCATTCAACAGTCAGGCGCCGAATTAATTCATTGGACATGGCTCGAACTAACGGTTTTATCTTGTTAATCGATCGGAGAAAAGAACATGGCGTATAGAACACGAAATACAAAACTATGGGCGTCGCATTTGCCAGAGAACCCGTATAACACGGCGCCGGCAACGGGCGCCGATTTCGACGCCCTTGTGTCGAATAATCCGTTTTACCTTTTGCCGACGATCGACAAGACATCCGACGCCGGCCAAATAGGAACAGGTTCACATTTCGCGACTCATCTTTGTAACGACTACTGGTCGCAACCTGGCGTCGACCTTTCGACGCAGATCGCGTTATTCGAAATCTACGGTCGCATCTGGTTACGGGCGTTTGGCGGCACTGTCGTCGATACGGTCGGGTCAGGCGGCGGTCATTTGCACTCGGCAAAGATGCAATCAGAGGCCGACGGGTCGCAATTGCCAGGAACCAGCATGATCGTCGAGAACGGAACCGAAAAGGTTCTCGAAACCGGCATGGTCGTTGGTCAGGCGACCCTTTCAAAAACAAGGCGCGACCGGCCGACCCTTAGCTATTCGCTAGTAGGAACGGCGAACCATGTAAACCCGCATACTCTGACGGGGTTGCCGGCGTATACCTCCGGCGCGCAATGTCCGAAGTCGGGTATCACGGTTCAGTATACCGATGAGGCCGCGACCGTCGTCGACCTCGGCGAACAAGGGTGTGATTTCGTCGACCTGGCGGTTTCGCTAAATAATCAATTGCTCATCGGCGATCGCTGTCCTTCCGACCCTGAACTAACGATGCCGATCGCGCCGCCTAATGGGACGGCGAACGTCGTGACAAGGGTTCAAAGGCAAGAACAAAGTTTAGACATCGGTTTTACGTTTTTGCTTGCGGCCGAAAACCCCGAATACGACCGGTATTTAATGAATACGCCTTTGACGAATCTCAAGATCGGCGTTAAGGGCGGCAAGGTCGCGGCCGGAACTGACGTGTTTGAAATCGGCGTCGTCGTGCCGAAGTTTTACTTTCGCGCCGTTCAGGCGACCGACAATGAAGGCAACGCGAGTTACGGCATCGCGGTCGAGGTCATCGTTCAGAGTGTGCCGGCCGATATGCCGGTCGGTTACGTGAGGAACGATGTCGCCTCAAATTTCAAATGAAAGGTAACGAATAGTTTTGTATCCACTAGACGAAAGAACGATCGAGGTCGAACTCACGGCCGAGGGTCATCATGTGCGGCATCGGTTCGACCGGCCGACTAAGACTCAGTTAATCGAGCGCGAATCTCGCGTTAAGAATGAAGAAATCACGATCGACGATTCGCAGGTCGAGAACGTTTACGATGACGACAACGCGAACGCGCGCCTTTATGACGCCTGTATTCGTGATGTGGCAGGTTATGACCTCGGCGACGGTTCAATCGACTGGCGGCCGGTCAATGACGAATTAAAGGCACTTATACCAAGTGAACACAAGATCAAGGCCGTCGCGGCAATGTACTTGTGCCAGGGTCGAGTCGAAAAGGCCGCGACGAACGGTCACGTCGAAGGGTTCAGGCTATTGGGCGCGACCGAAACGCGGGTCGTCTTGAGTCTCGGCGATCGGAACGCGCCGGCCTTTGAGATAACGCATGTTTTACGCCGGCCGAATGAGGCCGAATGGACGGCATACCGGCGAGGCATTCAAAGAACGATTCAGGTCAGAGGCGCGATGACGCCGAGGTTCAAAACCTCGACAAACCTCGGCGCCGCGACGGCGTTCTATGATGCCTTAGTGACCGGCATCGAGGGCGCGACCTTGAACGGCGAACCCTATTCGGCCGCGAACCGTGAGGCGTTCTTGCAGGCGATCGACCCGATACACAAGCGAGTTATAACGCGCGCCTTTGCAGAACATTGGGCGGCCGATTTATCGGACTGACTAGCGCCCTTTTTAATGCCTTTGTTAAAGAGGGCGAACGCGACGAAAAGAACCCTCGCGATGATGATGACGACTTTCCTTTCGAACTCGGAATGCTCATGTCACGCGCGATCGACCTCGACGAACTACATCAGGTCGGCGCCTCTTTTGATTATCCTGGCGCCTTGAGTCTTGAGGAATGGGTCGCACTAAGGGAATTACAAAGGGCGCGACGAAAGATCGAGGCCGATGAGGCGCAGAAACAGAAAGACGATGCCGAAATGCGCGAACGTGAGCAACGACTTAAAAAGATGACCGGCCGGCAATAATCATGGCGATCGTAATTAAAATTAGCGCCGACACTCGCGAGTTTGAGAAGGATATTAAAGAGGCCGCCTCGCGTTCGGCGCAAGCGATCGAGCAAACGACCGGCAAGGCCGTCAATGCGGCGCAGTCAGCGATAAATAATATCAGCGGCGCCGGCGGCGGGTTTAGCGGCGCGACGGGTCGAGGCGTTAGTGTGACGGGCGCCTTATCAGGCGCCGGCCTTAACATTCCGGCGTTGCCGAACCCTGCGGCGATCGAGCGGGTTAATGCCTTATTCGGCGAGGCAAACAAAGAAATGGCCTCGGCGCAAGGCGCCCTTTCGGCACTCACGGCCGAATCTGCGGCGGCCGAGGCCGGCATCGGTTCGTTAGGCGGCGCCCTCGGCGCCCTGGCCTCGCCGGTCGGCCTTGTGGCCGTCGGCGTCGCGGCACTCGCGGCCGCCTCGATCGCGGCATCTAAGGCGATCTTTGACATGGCGAAGGAGGGTTCAGCGGCCGCGACTGAACTAGTCGAAATGGCGCGCGCCGGCGATACGTCACTCGAAGCGGTTCAAGGTTTGAGCGTAGGAACGCGCGACCTGACTGACGAACTAATCGGCCTCGGCGGCGTCTTATCGGATGACGTTATCAAAGGCGCCGATGAGGCATTCGATTCGTTTGTCGTACTCGACGCGCAATGGAAAGCGATCAAGATCACAGTCGCCGATCAGTTAAAACCCTCGGTCGATCAATTAGGCGGCGCCCTTCAGGCATTGTCACGCGAAACGATGCCGGCCTTGAGTATTGCAACGGCCGGCGTTGGTTTCGAAATGCGAAACATCGCGCGCGATATAGCGAACGTTGCACGCCTGGCGAGTGCCGTTAATCAGCTATTCACGGCCGAAGGTCTCAGAACGTTTATATTCGGCGGCGCGCCTGGCGCCCTCGACTTAAGCGGAATCGGCATTCCTGAACCGCCGAATCAGGGCATACCGACCCGCCAAAATTTCGGCACGGGCGAATTGTGGACAGTCGACGAGAACGGAAAGTTAGTGCCGAATTGGATTTTACCAGGCGAAACACAATTCAATTTGACCGGCAAGGGCGTCAGGCAACCTAGAACGCCGAGGGCGCGTAAACCTCGAAAGGTGAAAGAGGTTATTCCGCCTGACGTTCAGGGTCGCCTTGACGAACAAGGGTTCTTTTTCGATCAGATATTCGGCAAGGATCAATTCGAATTATCGGCACTTATCGAAAAGACCGACACTCAGATAAAGAAACTAAACGCGCAACTAAAGGTTCTCGCCGATGAGGGTTTAAGCAATTCGGCAAAGGCGTCAGAGTTATTAAATCAGAAACTTACTAAAGAGAACGAACTAGTCGACGCCCTTGATAATCGTTATAAGCTGCTAGTCGACACGAAATCAAAACTTGCCGACCTCGATCGAGGTCTTGCCGGCGCCGGCCTCGGCGCCCAATTAGTCGTGCCAGGTTTACCGCAAGGTACGACGGGCATCTTGCCGAGTCTTAGCGAGGCCGACCGCCAGGCGCAAACGGCGTTAGGCGCATCTAAACCGATCTTTGACAAACTGGCAGCGAACGCTAAAGAGGCAATGCAAGCGACTGCGGCCGAGGCGTTAAGGTTCAAACAGTCGATCGTTTTTACGTTCGAGGATGCATTCAGGGAAGGTTATACGCGAGGCGTTAAACCGTTCTTTGATTCGGTCATTTCAGGGTTCAGAAATTTACTAACGCAAATACTGGCCGAGGCGTCGGCCGGTCTTGTCGGCGTCTTGCTATTTGGCAAGGGCGGCGCCGGCACGACTCAGGGCGGCGCCTTATCTGGCCTCGGCGCGTTCTTGAGCGGCGGCGGCGGCGGGTTCGGTTCGGGCGGTTCGAGTGCTACATCAGGCGGCGGCGGGTTTGGCGGCGCGATCGGAAACATATTCGGCGGCGGCGGCACTGGCGGCGGCGGCGGAATCTTAGGGTCGATCTTTGGCGGCGGCGGCGGTTCCTCGATCGGCGTTCCGTCATCGGCCGCGAGGTCATCGATTCGACTCGGCGCCGGCGGCGGCGGGTTTCCAGTCTTGACTGGCGGCGTCTTTTCGGCCGGTTCGGGTTCAGTTTTTGCCGGCATAGGCGGCCTCGGAACCCTTCTCGGCGGCACGGCGATCGGCGCCTTGTTGGGCACTGGCCTCGGCGGCAAGTCGATCGGCGGCCGTATCCTCGGCGGCGTCGGCGGCGGAATCGCCGCGTTAGGCGTCGGTATCGGCGCGACCGTCGGCCTTGCCGGCGGGTCACTGCTTGCCGGCGCCCTGGCGGCGACCGGTTTCGGCCTTTTGGCGGCGCCCTTTATTGTCGGCGCGATCTTACTCGGCAAGGCAAAGCAACGAAAGATCGATGAAGCAAACGCCGACGCGATATGGGTCGCCGAACGCGAACAGGTTCGTGAGTTAATCTCGGCCGTTAATGCCGATCGCATTGACGGCGGGTCAGCATTGGCCGAGGCGTCGGCCTTGAGGGCGCAAACCGTTGCAGGTCTTTCGCAGATCAAGACTAAATCCGTTCGTGAGTCGCGCCTTACTAATCAATTGCGCGACCTCGACAATACTGTCATAAGCGAACTGAGGGCGGCCGTCGCGCGCCAGGCGACAAGGCGCAATAATGCCGGTTTCATCTTGCCGGAATTTGCATCGGGCGGGTTCGTTCCTGGCATCGATCAAGGCCGCGATTCGGTCTTAGTGCGCGCGACGCCTGGCGAGTTAATTCTAAACAAGAATCAGCAAAGAATAATTCAGTCGCGCGCCGGTCGTGACGTATTTGCCGACGCCGGCGTTCCTTTGAAACCTGGCGGTTCGAGGTTCCAGGGCGGCGGGTTCGTCTCGCCAGGCGAGGCAACGATCGTTCTTGACCTTCGAGTCGATGAGGGCATCGTCGTCGGCAAGATCGAAGGGTCAGCGGGTCAAAAGGTGATCGTAAACACGATCAAACGCGCTAGAAAGAACGGCGAACTATGAGTCGATTACTCTCGACCGATCAAATCGAGGTTCTCTCGAACAATTATCAGGAGTCGTTTTGGACGGTCATCGCGGTCTTTCAAGACGCCGGCGTCGTCACGTCTTACGCCGGCACGCCATGCGTGATTAACGGCGTCGAATACCTCGGCGGCCTCATCGGCGCGACGCCTTTAAAGGCGACCCTCGGTTCGAGTGTCGATCGAGTCGACCTCACGATTCAAAATGTCGACTGGCGATGGACACACCTCGCGAGGCGCCCGAACCGATCTTTGACTCGATGTTATGTCGGGCGCGCCGTCAGGCCGACCCGCGCGGTCGCCTGGCAACATGTTCAGCTATTGACCGGCATCGTCGTCGGTATGCCGTCAGATGAGGCGGCCGTCACGTTGCAATGTATTAGTGATTTATACGCGGCGCCGAACGTCGGCGCCCTGCGATCGATCGCGCGGCCTTGTCAATTTAAGTTTAAAGACCCTCGAACCTGCGGTTATAACGGCATCGAAACGGTTTGCAATAAAGTCTATGAGTCGACGGGCGGGTGCCTCGGCCGTGCGAATCAGCATCATTACGGCGGCTGGTTATACGACATGGGCAAAGATTCTTTGACTATTCCGGCGCCCGACCCGACCGGCAACCCCGACCCTGGCGGCGGCGGCATAGGCGGCGACGGGTTTATTTATCACAAATACACGAATGAGTTTCAGCTTAGCTATTAATGGCGATTGACTCGATCACGACCGGCGAGGGCGGCCTCATTCCTGACGCCTACGGCGAACATGTCATCGCCGGCCATTTGTTCTATAACGGCGGCGCCGTGCCGACCCTGGCGTTCGTCTTAGGCGAGGGCGTATTCGATGGCGTCGTTAAGGTTTGGTATCGCGGCGGCGAAATCACGGCCGAGGAATACCATTTTCATCAAGGTACTCAGTCGGCATCGATGAGCGACGCCGTTCAGGGCATCGACTCATGGTTGCCAGGCGCGATTCCATACTCGACGACCGCCTATATAGTCGCGAGGCCGGCCGGCATCGGCGCCGACGATCTTGACCCGTCAGGTCTTAACGGCCGGTATAAATGCCGCCAGGTTCCTGACTATGACGCCGACGGGAACCCTACAGGTTCGAGTTATTCGTCGAACCCCGCGAGAATTTTAATCGGCCTTTTGATTGAGGGCGCGAAACTCGCGCCGACTCGCATTGACTGGCGGTCGTGGTATGACTGGAAAGTCTATTGCGACACTCCGATCGAGTGGAATGACGGCAAGTCGGTCAGGCAAATAAAACGTTTCGAAAGTCATGTCGCGTTCACCGGCGCGACCTCGCCGGTCGATGTCTTGAACATGCTCACGGACATGTCGGCGACCCTCTGGCAAGATGACGGCGCCCTCATTCGGTTCTTTCCGATCGAGTCGCGATCGAGCGCGGTCACGTTCGGCCGAGGCGACATCATTTCGGGAACCTTTGAGCATGCGCCCGTCGACATAAGATCGCAGGCGACGCGAATCGTCATCAATTTTCGCGACCTTGACTCAGAGTTTCTAGCGCCGGCCGTTTGGACACAAAAAGATGAGGCCGGAATTGACGACCGAGGCGTTATCGACGCCGGCACGTTCTCATTCGGCGCGATGCACTATTCGCAGGCGCAAAGACTCGCGAAATACTGGTTACGGCGCGCGGCATCTAGTGAAAGGTTTACGTTCTCAGTCAGCGGCGAACACATGGCCGTCTTACCTGGCGATCTTGTGACGGTCGACTTCGCGCCGGCCTTAATGACGCCGGTTCTTTGTCACGTTCTCGCGATCGAGGACTCAAGCGACGGCGCCGACAATCGCGGCCTTAGTGTCGCGCCGTGGTCGGCGTTTTATTCCGATCAGGATCATGAACCGATTCCGGCCGCAGTCGTGCCGGCCACAAGTTAAAGGAAAGTAGAAACGCATGGCCGGTCACGTAACTGCAAATGCCTCATCGGTCACGACGGGTCAAACCGTGCAGGTTCAAGTAACCCTTGACCTCGCGCCGCCTATTCCTCGCGCCGAGAACGTCGACGAATTTACTGTCAATTCGACAAACTACAATAAAGACACACAGCAGTTTCTACAGGTCGTTGGCGCCTCGGCAAATGCCTCGATCGAACTCGCACATCGCGCCGGTTCGAGTAGTAATAACGGGTTCAATTGGGTCTATCCCGTACACGCGACACAACAGTTATTTTCAGGCAATCAGGCGACACGGTTCTATTTTCAGTTTATCGATTACGTGAGTTTCGGCGGCGATCGGCCGCTAGTGACAATTGAATTTGGTTATAACGCCTCGACCTCGAAAGGAATGATCGAGGTTTCCGACGAACATGCGGTCGTCGGTTCTCTCGAAATTCCAGGCTATATTCCGGCCGGCGCGCAGATTGTTTTACAGTCATCGTTGGGCGGTTGGCTTGTCAGGTATGACGGAACTCAGATCGCCAGCGGGTTCTGGCCGTCTGATTCGATAATGCCGTTAAAGATCAAATACGGCACGTATAAACTCGCGTCGGGCGCGTCGTCTATTATCTGGCCGTCAGGGCATCCGGCATACTCGCCGAACTATCCAGGATGGATTTTTTCAGAGGCGACCTTACAGAACAATTGGAAACCCTTCGCGCCGACGTGGACTCTGCAGGCGTTAAACGCCTCGAACGTTCAAATCGGGTCAAACTATAATCCGTCATCGATTTCAGAATCGGCCGATATACCGATCGCGAACTTTGTCGTGCCGGCCGTCGCCGGCATCGCGAAGGTTCGCATACGCGCGCAATTCCACAATTTAAATACAAGTCTACTCGGAACGCCTTATCTCGAAATACCGGTCACGACCGGCGGGTCGACGCCCTTAGTCGTCAATGGCGCGAACCCCGTCACCTTGAACCCTGGCCAGCAATACACGGTCACGGCGAACTACTCGACGGCCGAACTCACGTTTGCCGCACTCGGCGGCGGGTCATTTGGTACAGGCGCGACCGCGAACGTTTACACGGCGCCGACTGACGCCGGCACTAGCGCGACTTATCAATTCAGGGTCACGCGAACGGCGACGGCCGAGGTCGTGACGGTCGGCGTTAATGTGCCTCTCAAGATAACGCCCGACATCGTTTCCATGATCGGCGGCGCGACTCAAGCGTTCACGACTAACGGCGATATTCTGACGTGGACACAAAGCGGCGGAACCTTGAGCGGTTCGGGCGCCAGGTCGAGAACCTATACGGCGCCGGCGACCGTCGGAACGTTCACGGTCACGGCGACGACCTCGACCGGTTCGAGCGTTATCGCGACGATAACGGTCACGTCGACCGGCACATCGCCGACGACCGGCCTTAGACTCGAACCCGCTGCCGGTATGAGTGTCGGCCTTAATTCGCAGGCGCAAGTAAGGCTCATTGGCGACGTGACGCCGGCACTATGGGCGACGACTCAGAACGCGACGATCGACTCGGCAACCGGCGATCTTAAGATCATTTCAAATAGCGCGAACGCCGAGGCGACCCTCGCGCAAGCATTAGGCGGCAAGGCGACCGGCGACCCTGACGCGACACTCACATGGGAATTTAACTCGACGAACGCAAAGGTCGCCGGCGATTCGGGTCAGTTTACATGGACACTAAGAAACGCCTCGCAAGTATATTTAGGTTCGGTCATATTCAGTTATCTGGGAACGGGCGAGAATTGGAGTGTCGCACTCTGGCAAGGGTCGACCATGATCGCCGAGATACCTTTTACTCGAACGAATACGACCGGCCTTAGACTGACGTTCAGCTATACGTCGCAAGTTTTAATGCGCGCCGAATATCGGCCGAATAACGCCGCGTCTTACATCATCATCGGCGACGCCGGTTTCGCACTCACGAACCCGCCGCGTTATCTGGCGGCGCAGTCTACGCCGAACACGCCGTCAAAACCGAATAACTCGATCATCATTTCGAAACCTGTATTAACGGCGTTCGGGTTCGGTCGATGGTTTGTGCCGCAATGGGCGGCGGCGCGCATTGACGCCGGCGGCAATGTCATCGGGTCGTATACGGTCACGGCCTCCGAAGAAACGACGGTCACGTCAGGCAACGCGGCGCAGGTCGCGACGGTCAATTGTAATGCCGTAGGAACGGCGCGAGTTTCGGCGAGTTATCCCTCCGGCATCGCGGCACAAAACACCGTAATAATAACGATAACGCAGGCCGGCGGCGCCCTGGCCGTCACGACTCCGGCGGCCGGCACGACGACAAACCTCACGCCAGGTCAGACGCTAACGATCGAGGCGAATGATACGCCCTCGGCCTTGACCTACGGCGGGTCAGGCGGAACGTTCGGGTCAGGCGCGAATAAGAACGTATACACGGCCGGCACGGTCGCCGGCCTTTATACGATCACGGTTTCGCGAGGTTCAGAGGTCATAACTCGAAATATTCGAGTCTTAATGACGGTCACGCCGCCGACTCAATCGATCGCCTTAAATTCGACCGTGACGCTAGTCGTTAATACTCTCGAACCCTTGACCGTTTCGGCGACTGGCGGCACGGCCGTCGTATTCGCGCAGAGTGGAAACAGTCAGTTAGTCAGCTATACGGCGCCGGCGACGCCTGGCACTTATACGGTCAATGTAACGTCGAGCATTAATAATGCCTCGGCGAGTGTGACGGCCGTTTCGTCAGGTACGACGCCGATCGTCATTTCGAACGCCGAACCTCTGACGGTCGAACCGAACGGTCATGTTCTGATAACGACTAATTATCCAGTCGCAGAATGCACTTATTCGGCGACCGGCGGCGTCTTTGCGGCCGACCTGCCTCGAAAAGAGAACGACTGGCGCGCGCCAGGTCTGGCAGGCGACTACACGATCACAGTCACTCATCCGACCGGCGGGTCAGATACGATCACGGCGACCGTATTCCTTAGAATTTCGCCGAAGAACCCGCCAGGCGTCGCGCCAGGTCAGCAGATTCAATTTTCGGCGAACTTCTCGCCGGTCACGTTCTTTATTTCGTCATCTGACGGCGGCACGGTCACGACCGGCGGCCTTTGGACGGCCGGCCAGACGGGCGGGTCATATACGGTCACGGCGCACGCGACGATAAACTCGACCGTTCGCGAGGACTGGTCGACCGTCACGGTTCAGGGCGTCGGTCTGGCTTTGAATGTGCCGTCGACCGTGACCCTTTTGCCAGGTCAAACCCTCACGATCACGGCGAACTTTCCGACCTCAGAACTTACGTTCTCAGCTACAGGCGGCACATTTGGAACGGGCGGCACGGCGAATGTTTACACGGCGCCGTTTAACGCCGGCGGCTATACGATCACAGTCACGCGAGGCACTCAGACGGCATATGTCGCCGTGACCGTGCCGGTCGTCATCGCGCCGGCGACGACCTCGGTCGGCAATGGTTCGACGGTCGCCTATTCGGTCAATGCAGATGTGACGAATTTCTCGACAACAGGTTGGACGGCGACCGGCGGCACGCTATCGGCAAAGGCAATCAGGTCGGCGACCTATACGGCCGGCGCGACGGCCGGAACCTATCAGGTCACGGCGATAACAACTCTCGGCACGGTAACGGGCGCGATCACGAACACCGGCACGGCCGGCGTGCCGATCACGATCACCGGCGCCGCCGCCGTGACACTCGAACCCGCGTCGACCTATCTCATCGAAACGAATAAACCCGTCGGCTCCTATTCCTTGACCGCGACCGGCGGCACGTTCGAGGGCAATCAATACAGGGCGCCGAATCAGGCCGGAACCTATACGATCACGGCGACCGATACGAGCGGGTCAGGCGCCGGCGCCGACACGTTACAGGTCACGGTTCCGTTAAGGGTCACGCCGGCGAATACGATCGTTTTACCTGGCGGCACTCAGCAATTCGCCGTTAATTTTCCGGCCTCGCAAACGTCATGGTCGACTACGCCGGCGTCCCTCATCACGGCGTTCGGGTTTTGGACGGCGCCGTTTGAACAGGGAACCTATACGATCAGGGCGACGACGACGATCGGCGAGGCGACGACCTCGGCGACCGTTCAGACGGTCGAGTTAATTGTTTATGGTTCCGATCACATCACGCTAGAACCTGGCGCGCAATATACGGTCTTGACGAACCTGCCGCCTCGCGCGCCGTCTTACACGGCGTTCGGCGGGTCATTTGCGGCCAATATTTACACGGCGCCGACTGCGGCCGGCCTTTATCATTTCACGGTCACGTATCAAGGCCAGTCAAAGCGGGTCGACGTGACGGTTCCTCTGCGAATCGCGCCTAAAGAGGCGAGGGTCGAGGCCGGCCAGTCGATTCAATTCACGATTAACGCGCCGAACGCAACATGGTCGGTCATCGGCGGCGGCACTATCTCGCAAACAGGGTTCTACACGGCGCCGGCGTCGGGCGGCACGGTCGCGCGCGTGACAGCTACGACGCCGAACGGGTCTGATACTGCGGTCGTATTACTTCTTGACGAGTTTCCGTTTCAGCCTACCTACGCCGTCGACGGCGAGAAGGGTCGCGCCTCGGTCATCGTTGAGGCCGAGGACGGCACACGGTTCGGCCGCATCAAAGGCGTCTCGCGCCGCCGCTACGATCTGAGGTTCGAGAACCGATCGCAAACCGAAACCCTCGCCGCGATCGCCTTTCATACCGCCAGGTTTCCAGAGGTTCCATTCCTCTTTCACGACATCAAACTAAATGATTTCGTCGCGGTTCTTTTCGATTCGCCGATCAAATGGCAGGTCAGCGGCGAGTGCCGGTTTCACTATTCCTTTAAACTTCTCGAAGAATAATACCTCTTTATACTTTTGTCGCCTTTCGTTATACTCAAGTAGAACGTAGTATTACGTTCAAATACTTTAGTAAGGAAAGGCAACATGGCAAAAAAGAAAAAAAAGGCACTTGAACGCAGGCCGCCGTTGCGCGCTATTGCATTCAAGATCGATGAAGAATTAAGGGCGGAATTAGAGGCCGAGGCGGCGGCGCAAGAACGTAATATGTCGCAGATGATAACGCACTACATCAAGGTCGGCCTCGGCCTTGCGCCTCGGCGAAATCGCTATTTAGCTTGACGGGCGTATAACGCCGTTATACTATCGCCTTATGACAACTAATGACGGCCGAATACTTTGTGACCATTGCGGTCGCGCGCAAGGCGACGACGAAAGCGACTGGAAACATATTCACTATAGCGGCGGCGTCATCGATGAGGGCGCGCCCGACGACATCGATCTTTGTCCAAAATGTGACGCGATCGAGAGAAATGAGGTTCCGTTTTGATAAACCTCGAAACGGCGACCCTGGCCGAACTCATCATCGAACGCCAGGCGATCGACGGAACGATCGATCAGATTCACTATGACATCGAGGTTTTGAAAGCTGGTCGGCCGATGAGGCCGGCCGAGGAACACGATGCAGTCGATCACGCGATCGCGGCCTTGTATGTCGCGGCCGACATGTTAGGCGAACAGGGTCTTACGGTCGACGACGCGATCTTAAACTTTGACTCTAAAGAATGACGCCGCCGAGAAGGGATTAATCGGCGGCGCAATTACGCACCTTTGAAGGTCTGCAAACAATGGCGTGAGGTTCACATTCGTATAAAGGAAACGATAACACATGGAAACTAAACAGGCACTTGTAAAACGCGAGGTCGAGGTCGCGACGGCGGCCGACTCGATCGAACTCTCATCACTGGCCGATCTAATTCGCCTTTCTGAACTGCTATCGCGTTCGGGTTATTTCGCCGACGTTAAAGAGGCGTCGCAGGCGTTCGTTAAGGTCTTGTACGGTCGCGAACTCGGTTTCGGCGCGATCACGTCCATGACGGGCGTTCACATCATAACCAACAAACCGACCCTCTCGGCGAACCTCATCTCGGCGGCGATCAAGCGGTCGAACAAATACGACTTTCAAATCTTGAAACTTGAGAACGACGGCGCCGTTTTGGAGTTTTTCGAAAGCGGTCGCGCCCTCACGCCGAAGTCGTCATTTCTCAAGGCCGACGCCGAGGCGGCCGGCCTTTTGACAGGTCGTAATGCTCACACCTGGCGCGCCTATCCTCGAAACATGTATTTCGCCAGGGCTTTGACTAACGGCGCGCGATGGCACTGTTCGGCGGTCTTTGGCGGCGCGATCTATACGCCCGAAGAAATGAACGTCGCAGTCGACGCCGACGGCCAGGTCATCGACGCGCCTATGCCGACGCCGGTCAATGTGCCGACCTCGCAGGCGGCCGGCGATCTTACTCGCGCGATCAAGGAATTACGCGCCCTCGGCCTCGACTATAAGTCGATTCAGAATCAGATGGAATTTCACACCGGCAAACGAACGCGCGCCGACCTGACGGCCGATGAGGTCGAACTTGTGGCGATGGAATTTGATTCGCTAGTTCAGGCGATGACGTTAGAGGCCGCCGAGGCGACCGAAATGCCGGTCGAGGTCATAGCGGCCGAGGTCAAAGAGGCGACGAAATGAACGATCGTCAGATGAGTCTATTCGGCGAACCCGACCCGCCGAAACCTGAACCGCCCAAAAAGGAACCGACGCCGACGCCGGTTCCTGGCGATCGCGACATCTGCGAGAACTTTCATGGTCAGAACGACCGGTCGGTCGACGCCTGGCGATCTTTGCGCCCGACGGTCTTGACGAAACTTCGCCGGCGGGTTCTCGACGCGATCAAGGCCGCCGGCACGAACGGCGCGACCGTCGACGAACTCGAAATGACCTTGCGAATGTCGCATCAGTCGGCATCGGCCAGAGTCAGCGAACTAAAGGCGGCGGGTCACGTCAAAGTTAGCGGCGCGAAACGCCTGACGCGATACGGCAAAGAGGCCGACGTTATCGTCACGGCCTCGCCTGGCGACGCCAGGTCAAAAGGCCGGCGTCGGAATGTGCCGCCTCGACCTCGCCGGCATATTGCGACCCTCGACAAGAATCGCCGGCGGGTCTATGAGGCCGTCAGGGCGCGAGGCAACAAGGGCGCGACCGTCGACGAATTAGAGGTCGCATTGTCGATGAGTCATCAAACGGCCTCGGCGACCGTGACGGCACTCAAGGCCGACGGGTTCTTAAAGGCGGTCGTCTGGCAACGTCAAACACGGTCTGGCCGTTGGGCGAATGTGAACATAATTCGAGAAAAGGAACGAACGAATGACGACACGAACGTTATATGACATTTCGGCCGACCTGGCGGCACTCGATGAGATATTAAGCGAGGTCGGCGGCGACGTGACTGACGCCGAGGCCGAGGCCGCGATCGAGGCATGGTTTCAAGAAACGGCCGGCGATCTGAGGACAAAGGCCGACGCCTATTGTCGACTGATTCGCGAAATCGAGGCGCGAGGCGAGGCACGCAAGGCCGAGGCCGATCGAATACTAAGACTAGCGTCGACCGACTCGAACGCCGCAGGGCGCCTGAAAACGCGATTAAAGGACGTTCTAGAGTCGCACGGTATCAAGAAACTCGAAACGGAACTCTTTAGACTCTCAATCGCCTCGAACGGCGGCCGCCAGGCGCTAATTTATGACGCCGCCGAGGTCGAGTTTCCGGCCGAGTTTCAAAAGGTCATCATCAAAGGCGACGATGAGGCGATAAGGTCAGCGATCGAGGACGGGTTCGAGTTGCCGTTCGCGCATCTGGCGCCTCGCGGTTCTCATCTAAGAATTAAATAGCGATTACTACGGCGCGACGCCCTCGCCGGCGGCCAGTTTAATACTTAGCGGTTCTTTCTATTGGAACTTCGCGAGGGAACCGTTCGAGGCACGGTCTGAGGGCGTCGCCTTTTTTCGAAATGAACATCAATTACCGATTAGTCGCCGTCGCGATTGCGATCGGCGCCGCCTTTGTCGTCATCGTCTTTCTTTGCCTTGTGCTATACGCGACCCGCAAGGGCGGAAAGTAATACTATTGACACGATGGTATAACGGCGTTATACTCTGTGACGTTAGATTAATTCAGGTTCAAGGAAAGGGAACGAACAGATTATGAAACTCAAGACGTATCAAGTCACCGAGGCCGATTTCGACGCCGTTGTCGGTTGCGAATCATGCGATGAGGCGTTCGAGGTCGGATGGATCGTTAGGAAAAGCGGCGACGACATGTTCTGTGATGACGTTTGCGCGCGCCGGTATGAGGCGAAGGGCATCGAGGTTTTGAGGCGCGACGGGTACGACTGCGACCTCGAAGAATCGCCGCGACTTGACCCGCCGCATTGGGCGTACAGATAGAACCTTGAACCCTCGGCCGGCGCCTCTTTAAGCGAGTCAGGCGCCGGCATTTTTTCGAGAAGGAACGAATGATTCTATTTAATTTGCACGATGACGGCCGAGGCGAGGTCGACCGGTATTACGCGACCTTGATTGAGGCCGTCGCATATGCCGTGGAATGTCGCGACTCTGAGAACGTCGACATGGTGATCGAACAGGTCGAAGTCAGGCCGCATGGCAAGGCGAACGTTTGCGCCATGCTAAACGGCGAACAGTTTATTTACGATCGACGCCAGGTCGCGACCGTTAAGGCGTTCAAACTCGACGACGACGAAAGAGAAAGGTTTTGGCTAAACGACGGCGACGATAAAGAGGCACTAATCGAGGCGTTACACGCCGAAGGGCGCTATACGGGCGCCGAATTTGAAACGAAACGAAAGGCACGAAAGGCGAAATCATTATGACCGAAAAGACAATTACGGCCGAGGAACTCATCGGCGATATTCACGACCTCACGGCGCGCATGCGCGAACTAAACGCCGTTCTCGACTTTGCGGCACGACTCAAGGCGCGCGTCGCCGATGAGTGTGTTTGGAGTCAGCGAGGCACGTTTAACGAAATGATAAGGCGCGAACTTGAGGCAATGGGAACGAACATGAAAGAACGCGAGGCGCGCGTCGTCGGCCGTTGTGTGAAATGCGACGGCGAGGTTTTTGACGATGAGGCGCACGCCTGGCGATCGACTCAGAAAGGCGTCATGCCGTTTCTATACTGCGAACCTTGCGCGACGAAAGAGATCGAGAACGCGGCATGGCCGGTCGCGATCGACTGGCGCGTCACACCGATCGAAAGGAACCGATGACGAATAAAGACATAAACGACAAACTCAAGGGTCGAAAGATCACGCATGTCGATCTGCGGCCTTTCGATGACGGCCGAGGCGTCGACCTGTATTCGCCGGCGATCACGTTCGACGACGGGTCGCGATTGGTGTTTACGGCCGAGGCCGGCGCGAACGGTCGAATCGGCATTCGGCCGAGTGTATTCAGGCGACCCCGACCGGCGCCAGGCAAGGAAAGGGCGAAAGGAACGGCCAGGCGATGACGATCTTTTTTCTATCAATTGCCGGCGCGACGGGCGTATTCTTTGCCGGTTATATATACGGCCGCATGGTTCATGACCTCGAAGTCGGCCGACTACGCAAACGCGCCGACCGTGCCGAACGCGCGGCCGACCTGGCGCGCGCGACGGCGAAACGCGGCCTCGAACAATTACGCGACGATCTGAACACATGATCGTTTTGCCTGAACAACTAAAGAAACTCATCGAACAGATGGAATCGATCGAGGTTCAGCGAACCCGCGTTCTACTCGCACTTGAGGCCGGCGTCACGCCCTCGGCAAGCGAGGCCGACGCCGTTGTTTTTTTACATATGCTCATCGCGGGTCAGGCGCATCTTGCCGACGCTATTCTCGAAATAACGGCCGGCCTTATATGCGAGGACGTGACATGGCCTCATCTGATTTGACCTGGGTCTTAGCTGGCGCCTGCGGCGCGATCATCTTTGTCGCGATCGTCGTCGCGATCGTCAAATTATTTACGTATGAAACGCCTCGCGCCAGGGCGGCAAGGCGGCACTAAGTATGCTCATCGCGGCGGCGTTCCTACTCGGCATAGTCCTCGGCGCGGTCGCGGCCTCGATCACGGTCGCCAGGTTCTACGACGCGCGATGTTCTGAACTCGGCATCGACCTCGATCGCGGCCTCGGCGACCCGACGCGAGACAAAATCAGGAACCGAATCACCGGCCGATAGAAATGTTTTGACATTGCCGGCCGTTCGAGGCGATCATGGTCGGCGCCTTTGACAGAGGCGTTTGAGTTTCAAACGTTGCACGTTCGAGATTTGAGGCGTCTTTCGGTCGAAAGGCTCTCGACTCTTTTGATTCGCGCGGTTTGCACGTTTGCGGCGGGTCAAAACTGTCAAAGGGTCAGAGTCTTTCGACGGCAAGACGCCTTTTCTCTTTTCTGCTACTAGCGCCAGGTCAATTCGAAATGTACGTAAAATTATTTGCTCAATTGCTCGACTCATCGGTATGGCTCGAATCAGGCGAGACGCGCCTTGTTTGGATCACGCTATTACTGGCGATGGATCAGGACGGGTTCGCGCATTTCTCGGCGCCGGCGAACCTGGCATCGAGGGCGCGGGTCAAACTCAAGGCATGCGAAAAGGCGATCGAGGTTCTTGAGGCGCCCGACCCGACCTCATCCGACCCGACTCACGACGGCCGGCGAATCGAAAGAGTGCCAGGCGGATGGCTAGTTTTGAACTCGGCGAAGTATCGCGAACTCGGTTCAGAGATAAACCGACGCGAAAAGACCCGCGAACGGGTCGCCGCATACAAGGCGAGGAAACGCGCCTCGCGTACAAACTCTTTAGATTCAATCGAAACCGAGGCCGGTAACGTATCGGTAACGCAAGGTAACGCCGAGGTTACAAAAAGTAACGCCATGCAGAAGCAGAAGCAGAAGCAGAAGCATGTACAAGGGAAAGTAATTGAACACAAAGAAGTCGAGACGGCGACCGCCTCGACGGCCGTTTCTGCCTCGGTCGACGCCGTTTTTGATTACTGGCGGGTGACCCTCAAACACGCGACCGCGAAACTGACGCCGAAACGTCGCGCAAAGATCACGGCCAGGCTAAAGGACGGCTACACGATCGACGACATCAAGGCCGGCATCGACGGGAACGCCGCCTCGGCCTTTCATCAAGGCGACAATGAGAACGGCGGCCGAGTTTACGACGACCTCGAACTCATCTGTCGATCTGGCGAGAAACTTGAGCAATTCATTCAGATTTCGAAAGGAACCGAACATGGGCAAATTATTCGACGAACTACAGGGCGGCGCGAAACCCGACACGAACGAATCAAACGCGAAACCGACGAACTATTCGCGCGCCGAACTCATGACCCGCTTGATTCAGCTATCGCGATACTTCCGAGGGCTATCGGAAATGGAACCGAGTGAGGCGGCCGAACAGGCGGCAATTTGGGACGGGTTCGGTCTGCACGTTATTCCTGACGCCGATCTCGCCGAGGCATTCCGGCGCGCCCTTGAGAACTTTGACGACTCGCGACCGTTCGGCGCCGTTTGGGTTCGCGACGCCTGGCACTCGATCAGGCGCGAACGTTTCGAGCGCGAACGGCCGCCGTCGCGTTCTCGCCGACCTGGCGATATGACTTTCGCGCAGTGGTACGCCAAAGATCGCGAGAACATCGAGGCCAAGTTTCCGCCGTCGACGGTCGCGATGATGAAACGCCTGTTTGACAAGCGGGTCGAGAAGGACGGCGAACCCGAACCCGCGCCGGCCGGCGATTCTGGCGTGTGCTATTACTGCAACGATTCAGGATGGCAAGCGATTGCGTTCATGGGCGAAGGCGGCAACGAAAATATTGGCCTTAGACTTTGCGCTTGTTCAAAGGCGCCGGCCGAGGTTATTCATTCGACCGGCACTTATCGCGACCGCAAAGGCGACGTGATCGCCGTCAAACCTTCCGAACCCTTGCGCGAACCTGACTATCGCAAACGCCCGAACTCCGATATTTGGGAACCTGTCGACAAGAAAACATCGGTTTACGGCGATTAGGGCGCCCGTCACGGCGTTTTTAACGCCCGACTGCGGTCGTACTACCCTTTGGAATTATTAGAGGCGTCTGAGGGCTTTAAAATGCAAAAGGCTAAACCGAAACCGAAACCGTATCCAGAACCCGACCTCGAAACCGACCCTCGGCCGATCACGATCGCCGAATTACACGATCACATTCAGGCGGCGATATTCGGCCGGCCGTCAGGGCGTCGAGGCAAACGTTTCGATCAGCTACAAAGGCGACTACACGATCTTGTCGACCTCGGCGATGACCTGGCCGTCATCGAGGGATTTATCGAACGTATCAAGGCGAGTGCCGCGACTAAATACCTCGACTCTGAGGGCGTCTCGATCTTTGTCGCCTCGATGGAACTCGACGCGATGAGGCGCGAACGCGAATAAACGACTTACACGTGAGGCGAAATCAATTTAAACGACTTACACGTGAGGTAAACTCGCGATTGTATGACCTTGACGACGGCGTATAATGCCAGGCGTTAAACTTTCGAAATTTTCAGCAGGAAAGGAAAACCCGAACATGGCAAATAATCCAAATGACCCGAACCGACCGCAAGGTCAGCAACAAGGCGATGTCGATGTCGATGATCTTGTAACGTTCCTCGATCAAGGGTTCGCGAGTGTGCCGACTCTCGATAATCCTCAGAAACGCGAACAGATCAAGCGTATATTGCAGCAGCATCAACAAACACAACGCGACCCTAATGCCGCCGCAAACAAACCGTTTGACCCGAACCGGCGTTCTTGACCCGAACGCCTCGGTCTATGGCGTTATTCATTGCCGAGTGTGCCGGCGCGTTCGACCTATGCTCGAATCGCCGGCACCAAATAAACGTATCGCCAGAACCTACTATTGCCGAGTGTGCCGGCGACCTGGCGGCACGCCCGAACGCCCGAAATATGTCAAATGCGAAA
>Ga0247790_10000178_pt1 | contig 33091 bp, 26 predicted proteins | sample UWRJS171409R4_FD_179913 | JGI IMG/M metagenome (GOLD analysis project Ga0247790, IMG submission 179913) | Soil microbial communities from Arlington Agricultural Research Station in Wisconsin, United States - UWRJ-S171-409R-4 | ecosystem: Environmental > Terrestrial > Soil > Agricultural land...
TCACTGGTCGCACGGGTACCTGGGCCTCCGCCTCGGGGAGACCACGGGCCTCTGACCGGCCAGCTACGCCGTCGCGATGGGGCGATCTAATTGTCGTCGCTGGGGAGATCTAATTGTCGCTCGCCACGCTGCGGATCATCGGCCCATGCGTCCAGCTCCGCCAGGAGCTCGGAGCGGCCAGCCTCGTACCACGGCACCAGCGCATACCGGGCGTTGAGGAGAATCGACGGCGCTGCGACGCGGTTCGGTACCGGCAACGTCCCCGGCGTGAGCAGGTCATCGAAGCCAGCCGCGACCTCGGTGGGTACGTGTTCGCGCAGGAACCACAGCAAGCACTCGGCCGACGCGCGCGCCGCGAACTCCTTGAAGTGATCGTCGCGGCCGTGATCGGCGTGGTCCATCACGCCCTTCATCACCACCGCATCGAGCTTGTACTGACGCTGGCGGTGGGCCACCTCCCCCAGCGCCGCGCTCTCCATCTCCAATCCGAGCGTCTTGCGCATCGCCTGCGTGATGAAGCTCCAGATCTTCTCGTCCTCGACGACGCGCGCGCCTGTTCCCATCGGCGCGACGTGCAGGCGGAACGGTTCGACCGTTCCTGCCGCCGACAGGTCAGGCAACTTGTCCCTGTGCCTGAAGAGGAGATCGTCGACGAGCCGGCGCCCCTCGTCGGTCGGCTCGCGCCCCGTGTCTGCGAGCAACTTCCGCTCACGCAGCGCCGTCACGATCGGCGCCCATTCGTGCTCCTGGAGCGCCGGGTCGACCGCGTTCCACGGCTCGGGCACCCGATCGCGCAGCGCCAGCAGCGCGCGGTGCTCGCGCCACTCGGTGGTGAGCGGTCGAGACTGGAACCACTTCGTATTGCGAAAGTGCGCCACGACATCCAGCCCCTCGAGCGCAGCCTTCCAGTCGTCGCGCAGGTTGTACGTCGTCAGATCCTGCTGGATCTCGTCCGGCAGTTGCTTGCCAGTGTCGTGGTAATAGAGCCGGTCCGCCGCGACCACGTCACCGAGCCGGGTCTTGCCACGCCGGCCCGCACAGACCCCACACATCGCGATGCACCGCGGCCTGAGCGCCTCCACCAGCGGGAGCAGCGTATTGACTGCCGCAGTCGCGCCCATGGCCGGGGCCACCGCCACGGCGACCCGCAACGGCCGCCCGCCCTGGCCTACGAAGGGCCGGAACGCCACCGGTAATCCGCTCGGTCCGGTCGCGAGGTCCCACGTCGTGCCAGGGACTGCACCATCGTCGACCATCAGCACCGCATCGAGCTCCAAGCGGATCGCAGTCAAGATCACCACGTCGGCGGTCCGTGTCCCGGGATTCCACGCGGTCCCTGCTCCCATGGGCGGGGGCAGGTTCTCTCCCGCTCGGTGGGTTGTCGAGCATCGGCCACACGCCCAAGCGCAGGGCTGCGTATCGTCGCCCTTAAATTGCCGCTTGCAGGCGCGTCGCGATGACGTGCTCGGTCGCGCGGTTGGCGCCGTCGGCCGCGCCGCCGCGAAACACGGTGCCCTCGTAGTCGACCTGGAGCTTCAGGTACTCGTTCCAGTACCAGTTCGCGCCGAGCGTGAACGCGCGGGCGCGCTCGACGGAGCTGGCGGTGCTCGCGAAGCCCTTCGCGAAGGTCTCCGGATCGATCCGCAGCTCGGCGTAGCGCGCGGCGAGCTCGACGGCGCCCCATGTCCCGGCGGACGGATCGAACGGCCGCTTCGGCTTGATGCTCTTGTACGTCGGGCGATCGCCCGGCGTCACGGCGACGCTCGCGGCGACCTGCCAGGCCTGGTTCGTGAGCTTTGCGGCGGTGCCCATCAGCCGCGCCGCCTGCTGGTTGCGGACGTACTCGGCGAGCACGCCGACCGGGCCGCCGTAGTAGTAGCCGTGGGCGGCGACGCGGTTGCGCCAGCCGGAGACACGCGCGGTGCTCGCGTCGTCCATGCCGGTCGTGTAGCGCACGATCGTCGCCTGGCCGCCGCTGCGGAGCGGCACGAGGCCGGGGTTGGCCTGCGTGCCGTAGGAGCGGCCGAACGTCGTGGCGCCGCCGATCGCGAGATCGCCCAGGTGCGCAAGGCCGCGACGGAACGGCGAGACGAGGAGGTGCACGTTGTACTCGAGCTCGTCGTCGGTGTCGCTCTCGATGATCGAGTTGTCGTGCACGCCGTCGACCGCCGCGACCGAGTAGTGGACGAGGCCGCCAGCGAGGTCGCCGCGGGCGGCGAGGCCGATGTCGCGGTTCGGCGAGATCTGCGTCGGGAACGAGCGCTCGATGAACGTGAGCTGGGCGGCGCTCTGCAGCCGCTCGATGCCGAGCTGGCCCTTGTCCTTGCCGAACCGCAGCGCGAATTCGGGGAAGAGCGCGAGCTCGCCCCACGCGTCGTCGACGACGAGCCGCGACCCGGCGAAGTCGATCAGCGTGCGGATGTTGAACAGCTTGTACGCGCTGCCGTCGAGCTTGAAGCGCAGCCGGCGGATCGTGATGTCGCGCGCGCCGCCGCCGTCGCCGACGAACGTCCGCGCATCGGAGTGGATGTAGCCGCCGGGCTTCAGATCGAGCTTCTTGCCCGGCTTGCCGTCGCCCGGCTTCGTGACCTTGGCGTCAGCCCCCGCCGCTGGCGTCAGAGCGACCGGCGCGGGCGCCGGAGGCCCCGCCGGAGCCGGCTCCACGGGAGCTGGCCCCGCGGGGGAAGTCGCGGGCTGCTCACCGGGAGCCGGCTCTACGGCAGGAGACACGGGTGCCGGCTGCGCGGCTGCAGCAGCGGCGAAGACGGTGATCGAAGCGATCGAAGCGATCGAGACGGCAGATGCGAACGACGAGACCGAGGCTGGGTGCTTCACAGGGACGCTCCACGATCGGCTCCCGTGGACGGGTCGCCGCCGCTGGGCGGGATCTCGAACCTCTCGTGGACGAGTCGGTGTGACGGTGACGCTGACGGTGACGCTGACGCTGACGCTGACGCTGACGGTGACGCTGACGCTGACGCTCAGCCGCGGTCAGGCGGCCGCGCGGTGCGGATCTTCTCGGTGCGGGCGATCTGGACGATCTCGCCGTCGTGGACGGCGATCACCACCTCGCCAAAGCGCAGGCCGGTCAGCGCGCTCCTGACGAGCTCGAGCGGATCGGGCGCGCGCGCGGGCGGCTTGCTCACGCGGCCCGCTCCCGCTCGACGAAGATGCGCGCGGAGCGGACCTCCACGACGAGCTTCGTGCCGCGCTCGACGCCGAGCTCGACGAGCTCGTGGTGCGGCACCTCCGCCGTCAGCTCGCCGTGCTCCTCGGAGTGGACGAGGACGCGGGCCGTGATCCCGCGGCGGCGGACGCGCTCGACGGTGACCGGCACGGCGGCGTCGCCGCCGTCGCCCGCGACCGGCTGCCGGAGCACGAGATCCTCGCCGCGCACGTAGGCGCGCGCCCGGCCGGTTCCGGAGCCCGTGTACGGCAGCACGAGATCGCCGAACACCGCGTGATCGCCCCTGGCGTGGCCCTCGAGCACGTTGACGCCGCCGAGGAAGTCCATGACGAACGCGCTCGCCGGGCGCTCGAAGACCTCGTCGGGCGCGCCCGCCTGCTCGATCTTGCCGCTGCTCATCACGACGATCTGATCGGCGACCTCGAGGGCCTCCTCCTGATCGTGCGTGACGAACACCGACGTCAGGTGCAGCTCGTCGTGGAGGCGGCGCAGCCAGCCGCGGAGCTCGGCGCGGACGCGCGCGTCGAGCGCGCCGAACGGCTCGTCGAGGAGCAGGAGCTGCGGATCCGGGGCGAGCGCGCGGGCGAGCGCCACGCGCTGGCGCTGGCCGCCCGAGAGCTGCTTGGGGTAGCGGCTCGCCAGCCCCGAGAGCTGCACGCGCGCGAGCAGATCGCGGACGCGCGCGTCGATCTGCGCCGGCGCAGTTTTGCGGACGCTCAGGCCGAACGCGATGTTCTCGGCGACCGTCATGTGATCGAACAGCGCGTAGTCCTGGAACACGAAGCCTACGCCCCGGCTGCGGACCGGCAGGTTCGTGACGTCGGTGCTCCCGAACTTGACGCGCCCGCCGTCGGGCGCCTCGATGCCCGCGATCACGCGCAAGAGCGTGGTCTTGCCCGAGCCCGACGGCCCGAGCAGGGCCGTGAGCTGGCCCGACGGGATGGTCACGCTCACGTGATCGAGCGCGGCGTACTCGCCGAATGCCTTGCAGATCTGCTCCACTTGTACGTCCATGGTGCCCTCCGGCTAGTGCGAGCGCCGGCCGCGGCCGGCGTGCCACTCGATCAAGCTCTTCGCGATCAGCGTCGCCAGCGCGATGCCGATCAGGATCGTCGCGACGGCGAACGCCGCCTGGTACTGAAAGTCGTTGTAGAGGATCTCGACGTGCAGCGGGATCGTGTTGGTCTCGCCGCGGATGTGGCCGGACACGACCGAGACGGCGCCGAACTCGCCGACCGCGCGGGCCGTGCAGAGGATCGCGCCGTAGGCGAGCGGCCAGCGCAGGTTCGGCAGCGTGACGCGGCAGAACGTCTGCCACGGCGTGGCGCCGAGCGTGAGCGCCGCGAGCTCCTGCTCGGGGCCGCGCGCCTCGAGCGCCGGGATCAGCTCGCGCGCGACGAACGGGATCGTGACGAACGCCGTCGCGATCACGATCGCCGGGACGGCGAAGACGATCTTGACGCCGTGGCCCGAGAGCCACGGCCCGAGCAGGCCGTGCGCGCCGAACAGGAGGATGAACAGCATGCCGGCGATCACCGGCGACACCGCGAACGGCAGGTCGATGATCGTGATGAGCACGCGCTTGCCGGGGAAGTGGAACCGCGTGATCGCCCACGCGGCGGCGAGGCCGAACAGCATGTTGAGCGGCACCGCGATCCCCGCCGCGAGCAGCGTGAGCTTGATCGCCGCGCGCGTGTCCGGCTCGCTCACCGCGGCGAGGTACGCGGCGATGCCCTTGCCGAACGCGGCGTGGAGCACGGCGCCGAGCGGCAGCACGAGGAAGACGGCGAGGAAGCCGAGCGCGGCCGTGATGAGGACCGCGCGGACCCAGGCCGGCTCGACGGAGACGGGGCTGCGGGCGGGCGTCATGGCTCCCCTCCCGCCACCACCGCGGCGGGCGCCAGCTCGGACGCGGCCGGCCTCGCGCGGACCTCCGAGGCGCGGCGCGCGCTGCGCCAGGTCAGACCGTTGATCGCGATCAGGATCGTGAACGAGATGACGAGCATGACGAGCGCGAGCGCGGTCGCGCCCGCGTAGTCGAACTGCTCGAGCTTGCTCATGATGAGCAGCGGCGCGATCTCGGTCTTCATCGGCATGTTGCCCGACATGAAGACGACCGAGCCGTACTCGCCGAGCGCGCGCGCGAACGCGAGCGCGAACCCGGTGACGATCGCCGGCCGCAGCGCCGGCAGGACGACGCGGCGGATCGTCTGCACGCGCGTGGCGCCGAGCAGGGCCGCGGCCTCCTCGAGGCGCGGATCGAGCCCCTCGAGCACCGGCTGCACCGTGCGGACCACGAACGGCAGGCCGATGAAGACGAGCGCGATCACGACGCCGAGCCGCGAGTACGCGCCGGAGATGCCGACGGCGGCGAGGTGCTTGCCGAGGATGCCGGTCGGCGCCCAGGTCGCCGCCAAGGCGATCCCGGCGACCGCGGTCGGCAGCGCGAACGGCAGATCGACCATCCCGTCGACGATGCGCCGGCCGGGGAAGTCGTACCGCACGAGCACCCACGCGACGATCACGCCCATCACGACATTGATCGATGCGGCGATCAGCGCGGCGACGAGCGACAGCCCGAACGACGCCAGCGCGCGGTCCGAGGTGACCGTGGCCCAGAACTGCCCGAACGACAGATCCAGCGTCCGCCACACGATGGTGGACAGGGGGATCATGACGAGCAGCCCCAGGTACGCGAGCGTGACGCCGAGGCTCAGGCCGAACCCCGGCAGCGCGCGCCGCCTCCGCTTCGCCTTCGCCGCGCTCATCGGACGGAGATCTTGTCGAACGAGCCACCGTCGGCGAAGTGCTTGGCGTGGGCGTCGGCCCAGCCGCCGAAATCGTCGATGGTGAACAGCTCAAGCTTGGGGAAGTTGGTGGTGGCCAGGGCGCGCGCGTCGCGCGGGCGGTAGTGGTGCTTGGCGATGATCTGCTGCCCCGCCTCGGTGTAGAGGAACTCGAGGTACGCCTTCGCGAGCTCGGCGGTGCCGTGCTTGTCGGCGTAGCGGTCGACCACGGCGACCGGCGGCTCCGCCAGGATGCTCCGCGGCGGCACGACGATCTGATACTTGTCGCCGTGGTGGGCGCGGATCAGGTGCGCCTCGTTCTCCCAGGCGACGAGCACGTCGCCCATGCCGCGCTCGACGAACGTGGTCGTCGCGTCGCGCGCGCCGGAGCTGAGCGCCGGCACGTTCGCAAACAGGGTCTTCAAGAAGCCCTGCGCGGCCTCGTCGCTGCCGAGCTTGGCCTTCGCGTGGCCCCACGCGGCGAGGTAGCCCCAGCGCGCCGCGCCCGAGGTCTTCGGGCTCGGGATGATGACCGCGACGCCGGGCTTCACGAGGTCGTCCCAGCCGGCGACCGCCTTGGGGTTCCCCTGCCGGACGACGAGGACGATCGTGGACGTGTACGGCGCCGAGCGATCGGGCAGCCGCGCCTGCCAGCCCTTGTCGGTGAGGCCCTTGGAGGCGATCGCGTCGATGTCCCCGGCGAGCCCGAGGCTGACGACGTCGGCCTCGAGGCCGTCGATCACCGAGCGGGCCTGCTTGCCGGAGCCGCCGTGCGACTGCTTGATCTTCACGGAGGCGCCGGTCTTGGCCTGGTAAGCCTTCGTAAACGCGGCGTTTATCTCCGTGTAGAGCTCGCGCGTGGGGTCATAAGAGACGTTCAGAATTTCGACCCCGGAGGAATTTTTCTCGCTACTACACCCCTCCCCAGCAAGGAACGCGGGTAGAAATAGCAGGGTGAGCAGGCGGGGACGGGGAAACATCTTCATCCTACGGGCTGGTGGCAGGTGCACCCGGTACGCCAAGCTCCATCTTGTTGATCGGATAGACAACTAATAAAACGGATTCCACGGCATGCCGTGGATGACCACGAAATCTCGTAGGTGGCCATGATATCTCGTGGGTTGGAGTATTCAGGCGACCACTGGCTCTGGAGAGAGGCTTCGCTCGCCACGGACGTGGCGAGCTTCCTCGAGCGAACGGGCGCCAAGCTGCTCGATGACCTCGACGCCAGCGCGCTGCAGGTCCGCATGGTCGAGGTGAAGCTCGTCAGTGAGGACGAACGCACGGCCGAGGGCGAGCGCGGCGAGAAGAGCGAGCGCGGCGAGCGCCGCGACGAGGGCGGCGCGCGCGCGTGCTACGTCGATACGATCGCGTCGCTCCGCCGCGGGGTCGTCGGCGTCACCCAGCCTCACCGCGGCCGCTACGACATCTCGATGGCGGCGCTCCAGCGGATCACGAGCTGGCTCGAGGCCGGGCTCGTGATGCACTCGAGCGAGCGCAGCAGCGCCGGGGTCACCCGCGATCTGCTCCGCGGGCTCGATCAGGACGAGGTGGGCTGGTGGATGATCCCGCTCGCGGCGAACTCGGAGACGCTGGGCGTCCTCCTGATCGCGGCGAAGGCGTCGGTCCGCGTGCGGCGGCTCGCCGCGGTGAGCGAGCCGATCGCCGCGGTGCTCGCGACCGAGCGCTCGCGGCGCGAGCTGCGGCAGGCCCGCGAGGCGGCGGAGGCCGACAAGGCGGCGGCGCTCGCGCGGCTGCACCTGCGCGACATGAGCGAGGCGATCGTCGGCGCCGACTCGGGCCTGCGCGACGTCATGCGGCAGGTCGAGCAGGTCGCGCACACGAGCGCGCCGGTCCTGATCCTCGGCGAGACCGGCTCCGGCAAGGAGGTGGTCGCGCGCGCGATCCACGAGCGGTCGCCGCGCGCGCAGGGGCCGATCCTGCGCGTCAACTGCGGCGCGATCCCGCCCGAGCTCGTCGACTCCGAGCTGTTCGGGCACGAGCGCGGCAGCTTCACCGGCGCCGCGCAGCAGCGCAGCGGCTGGTTCGAGCGCGCCGACGGCGGCACGCTGTTCCTCGACGAGATCGGCGAGCTGCCGCTCGCGGCGCAGGTGCGCCTCCTGCGCGTGGTCCAGGACGGCATGTTCGAGCGCGTCGGCGGCACGCGCGCGCTCAAGGTCGAAGTCCGGCTCGTGGCCGCCACGCACCGCGACCTGGGCGCGATGGTGCGCGCCCGCCAGTTCCGCGAGGATCTCTGGTACCGGATCAACGTCTTCATGATCCGGCTGCCGCCGCTGCGCGAGCGGCTCGACGACCTCGGCGCGCTGGCGGATCACTTCGCGCAGCTCGCGGCGCGCCGGTTCGGCGTGGCGGCGCTGCGCGTGACGCCCGCCGACCTCGAGCTCCTCAGGCGCTACGAGTGGCCGGGCAACGTGCGCGAGCTGTCAGCGGTGATCGATCGCGCGGCGATCCTCGGCGAGGGCCGGCGGCTCGACGTCGAGCGCGCGCTGGGCGTGCGGATCGAGCCCGCGCGGGGAAGCGAGGCGGCGAACGACGACGAGTTCCCGACGCTCGACGCCGCGATCCGCGCGCACATCGAGCGCGCGCTCCTCCGGTGCCACGGCCGGATCGAGGGCCCGAGCGGCGCGGCGCGCCTCCTGGGGCTGCACCCGAACACGCTGCGCTCGAAGATGAACAAGCTCGGCGTCCTCTGGTCGCAGTACCGGGCCTGACGCCCGCGTTCGTCTCCCGACCAGCTCAGCCGACCCAGCGCCGCGCGTTGTAGAACATCTGCATCCACGGGCTGTCCTCGCCCTCCTCGCCCTCCTCGCCCCACGCCGGCGGGTGCCAGGACAGCTGCACGGTGCGGAACACGCGCTCGGGGTGCGGCATCATGATCGTGATCCGGCCGTCGGCGGACGTCAGCGAGGCGATGCCGGCGGGCGAGCCGTTCGGGTTGGCCGGGTAGGCAGTGGCGACCGCGCCGCGGCCGTCGACGAACCGCGCCGCGATGAGCCCGGCGCGCTCGAGGGCGGCGAGCTCTTCGGCGGCGAGCGCCGCCCTGCCCTCGCCGTGCGCGCTGGCGACCGGGAGGCGCGCGCCGGCCATGCCGCGGAAGAAGAGCGATGGGCCGTCCTCGATTCGCACGAGTACGAGGCGCGCCTCGTACTGCTCGGAGCGGTTGCGGAGGAAGCGCGGCCAGCGCTCGGCGCCGGGCAGGAGATCGGCCAGATCGGCGAGCATCTGGCAGCCGTTGCAGACGCCGAGCATGAACGTGTCGGGGCGCGCCGTGAAGCGCGCGAGCGCCTCGCGGACCCGCGCGTTGTAGCGGAACGTCGCGGCCCAGCCGCGGCCTGCGCCGAGGACGTCGCCGAACGAGAAGCCGCCGCACGCGACCGCGCCGCGGCAGTCGGCCAGATCGGCGCGGCCCGAGGCGAGATCCGTCATGTGGACGTCGACGGCCTCGAAGCCGGCGCGGGTGAACGCGGCGGCCATCTCGATCTGGCCGTTGACGCCCTGCTCACGCAGGATCGCGACGCGCGGCCGCGCGCCGGTGGCGAGCGCCGGGGCCGCCGGCGCGAGGGAGAACGTGAGGTCCGCCGTCAGCCCCGGCGCGTCGGGATCCAGGCGCGCCGCGTGCTCCTCGGCGGCGCAGGCCGGATCGTCGCGGCGCAGCGCGAGCTGGTGCGTGACGTGCGACCAGCGCGCGCGCAGCTGCGTACGCGTGGTGTCGACGAGGACGGCGCCGCCGTGCGCGATGCGGACGCGATCGCCGGGGACGGCGCGGCCGATCGCGTGGACGCGCGCGCCAGAGGCGGCCAGCGCGGCGGAGGCCGAGGCCGCGTCGGCGGGCGCGACCTCGACGATCGCGCCGAGCTCCTCGGAGAACAGCGCCGCGAACGGATCGGCGTGGACGGCGGTGGTGTCGAGCTCGAGGCCGAGCCCGCCAGCGAACGCCATCTCGAGCGCCGCGACGATCGCGCCGCCGTCGGAGCGATCGTGGTAGGCGGCCAGCTTGCCCTCGGCCACGAGCGCCTGGACGGCGTCGAAGAACGCCGCGAGGCGGCGCGGATCATCGAGATCCGGCGGCTCGTCGCCGAGCTGGCCGTACACCTGCGCGAGGGCAGAGCCGCCGAGGCGACCGCGCCCGTCGCCGAGGTCGACGAGCCAAAGCTCGCGGCCCTCGCCGCGCAGCTCGGGCGTGACGGCGCGCCGGACGTCGGTGACCGGCCCGAACGCGGTGACGACGAGCGTCACCGGCGCCACGACGGCGCGCGTGCCGGCGCGCTCGGCGGCGGACGCGGACGGCGCGGGCGACGCGGACGCCCTGCCCTCGCGGCCTCCCTCGCGACCGCCCGTGCCGCCGCTGCTGCCGCTGGCCAGCGGAGCGCCACCAGCGACGCGCTCTTGGAGCGACTCCGCGGCCGCCACGGCGGCATCGATCGCCAGCTCGGCGCCGAGGGCCGCCGCGTCCTCGGCACTGTCGACGCCCCGCCCGAGCGGCGCCGCCTCGGCGAGCTGCTCGAGCTCGGCGAGATCGTGCTGCTTCCGCGCCGCGCGCTCGAGCGCCTCGAGCTCGGCGTCCTCCGGCGTCGCCGCGGGCGCCGCGGCCAAAGCCGGCTCGTCCGCCACGAGCCGCTCCAGCTCGCTCAGCGTCGCCGCGATCGCCGGCGCCTCCGCCGCGGCCGCCTTTGCCGGCGCCGCCTCCCAGATCGTCCGCATCGACATCGAGTCCTTGCCGACGGGGATCGCCAGGCCCAGCGCCACGGCGCACTCGCTCGCGGCGCGCACCGCGGCGTAGAGCCGCGCGTCCTCGCCGGGGTGGCCGGCGGCGGCCATCCAGTTGCACGACAGCTTGATCCGCGAGAGCGGGCCGATCGGCGCCGCCGCCAGGTTCGTGATCGCCTCGGCGATCGCGAGCCGCGAGGCCGCCGCCGCGTCGAGCAGCGCGACCGGCGGCCGCTCGCCGAGCGCCATGACCTCGCCCGCCGTGGTGTCGAAGCCGGCCAGCGTGAGCGCGCAGTCGGCGACCGGCACCTGGAACCGGCCGACCATCGGATCGCGCGCCACGAGGCCACCGACGGTGCGATCGCCGATCGTGACGAGGAACGTCTTGTCTGCGACGGCAGGCAGCCCGAGCACGCGATCGAGCGCCTCGGCGACGGTAGCGCCGCCGAGATCGAGCCGCGCGCGCGGTGCCGCGGCGGTCGCCGCGCGCCGGGTCATCCGCGGCGGCTTGCCGAGCACGACCTCGAGCGGCAGATCCACCGGCGGCGGGCCGCCGCGGCGATCCGCGAGCACGAGCCGCCCATCGGCGGCAGCCGTGCCGAGCTGCGCCCACGGCGCGCGCTCGCGGGCGCACAGCGCGGCGAAGTCGAGGACGCGCTCCGGCGCGATCGCGAGCACGTACCGCTCCTGGCTCTCGTTGCACCACAGCTCGAGGGGGGACAGGTCCGGCTCGCCCGCCGGGATCGCGCGCAGCTCGAGGCGCGCGCCGAGGCCGGCGTCGTGGACCAGCTCCGGCATCGCGTTCGACAGCCCGCCCGCGCCGACGTCGTGGATCGAGAGGATCGGGTTGCGATCGCCCAGCGCACAGCAGCGATCGATGACCTCCTGGCAGCGGCGCTCGACCTCGGCGTTGTCGCGCTGCACCGACGCGAAGTCGAGATCCTCGGCCGAGGCGCCCTGCGCGAGCGACGACGCCGCGCCGCCGCCGAGCCCGATCAGGAACGCCGGCCCGCCGAGGACGATCAGCGCGGCCCCCGGCGGGATGGGCGCCTTGCCGACGTGCGCCGGCCGGACCGTGCCGATGCCGCCGGCGAGCATCACCGGCTTGTGGTAGCCGCGCGCGGCGGTCGCGGGCGCAGCCCCCGGCCCCGCCTCGCCCTGCTCGAACGTGCGGAAGTAGCCGAGGATCGCCGGCCGCCCGAACTCGTTGTTGAACGCGGCGCCGCCGAGCGGCCCGTCGATCATGATCTCGAGCGCGCTCGCGATGCGGCCGGGCGCGCCGATCCACTGCTCCGGCGGCGGCTCCCACGGCTCGAGCGCGCCGGGGATCCGCAGATCGGACACGGTGAACCCGACGAGGCCGGCCTTGGGCCTGCCGCCCCGCCCGGTCGCGCCCTCGTCGCGGATCTCGCCGCCCGAGCCGGTCGCCGCCCCGGGGAACGGCGAGATCGCCGTCGGGTGGTTGTGCGTCTCGACCTTGCCGAGGATGTGCGCGGCCTCGCGGTGGCCGCGGTACACGCCATCTTCGTCGGGGAAGAACCGCTCGGCGATCGGGCCTTCGATGACGGCGGCGTTGTCGCGGTACGCCGACAGGACGCCGCCGGGCGCCGCCTCCGTCGAGCGCTGGATGAGCTGGAAGAGCGAGCGATCCTGCCGCTGCCCGTCGACGTACCACTCCGCGTTGAAGATCTTGTGCCGGCAGTGCTCGCTGTTGGCCTGCGCGAACATCATGAGCTCGACGTCGGTGGGATCGCGCCCGAGCTCGCCGTAGCGCGCGACCAGGTACTCGATCTCGTCGTCGGCGAGCGCCAGCCCGAGCCGCTGGCTCGCCTCGCGCAAGGTCGCCGCGCCGTCGGCGCCGAGGCGCACGAACCCGAGCGGCCGCGGCTCCCCGCCGTGCGCGACCGCCCGCACAAGCTCGGCCTCGGCGAGGAGCACGCTCTCGGTCATCCGATCCGACAGCGCGCGCCCGATCGCGGCCGCGTCGAGGCGCGCCCCGCGCGCCGTGTGCTCGATCGCCCGCTCGATGCGCGTCACGGCGCCGAGCCCGCACACGCGCGCGATGTCGGTCGCCTTCGACGACCACGGCGAGACCGTGCCGAGCCGCGGCGCGACCCACAAGGTCACCTGCTCGGGCGCCGCCCCCTCGCCCGCGGGCGCTGCCATCGGCGGGACGTCCGGCCCGTACGCCAGCATCTGCGCGAGCTGCGCCGCCTCGGCGGCGGAGAGCGGCCGCTCCGTCACGACGAGGTGCACCCAGCGCGCGTCGAGGGCGACGAGCCCCTCGCACGCGGCCTTGGCCCGCGCCAGCGCGCGCGCCCGCCGGGCCTCGCTCAGCGCCGCGCGCCCGGGGACGATCAGCACGCCCGCCCCGCCCCCGCGGCGCGGGCGCCGCTCACGCCGCCCCCAGCGCGGCGGCGATGCGCGGGATCGGCGCGCGCGTGTCGGGCACGAAGCGCTCGCCGGTGACGAGCTGGTACGTCGCGATGTAGCGGCGCGCCGCCTCGAGGCGGACGTCGTCGGGCATGACCGGCGGCGGGCCGTCGCCGCTCCACTTCCCCTCGCCCGCGAGCCAGCGCCGGACGTACTCCTTGTCGAGGCTGCGCGGCTCCTCGCCGCGCGCGAGCCGCTCCTCGTAGTCCTCGGCGTACCAGTAGCGCGACGAGTCCGGCGTGTGGATCTCGTCGATCACCGTGAGCGTGCCGTCCCGCGCGATCCCCATCTCGTACTTGGTGTCGGCGAGGATCAGCCCGCGCGTCTGGGCGAAGCGCTGCCCCTCGGCGAACAGCGCGGCGGCGAGCGCGGCGGCGCGGTCGAAGACGTCCGGATCGATCTTGCCCATCGCGAGCAGCTCCTGCCGCGACACCGACACGTCGTGATCGCCCTTCGCCGCCTTCGTCGACGGCGTGAGGATCGCCGCGGGCAGCCGCTGGTTCTTGCGCATGCCGCCAGGGAGCGGGTGGCCGCAGAACGTCCGATCGCCGCGCTCGTACGCCCGCCAGATCGACGTCGACGTCACGCCCGTCAGGTACGCGCGCATGACCAGCTCGACGGGCAAGGGCTCGCACTCGCGCGCGATCATGACGTTCGGGTCCGGAACCCGGAGCATGTGGTTCGGCGCGATGTGCGCGGTGCGCTCGAACCAGAACCGCGCGAGCTGGTTCAAGACCTGCCCCTTCGACGGGATCAGGCCGACCACCGCGTCGAACGCCGATAGCCGATCGGTGACGACGATGATCCGCTCGCCGCGCTCGCGATCGATGTAGCAGTCGCGGACCTTGCCGTCGTAACGCGCGACGGGCCGGCCGCCGATCGTCGTCCACGGCGTCCGGTCGAGCGGCGCGGCGAGCTGCGCGCGCAGCGCGGCGTCGAGGGCCGGATCGTCGCCGGTGATCACGGGGAGTCTCCTGCGATCACCGCCGCCGCCGGCCCGCCGAGCGCGCGCTCGAGGATCGCCGGCACGTGGCGCAGGTGGTGCGCGAGATCGAAGCACGCGTCGAGCGCCTGGGCCGGCAGCCGCGCCGCGATCTCCGGATCGCTCCCGAGCAGCTCGCGGAAGCGGCCCGGCCTCGCGCCGACCTGGCCCTCCTCCGCCGCCTCGGTGATCGCCGCGAGCGCCGAGCGCTGCACCAGCTCGTACGCCGCCTGGCGCCCGAGGCCCGTCTGCACGAGCGCGAGCAGCACCGCCTCGGAGCAGTACAGCTCGCCCGTGCGCTCGAGGTTCGCGCGCATGCGGCCGGCGTGAACGACGAGGTTCTCGACGAGGCCCGTCGCGCGCGCCGCCATGAAGTCGGCGAGGATCGTCGCGTCGGACAGCGCGACGCGCTCGACGCTCGAGTGCGAGATGTCGCGCTCGTGCCACAGCGCCACGTCCTCGAGCCCGGCCTGCGCGTACGAGCGCAGGAGGCGCGCGAGGCCCGTCAGGTTCTCGCTCAGGATCGGGTTCTTCTTGTGGGGCATCGCCGAGCTGCCCTTCTGCCCGGCCGCGAAGCCCTCCTCGGCCTCGCCGACCTCGGTGCGCTGCCAGTGGCGGATGCCGAGCGCGATCTGCTCGATCGCGGTGCCGAGCAGCGCCAGCGCGCACAGGACCTCGGCGTGGCGATCGCGCGCGACGATCTGCGTGGCGACCGTCTCGGGCGCAAGGCCCAGCGCGCCGAGCGCGGCGGCCTCGATCGCCGGATCGAGGTTGCCGTACACGCCGACCGCGCCCGCGAGCTTGCCGACGGCGATCACCGCGCGCGCGGCCCGAAGGCGCGCCGCCGCGCGGCCGAGCTCGGCGTACCAGCGCGCGAACACGAGGCCCGCGGTGATCGGCTCGGCGTGGATGCCGTGCGAGCGCCCGATCATCGGCGTCTGCGCGTGCTCGCGCGCGCGGGCCGCGAGCGCCGCCGAGAGCCGCTCGAGCTGCGCAGAGATCCGATCGAGCGCGCGCCCCGTCTGCAGCGCGAGCGCCGTGTCGAGCACGTCCGACGACGTCATGCCGAGGTGCAGCCAGCGGGCCGGCTCGCCCGCGAGCTCCTCGACGTGCGTCAGGAACGCGATCACGTCGTGGCGCGTCCGCTGCTCGATCTCGAGGATCCGCTGCGGATCGAGCTGGCCCGCGGCGAGCGCGCGCACGCGCTCCGCGGTCCCGGCCGGCACGCGCCCGGCGGACTCCATGGCGCGGCACGCGGCCAGCTCGATCTCGAGCCACAGCTCGAAGCGGTACTTGTCTTCCCAGAGCGCCGCGAGATCAGGTCGGCTGTAGCGCGGGATCATGGGCTGCCCGCAGCACTCGTACCTCACGCCGCCACCGCCGACAAGGCAAGGCGGCGCTCACATGCCTGCGAGGAACCACACCGCCAGCATCACCGCGCCCGCGAGGATCACCACGACCGAGCCCCAGAGCACGAAGTCGCGCCACCGCCGCGTCCGCGCCTCCCGCGGATCGCGCGGCGGCGCGAGGTAGCCGAGCCCGCCGGGCGGCGTCGCGGCCGTCCGGCGCGGCGAGACCTCGGACAGGCGCCGCAGCCGCGGCTGGAGCTTCGCCGGCGCGGGTGCGGCGGCCGCGTCCGCAGGCAGCGCCTTCGCGGCGCCGGTCGCGCCCCCGCCAGCCCCCTTCATGGAAATGACAACCATGGGCTCGCTTCGTTCCGCGCCTGTCGCCAGCCGCGGGCGCGCCCCCTCGCTCGCCGCGCGCTCCGGCGGCTGCCGCGGCGGCGGATCCACCGACGTCGGCGTGCCGATCTCGACGCTGCCGTCGGGCCGCGCGTGCGGCGGCAGCGGCGCCAGCGACGTCGGCGTGCCGAGCTCGACGCCCGCGCCCTTCTTCGTCGGCGTCCGCGGCCGGCGCGGCTGCCCGTCATAGATCTCGGTCGGCTCGTCGGTCGGCGGCCGCGATCGCGCGGTCATGCTCACCGCCCCGTGGATCCGAAGCCGCCCGCGCCACGCACCGTGGCGGACAGCTCCAGTACCTCCTCTACCTCCGCCTGCATCACCGGCGCGATCACCATCTGCGCGATGCGCTGCCGCGACTCGATCGTCACCGGCGCGTCGCCGAGGTTGCTCAGCACGACGACGAGCGGGCCGCGGTAATCGGCATCGATCGTCGCGGGCGAGTTCGCGAGCGTGACGCCGTGCTCGCGCGCCAGGCCCGAGCGCGGGCGCAGCTGCCCCTCGTAGCCGCGCGGGATCGCGACGGCGAGCCCGGTGGCGATCGGCGCGCGCTGGCCCGGCGCGATCGTGATCGGCGCGTCGAGCGCCGCGCAGAGATCCATCCCCGCGGCGTCCTCGGTCATGTACCGCGGCAGCACCGCGTCGGGGCGCAGCTTCTTGATCTGGACGCGCGGAGTCACCGGCCGCATCGTATCGCGAGTCGTCACCGGCCGTGCGGGATCTTCGGCCGCTTGACGCTCGCGCACACCTCGCCGATAGATAGCCGGTGACTCGCCTCGCTCCCGCGCTCCTCGCTGTCCTGCTCGCCGCGTGCAGCGGCTCGGCCTCGTCCTCGGCCCGCGCCCCCGAAGGGCCAACCACCGGGCAGCCCGCCGCGCCCGCCGCCGGCACCGCCCAGGCCGCCGTCGGCACCATCCAGTTCACCGTGACCGCGGCGCCCGATCGCACGCTCCCCGCGATCGCCTGGTACCCGGCGCAGCAGGCGGGCGCCGGCGCGCAGCCGATCCTCGGCCGCAAGCTGCCGGTGCTCGCCATGTCGCACGGCCTCGGCGGCCGCAAGGAGCACGCGGCGTACATCGCCGAGCGCGCCGCGGCCGCGGGCTACCTGGTCGTCGCCGTCGATCACATCAACGACGGCCCGCAGAGCGCGGCGCTGCGGCCCGTCGATATCAGCAAGCTGCTCGATCGGCTCGCCGCGCGCGGTGGCGAGCCCGCCTGGCTCGCCGACCTCGCCGACCTCGAGCACGTCGCGGTGTACGGCCACTCGTTCGGCGGCTACACCGGGCTCGCGCTCGCCGGCGCGAAGATCGGCCCGAACCCCGAGTGGACCGCGCTGTGCGCCGCGACGCCGACGACGCTCGGCTGCCCCGCGCCGACGGAGCAGCAGATGCCGGCCGTGTCCATGCGCGATCGCCGCGTCGACGCCGTGGTGGCCGCCGCGCCCGCCGGCTTCTTCCAGTTCGGCCGCGCCGGCACCGCGGCGACCGAGGCGCCGGTGGTGCTGCTCGCCGCCGGCCGCGATCGCCTGACGACCGCGAAGGAGTACGTGCGCCCGCTGTTCGATCACATGAAGCAGCCGCGCTGGTACTTCGAGCTCGAGCAGGCCAACCACTTCACGTTCATCGATCTGTGCGCGGTGCAGCACAAGGTGCCGCAGCAGTACGCCGCCGAGGTCGCCGAGGGCTGCGCGCCCGACGCGCCGGTCTCGCGCAAGGACGCCCACGCGCTGATCGCCGACGCCGTCGTCGCCGCGCTCGATCATCTGCTGAAGGGCGGGCCCGCGCCCGATCTCGCCGCGCTCGCGAAGACGCGCGGGATCGCCGCGCGCGCCGAGGCCGCTCGCTGACACACGTCCGCCCGCACGCAAGCGCGCCGGACTGACTCGGTGCGATGCTGCCCACACAGCACAGACGAGCTCGCGCGTAACGCGCGATACGCGGCGTGCAGCAGTCGGTGAATCACGCATGCGCGCGACGCCGTTTCGTCCGCAGCGCGCCGAGCGCGCAACTGCGCCGAATGCCGAGCTCGCGCCTCGCGGCGATGTCGGTGCAGCCGCTCCCGCGCACGTTCATCCGTACCGAGGAACCCACGACCGTCCCGAGTACCACACATCTAACCAATCGATAAGATTAGATTTTCTCCGGGATCTCGCTACTCGCTCCGGGGGTTGCGTGTTAACCCGATGGATGTTTTCGAAGCTCTCTTTGCTGATGATCCCTGCCCTGGTGGCGTGTGCTGCGGATGAGGATTTCGGGCTGTCCGAGGACCATCCGAGGATCTTCGTGGCAGCGAATCGCGATCGGCTCGCCGCGGATCTCGCGTCGGGTCGGCCCGCCGCGACGCGCTTCCGCGCTGCCGTCGATCGCTGGACCGCCGGCACCGACTACTACGGGTTCAATGCATGGAACGCCGCCCTCGTCGGCCAGCTCACCGGCGAGGAGAAGTACTGCGAGGCGGCGATCAAGGCGATCGATGCGCAGGTGAAGGACGCCGTCAACGCGATCAAGGTCGGCGGCGAGCCGGAGGTCGCCGATGACAGCTACCTGCAGATCGGCGAGATGGTCGGCGATCTCGCGCTCGTCTACGACTGGTGCGGCCACGAGCTCGACGGCGATCGCCGCAAGGTGTGGGCCACGTACGCCTACCAGGCGGTGTGGAACGTGTGGCACCCGAGCGAGGCGACGTGGGGCCCCAAGCTGGAGCCGTGGAGCGGCTGGGGGACCGACAACCCGGCGAACAACTATTACTACTCGTTCCTGCGCGCGACGATGCTCGTCGCGGTCGCCATGCACGACGAGGTGGACGGCGCCGGCGAGCTGCTGAACGAGCTCCGCCACGTCCGCTTCGGGAGCGAGGTCTTCCCGACGTTCAACAGCGATCTCGTCGGCGGCGGCTCGCGCGAGGGCACCGGCTACGGCGTCTCGCTGCGCCGGCTGTTCGAGCTCTACGATCTGTGGAAGGCGTCGACCGGCGAGGAGCTCGCGGCGCAGACGCCGCACACGCGCGCGTCGCTGCTCGCGATGATGCACCAGATCGTGCCCACGCTCGATCGCGTGGCGCCGACCGGCGACCACTCGCGCGACTCGACGGGCGCGCTGTTCGACTACCACCGGAATTATCTGCAGACGCTCGTCCGGCTGTTCCCCGATGACGCGCTCGCGCACCGCGCGCAGGCGCTGCTCGCGGCGTCGTCGGTGCCGGAGATGGAGAACCAGTTCATGTACGTGTACGACTTTCTGTACGAGAACCCGGACGTCGCGCCGAGCGCGCTGGGCGACCTCGGGACGGCGTACCACGCGTCGGGCATCGGCCAGCTCTACGCGCGCTCGGGCTGGGACACCGGCGCCACGTGGATCAACCTGATCGCGGGCCCGTTCACCGAGTCGCACGCGCACCAGGATCAGGGCTCGCTCATGCTCTACAAGGACGGCTGGCTCGTGTACGACGCCAACGTCGACTCCGACTCGGGGCTGCACCAGACGCTCGACGCGCACAGCCTCGTCCGCATCGTCGACGGAGGCAAGACGGTCGAGCAGCGCCGGGGGACGACGTCGAAGCTCGTCGCGCTGCACCGCGGCGCGGGCTGGCTGCACGCGGCGGCGGATCTGACGCCGGCCTACGGCGGCGACGCCGCGGTGCAGAAGATGCAGCGCGAGATCGTCTTCATCGAGCCGGACGCCGTCGTCGTCTATGATCGCGTCACGACGCGCACGGGCGGCCAGCAGGTGTGGCAGCTCGCGACGCCGGTGGCGCCGGCGATCTCCGGCGCGCGCGCGACGGTGGCCGGCACGCACACGCTCAATGTCCAGCGCGTGGCGCCAGCGACGGCGTGGGCGGCGACCGATCTGCGGAGCGTCAGCAGCGACTTCACGGGCGGCTACCGGCTCGACGCCACGGTGCCGGGCGGCGATCAGCGCTACGTCCACGTGCTGTGGATGGACGGCGCCGTGGGCAGCGTGTCGGCGCAGACCGAGGGCGCCGCGCTCCAGCTCCCGGGCGGCCGCACGGCGAGCCTGCGCTTCAACCGCGACTCGATCGGCTGCTACCTGTCGATCGACGGCCAGGAGCTGACGCTCGGCGCGGGCGTCGACAAGCTGCCGGAGTAGCGCCGCGGCCGCCGCCCCTTGGCACCTACTGTGTGATCACGAGGTGCGCTTCGGAGCCCGGCGCTTGCCGATCAGGCCGTAGCTCTTGAGCTTGCGATAGAGCGTTGCCGATCCGATGTGGAGCTGTTCGGCGGTGCGAGTCTGGTTTCCGTCGTTCAGCTCCAAAGCCGCGACGATGTACTCCTTCTCGATGTCGCTGAGCGGCCGCACGCCGCCGCTCGCAGCGGGCCTGGGAAGCGTGTTCCGGATCTCTTCAGGCAAGTCCTCGAGCTCGACCCGGCTGCCGCGTGCAAGCGCGACGGCGCGCTCCATCGCGTTCTCGAGCTCGCGCACGTTACCCGGCCACTCGTAGCGCAGCAGATGATCGACGGCATCGGGGGCGAGGCCCGCGATCTTGCGCTTCATCCGCAGCGCCACGTCGGCGAGCAGCACCCGCGCGAGCGGGAGGATGTCATCCGTGCGCTCGCGGAGCGGCGGCACGTGGAGCTCGACGACTTTGAGCCGATAGTAGAGATCCTGCCTGAACGCGCCGTGGACGAGGTCGCGGTTGGTCGCAGCGACGACGCGCACGTCGATCCGCCGGCTCTTGTTCTCGCCGACCCGCCGGACCTCCCGCTCCTGCAGCGCTCGCAAGAGCTTGACCTGCATCGCCGGCGAGACCTCGCCGATCTCGTCGAGCAGCAACGTCCCGCCGTTCGCGGCCTCGAACAGGCCCGGTCGATCCTGCGTCGCGCCGGTGAACGCGCCGCGCACGTGTCCGAACAGCTCGCTCTCGAGCAGCGTCTCGGTGATCGCTCCGCAATTGACGGCGATGAACGGCCCCGCCGCGCGCGTCGACTCTTCGTGGACCAGCCGCGCGATCCGCTCCTTGCCCGAGCCGCTCTCGCCCGTGATGAGGACGGTGGAATCGAACTTCGCGACGCGGCACGCGAGATCCGCGAGCTGGCGCATCGCGGAGCTCTTCGCGACGATGCCGAGCGGCGCCTCAGCGTCGCGGGCCACGCGGACCAGCGCTCGGCGGTGACCGCGGAGCTTGCGCTCGGCCGCCTTCAACGTCTGCGTGACGCGCTGGAGCGAGACGTCGAGGCACTCCTTGAGGCGGCTCGGCTCGAAGAAGATCAGCTGCTCGGCGCGGTCCTCGCCCCACTCCTCGCGCGAGCGCCCGAACAGGTGGCACGCGGCATCGCCCTTGCCCAGGCAGCGATCCTCGAGCACGTAGGTGTCCTTGCCGGCGACCCGGCTGAGGTAGCCGCTGGTGAGGCCGCAGATCATCCAGCACACAGGCTCATCTGCGCGGCCGAAGTGGAGGAGGTGCTGCTCCGCCTCGTACGAGGCGACGAGCATCGCGCCGTGCCTGGACAGCGGTCCATCGCCGCCCGGCTCGACGCGGAACAGGCCCTCGAGCGTGTAGATGCGAGGGCCGGCGCGCCGCCATTCGTCATCGCTCTCCCACGTGAACTTGGACTTCATCGCCTCCGCCATCCGCCAGCCGTGCGCGAAGCCGAACTGGGTGAGCACGGTGCGAGCAGCGGTGACGCCGAAGTTCTCGACGAGGTACTTGCGCAGGAGCCCCATCGCGACCGCGTCGAGCAGCAGCGCGCGCTGCCCGGCGAAGCGGATCACACCGGCGTCAGGATCGAGCTCGAGGAGCTCTTCGTGAGCCAGATCGGCTGCGCGCACCGTCGTTGCCCTCCTTCGAATTGATGGACAAGGTACATCATCTTGATGGGTTTAGCGCGACCCCATCTGGTAAGTATCTAATATCATGCTGATTAGTAAGGTCCGGAACGTGCATTTACGAGCTACATGATTAAATCAGTTTTCGCCCGGATGGGAGCGGCCTTCCTGCTGCTCTCCGCCGTCGCCTGTGGAGACATCATTGACCCACCAGGCGATCCGCGCTTCAAGCCGCTCGTGGCGGCGGTGCAACAAGACCTCGCGTCGAACAACGCGACCGCGGCGTCGGTCGCGGTCTGGCTCGACGGGGAGATTATCTGGGTCGGCGGGTTCGGCCACGCCGATCCGGAGGGCGCGGTCGCACCCGACGAGGACACCCTGTTCATGATCGGGTCCGACACCAAGAAGATCACGGCGCTGAGCCTGCTGCGAAAGGTCGCCGCGGGCAGGACGACCCTCGACGCCAGCGTCGCCTCGCTGCTCCCGGACCTGCACCCGATCCGGGCGCCGGGCTTCCCGGCGGCGACGCTCCGCGAGCTGTTGAGCCACCGGAGCGGGATCGTCGACGGCGTGGAGTACACGGCGAGCACCACCGACGCCGCGCTCGCGAGCTTCACGTACGGCGAGTTCGCCACGACGTCCTATCCGCTGGCGCCGCCGGGGCGGTTCTGGAACTACAGCAACCCGAACTTCTCGATCGCCGGCCTCATCGATCAGGAGCTCGACGGGCGAATGTGGGCCGACATCGTCGAGCAAGACCTCTTCCCGGCGCTCGGGATGACGCGGACGGTCGCGCGCAAGAGCGAGGTCGACGCCAACCACGCACTGGGCCGGGGGTACACCACGCCCCCCGACGAGACGGGGATCCAGCGCGTCTCGCTCGAGGACACCTGGGAGAGCGCGTTCTCGCGTCCGGCCGGCCTCGTCTGGTCGACCCCGGGCGATCAGGTGCGGCTGGCCCGGTTCCTGGTCGACGGCGATCCGGCGGTGCTCGACTCGTCCCTGCTGCGCGAGCTGACCCGGTCACAGACGCAGATCTATCCGGATCTCCCGGGCGGCTATGGTTTCGGGCTGGACATCCTCCCAGGGTTTGGGTTCGGCAGCGCCTGGTACGATGTCGAGGCGTGGACTCACGGCGGCAATACGCAGACCCACACCTCCACGTTCTTCGTGCTGCCGGCGCAGCGCTTCGCGATCTCGATCCTGAGCAACGGCCTCTACGATAACTTCACCGCGAGCCTCAATACCGCGATCTCGACGCTGGTCGACCTGCCCCCGCCCGGCGTCAGGCCCGCGCTCTTCGATCCGTCGCAGCTCGACGCGCTGACCGGGACGTACGTCGACCCCGCCGACCTCGGCGAGATCGAGGTGACACGCCAAGGCAATGCGCTCTCGATCGAGATCCCTGCGCTCGACGGTGCGGGCGTCCCCTACCAGCGCGTCCTGACCGCGCTCAGCACGCGCGTGTGGCTCGCCCAGATCGCCGGCGCCCCGCGCGACCTCGCGTTCATCGACGGCCCCAACGGCGAGACCTACCTTCGCAACCGCGCCTTCGTCGCGGTTCGGCCGCCAGGGGGCCAGCTGACGCAAGCGCGGCCGTTCGATCGCGAGGCCGTGCTCCGCACCGTCCGCGCGATGAAGAGCCCCACCCTGCCCGCCCTCCTCTCGCTCCGCTGATCGCCGAGGAAGAGGTCGGCGATGCCGGCCGCGTCGGCGGGTCCGACCCGCCGACGCGGAGGCGATCGTGACGCCACTGACACTTCAGTTCGGCGGCGTGGGCGCCAGTGGCGTCCCGCCACCAAGCGCGATGCGCTGCTGGTCAGCGGCAACGAATCAACCTCGGTCGGGATCTTCACGATCGAGTACGACCAAGGCGTCCACGATCCGTAGATGTGCAATGAGAGGCGTACCAAGTGGTGTTGTATTGGGTGACCATCCCTCGAGCACCACGTCAGGATCGTGATCGAAGCGTACTTCCACTTCTGCAGCGAGATCGGTCGTAGTGGCAATGGACGCGAGTTTTGCTAGGCCCTGCTCGTAGCGCAAGGCATCAAGGGCGGGATGAGAGTACACGGCGTCGCGGGCGAGGAAGCCAGGCAGCCACGCTGCGAACCGTGCGGCCTCGCGCTGGTATTGTACCGACCCTTCATTGGACATCGCCAGCCATGCGTCGAGTACTGCGGACATCTGGTCGCGGAGCCAGTCACAGGTCAGCGGTAGTGCGCCCTGGATCGGCATCAGACGATTGGCGCGCAAGAGCAGATGGTTGGCACGCATACCCCGATGCCCCAGGATGCGCCGCAGCCGCTCGATCTCGCGCTCGGTGAGCTCCAGGTGTCCCACTCGAGCATCGGGAGCAGCGAGCCGTGTGGCCCAGGTAGCCGGATCGGTGACCACCATCGCGAAAGCCCGCTGGAAATCAGCCAGCGACACGGGACGATCCGCGCGCTTGCTCGAGCAGCGTACGTAGAGTGCGGATCTCATCGGCCACACCCTCAGTGCCGATCTCGGGCAGATACGATTCATGGAACTCGAACGTTATGGCACGCAAGCCGCCGAAGCGCGCCAACGCGTGGCCCAATAGCTCGAGCACCCGCGCCGGGCTGCGGCCGCTATGCGAGTCGAAGTAGGTGCCATCGATCCAGTTACCGTTGGCCACGTGGATCTCTTCGACCGCGCCAGGTGGCACCGCATCCATCCACGCCAACGGATCGACCCCGAGGTTCAGCTCGTTGGCGTGCAGGTTGTGTAGATCGAGTAGCATTCGCACTCCGGTACGCTCATGCAATACACTCCAGAATTCGGTCTCGGACATTTCTGAGTCGTGTACTGGCGTGAGCTCCACGCCGTTTTCAAGCAGCAACGGCCGCCCCAGGATATCCTGGACCTCGTCGACCCTACCGACCACGAGCTCGAGCAACTCCGGACCCCAGGGCATTGGCACCTGGACGCCGGCGTGGTGATCAGGGCTCGAGTCGTGGTCCACCCGGAATGCAGCCAAATGCTCGCTGATCCACGCGAAGCCTAGCTCTTGGTCGAAGCGGCAGAGCTCCCGCAGGTGCTCGCGATCGAAAAAGCATGCGCTCGCGATCGACAGGCCCAGCCCATGAGCGGCGATAGGAAAACTCCGTTTCAACCGCTCGATCACGCGGCGGGAACCAACGGGGGTATGGTATCGAGGCTGGCTGGTGCGCCCGGCATCCAGCCAGAACCGCTCCGGGATGATGACGACGTGGTCAGGGCGCGCCAAACCCGTCAGCGATTCGGGCTCGAGACTCCCGTTGTAGATGATTCCGACCGAAGGCACGGCTCACCCGTGCAGATCGATTTCCTGCTCGAAGTCGACGTCCGTCTTCTTCTTGATGTTGATGCGGCTCTCGAGGATGACTCGATCACGGAATTGGATGTCCAGCCCGGATATGCACGGACAGCCGGTGAGCCTTTCGATCAAGCCATCTAGCTGACCAATGACCCGCAGCGAGTCCTTGATCGTGGTGCCCCTGGGGACAGCGATCTCGAGCACGGGACGGGCAGCAGCAGCATTCAGGAGCTTGACGTGCGCTTTGATGGGAGTCGGGTCTTGTGGCAATGCAACCGGATCTTGTTTCGATGAGCTCATCGTGGGTTCCTTGATATTCTGTGGTTGTAGTTGTTGTTGCGGCGAAGGCGCTGATCAGGAGGTCTCTATCGCCGCGATCAGCTTCCTCACATAAGTCGCACGCAGCAGGGCGGAAGTCTCGTGCAATCCGACACGGCTATCGATCACCGTGCACCTCTGTACTCCGGATTGCTTATCTGCAGACCGGACTACGTATTTCTACGTACGATCGAGTGTGGCCAGGCTGCTCGACGAGCGCGTACGCCACACCGAGCAGCCCGTTCACGATGCGTGCGCGATCCCCGGACGGGCAGAGCCGCACAGCAACCTCGGACGGGCAGAGCCGCACAGCAACCCCGGACAGGCAGAGCCGGCAGAGCCCGCGGTTCACGGCGTCTGTGCGATCACCCACGCTCGGATCGTGCTGGCCTTCGGGCCCGAGCTGAAGCCGCCGAGGCACGACGTGCCGCCAGCGCTGCACGTGTTGGTGCTGATATACGCCTGCACGCCCGACATCCAGTGGCCACCAGTCTCGCACGGCCCATTCGGACAGTAGTAGTGCGGTCCGCCGGAGATGCCGAGTGCGGTCGACGTGTTGTACTTCATATAACCGCTCGGCGTGCTCTGGACATCGCCGCTCGCGCCGAACATCTGCCGGCCGTTGTAGCTCTCGTGGGTGGTGGGGCCACCGACGAACTTCACGACAGTGTTGTTCGTGCAGTTGTAGTTCTTGCGTTGATAGCCCTTGGTGTAGTCGGTGTGGTTATCGACCGTGCCATCGGAGTCGGCGGTCAATGCGATCCAGCCGACGCTGAGGCCGTTCGTCTGGAGCTTCAGCACCGCGTAGTCACTCACGGCATCATTCGCGCCGGTCCACGTCGGGCTCACCTGGATGCCCGCGACCGAGTCCACCGAGTAGCAGTTCGGCGTGTGGCCGGGCTGGATGTTCTCGTCGAGGTTCTCCATCGTGCACCACTTCAGCGTGCTCGGATTGACGGCATTGCCGTTGCTGTCGGTCACACAGTGCGCGGCGGTCAGCAGCCACTTCGTATCCACCATGCTGCCGGAGCAGCTGCCGCTCCCCAACCAGACGATCTTCCGCGCGACCTCGTTCGCCGGAGCCGGCATGAGGTTCAGATCATCATTGTTGTGATTCCAGATCGAAGCGCCATCGCCGGCGCAGATCGTGACGTCCCACGAGGTCGGCTGGAGGTCGTAGACCTGGCCGGCATCCTCGGGATACTCGAACGTCGTCGGCGCGGCGCGCTGCGCCTCGCGTGGGGTGCCCGGGAACTGCCGCCGCACGTCATCGTCGTACTCCGCGACCATCTTCTGCACGAGCGCGTGATCGACACTCTTCAAGACCCAGCGGCGGCCGTAGCCGTCGACCATCTTGGCCTTGCCCACGCCGAAGTACCGATCGGGGTCGCCGGTATATCCGACGATGACTGGCGGCACCTGCCACGGGCCCGGCTTCGCGGGGCTCCTCACGTCGCTGAAGGTCTGCTGACCATCGTAGACCCACGTGTTGACGCCGTCCTTGCGCTCGCGCGGCGTGGTCATGCCGGCCAGCAGCTCGAGCGTGTACTCGACGTCGTTGCGATACGCGCGGCGCACGCCGAGCTCGGCCTCGCGCTGCAGCGCGGCCTGCCGCTCGGGCTCGCTGACCGCGGTCGCGGGCTCGTCGGCGGTGACCGTGGTCGGTGCGTCGTCGTGCTCGGCGGTACACCCGGCGAGCGAGGCGCCGAGGGCGAGCGGAAGCAGCAGCGCAGCTTTGCCGTACTTGACGTACTTGACGGCTTCGGTGAGCGAGATCATGTGTGTACCTGTCCTTGTGGACTCGATCTCGGCGCGCCCTGCGCTGCGAGAATGGCAGCGGGCCGGCCGCGCGAGCGATCCGGTTGCGAAGAACTGCAAGCCGATCACCAGCGCGTGGCGCTGCCGCAGGCTTCACGTAGGCCTTCGCCGGCGCGCCACGGGCGGGAGCGGCGCGCCGTTTCTGCGCACTCGTTCGGAGCGAGCCGCTTCGGCGCGCGGGCACGGCTCGCCGCCGCCGCAGGTGCCCGAATCGCCTCGTGGCGACGACCCGTTGCTGGAGCCGGCGCCGGCGCTCGACTGCCACCCAGGAGACGCGCCGCCCGCCATTTCTTTTCGGGAGCGCGCCGGGCTGCGGAGCCCCGCGCCGAAAAAGCAGCCACGCCGCGGACAGGACCACGGCCCGGAACCAGCCACGCCGGACAGCCACGGCGACCGGTCACGGCCCGGCGCGTCCGCCGGAACACGGGCGACCGGCGTCCTGTCTCTCCGCGTCGGCACGCCCGCCTTGGTGCACCCAACAGCATTCGCAACCCTTGGTGACGACGCGGGCGGAGCCTTCCTGGTATCGGCTCGTGTCGGCAGACGAAAGGCTCACGGAATCAGGAGCACCTTCCCCATCGCCTTCCGATCGTGGATGTAGTGGTGGGCGGCGGGCGCCTCGTCGAACGTGAAGGTCTTGTCGACGCGCGGGTGGATCTTGCCCTGTTCGTACAGCGCGATCAGCGCCTCGAACTGCGGTGTCAGCAGGTCCAGCCGGCCGAACAGGTGCCCCATGTTGCAACCGCTGACGGTCTTGTTCGCGTCCATCAGCTTCATCGGGTTGTACTTGCGGACCTTCAGGAGCTGCATCGCCGCATGCACGAAGCTCCGCTGCTTCCCCGAAGAGGCGGCGGAGAGCCCGAACGCGACGAGCCGACCCGTGGGACCGAGGAGATCGTAGCTCTTTCCCCACGACTCCCCGCCGACCGCATCCAGGACGAGGTCGAGGCCTTCGATCTTGTCCTTCGCGAGGATCTTGCGCACCTCGGCGGCCCAGTCTCCGCCGGAATCGATCGGGTGGTGCATGCCCTTCTCGCGAAGGAAGGCGTGCTTGCTCGGCGCGGCGGTGCCAAACAGGATGGTTTGCTTGGTCTGCGCCAGCTGGATCGCCGCGAGCCCGACACCGCCGGCGGCCGAGTGGATGAAGATGCGCATTCCGTCGCGAAGCGCGCCCGTGAAGAGCATCATGTTGTACGCGGTGAGGTAGACGACGGGCAGCGCCGCTGCCTCCTCGAAGGTCATCTTCTCCGGCATGCGGAAGACTTGCTGCTCACCGATCGTCAGCACGTCGCTGTATCCGCCGAAGCGGGGCATCCCGAAGACGCGATCTCCTTCGGCGAAGCGCGTCACGCCCTTGCCGACGCGATCGATCACGCCGGAGACCTCGTAGCCGACGACGCACGGGATCTTCGGCGCGTCCGGGTAGAGCCCGACGCGCGCCATCAGATCGGCGAAGTTGATGCCCGCGGCCTTCACCCGGATCCGCACCTCGCCCTCGGCCGGCTCGGAATCAGGTGCTTCGCGCACGACCAACACTTCCGGCGGACCGGCCTTCGAGATCCAGATCTGGCGCATGGGTGGACGTTATCGCGGTTCGCTCTCCCGGAGGGCGGTTCGCGCCTCGCGTGTCTCCTGTCAGCGGCACATGTTCCCTGCGGCGTGAGACAGACCGCCTTGGCTCCCCACCTACGGGCGGCGCATAGGCGGCGCATCGCCAGCCGCTCGGCTCGGCGCGAGCACGCGGCGCGTCCACGTGAGTGATCCCGTTCCATCGCTCGCTACCGACCGTCAGACTCGCGAGGTACCGTGAGCAGGCTCGCCACGACAAGCACGAACGCATCGCCATCGCGAACCACGGAAGCTCCACAAGATCGGCAACGACAATGAGGCCGCGCAAAAAGAAGGTACTCGCCACGCGCGCCCGTCGGCCCACGAGGGCAAGGATCAAGAAAGTCTCAGCACTGCTGAGACAATTGCCGTGGACCCATCACCTCATCATCCTCGGCCAGGCGAAGCCTCCCGAGACGCGTGAGTTCTACATCCTGGCCGCGATCCGCGAGCGATGGTCAACTCGCGAGCTGGAACGCCAGATCCGATCGGGCGCGGTGCTGCGAAGTGCTCCCTCGACGAAGAAGGTGTCCGACGAACTGGTTCGCTCCATGGGCACCGTCGACGAGTTCAAGAACGTCTATAGCCTCGACTTCCTGGGGGCTCCCAGATGGCCACTCCGAGGCTGATCTTCACGGCGCGCTTCTTCGCAACCTCGATTTCTGCTTCGTCGGCTCCCAGTACCCGGTCCAAGTCGGCAACCAGGACTTCGCGATCGACCTCGTGTTCTTCCACCGCGGGTTGCAGTGCCTGATCGCCTTCGAGCTGAAGGTCGAGAAGTTCAAGCCAGAGCACCTGGGCCAGCTCAGCTTCTACATGGAGGCCCTCGATCGCGACGTGAAGAAGCAGCACGAGCGGCCCTCCATCGGCATTCTCTTGTGCGCGAGCAAGGACGACGAGGTCGTCGAGTACGCGCTGGCCCGCACCACGTCTCCCACGCTTGTGGCCGAGTACCAGACCGTGCTGCCGTCGAAGGCCGTGCTCCGGGCCAAGCTCCACGAGCTATATGCGCAGTTGGCGCCAGAAGTCACCGTGGACGTCGACCGTGGACGTCGTCGGTCGGGAGAGGTCGGTCCCCGGAGAGGTCGGTCCCCGCCGCGCTGCGGGCCGCCGCGCTGATCAGAACGCGGTCAGGTCGACCGCCGCACCGTCGCACTCGCAGATGTAGCCCTTGTGCCACTGCGGATCTGGATGGGCGCACGGCATGTCCTCGTGGCCGATCGCCCGGTTCAAGCTCAAGCAGTCGTACAAGTCGTTCTGCGGCGGTGAGCCCCACCGCGCGTAGAACGTCGAGCCGCCGATGAGCGTCGTCCACGTACCCTCGACCTTGCGGTCGGTGACGCCGAGCCAGCGCGTCGCCCCCGAGACCACGTCGACGAACGCGTCGTGCTCGGCCTGGGTCTCGGCGATTGCAAGGTGGGTGCCGAAGCCATCGTTGCGGCAGTCCGCCTCGGCCGTGACCCACGTGCCGCGTCCCGCCAGGTCCGGGTTGGCGGCGGTGCCACCCGACACCCGGTAGCGCGACGGCAGGTCGCGGAGCAAGCCATAATTAGCGGGACAGCCAGGCGCGTCGATCGACGCGTCGGAATCGCCGGAGCGCGGGCTGTGAAACCCGCAGGCCGTAACCAGCACGAGGATCGCGTGCCTCACCTCGGCATCGTACCCGCACCGCGCGGCGACCGCGCTGAAAAGTGGCCCCGAGCGATCAGCGGCCCGAACGATCAGCGGCCCCGTGCGATCAGGGCCCCGTGCGATCAGCGGCCACGAGCGATCAGCGGCCCCGAGCGATCAGTAAACGGCCTGCGTGTGATGGGCCATGACGACGTCGCCGACGCCCGAGTTCCAGTAGCGGTTGATCGTGATCGTGTACGTGCCCGAAACAGGCGCCACGAAGTCGACGAGCTCGAAGCCGTTGTCGTACGAGTACGAGCCGGCGACCGTGGCGCCGCTCGGCGAGGTCACCCAGAAGTCGAGGTCCATGCTGACGTTGTTGTTGCTGAACGCGTAGCTGCCGCTCACCAGCCACGCGAGCGCCATGCGATAGCGCTGCCCGGCGCCCAGGCTGCGCGTGAGCGTGAGCTTGTTATTGGCATCGAACCAGCTGTTGTTCGCGCCCGACCACCAGGACATCGAGCCGTTGTAGGCCGTGTTGAGGTAGCTGATGCCGCCCGCGCCGTCCTTGTCGCTGAGGAGCGCGGCGCCCTCGATGTTGCGGCTGGCGCCGGCCATCAGCATGGCCTTGATCACCTCGGGGTGCCCCTGCAGCCAGGTGTACTGGCTCAAGAGATCGGCCGTGAAGGCCGCGGCGAACGGGCTCGAGAAGCTGGTCCCCGAGCCGCTGCCCGCCGACGAGCTGAGGTTGGTCCCCGGCGCGACGATCTCCGGCTTCTCGTGGCCGGCTGACGGGTTCACGAACCGCGAGCTTCCCGCCATGGCGTTCGTGGTGTCGTCGTAGTTGCCCACCGCGAACGCGTTGAACGCCTTGGCCGGCGACAGGACATTCGTGTTGGATACCTGATCGCCATTGCCGGCAGACACGAAGACCGAGATCCGATGATTGTAGACGGCGTCATCGAAGTCGCGATCTTGCCCCCAGTACGAGGTGTCGTTGACGTAGTAATTCCACGAGTGATTGGTCACGTGGATCCGCGGGCTGTAGGCGGCCGGATTCGAGATCATCGAGTCCGCCGGGCCGCAGTAGATATGGGCGTCGGGCGCGGTCACGCGCAGCACGTTGCCGACGAAGTCGGCGTGCCACGTCTCGCCGCCGCCGCCGATCTTGCTGTACCGGGCGCTGTCGATGTGCGGGCTGACGGGGCAGCCGCCGCCGGCCTCGCTCATGTAGATGCCGACGCCGGCCCCCCGCACGCCCTGGCTGTGCGCCCAGACGTCGACGCCGATGGAGCCGAGCGCGCTCGCCGTCGACGCGCGCGGCGCCACGTACAGCTCGATGCCCTCGATCAGATCGGCGCTTCGCCCGGCCAGCTGCGTGATCTCGGCCCGCGTCAGCGCGCGCCGGAGCCGGCCGCCGGACTCTTCGGGGCGCTGGCGCGCGGCGGCGAGCTCCGGATCGTCGGCCCACCCGTGCCGCGCCGCGAGCGCCTGCAGCCGCGCCCGGTGGCGGAGCTCGCGCGCCGCGTGCCGGCGCGCCACGCCACCCAGCAGCTGCTCGCTCATCGCGCGCACCGCCGCCTCGTCGGCCGGCCGGCCGTCGACGGAGAACCGCGGCCCGCTCCCGCCCGCGAGCTCGACCTCGACCCGCTGCTCGGGATCGCCGGCCTCCTCCACCTCGCCCCGCAGGATCAGCACCACGTCGAGCTGCTCGCCCGCGCGATCAGCGCCCGCGGGCGCGTCGAGCGCCTGCCGGAGCCGCGGGCCGATCAGCTCACGGGTGAACGCGGGGATGTCGGCGTCGCCGACCCGATGGCCCCGATCGTCGAAGGCGACGCTCGTGATCGAGCCGTCCCGAGCGCGCAGCTTCTGCCGCGTGTACGTCCGCGCGCCGCGGCTGTCGCTGCGCGTCGCGACGACCTCGGCGCCGGCCGCGAGCTCGGCCCGCCGCTCGGACTCCTGCGAAGGCTCGGTCGAGCAGCCGGGCGCGGCGGCCGCGGCGGCGAGCAGCAGCGCCGCCGCGAGGCGCGGCATACGCAGACCATGGACCACTGATGTCATGACAGCTTTCCCCTTTTCGTGGCGTGTTCGGACCCACCGCCCGGCGCCCAGCGCGCGAGCATCGTCGGTGTCCGCGAGAGACGAGTCTGCCGCCGTTCGTTCCGAAATTTTCGCAAAAAGCGGCTCCAAGGGGCTCTATCTGGGCCCCAGGACCCTGACCTCGCGGATCACCCCTGTTCGTACAGCGCGATCAGCGCCTCGAACTGCGGCGTCAGCAGGTCCAGCCGGCCGAACAGGTGCCCATGTTGCATCGCCGCTGCAGATCGATACTGGTTCCTCGCCGGCGCACCTTCGCTCTACGCGCTCCTACGCGCTCCTTCACGCCCCGGCTCCGAGTCGGTCTTTGTGAGGTCGTGATATCTCGTTGACGTCGCCGAGTCGTTTCGATCATGCTCCTCCCCTCGGAGGGGCTCGTATGGATTTCACTCGTCGCCGATTCATCCTGGGCACCGCGACCTTCGCTGGGGCCTCGGGGCTGTTCCTGGCCGGCTGCCGCGCCAAGGGAGCGGCTGGGCCGGCTGGGCTGCGGGCCCCCGCCCAGTTCACGCGGTATGACGTGACCAGCGACATGGGCCAGCGCATGCTCGCCAGCTATCAGACAGGGACTTCGGCCCATCCAGTGGTAGAGGATCAGATCACTCGGACCGGCCGTGCCTCGGCGGCGGCGGCTCGACGACGAACCGGAGCTGTCGGCCATCGCGGCGCAGCCCCCGGCGGT
>Ga0247790_10000180_pt1 | contig 32280 bp, 23 predicted proteins | sample UWRJS171409R4_FD_179913 | JGI IMG/M metagenome (GOLD analysis project Ga0247790, IMG submission 179913) | Soil microbial communities from Arlington Agricultural Research Station in Wisconsin, United States - UWRJ-S171-409R-4 | ecosystem: Environmental > Terrestrial > Soil > Agricultural land...
GACGTTCGCCGGCGCGCCGCCGAGCTGGTCCCCCGACGGGAAGCGGTCCCAGAGCACCTCCCCCCAGACGATCACGGTGTCGCTCGACTCGGTCATGGATCCTGGAGCGGGGAGCGGGGAGCGGGGCGGCTTGACAACTTCTGGTTAGTGTAAATAATACACCGTAACGTGAACGCGACCCCTCAGGATGGTCTCGACGCGGTGTATGGCGGCTCGCTCGCGCTCCTCACCGACTTGTATCAGCTCACCATGGCCTGCGGCTACTGGAAGGCCGGGACGAGCGAGCGCGAGGCGGTGTTTCACCTGACGTTCCGCCGCCCGCCGTTCGGCGGCGGCTACGCGATCGCGGCGGGCATCGCCCCGGTGATCGCGTATCTGCGCCGGCTGCGCTTCACCGACGACGACGTCGCGTACCTGGGCACCCTGCGCGACGCCGAGGGCGCGCCGCTGTTTCCGCCCGGCTTCCTCGGGTATCTGCGCGAGCTGCCGTTTACGTGCACGGTCGACGCGGTCCGCGAGGGGAGCCTCGTGTTCCCGCACGAGCCGATCGTGCGCGTGCGCGGGCCGATCGCGCAGGCCCAGATCGTCGAGACGGCGCTGCTCACGCTGATCAACTTCCAGACGTTGGTCGCCACGAAGGCGGCGCGGGTCTGCCAGGCGGCGCGCGGGGCGCCGGTCCTCGAGTTCGGGCTGCGCCGCGCGCAGGGCATCGACGGCGGGCTGGGCGCGTCGCGCGCCGCGTACATCGGCGGCGCCGCGGCGACGTCGAACGTGCTCGCCGGCAAGCTGTTCGGCATCCCGGTGCGCGGCACCCACGCGCACAGCTGGGTCATGTTCCACGGCGAGGATCGCGCCGCGTTCCGCGCCTACGCGCGGGCGCTGCCGGGCAACTGCACGTTCCTCGTCGACACGTTCGACACGCTCGCGGGCGTGCGCGACGCGATCGAGATCGGCCGCGAGCTGCGCGCCGCGGGCCACGAGCTGCTCGGCGTCCGCCTCGACTCGGGCGATCTCGCGCACCTCTCGATCGAGGCGCGCCGCATGCTCGACGAGGCGGGCTTCCCGGACGCCAAGATCACGGCCTCGAACGACCTCGACGAGCAGCTGATCGCCTCGCTCCACGAGCAGGGCGCGCGGATCGACGCGTTCGGCGTCGGCACGAAGCTCGTGACGGCGTTCGATCAGCCGGCGCTCGGCGGCGTCTACAAGCTCGGCGCGAGCCGCGACGAGGCGGGCGCGTGGCGCGAGTCGATCAAGCTCTCCGAGCAGCCGATCAAGATCTCGAACCCGGGCATCCTCGCGGTCCGGCGGCTGCGCAAGGGCGGCGAGCTGGTCGGCGACGTCATCTACGACGAGGCGGCGGGCTTCGCCGGGCCCGCGCTGCACGACATCGAGGATCCGACGCGCCCGCCGCTCGCCCCGGCGTTCGACGAGGCCGAGGATCTGCTCGTGCGCTACCTCGAGGGGGGCCAGCTCGTCCGCGAACCGGACGACCTCGAGGCCGCCCGCGCGCGCGCCGCCCGCGAGCTCTTGCAGCTCTCGCCGCGCACGCGGCGCTTCCTGAACCCGCAGCCGTACCCGGTCGGGCTCGACGCCCACGTCCACACCCGCAAGCAGGAGCTCATCGCCCTCGCCCGGAGGCCGCATGCCTGAGCCCGCGCCGCTCGTCTTCTCGATCGCCGCGTACGACTACCTCGGCCGGGCGATCGCCGCGGGCGGGGGCTGGGAGCTCGGCACGGTCACGCGCAAGACGTTCCCCGACGGCGAGCACTACCACCGGATCGAGACCGATCCGGCCGACCGCGACATCGTCCTGGTCGGCGGCACGGTCGACGACGCGGCCGCGCTCGAGCTGTACGATCTCGCGTGCGGGCTGGCCACGGGCGGCGCGTACCGCCTCCGCCTCGTGATCCCGTTCTACGGCTACTCGACGATGGAGCGCTCGGTGCGCCCGGGCGAGGTGGTGAAGGCCAAGACGCGCGCGCGCCTCCTGTCCTCGATCCCGCAGGCGAGCCGCGGCACGCAGGTGTTTCTGCTCGACCTCCACGTCGACGCGATCGCGCACTACTTCGAGGGCGCGATCCGCACCGTGCACGTCTACGGCAAGCACCTCGTGACGGCGGCGGCGCGCGCCTTCGGCGGCGACGACTTCGTGCTCGCGTGCACCGACGCGGGGCGCGCGAAGTGGGTCGAGTCGCTCGCGAACGACCTCGGCGTCGACGCCGCGTTCGTGTTCAAGCGCCGGACGTCGGGCGACACGACCGAGGTCACCGGCGTCTCGGCGCGCGTCGCGGGCAAGCGCGTCGTCATCTACGACGACATGATCCGCACCGGCGGCTCGCTGCTCGACGCGGCGGCCGCGTACCGGGACGCGGGCGCGGTGGCGATCGACGCGGTCGCCACGCACGGCGTGTTCCCGGGCGAGTCGCTCGCGCGGATCGCGGCGCGCGGGCTCCTCGGCTCGGTCGCGGTGACCGACAGCCACCCGCGCGCCGTCGAGCTCGGGGCCGCGCGCGGGGGCTTCCTGCGCGTCGACAGCACCGCGGGCCTCCTGGTCGAGCATCTGAACGCCAACCGGTAAATCGCCATGAAGCTCATCAAGGTCGCCGTCGCCTGTGTGAACCAGACGCCGCTCGCGTGGGACGAGAACTTCGCCCATATCAGGGACGCCATCGCGGCGGCCCGCGCCGCGGGCGCCACGCTCCTGTGCCTGCCCGAGCTCGCGATCACGGGGTACGGCTGCGAGGACACGTTCTTCATGGACGGTGTCTTGGACATCGCGTTCGCGCAGCTCGACGCGCTCGCGGCGCTGACGCGGGGCATGGTCGTCGCCGTCGGGCTGCCCGTCTACCACGAGAAGGCGCTGTACAACGCGGCGGCGCTCCTCGCCGACGGCGCGATCGTCGGGTTCGCGGCGAAGCAGTTCCTCGCCGGCGACGGCATCCACTACGAGCCGCGCTGGTTCAAGCCGTGGCCCAAGGGCGAGCTCGACGTCCTCGAGCGCACCGCGCCCGACGGCTCGATCCGGCGGTTCCCGATCGGCGACGTCGTGTTCGACATCGGCGACGTGCGGATCGGCTTCGAGATCTGCGAGGACGCCTGGGTCGCGAACCGGCCGGGCACCGATCTGGCGCTGCGCGGCGCCGATCTGCTCCTGAACCCGTCGGCGAGCCACTTCGCGTTCGGCAAGTTCGTCACGCGGCAGCGCTTTGTGATCGAGGGCTCGCGCGCGTTCGCGGTCGCGTACCTCTACGCGAACCTGCTCGGCAACGAGGCGGGCCGCGTGATCTACGACGGCGGCGGGCTGATCGCGTCGGGCGCGGAGCTGGTCGCGCGCGGCCGCCGGTTCTCGTTCCACGAGGTCGAGCTGGCGACCGCGGTCGTCGACATCGACGCGAACCGTCGCGATCAGGCGCGGCGCGGCAGCCACCGCCCGCGCCACGACGCCGAGGAGCTGGTCATCGAGCACCCGTTCGTGTGGCCGGCGCGGAAGCCGGAGGTGGCGGCGCCGATCGAGGCGACGTGGGAGGATCGCCCGGGCGTGCGCGAGGAGGAGTTCTCGCGCGCGGTCGCGCTGGGCCTGTGGGACTACCTGCGCAAGAGCCGCTCGCAGGGCTACGCGGTGTCGCTCTCGGGCGGCGCGGACTCGGCGGCGTGCGCGGTGCTGGTGGCGCTCGCGGTCGAGCTCGCGTTCGCCGAGCTCGGGCCGGGCGGCGTGCGGCAGCGGCTGCCGTGGGTGCGCCGCCTCCAGGAGGTCATCGATGGTGGGGGCGATAGGGCCAGCGCGGTCGCCGCGCTGCTCCTCTGCGCGTACCAGCCGACGCAGAACTCGGGCCCGGTCACGCGCGCGGCGGCCGAGGAGGTCGCGCGCGCGGTCGGCGCCGAGCTCCACATCGTCGACGTCGATCCGATGCTCCGGGCCTACCTCGCGGCGGTCGAGCGCGCGCTCGGCCGCGAGCTCTCGTGGCAGACCGACGACGTCACGCTGCAGAACATCCAGGCCCGCGTGCGCGCGCCGTCGATCTGGGCGCTCGCGAACGCGCGCGGCCAGGTGCTCCTGACGACGTCGAACCGGTCCGAGGCGGCGGTCGGCTACGCGACGATGGACGGCGACACGGCCGGCGGGCTCGCGCCGCTCGGCGGCATCGACAAGCCGTACCTCCGCTCCTGGCTGCGCTGGATGGAGACCCAGGGGCCGGCCGGGCTCCACCCGATCCCGGCGCTGCGCGCGATCAACGTGCAGGCGCCGACGGCCGAGCTGCGGCCGCCGGTCGCGGGCGCGAACGCGCAGACCGACGAGGCCGACCTCATGCCGTACGCCGTCCTCGAGGCGGTCGAGGACTCCGCGATCCGCGACAAGCACACGCCGCTCGAGGTGCTGGCCGAGATCTCCCCGCACTATCCGCAGCACACGCAGCTCGAGCTCGCGACGTGGATCGAGCGCTTCTTTCGCCTCTGGTGCAGGAACCAGTGGAAGCGCGAGCGGCTCGCGCCCGCGTTCCACCTCGACGACCGCAACGTCGATCCCAGGTCGTGGTGCCGATTTCCCATCCTGTCGGGCGGCTTCGAGCGCGAGCTCGCCGAGCTGCGCGCCTTCGTCGCCGCCGGGGGCGAGTGAGGCTCCGATGACGCACACCTACGAGTACCCGCGCGCCGCGCTCACCGTGGACTGCGTCGTCTTCGGCCTCGACGAGCAGGACCTGAAGGTCCTCCTGATCCAGCGCCGGATCCCGCCGTTCCAGCACGCCTGGGCGCTCCCCGGCGGCTTCGTCCGCGTCGACGAGACGCTCGACGGCGCCGCGCGGCGCGAGCTGGCCGAGGAGGCCGGCGTGACCGACGTCTACCTCGAGCAGCTCTACACGTTCGGCGCGATCGACCGCGATCCGCGCGAGCGCGTCGTGACGGTCGCGTACTACGCGCTCGCGAAGCTGTCCGATCACCGGATCCGCGCCGCGACGGACGCGATGGGCGTGGGCTGGTTCTCGCTCGACGACCTGCCCAAGCTGGCGTTCGACCACTCCGAGATCGTGGCGGCGGCGCGCGATCGGCTGCGCGGCAAGGTGCGCTACGCCCCGGTGGGCTTCGAGCTCCTGCCGCCGCGGTTCTCGCTCACACAGCTGCAGCGGCTGTACGAGATCATCCTCGGTACAGAGCTCGACAAGCGGAACTTCCGGAAGAAGATCCTGTCGCTCGACCTCCTGGTCGAGACGGACGAGGTGGAGCAGGGCGTGCGCCACCGCGCGGCGCGGCTGTACCGTTTCGACCGCCGCAAGTACGACCGGCTCGCGAAGCAGGGCTTCGAGCTCTCGATCTGATCTGCGGCCGGCTGTACGCTCCGGTCTGCCAATGCGCGCCCTGATTCTCGTCGATCTCCAGTACGACTTCTGCCCCGGCGGGGCGCTCGCGGTGGCGCGAGGCGACGAGACGATCGCGGTCGCGCGGAAGGTGATCCGGCACTTCGAGACGGTGGTGGCGACGCAGGACTGGCACCCGCCCGATCACAAGAGCTTCGCGACGAACCACCCGGGTACCGCTCCCGGCCAGGTGATCGAGGTGGCCGGGCTGTCGCAAGTCCTGTGGCCCGCGCACTGCGTGCAGGGCACGCGCGGCGCCGAGCTGCACGACGGCATCGAGGCGCGCCGCCTCACGGCGGTGTTTCGCAAGGGTACGGATCCGGAGATCGACAGCTACAGCGGCTTCTTCGACAACGGCAAGCGGAAGGGGACGGGGCTCGGCGACTGGCTGAAGGAGCGCGGCGTGCGCGAGCTCTACGTGCTGGGTCTCGCCACCGATTACTGCGTGAAGTTCACGGTGCTGGACGCGCTCGAGCTCGGGCTCGACGTCTGGCTGATCGAGGACGGCTGCCGCGCGGTCGACCTCAAGCCGGGCGACGGCGAGCGGGCGATCCGGCAGATGTACGGCTTCGGCGCCACGGTGATCCACAGCGGCGCGATCGGCCCTTGATCGAGCCCTGAGATCCCGTTTCCGCGCGGGCCGGGTGTGCTCCGGGTGCGCGCGATGGGCTCGACGTCGGCGCGCACCGTGCGGGGCAGAGGCGGGCGTGCGCGGGGCCGCGCGGTTTCGCGCGATCGCCTCAGCGGCAAGCGCGGTCGCGCGCGCGCGGGCGCTTCGATCGAGCAGATCGGCGAATTCGCGAGGCGTCCACGAGGGGGCCAGGCGCCGCCAAGCCGCGCGGCACGCCTCTCGTCAGAGAATCCAGCGTGCGCGAGCACACCGCGGCGCGCGGATCCGCGCACCGAAAGCCGTGTAGGGGGTGGCACGCGAGGTGCTCGTGCGTCTCGGCATGAAGCCACACAACTCTGACCAGAACCAGGGCGAGGGAGACCGCCGCTCGGCGCGTCGTTACAACAACGACGTCCGCCGCTTCGTCGCGGACGGCCAGGTGGAGGACGCCGCTCAGAAGGCGAAGGACTACGTCGAGCGCGAGCCGGGTGACGCCGCGCGCGCGGAGGCCAAGGCGCGCCGCGGCCCGAAGGGCTCGCGCGCCTCGGTCGACGAGCTGATCGCGAAGGGCCGCACCGTCGTCGATCGGGTCCGTCCGATCGTCGATCGCGTGGCGTCGCGCATCAAGAAGCGCTTCCAGCGCAAGTGAGCGCCGCCAGCGCAGCTCGCCAGAGATCGACCTGTCACCAGGAGCATCCAGGAGCATCCCCATGTCCATCCTCGTCACGATCCTCGTGGGACTCGTGGTCGGCGTCATCGCCAAGCTCGTCATGCCCGGGCGCGACCCGGGCGGCGCGCTCGTCACCATCTTGCTCGGTGTCGCCGGCGCGTTCGTCGCTGGCGTGCTGGGGCACGCGTTCGGCTGGTACGCCTCGGGCGAGGGCCCCGGCATCGTCGCGTCGGTCATCGGCGCGGTGATCCTGCTCGCCATCTACCGCATCATCTCGGGACGCAGGTCCTGGTGAAGGAGGGACGGATCATGTCCACCACCACCCCGCGGCCGCCGTCACACCGCGCGCCGCTGATCCGCCAGCCGAACATCGGCCACGAGCCGCACAACCCCGTGCGCGACGACTCCAAGCTCGCGCTCACCGAGGATCTCGATCGCGAGCCCGACGGCGCGCCGCACAAGGTCATCGGCCTGACGGCGCTGTTCTCGGTGATGCTGGCGATGCTGATCGGCGTCATGTTCATCTCGCACTCGACCACGAGCCGCGTCGCGGCCGTGGTGCTCGCGGTGATCGCCATCCCGATGCTGGTCGTCATCCTGCGGGACAAGGCGGAGCGCGAGCGCGACCACCTGCACCCCTCGCGGTGACGGCGATGTCGAACCGATTTCGGATCGTCATCCTCATGACGGTCGCCGCTACCGCCGTTTCGGCGTGCGGCGGCAGCTCCAAGAACGCGCGCCGCCCGGGCGACGAATATCTGAAGAAGATCGACGTCCAGGGCAACCAGCAGGTCAAGGAGCGCCACCTCACCTCCGGGCTCGCGCTGCAGCGCACGAAGAAGCGCCAGCGGCCGCCGGATCCGTACCTGATCCAGCTGGACGAGGACCGGATCCGCGGCGAGTACCTGCGGCGCGGCTTCTTCGGGATCGACGTCCGCTCGCGCGTCGACCGCGCGGGCGACGCGGCGACGGTCATCTACACCGTCGAGGAGGGCAAGCGCGCGGCGACGCGCGTCGTGATCACCGGCATCCCGAGCGATCCCGATCTGCCGCTCGACAAGATCCGCCAGGAGCTGCCGCTCCAGGACGGCGCGCCGTTCGATTACCTGGTCTACGACCTCGCCAAGCCGCGGCTCCTCGGCGTCGTCCAGGACGCGGGCTACGCGCACGCGCAGCTCGACAGCACGGTCTACGCCGACCGCGCGAACCGGCTGGCGATCGTGCAGCTCGACTACGACCTCGGGCCGAAGTGCAAGTTCGGCGACGTCGAGATCTCCGGCGTCACCGGCGATCTCGCCGACGCGGTGCGCGGGCGGCTGCAGTTCAAGCCGGGCGAGACGTACTCGACGCAGGCGATCGCGAACACGCAGCGCCAGCTGTACGGCATGGGCCGGTTCTCGACGGTGCAGGTGCAGCCGGCCGAGACCGACGGCCCGGTCGTCGGCGTCAAGGTCGCGGTCTCCGAGGCAGCCCGCCGCGAGGTGCGGCTGGGCGGTGGCTTCGGCCTCGATCCGACGGCGTACGAGGCGCGCGCGCGCGCCGGCTACACGATCGCCGGCTGGCCGTTCCCGCTCGACACGGTGACGATCGATCTGCGGCCGGCGTACGCGTACATGCGCCACGGCGGCGGCTTCCAGCCACGGATCCGCGCGCTCGCGCGGCTCGAGCGGCAGGACCTGCTCTGGACCTACGGCAAGGGCGAGGTCGAGGGCGGCTACAGCTACGTCGCGCTCGAGCCGTACACCTACTACGGCCCGCGCGCCCGGCTGGGCTTCCAGACGCCGGTCGTCTCCTCGCGCCTGCAGGCGGGCATCGGCTGGCAGCTCGAGCAGCTCGACTTCCGCAACGTCTCGCCGCTGATCGAGCCGCTCGCCGAGGAGATCCACATCGATCGGACGCAGCGCGTCGGAGCGTTCACGCAGGCGCTCACGCTCGATCTGCGGGATCACCCGGTGGAGCCGCGGCTGGGCGCGTACGCCGCGCTGCGCTCGGCGATCGGCACGAAGTACGCGGGCGGCAGGTTCGAGTACCTGCAGCTCATCCCCGAGGTGCGCGGCTACGTGCCGATCGGCCCGGTGGTGATCGGCGCGCGCGCGCGCGTCGGGACGTTTCGCGGCGACGTGCCCGCGACCGAGCGGTTCTTCTCGGGCGGCGGATCGAACCACCGCGGCTTCGGCGAGCGCAAGCTCGCGCCGTCGGTCACGGGCGACGTCGGCGGCACCACGCGCTCGATCCCGTACGGCGGCGCCGCGCTGGTCGAGACCGGCCTCGAGACGCGGTTCCCGATCACCGAGTGGCGCAAGATCGGGATCGGCGGCGCGGTGTTCCTCGACGGCGGCGACGTGACGGAGGAGCTCTCGCAGATCAATCTCAGCCCGGGCGGGCTGCACTGGGCGGCCGGCGTCGGGCTCCGGCTCCACACGCTGGTCGGCCCGGTGCGCGCCGACCTCGGGTACCGCCTGAACCGCACGGGCCCGATGGAGCCGGCGCCCGGCTCGCGGTTTGCGTTCCACCTGAGCCTCGGGGAGGCGTTCTGATGCGGAAAGCGCGACGCTGGATCTTGCGGATCGTGATCGGCCTCTTCGCGACGGTGGTCGCCGTGATCGCCACGGCGCTCATCGTGCTGCACACCGACTGGGGCCGCGAGCAGGTGCGCGAGCAGGTCGAGGCCCGCCTCGACGACATGTTCGTCGGCGGCGCCAAGGTCGGCCGGCTCGAGGGCAGCCCGTTCGGCGAGCTGGTCGCGCGCGATCTCGTGATCAACGACCCGCGCGGCGAGCCGGCGATCCGAGCCCAGGCGGTACGGATCCGGATCGCGCTCCTGCCGCTCCTCTCGAAGGAGGCGTACATCTCGCGGCTCGTCATCGAGGACGCCGACGTGCGCCTCGAGCGCGACGAGCGCGGCCAGCTCCGGATCTCCGGCCTCATGAAGCCGGGCCCCAAGTCCGGCTGGAGCGTCGATCTGCCCGACGTCCAGCTCCACCGCGCGCACATCGCGTACGACACGGGCAAGGACGGCGAGCGCGTGAACCTCGACGACGTCGAGCTGCGCGCCGATGCCCACCTGCCGTTCGAGCAGCCGATCACGGCGGCCATCGACCTGAACGCCCGCTGGCGCGAGCGGGACGTGCCGCTCGCGCTCGACGCCATGGTGCGATCGGGCGACGACGGGGTCTCGATCGGCCGCGCGTTCGTCCGCGGCGGCGACGTCGTGGTCACGGGCGAGGACGTGCGGATCGGCAAGACGGCCACAGGCGGCATGGACCTCGCCGGCGCGATCTCCGTCGAGGCGACGCGCGACGCGGTCGCGCGGCTGGGCCTGGGCGTCGAGCTGCCGGCCGACGTCAGCGTCCGCGTCCAGGCGACGCACACGGCGGGCACGCCGTGGACGCGCGTCGCGCTGTCGGGCCGCGTCGACGGCCAGCCGCTCGCCGGGACGGTGCAGGCGGACCTCGAGGGCAAGCGCTTCGTGGGCTACGTCTCGACGGGGCGGCTCGACGCGACGCGGCTGTCGAGCGGCCGGATCGAGGGCTCGGCGGCCGCGTTCGTGACGTTCGACGTCGCGCTAGAGGAGGGCCGCGAGCTGCCGGTCGGCACCGCGATGGTGCACGCGCGCGGCGCGCTCGAGGGCCTGCCGGAGACCCAGGCGCGGATCGCGCTGTCGTCCACCGGCGCGCGCGCGACGGCGCTCGTCGACGTCGACGGGCCCGACCTCCGCGCGAACGTGGTCGCCGAGGTCGAGAAGCGCGGCCAGGTCATCACGCTCCACCGCGGCACGCTGGTGGCGACGACGCCCGATCCGAAGGCCGCGAGCGGCGGCCGGGCGCCGGTGCGCGGCGCCTTCCACGCCGATCTCGTGGCGAGCGGCGCGCTCGCGCCCGAGCCGAGCATCGCGGTGGCCGGCACGATCGACGGCCGGCGGCTGCGGTTCCGCGATCTGTCGATCGACTCGATGAAGCTCGCGATCGACGCGCGCCAGCTCCCGGCGCGGCCGCTCGGGCGCGCCGAGCTCGACGCCCGCGGCGTCCAGCGCGGCACGATGTACCTGGCGGAGCTCGCGGCGTCAGCGGCCGACCGGCCGGACGGCAGGCTCGCAGTCTCGGTGCGCACGCGGCCGCGGCAGGCCCCGTGGCTCGTCGAGGCCGACGCGCTCGTGGCGCTCGGCGAGACCGTGACGATCGATCTCTCGCGCCACCACGTGCGCGTGGGCAACGGCACCGACTGGCGCGGCACCTCCGGCCGGATCGCGATCGCGCCCGAGCAGATCTGGGTCCGCGACTTCGCGACGAAGAGCCAGCGCGGCGAGCTGGCGGTCGCCTCCGCCGTGTACCACCGCGCGGGCCGCCGCGCCGGGGACCTCGAGGCGCACGCGGAGGCGAAGTCGATCGGGCTCGAGACGTTCGACGCGCGCTACCGCGGCGAGGCCTCGGCGAAGGTCGACGTCGTGCGCCGCGGCGGGCGGCTCGACGCCCACGCCGAGCTGGCGGGCCGGCGCATCGTCCTCGACGCGCGGGATCCGCGGGCCGCGCCACTCGACGCCGACGCCAAGGTCGACGTGCGCGAGGGCCGGCTCGCCATCGACGCGAGCGCGAGCTCGCCGCGGGTCGGCAAGGTCGCCGTCGCCGCCGACGTCGCCGCGCCGCGGGACGCCGCGGACGCGCGCGCGTGGCAGGCGCTCGGCAAAGACTCCATCCGCGACAGCCGCATCACGCTCGAGCGCCTCGACGTCGCCCGGCTGGCGGCGCTCGCTGGCCGGGTCGGCGAGCACCGCGGCATCGTCAACGGCGAGCTCCGGCTCTCCGGGGCAGAGGCGGGCGGCGCGATCACGGTGCGCGGGCTCGTCACGCCGCAGACCGCCGGGCTCGGCAAGATCGACGCCGACCTCCAGCTCTCGCGGACGCCGCGCGGCGAGATCATGCCCGCGCTGTCCGCGCGGCTCGAGGGGCTCGGCACGATCGACGCGCGCGCGGCGATCGTGATCCCGGCGCGCCCGTTCGATCCGCTCGCCTGGCGTCGGCTCGGCAAGGGGGCGATCGCGGGCGCCTCGGTGCACACGAGCGAGCTCGTGTTCGAGCCGGGCACGTTCGATCGCTTCGGCGTGGCCACGAACCTCCGCGGGCGCGCCGCGCTCGCGCTCGAGATCGAGGCGGGCCTGCGCGCGGCGCGGATCCGGGGCCAGGTCCGCGATCTGCGCGGCCGGCCGATCGCGCAGCCGGTCAACGTCGAGCTCTCGGCAGAGGTCGGCGCGCAGGCCACGACGTTCCGCCTGACGGCGGGCACGTCCGCGGCGCGGTTCGTCGAGGCCGATGGCCGGATCCCGCGCTCGTTCGCGCAGCTCCAGGCCGCCGGCCCGGCGCTCCTGCGCGCGCCGCTCGCCGTCACGGTGAAGCTCCCCGACGTGCGGGCGCGCCAGCTCCTGGCCACGTTCGGCCGCACCGACGTCGTCGACGGCTCGATCTCGGGCACGATCGACATCGCCGGCACCGTGGGCGCGCCGACCGCTCGCGCGAAGCTCGCGGCGACGAACATCGCGCTGCCGAGCACGCGCACGCGGCCGACGAAGCGGCTCGATCGGCTCACCGTCGACGCGATCTGGGACGGCCAGGTCGGGACCGTCCTCGTCACCGGCTCGCAGCCGGACGACGGCGGGCTGCAGGTCCTCGCCAAGGGCAGCCCGGCTGCGCTCGAGCGCGCGTCCGTCTCGCTCCGCGCGACGAAGTTCGATCTCCGGCCGGTCCTCGTGCTCGTGCCCGGCGTGGTCGGCGCGATGGGCGGCGTGCTCGACGCCAACGTGGCGGTGACCAGCCTCGATCCTCGGACGATGCGGGCGGCCGGCGAGCTCCACCTGACGCGCGCGCGCATCCCGCTGGCGCCGACGATCGGCACCTTGCGCGGCGCGAAGATCGACGTCGTCGCGGGCCAGCGTGACCTCCGGCTCGCGGTGGACGGCAAGCTCGGCGACGGCACGGTCAAGGCGACCGGCACGATCACGCTCGTGGGCGCGGCGCCCACCGGCGGTGACGTCAAGCTGACCCTGCGCAACGTCTCGCCGATCGGCACCGTCGAGCCGCGGATCACCGCGGACGTGACGGCGAAGCTGTCGAAGGGGCGCGATCGCTGGATCGCCGACGTCGTGGTCAATAACGGCTCGGTCGTCGTGCCGCCCGGCCGCGGCGAGGAGCTCAAGCCCGTGGGCCCGCCGCCCGACATGGTGTTCCTGAGCGGCAAGGACACGCTCTCGGCGGGGCCGCGCCAGCGCGCGGACGAGCCGCCGGCGCAGCCGGTGATCGAGGCGCGCGTCCAGATCAATCCGACGTACCTCAAGTCGGAGGAGCTGCGCGGCGTCGTCAAGGGCCAGCTCACGATCACCGCGGACGCCGGCGCGGTCGGCATCGTCGGTCGGGTCGAGGCCGATCGCGGCGATCTCGATCTGTTCGGCCGCCGCTACCTCGTCGAGCGCGCGATGGCGCGCTTCGACGGCTCGACGGATCCGCTGCTCGACGTCGTCATCACGCACGACTTCCCGGAGGTCACGACGATCACGTCGGTCCGCGGCCGGCTCAGCAAGCCCGAGCTCATCATGTCGTCGGAGCCGGGGATCTACTCGCAGGGGCAGCTCCTCGGGTTCCTCCTCGGCGGCGAGCCGAACGGCGAGCCCGCGCAGGGCAACCCGCGCGACCGCGTGACGGCCGCCGGCACCTCGTTCGTGGCGAACCGGCTCGGCGGGTACTTCAAGAAGGCGCTGCCGTTCAACGTCGACGTGCTCAAGTACGAGGCGGCGACCGCGTCGTCGAGCGCGGCGTTCACGATCGGCACGTGGCTGACGCGCTCGCTGTTCGTGGCGTACCGGCACCGGTTCGAGGCCCGCGCCGACGAGAACACCGGAGAGGCGGAGGCCGAGTACTGGATGACACGCCGCGTGATGGTCGAGGGCACCCTCGGCGATCGCGGGTACAGCGGCCTCGACCTCCTGTGGCGCAAGCGCTATTAGCGGCTCGCCGGGGATTCGCTGAGCGAGGCGCCCCGCGGCCGGGCTGGGGCGCGCCCGGTCGTGGCCTCGGCGCACGCCACGCGGCACGCCGCGCGGCGCCCGGTCGGTGCGTTGCGGTGGCACGCGATCTGCTCAATCTCCTCCCATGTCCACACTCGCGGAGCCCCTCGTCCTGTCCCCGCCTGCGGAGCCGTCGGCGCGTCGGGTCGTCGCCCTCGCGTTCGACGCGGTGCCTCGCGCGCACGAGGCCCTGCGCGCGGCGGTGCGGCTCGAGGAGCGCGGGCTGCTCACGCTGCACGACGCCGTGATGATCACGCGCGCGCCCGACGGCGAGATCGAGATCGGCCGGACGGCGGATCCGGCGCCGGTGGCGGCCGCCGTGCCCACGACGCTGATCGGCGCGCTGATCGGCACGCTGGTCGCGGGGCCGCTCGGCCTGCTCGTCGGTGGCGTGCTGGGCGGCGGCGGCGGCGCGATCGCCGCGCGGCTCGCCGAGGCCGGGCTCGATGAGCGCGTCGTGACCGAGCTCGCCGACGCGACGCCGCCGGGCGGGACCTCGCTCGCGCTGCTCGTCGGCGATGTGGCGGGCTCGGCGGTGCTCGACGAGCTGCGCCACGCCCGTGGCGCGCGGATCCTCCACGCCGCCGTGTCGCCCGAGGCGATCGCGGCGGCGCGCGGGGCCGCGGCGGTCGCGGCGGCCGCGGCGGTCGCGGCGCCCGAGCCGCGGGTCGTGCCGTAGGCCACGCTCGCGCCGGGGGCACGCCGGCCGCGGGCGCCCTTGCACGGGCGCCCCGGGGACGCGAGCATCGGAGCGGGTGCTCCGCTGGTTCGTCGGGTCGGTCTGCGTATTCGCGAGGACGCTCGTCTGCGCGGTCGTCTGCGCGGTCGTCTGCGCGGGCGTGGTCGGCGCGGCCGGCTGCGGCGGCAAGGCGCGCTTTCAGCCGGCGCCCGGCGCGATCTGGCTGGCCAAGATCCGCGTCGAGGGCGCCCGCGCGGTCGACGCGGACGACCTGATCTCGACGCTCGCGCTCCAGCGCGCCGTGGACACCGGGCGCCCGATCGATCCGCACCTCCTCGAGCAGGACGCCGGCCGGATCCGCGCGCGCTACCTGCGCCTGGGGTACTTCGACGTCCAGGTCGCCGCGCGCGTCGACGCGCAGGCGGGCGCGCAGACGGCGGTGTTCGTGGTCACCGAGGGCCGGCGCGCGACGATGGAGGTCGTCATCCAGGGCCTGCCGCCCGAGGTCTCGCCGGAGCGGGCGCGCGCGCTGATCGCGATCCCCGACGGCGGCCCGTTCGATTACGACGTCTACGACGCCGCGCGGCTGCCGCTGCAGACGCTCGTCGAGCGCGCCGGCTACGCGCACGTCCAGATCGAGGCGTACGTGAGCGCGGAGCGGTCGCGCGGGCGCGCCGTCGCGATCTACGAGCTGTCGCCGGGCCCGCGGTGCATGTTCGGCGCGCCGGTGATCGACGGCGTGGCCGGCCAGCTCGCCGCCGCCATCGCCGCCCGGGTCGCGTTCCGCGCCGGTGACGTCTACTCGCCCGACGCGCTCGCCGCGACGCAGCGCGGGCTGTACGAGCTCGGCCGGTTCTCGACGGTCGTCGTCGCGCCGCAGCGCGTGCCGGGGCAGACGGAGATCCCGGTGAAGATCACGGTCGCGCTCGGCAGCCGCCACGAGGTGCGGCTGGGCGGTGGATTCGGCCTCGATTCGGCGGCGTACGAGGCGCGCGTGCGCGGCGGCTTCTCGTACATTCCGCAGGCGAGCCCGCTCCTCACGCTCGCCGCCGACGCGCGCATCGCCGCCACGGTGCTGCGCGAGACCAAGGACGTGGAGCCGAAGATCCGCGCGCTCGTCAGCGCGCAGCGGATCGATCTGTTCCGGCCGCGCGTCGGCGGCGAGGTGGGCGTCGGCTACGACTTCCTGTCCGTCGAGGCGTACACCTCGACGGGGCCGCAGGTGCGCCTCGGCCTGTCGGCGCCGCTCGGCGCGCGCTGGCTCACCGGGCGCCTCGGCTGGGCGTTCTCGTACCTGGTGTTCACCGATCTGGATCCGGTGTTCGAGGTGAGGCCGGACGCGATCCCCTCGCTCGGCCTCGACGAGCCGCAGCGCCTCGGCGCGTACCAGGTGACGATCGCCGCGGACCTGCGCGACAACCCGCTCGATCCGAAGTCGGGCGCGTACCTCGCGCTGCGCGGGCAGGCCGGCAGCGCGCTCGCCGGCGGCGCGTTCACGTTCGCGCAGCTCACACCCGAGCTGCGCGGCTACCTCGCGCTCGGCACGCCGCGCCTCGTCCTCGGGGTCCGCCTGCGCGCCGGCGCGATCTTCGGCGATCGACCGGTGACCGAGCGCTACTACTCGGGCGGCGCGCAGAGCCACCGCGGCTTCGCCGAGCGCCGGCTGTCGCCGACCCTGGTGGATGACATCACGGACCCGGACGATCCGGACTCGGTGGCGATCGGCGGCGGGGCGCTGCTCGAGGCCGGCGCCGAGCTGCGGCTCGGGCTCGGCACGCTGTGGTCGCTGCCGGTCGGCACCACGCTGTTCCTCGACGGCGGCGACGTATGGAACGATCTGTACCTCGCCCGCCCCCTGGACCTGCACTGGGCGGCCGGCGCCGGGGTGTCGGTCCAGGTCGCCGGGGTCAAGGTGCGCCTCGACGTCGGACACCGCCTGAACCGGAAGGGGCCGGCCGAGCCCGAGTACGAAAAGAATACCGCCGTCCACCTCGGTATCGGAGACTCGTTCTGATGCGGCGGCTCCTCCGGTGGCTCAAGCGGGGCGTGCTCGGCACGCTCGCGCTCGCCGTGCTCGCCGTGGGTATCGCGCTGATCGTGCTCCACACCGACTGGGGGCGCGAGCACGTGCGCGCGCGGGTCGCGGCGGCGCTCGCCGAGTCGTTCCCGGGCGGCGCGCGGATCGGCCGGCTCGAGGGCAGCGTGCTCGGCGAGCTCGTGGCGCGCGACGTCGAGCTTTTGGCGGCCGACAAGCAGACGTACGCCAAGGTCGCCGAGCTGCGGATCGACCTGGCGCTGCGGCCGCTCCTCGGCAAGACAGCGCGGATCGAGCGGCTCGTCGCCAGCGAGGCGGAGCTGTACCCGCTGCGGGTGATCGCGCCGCCTGTGCCAGACGAGGAGGAGGGGCCCGACGAGCCCGGCGCGTGGAGCGTGGAGCTGCCGGCGATCAAGGTGCACCGCGCGCGCGTCGTGATCGAGCTGGGGGCGGGGGCGCCGGTGACGCTCGACGGGCTGGAGCTCGCGGCGGCCGTCTCGATGCCCGCGGGCGCGCCGATCGATGTATCGGCACAGCTGCGCAGCACCTGGCGCGAGCGCGGCGTGCCTGTCGAGGGCAGCCTCGCGGTGCGCGCCGGCGAGGTCGTGGCGCTCCCGAAGCTCGAGCTGCAGATCGGCGGCGCCTCCGTCCGGGGGACGGACGTCGCGATCGATCCGGCGCTGCCCACCGGCGCCGTGAAGATCGAAGCGCCGGCAGGCGCGCTCGAGCGGCTGCTCCCTGGCATCGGGCTTGTGGCCGCAGCGAGCCTCGACGTGACCTTGACCCGGGCGGGCAGCGAGCTGGCGGTCCGGCTCACCGGCGGCTACGGCGCGACGAAGGTGACCGGCACGCTGCACGCCGACGTGGCGGGCGCGCGCGTGCGCGGCGTCGTCACGGCCAAGGACGTGGCGCTCGGCGAGCTCACGGGCGGCGCGCACACCGGCGGCGGCGCGGCGATCATCGCGCTCGTCGCGGATCGCGCGCGGATCGCCGGCACCGCGATCGCCACCGGAGCCGTGGACGCGCTCCCCGCGGGCAACGCGGTCGTCAGCTTCGACGTCGCGATCGACGAGGCGCGCGCGCGCGCCGGCGCGCTCGTCGACGCGATCACCGGCGGCGCCGGCCTCGTGCTCGCCAGCGGCGGCGGCGCGTCCGCGCGCGGGTTCGGCACATTCGCGCGCCTGGGCGGTGCGCTCGCGGTCGACACCGGCCACCTCGCGGTGTCGGCGCGCGACGTGGGCGCGCTCGCCCGCCCGCTCGCCGGCGAGGCCGCGCCCGTCCGGGGCGGCCTCGCGCTCGACGCCCAGGTCTCCGGCACCCTCGCGCCGCTCGATGTCGCCGTGACCGGCACGCTCGCGGGCGAGCGCGTCGCCTACGGCGAAGATCCGGCCGATTCACTCTCCGCGCGGCGGCTCTCGGCCCGCTTCCGCGGCACGGCGCGCGGTTCGCTCGCGGCGGCCGTGGGCACGGCGACCGGCGCGGTCCACGGCGTCGCCGACGCCGGCGTGCCGCGCGGCAGCGCCAGCTTCGGCGCGGAGCTCCGCGCCGATCGGACGATCGCGGCGTGGGTCAAGGCGTGGCCCGCCGCCGCCCCGATCACGATCGACGCGACCGCGGTGATCCGACCGGGCACATCCGGCGCGGCCGGCGCCGCCGGCGGCGCCGCGGCGCCCATGCTCGTCGAGCTCGGCGCGCACGCGATCACGATGCCCGGCGGCGAGCGGTGGACCGGCCGCGGCGGCCGGATCGTCATCGAGCCCGCGCGCGTCGTGCTCGAGCGGCTCCGCACCACGAGCCGCGGCGGCCGGGTCGACGCCGCGGCCACCTTCGATCGCGAGACGAAGCGCCTCGCGCTCAGGCTCGACGCCGACGCGGTCGCCGCGGCATCGATCGATCCCGCCTATCGCGGCACGGCCTCTGGCCAGATCCGCCTCGCGCGGAGCGGCCTCCGCTGGGACGGCACGGTCCTGCTCGGTGGCCGGGGCCTGGCCTTCGCGCCCGACGCGGCGCCGCTCGACGCTGACCTGCGCCTCGAGGTCGCGGGCCGGCACGTCGTCCTCCAGACCGGCGCGCGCGTCGCAGATCTCGGCGGCGTGCGCTTCGACCTGGACGTCGACGGCCCGGCGGATCTGACCGACGTCGACGGCTGGCTGGTGCTCCCGCGCGCCGCCGTGCGCAGCGCGCGGCTCGGCATCGATCGCGCCGACCTCGGCGCCGCGGCCGTCCCGACCGGCGGCGTCGTCGACGGCAGCGTGTACATCGCCGGCGCGGACACGTCCGGCACCGTGTCTGTCCGCGGCGTGCGCACGCCGCTCGGTGACCTCGAGGGCGACATCACGTTCCGCGCCGAGGACAAAAGCCAGCTCGGCGCCTCCTCCACCGTGCACATCCGGGGGCTCGGCGACGCCGACGTCTCGGCGCGGATCGCGTTCCCGCTCCACCCGTTCGATCCCGCGGACTGGCAGCGGCTCGGCCGCGGCGCGCTCGCCCGCCTCGGCGCGTCGTTGTCCGACGTCGCGATCGATCCCGAGCGGCTCGCCGCGCTCGGGATCGAGGCGCCGTACCGCGGCACCGCCGACGTCGACCTCGTGCTCGCCGATGGCGCGACGTCCGCGACCGTCGACGTCGACGTGAAGGGCATCACCGGCGGCCCGATCGTCGCGCCGATCGACGTCCACGTCGCGGCGACCGTCGATCCCGCCGGCACGCGCGTCCGCGCCCACGCCGCGGATACGCGCCCCGAGCCGACGCAGCTGCTCGCGCTCGAAGGCGCGATCCCGTCGTACTCGATCGATCGCTGGATCGCCGCGCCCGCGCAGGCCCGCCACGCGCCGCTCGACGGCGTCGCCGTCACGATCCCCGGCCTGCGCGGCCCGGACGACAAGCGCCCCGCGGCGCCGCTCGACGCGCCGGTCCTCCTCGCCGTGCTCGGCCGCGACGATCTGGCCTCCGGCAAGATCCTCGGCACCGTCTCGATCGGCGGCACGCTCGGCGCGCCCACCGCCGGTGCCAAGATCGAGCTCGGCAAGCTCGTGCTCGCCCGCCACGCGCCCGGCCGGCCGGCCGCGGAGCCGACGGATCTGGTGATCGAGGCGCGGTGGGGCGGCGCGGCCGGCCGCGGCGCCGTCACCGTCACCGGCAAGAGCGGCCGCGGCACCTTCGTCGCGGACGCCGAGGGCGCGCCCGCCGATCCCGCGAAGGTGCTCGCCAGCCTCACGGCGAAGGACTTCGAGATCGGGCCGCTCGCCGCGTTCCTGCCCGGCGAGCTCCACGCCGCGCGCGGCAAGCTCGGCGGGCGCGTCACGCTGCGCGGGCTGGACGCGTCCGCCGGTCTGCTCGGCCGGATCCGCGGCCAGCTCACCCTCGCCGAGGCCGCCGTCCCGCTCGATCCGATGCTCGGCACGCTGCGCGACGGCACCGCGACCGTGCGGATCGACGATCGCGGCGTCGCGCTCGACGTCGCCGGCGCGCTCGGCAGCGGCAAGCTCACGCTCGCGGCCCGGTCGGCCGGCCACGACCTCGCGGTGATCGACGCCACCGGGAAGCTCGACGACGTCTCGCCGCTCGGCGAGTGGGAGCCCGTGATCGACGCGGACATCACCGCGAAGCTCCGCAAGAGCTCCGCCGAGCAGTGGACCGGCTCGATCGAGATCCGCAACGCGTCGGCCGTGCTGCCGCCGTCGGGCGAGGACCTCGGCGATCCGGACAAGCCGCTCGATCTCTTGTTCGTCGAGGACGGCCCGATCCCGCCGCGGCGCTTCGCGCTCGGCGGGCGCGCGCCCGCCCGGCCGTGGCTCGTCGCGGACGTCGAGCTCCTCCCGATGAAGGTCTACGCCGAGGACCTGTTCGACACGCGCGGCGAGATCAGCGGCAAGCTCCAGCTCGAGATCGGCGACACGATCGGCCTGGTCGGCGGCCTCGACATCGAGAACGGCATCGTCGGCGACCTGTTCGGCCGCCGCTACACCGCGACCGGCGGCGTCACGTTCGACGGCACGCTCGAGCCCAAGGTCGACATCACGCTGCAGCACAAGTTCCCCGCGCTCGTCCTGACGGTCCTCTTGCAGGGCAACCCGGCCACGCTCATCCCTGACTTCCGCTCCGATCCGCCGTCGTACACGCGCGATCAGCTCGCCGGCTTCTTCATCGGCGGCGAGCCTGGCGGCGATCCGTCGACGCAGACGCGCGAGGCCGCGACCGGCGCGGGCGCGGCCGTCCTGTCGTCGACGCTCGGCGCGCGGATCCGCAAGCGGCTGCCGATCAAGATCGAGCAGCTCGGCTGCGATCCGGGGAACTCGGTCACCGCGGCGTCGTGCACCGTCGGGCGGTGGTTCGGCGAGAAGCTGTTCGTCGCGTTCAAGCGGCGCGTCGAGGCGCAGGAGGACGACACCGTCAATGCCAACGAGGTCCAGGGCCAGTACTACCTGCGGCGCGATCTGTACCTCGAGATGGTCGGCGGCGACGCCGGCAGCGGCGGCCTCGATCTCCTGTGGCGCCGCCGCTGGTAGGCAGGCGAGTCAGACGATCGGCGATGGCGGGGGTGGGCGGCGGGCGGCGGGGCTGCGGCCATGGGCCAGGTCGTGGTCTCGGCCGAATGGATCGCGGCGATCCGGCACCTCGTGGAGATCGGCGCCATCTCGGTGGCCGGCGCGGCCGAGGCGCTCCGGGTGCGCGGCTTCACGTCCGCGATGGCGCAGGCGACCGACCTGCCGCAGTCAGTCAAAGATCTGCTCGGCGAGGGCCCGACCACCGACGCGATGAAGGTGACCAATACGACCGGCGCCGGAGCCGCGTGTGCGCCGCGCCATCACGTCTTGCCGCAGGAACATCGCAATTCTTCGAGGAGCGCGGGTTCACCGGCGATCTCGGCATCGATAACTTCACGGTCGAGTTCGAGACCGCGCATCATCAGGCGCAGCACGGCGGCGGCAACTGGGTGGAAGGGCGAAAGTGGCTCGGTGAGTGGAACAAACTTGTGATGAACAGGCTGGAGAGGCGGGAGGAGCAACTGGGACGCCGTATGACAGTCGCCGAGATCATGAAAGAGGTTGAATTGCTGATGAAAGCTCGCGAGATTCCTGTCCGCTTCGTTCCCTATCGGGGAGGCTAATCGAACGTGTCCTTCGCGAAGACGTGGTCCGGTGACTGGCATGGTCGAATTTTGGAGCGCGTGCACCAGCGCGGGTTTGCAACCGTGACGCAATACGTCGGCGAACGCCCTAGTGTCTCACTCATCGAGCTTTCGGACGAGATCGGACCGGACGATGTCGCAGCGGCGCAGATCAGAGCGATCTTTGTCGAGGAAGCCATTCGAACCCGCACGGTTCCACACGCCCTCCGCGATCTGTTCGTTCGCGAGCTGCGCCATGCCCTTCCACACGGTTGGCGGTACCCTCTCGATGACGCATCTCGATCCGAGGTCGCCGGAGCGCTTGCACGCTGGCAGACCGATCTCGAGGTCGAAGACCACCTCGACTGCTTCGACGACGAGTCGACGTTCAAGGCGGGCCAAGACCTCCTGAACGCCGAGCTGCCCACCGGATGGCTGCCCGAGGGCCCCGACGACCCCGTCATCATCGTGTTTGTCGATCGCTGCCTCGGGCGTGTTCCGTCCTGAACGTCCTGAACGGATGCAGCGACGAAATGCGAGATGGTCCACGCGCACGAACGTCCGCGCGGTTTGACCGGCAAGCCGTGATGCCGGCGGAGCGCTCGTCAACGATTCTTCGGGCGATCCCACTGCGTGCGCTCGACCGGCTCGCCGAGCTCACGCAGCCGTTCCCCACGCCGGGCGACCTCAGCCCCAGCCCGATCCACTTGATCTTCCAAGTCCCTCGTTCGCGCGTGTAGATCGATCAGACCGGTCGTTAAGTGCCGCATCAGCTCGTCATAGACCACAAGGATCGCGTGAGCATCGTCGAGCGGCTTGGAGGGCACATCGGACGGCACGGCACGCAGCCTAGCGCTAGTTCCGACGAAGTGCCTGCCTCTCGCGCAACAGAGCGCTCGCGTGAAGTCACTTCGGTCCGGCGCAATACCAGCGTAATATCCACATCAACTCCAGCTACTCGCGTGAAGCCGTGTGAATGCAACCCCGGTCCAGTGCAGTACTTTCGGCGGCGGCGGTCCGGGCCCTCTGTGGCGCCGCCGCTGGTAGTATCGCGGGCGACGTGCGCCCTCGCCTCGCTCGCCTCGTCCGCTTTGCAAGCCTCGCGCTCTTCACGGCGTGCTCCGGCCCGGCGCCGGGGCCCGCGGCCGCGCCCCGGCCATCGGCCCCGCCGGCTCCGGCCGCGCCGGACAAGCTCCTGCCGCCGTCGGCGTTCGCGTCGATCGAGCCGCCCGCGGCGCGCTCGCAGGCGCTGTTCGCCGAGGCGAGCCGCGTGCTGCTCCACGCGCGCTGCGTGAACTGCCACCCACCCGACGACTCGCCGCGGCAGGGCGACGCGCACGCGTTCCACGATCCGCCCGCGGTGCGCGGCCCGGCGGATCGCGGCGTCCCGGCGATGCAGTGCGGGAGCTGCCACCAGGACCAGAACCTGCCGTATGCGCGCGTGCCGGGCGCGCCGGACTGGCACCTTGCGCCCGTCGAGATGGCGTGGCTCGGCCGGTCGTCGGCGCAGATCTGCGCGCAGCTCTCGGATCCGAGGCGCAATGGCCAAAAGACGCTCGCGCAGATCCAGCACCACCTCGCGCACGACGCGCTCGTCGGGTGGGGCTGGGGGCCGGGCCACGGCCGCTCCGCGCCGCCCGGCTCGCAGGTCGAGCTGGGCGCCCTGTTCCAGGCCTGGATCGACACCGGCGCGGTGTGCCCCGCCGGCGAGGAGAAGCGACCATGAAGCTCGACGTCAACGGTCAGGCGCGCGAGGTCGAGGCCGATCCGGAGATGCCCCTCCTGTGGGTGCTCCGTGATCTGCTCGGCCTCACCGGCACGAAGTACGGCTGCGGCGAGGCGCTGTGCGGCGCGTGCACCGTGCACCTCGACGGCAACGCCGTGCGCTCGTGCGTGACGCCGGTCCGCCGCGCCGCCGGCAAGAAGATCGTGACGATCGAGGGCCTGTCCCCGCGCGGCGATCACCCGCTGCAGCAGGCGTGGGCCGAGCTCGGCGTGCCGCAGTGCGGGTTCTGCCAGGCGGGCCAGATCATGAGCGCGGCGGCGCTGCTCGCCGCGAGCCCGAAGCCGACCGACGAGGAGATCGATCGCTCGCTCGCCGGCAACCTGTGCCGGTGCGGGACCTATGTCCGGATCCGCGCGGCGGTGCGGAAGGCGGCGGGCGTATGAGCGAGCGGGGCGATCGGCGCGGTCGCGGAGCATCCGAGGAGACGACCGGCGGAGCGCCGCCGAGCGAGGACCGGGCACGGTTCACGATCACCGTCTCCCGCCGCTCGTTCCTGGCGGGCCTGGCGGGCCTGGGCGCCGCGGCGGCGGGCCTCGCGCTCGGCGTGCGCGTGCCCGGGGCCGAGGCCGCGGGCGCGACGGGCGCCGCGGTGTTCGCGCCGAACCCGTTCATCCAGATTGGCACCGACGGCGTCGTCACGATCGTCTGCCACCGCTCGGAGATGGGGCAGGGGATCCGGAGCTCGCTGCACGTCCTGATCGCCGACGAGCTGGGCGCCGATCCGGCGAAGGTGCAGCTCGTCCAGGGCGACGGCGATCCGAAGTACGGCGACCAGAACACCGACGGCTCGTCGAGCATCCGCGGCCAGTACGAGGCGATGCGCACGGTCGGCGCCGCGGCGCGCATGATGCTCGTCACCGCCGCCGCCAAGCGGCTCGGCGCGCCAGAGGCCCGGCTCCTCGCGCAGGGCAACGCGGTCCACGATCCGGTCACCAAGCGCTCGGTGCCGTTCGGCGAGCTCGCGGTCGCAGCGGCGAAGCTGAAGGTGCCGGCAAAGCCGGTGCTACGCCCGCGCGCCGAGCTCGTCCACGTGGGCACGCCGATGCCGCTCGTCGACGCGCCGGGCTACGTCACGGGCGCCGCGAAGTTCGCCGCCGATGTCCAGCTCCCGGGCATGCTGACGGCGGTGATCGCGCGCCCGCCGGTCGTGCTCGGCAAGGTCGCGCGCCTCGACGAGGCGAAGGCCAAGGCGGTCCCCGGCGTCGTGCAGGTGGTGCAGCTCCCGGCGCCGACCGCGCCGGTGAAGTTCCAGCCGCTCGGGGGCGTGGCGGTCATCGCGCGGCACACGTGGGCGGCGATCCGCGGCCGCGCGGCGCTCGAGGTCGCGTGGGACGGCGGCCCGAACGCGGCGTATGACTCCGCCGAGTTCACGCGCTCGCTGCTCGCGACGGTGCGCGCGCCGGGCGAGCCGGTGCGCAGGCTCGGCGACGCGGCGGCGGCGCTCGCGCGCGCCGCGAAGGTCGTCGAGGCGGAGTACGTCGTGCCGCACCTCGTGCACGCGCCGATGGAGCCGCCCGCGGCGGTCGCGCGCATGGACGGCGGGCGCTGCGAGATCTGGGCGTGCACGCAGGATCCGCAGACGGCGCAGGAGTCGGTGGCCGAGGCGCTCGGCATCGACAAGTCCGCCGTCACGGTGCACGTCACGTTCCTGGGCGGCGGCTTCGGCCGCAAGTCGAAGCCCGACTTCATCGTCGAGGCGGCGCTGCTCGCGCGCGCTGCGGGCGCGCCGGTACGGGTGCAGTGGACGCGCGAGGACGATCTACGCCACTCCTACTACCACACGCACAGCGCGCAGGCGCTCGCGGCTGGCCTCGACGCGGGCGGCAACGTGATCGCGTGGCGGCACCGGCTCGCGTACCCGTCGATCAGCTCGACGTTCGCGCCGAACGCGAACCGGCCGAGCCGCGGCGAGGTCAACCAGGGCGTCGTCGATGTGCCGCTCGACGTCCCGAACCTCTCCGTCGAGACGGGCGAGGCGAAGGCGCACGCGCGCGTGGGCTGGCTGCGCTCGGTCTGCAACATCCAGCAGGCGTTCGCGGTGCAGTCGTTCATCGACGAGCTGGCGGCCGCGACGAAGCGCGATCCGCGCGACATGCTGCTGCAGGTGCTCGGCAAGCCGCGCACGCTCGGGCCGGCCGAGCTCGGCGTCGAGGCGAAGATGCTGGGCAACTACGGCGCGCCGCTCGACAAGCACCCGATCGACGTCGCGCGCTTCCACCGCGTGATCGAGAAGGTGACGGCTGCGGCGGGCTGGGACGCGGCGCGCAAGGCGGGCCGCGCCGTCGGCCTGGCGGTGCACCGGAGCTTCCTCAGCTACATCGGGGTCGTGGCGCAGGTGAGCCGGGGCCCGCGCGGCGAGGTCCGCGTCGACGAGGCGTGGATCGCCGCGGACTGCGGGACGATCATCAACGCCGATCGCGTGCGCTCGCAGCTCGAGGGCGCCTTCGTGTTCGGTCAGTCTCTCTTCACGCACGGCGCGATCACGATGAAGGCGGGCGCCGTCGAGCAGCGCAACTTCCGCGACTACCCGCTCGTGCGCATGCCGGCGGCGCCGCGCCGGATTCATGTCGAGTTGATCCCGAGCGAGGGCCCGCCCGGCGGCGTCGGCGAGCCCGGCGTCCCGCCCGTGGCCCCGGCGATCGCGAACGCCGCATTCGCGCTGACCGGCACGCGCGTCCGCACGCTGCCGCTCGTGCCGGTCCGGCCGGTCCGGCCGGTCTCGTAGCGCCGCGGGCCGCTCAGCGGTCGCCGCCGCGGCGGCGGCCGAGCAGGCCGCGCACAGCCTGTCGGGCGGTCAGGCGCGGCAGCTGCGTCAGCGTGCGGGCGAGCGCGATCGCGAGCTGGAGCGGCGAGTCGCCGCGCGCCTCGAGCGTCGTCCGCTGCCCGGTCGCCGTGTCCTCCACGGCGCCGCGCGCGATCGTCCGCGAGCCGTCGCTGCGGATCTCGACGACGAGCCGCGCGACGACCGGTGGCTCGGTAGTTTGCTCGAGCTCGGCCGCGGGCCGCTGCACGAGCTCGGCCTTGTCGTCGCGGTGATCGGTCATGCCGCCAGCTTAGCAGTACAGTTCGGGGATGACGGCCGCCCCGCTCGCCGACCTCCGCGATCGCATCGAAGCGGTCGATCGCCAGATCATCGCGCTCCTCGCCGAGCGGCTCGCGATCGCCCGGGAGGTCGCCGAGGCCAAGCTCGAGAGCGCGAGCCCGTTCCGCGACCGCGCGCGCGAGGAGAGCCTGCTCGCCCGGCTGCGCGAGCTCGCGGCGGCCGCCGGCCTCGATCCGCACCAGATCGAGCGCCTCTACCGAGTCGTCATGGACATGTCCGTGGCGCACCAGGAGCGCGCCGTCCGCGAGCGGCCCGATGCGCCGCTGCGCGTGGCGTACCAGGGCGTCGAGGGCAGCTACAGCCACCTCACGGCGCAGCGCCGCTACGCCGGCCGCGAGGGCGGGGCGCTCCTCACCGGCCACGACTCGTTCCGCGCGGCCGCCGAGGCGGTCCTCTCCGGCGCCGTCGACCTCGCGCTCCTGCCGATCGAGAACACGACGGCCGGCAGCATCAACGAGACGTACGACCTGCTCGCGAGCACCGGGCTCCACATCACCGGCGAGGTCGTCTCGGCGATCGAGCACTGCCTGCTCGCGCTGCCGGGCGTGCCGCTCGACGAGCTCCGCACCGTCATCTCGCACCCGCAGGCGCTCGCGCAGTGCGCGGCGTTCTTTGCGCGCCACCCGCACCTCACGCCGCGCCACGAGCTCGACACGGCCGGCGCGGCGCGCCGCGTCGCCTCGGCCAACGATCGGACGCTCGCGGCGATCGCGAGCGCGGCGGCCGCGCGCACCTACGGGCTGGCGATCCTCGCGCACGGCATCCAGACGGCGGCCGGCAACGCGACGCGCTTCGTCGAGATCTCGCCGCGCCCGGCGCCGCTGCCCGAGGGCGCGGCGGCGAAGACGTCGCTCCTGCTCGCGCTCGCCGATCGCCCGGGCGCGCTCGGCGAGATCCTCATGCGGTTCGCCGGCCGCAACCTGTCGCTGACGAAGATCGAGTCCCGGCCGATTCCCGAGGCGCCGTTTACGTACTGCTTCTACATCGACGTCCTCGGCCACGCCGCGAGCGCGCCGTTCGTCGCGGTGCTCGACGAGCTCCGCGCGCTCACGACGGAGCTCCGCGTGCTCGGCACGTACGCCGCCCACGCCGCCGGCTGACCCTATCCACGCGGCCGCGGCCGGAGCGCTGGGCGGAGGCCCCGCTCGCGGCGCCCCTCCACCTCGGCCGGAGCGCCCGATGCCTGCGACTTCATGCGGATGGCTTCGGTCACCGAGATCGTACAAGTCGCGCGCAGCGGCAGGCCGGTCGTGTCCCACATCTGGTACTTCACATCCAGCTTGTTAATCACACAGAGGAACGGGCGCATTCTTTGATTGCCGATGCCCCAGGTGATGATGCAGTGGTGCGGTCGTTTCAAGGCGGAGTCGTTCGAGGGTGAGTCTTGGACGGACGACAGCTTTTCGAGCGCCTCGACGTCCGGCTCGATCGACGTTTGGGTTTCATAGCCATCGAAGAGGAACTCGATCGTGATCGTGCGCGGCTCACCCCCGCCGAAGGAGAGGTCGTCCTGCTGCGATTGAGCGCTCCTGTTGTTCCGCTCGGTCTTGTTGTCGCTGTCCTTGTGAGGCTCCCATTTGATCGATTTCGTGATCGAGAGCTCCTTGGGGTTGTACTGCGCACAGATCTGGAGGTCGGGGTGGTCGATGCTCGCGATGCGCAGCTTCGCGCGAGCCGGGAGAAATGCGCTGTCGTTGCCGCCGCCACCGCCGCTCATATCAGTCCTCCCTGCACGCCGGTCCAAAAATCAATCATCGATCGCCCCTCCCTCCGTGTCGGTCCCCATTGCCACCGACCTTGCGCCCCGCCTTCTAGCTATCCAAGTCGACACTGTAGTGGATAGGCATCCGTGTTGTAAACAGAATTGTAGGCTCGCGTTGATACATCATGAGTGTGCAGCGAAATGCGGCTGCTCATCGCTTGTGATTCTGCACGGGTGCGATGGCGGGCCGGCCGAGGTCAGAATGTAGCGGAGCCGGGCAGCCGAGCTGGGTGTGCTTGATCCGGCTCGTATCTTTTCGGTGCGACAAGCGCGGGCTCGCCGCGTCCCTGCAGCAAGACGGTCGGCCATCACCACGACTGCGACGGTGCTTCGCCAACACTGGCACCCGGTAACCGTCCATGGGCGTGTCGCAGTTACCTGCGAAGGAAGAAGAGCGATGAGGAATACTATCGATTTCAAAATCTGTTTCAGGGGCACCGCGCTCACTGCGCTCACCGCGGCCGCCACGGCCGCCACGGCCGCTGGGTGCCTACACGAAGCGGGCGAGCCGGACGCGCGAGCAGGCCTCGCCCCGGCGACGACCGAGATCATCGTGACGAACGGCTCCAGCATCAACGGTCCGCTGCTCAACGGCAAGGGCGCTCCTGGGTCCGAGGTCTACGGCAAGGATGTGGTGGGCGTCAGCGCGTTCGGCGCCTCGCTGCGCGGGCTCACCTTGCAGGGCAGCGAGCTTGCGACTGTGCGGGCCTCCGACGGTGCGGTCGTCTCGGGAGCCGCGCTCGTCGGCGCGACGTTCAACACGCACATGCCCGACGACGCGCGCATCGCGCTGCGCATCGACGCGCACGCGGCGACCGCCTCGGAGCACCACGCGGGCAGCACCGTGCATCACTACGCGCTCTCCTACCGAGCGACCGGGGCCACCGTCTGGACCCCGGTCTGCAGCCAGCGCGCTGGCGCGCCCGTGCTCGCGATCCCGCTCGTGGGCCGGTGGAGCTACGCGGAGGGCGTGCCGGGCGGCGGCGCCAAGCTCGACGCGCCTGACTGGATCACCTTCGCGTGCGACGGGTTTGCCCTGTACAAGTGCGTGCGGCTCGGCTACGAGCCGTGGACCGCGTCAGCCGAGGTGCAGCTGGGCGGCCACCATCAGGCGTGCACGCGGGCGCAGCGAGCCGACTACTGCGGTGACGGGCGCTCGTACACGGTGGCTAGTCAGCTCATCAATATCTTCGACAACGTCGGGATCCAGGACGACACCGCGAGCTGGTCGCTCGAAGCGGAGTGGGCTGCGAGCGGCGCCCGCTGCGTGAGCCGGCCGCGGGTCCCGGGCATGGCGCCCGACTGCGCGCTCTCCAAGTGCGGTGCTTCGCCCAGCTGGGGCACCACGCTGATCGTGACCGAGGCCCCGTAGCGAGGCGAGCGAGCGAGCGAGGCGGCCGAGCCGGCGCCTAGACGCCGAGCCTGGCGCCGACGTGGATGGCCGCGGCGCTCTGCGGCGCCACGGTGATGCTCGCCATCCCGGCCGCGTCGACGCTCACCACGGTGCCGCTGCAGCTGCTGCCGCCGCCGCCGCCGCCCGCTGTGAAGTCACCGGAGATGACGTCACAGTACTGGCCAGCACCCAGGCTCGTCTGGAAGCTGCGAGACAGCGCGCTGGCCTCGGCATTGATGACCACGAAGCCGGCGCTGCCGCGGCCAAAGGCGATCTGATTGCCGGCGTTGTCCCACCAGTCCGTCACGGCCCACGCGCCCAGCGTCGCCTTGCGGAACCCGACCATGTTGCCGATCGGGCGCAGCCGGTGCTCGCAGACCCAGCCGCCGCGATTCTGATCGAAGCACGCGGGCGCGGCGCCGCCGCCGTCCCACGGGCCGACCGTCGCGCCGGTGGCCGGATCGTGCGGCGGCCCGTAGCTGGCGTCGAACGTGGTGTCCGCCGTGAACGCGAAGCTCGACATGAGGGCGGGGTAGCCGTACGGCCACGCGAGCATGAAGACGTTCGCGAGCTCGTAGCGCCGGCCGTGGTGATAGGTGAGGTAGGTCCCGCCGCCGGCGTGGCCGCGCTGCTTGTCGTGGTTGTCGGTGAACGCGACGGCGCGGTCGCTCGGCAGGAGGCCCCAGCTCGCGCCCTCGCCGAAGCTGCGCAGGTCGGCGAGCTGGCCGCGACTCCCGGTGAACTTGCCGAACAGCTCGCTGCCGTATCCAAACTCGGTAATGTCGGCCAGGCCGTTGCTGATCGCGAAGTAGTCGCTGGGCTGGATCGGCTCGCTCGGGTTACCGATGACCTCGAGGAACCAGTACGGCGGGGTCGCCGTCCGGGACTCGACCTCGCTGACGATGGCGCACAGATCCGTCGAGCTGATGTGCTTGGCGGCGTCGACCCGGAACCCGCGGACCCCGAGCTCGTAGAGATCGACGAGGTAGTCGGCGATCTTGCCGCGCACGTGGTCCGAGCCGGTGTCGAGATCCTGGAGGCCGAGGAGCTGGCAGTACTGCACGTTGACGGCGTCGCGGTAGTTGTTGACGGCGCACGGCGCGTGGAAGTGGCCAGTCCGGTACGGGACCACAGGGAAGTTGCCGGGGCCCCATATGTGATCTCCGACGCTCGAGCGCGTCCCCGAGCCGGGCGCCATGTGGTTGATCACCGCGTCAGCGTAGATCTCCACGCCGACGGCCGCGCACCGGCGCACCATGTCGGCGAGCTCGGCGCGGGTCCCGCTGCGGCTCCGATCCAGGCGATAGCTGACGGGCTGATAGCGCATCCACCACGGGAACGGCGCGCCATCTCCGCTGGTGACCCAGGCGTGCTCGTGAGGCGGTGAGATCTGCACCGCGGTGAAGCCCTTGGGCCCGAGATAGGTCTCGCACTCGCGGGCGATGTCCGTCCACTTCCACTCGAACAGGTGCACGAAGGCGGCGCGGCGCGTCTCCTCCGCCGGGGCCACCTTGCAGACCTCGCGCGGGCTGCCGCTGCAGCCAGTCGCCAGCGCCAGGATGCCTGCGGTCACCGGCGCCAGCAGGCCGGCGAGGGGAGCTCGATGATCTCGAAAATCCACAGCCCGATCCTTCCGCCGGGCACGGACTCCGAGCAAGCGGATGATCGTCCGGATCTGCGCCCCGGAGCCTCGCGCCCCCGGATCCCCCAGATCCTCCGATCCCGCTCGCCGCCGCGGCTATTTTGCTGGATTGCTGCGCCCGGCGGCATAGGTGTACCGTCCGGCCGCACTCTGCCCTGCGGGTGCGAAGCCAGTAGTCAGAACTTAGCCAGAACCTAGAAAAGGGGTCGCCGTGAAGCCAGTCTCGCGCTCGCTCTGTGCAGCTGTCGCGCTCTGTGCAGCGCTCGCCGCTGTCTCCGTCATCGCCACCGGCTGCGGCGGCGACGACCCGCCGCCCGAGGACTGCGCGGCCCCCGGCGACGAGGACGGCAACGGCGCGGCCGACTGCAACGATCTCGCGTGCGCGGTCGCGACGGCGTGTCAGCCGGTCTGCGGCAACGGCAAGATCGAGGCGGGCGAGACCTGCGAGGACGGCAACAAGCTCGACGGCGACGGCTGCGACAGCAACTGCACCAAGACGGCGTGCGGCAACGGCATCAAGTCGATGAACGAGGGCTGCGACGACGGCAACACGGTGAGCGGCGACGGCTGCGACGCGAGCTGCATGGCGACGGGCTGCGGCAACGGCATCAAGACGGCCGACGAGGAGTGCGAGGACGGCAACACGACGAGCGGCGACGGCTGCGACAATAACTGCAAGTTCACGCGCTGCGGCAACGGGGTCATGACGGCGGGCGAGGCATGCGACGACGGCAACGCCGTGAGCGGCGACGGCTGCGACACGAACTGCACGGTGACGGGGTGCGGCAACGGCATCGAGACGGGCGCCGAGGCGTGCGACGACGGCAACGCCGTGAACGGCGACGGCTGCGACACGAACTGCACGGCGACGGCGTGCGGCAACGGCATCGTGAGCGTGAACGAGGGCTGCGACGACGGCAACATGGTGAACGGCGACGGCTGCGACGCGAACTGCCTCCTGACGGGGTGCGGCAACGGCATCAAGACGGCGGGCGAGGCGTGCGACGACGGCAACATCACGAACGGCGACGGCTGCGACGCGAACTGCACGGTGACGGGGTGCGGCAACGGCATCAAGACGGCGG
>Ga0247790_10000181_pt1 | contig 32228 bp, 28 predicted proteins | sample UWRJS171409R4_FD_179913 | JGI IMG/M metagenome (GOLD analysis project Ga0247790, IMG submission 179913) | Soil microbial communities from Arlington Agricultural Research Station in Wisconsin, United States - UWRJ-S171-409R-4 | ecosystem: Environmental > Terrestrial > Soil > Agricultural land...
GAGGAGCGGGAGCCGCGCCGGGACGCGATCCGGCGCCTCGAACGAGAGGGTCGCCGGGCCCGGCGGCAAGGTCAGCGCGGGGAGCGGCGCCCGGCCGAGCTGCCGGCGCGGCTCGCCGGGGCGATCGATCCACACCGCCGTCCCCGCGGGGGAGACGTCGAGCGCGACGCGCGCGGGCGCGGCGAGCTTCGCCCGGTAGCGGCCGCTGTCGTAGGCGGCGAGCCGCGCGGCGAGCTCGTCGGCGAGATCGCGGCGGCGATCGCGCTCGGCGCGCAGGAGCCGCTCGAACGTGAAGTCGGCGATCCGCTCGCGCAGCCCGGCGCGCGCCGAGCCGACCAGGAGCGCGCTCTCGAGGTGGCCCGAGGCGACGCGGTACTGGCGCTCCTCCTGCGCGGCCAGGGACTCGACCTCGGACCAGACCGCCTCGCCCTCGGGCCAGCGCTGCGTGTCGAGCATCGCGAAGGCGCGGCCGCGGAGCTCGTCGCGCTGCCGCGCGGTCTGCCGCGCGCTCTCGTGAGCCTCGGCCGCACCGCGCAGCTGCTCGGCGACCACGGACTCGAGCTCGCGCCGGGCCTTGGCGCGGAGCTCGAGGCTCACCCCCATCGCGCCGAGGATCACGAACGCCGCCACCGCCGAGCCGACGAGCCGGCGCCGCCGGAGCGCCTGCGACGAGGCGTCGAGGAACGCGGCCTCGCGCGGCGCCAGGCTGTCGCGATCGACCCCGCGCACGTCCAAGAGCTGGCGCCGCCGCCACAAGAGATCGCGCGCGCGGCCCATGCGCTCCCACGCGCCGGCCGCCTGCTCGAGGCGCGCCCGCGCCGCGTGCTCGGCCGCGCCGCGCTTGAGCCAGCCCTGCAGCGTCGGCCAGCTCGACAGGAGCGCCTCGTGCGCGATCTCGTACGCGCCATCCTGCGCGTCGTTGGCGACCACGACGCGGCCGCGCACCAGGACCTCGAGCGCCCGGCGCTCGACGTCGCGGTGCAGGGTGTCCGTGAGGAGCTCGGCCTCGGTGCGGCGGGCGCGGGTCTCCTCGGCGGTCACGAGCCGGAGGAGGATCCGGCGCGCCGCCTCGCGCTCGTCGGTGCCGAGCCCGGAGAGCAGCCGATCGGCGTGGCGGGTCAGCGCGCCGCCGACGCCGCCGAGCGCGGTGAGCGACTCGGCGCGGATCACGCGGGCCTCGGTGTCGCGCGCGTCCCACAGCTCGGCGAGCGTGAACGAGAGCAGCGGCAGCCCGCCCGGCGCGTCCTCGGTCTGCTCGACGAGCGCGTCGACCAGCGCCTCGGACTCGAACACGACGCCTTTGGCGGCGGCCGGCCGCACGATGACCTCGCGGATGCGCTCGCCGGTGAGCGGCGGCAGGAAGTACAGCCCGCGCGCCATCTCGTCGGCGAGGCCGGGCAGCATCGCCGCGCGCGACAGGAAGTCGGAGCGGCAGCTCGCCAGGACGCGCACCGACGGCGTGCGCACGGCGAGCGCGGAGAGCGCGCCGGCGAAGATCCGCGCCTCCTCCGGCTGCGACAGCGTGAGCAGCTCCTCCATCTGATCCACGAACAGGAGCAGCCGGCGGCGCTCCCCCGCGCTGGCGGTGAGGTGCTGGCGGATCGCGCGGGCGAACGCCTCGGGCGGGCCGCGCAGGAGCTGCGCGAGCTCGGCCTCGTCGCCGCTGTTCCACTCGGCGATCACCGCGGCGAGCGAGCGCACCGGGTGGCGGCCCGGGATCATGTCGAGGCACGTCCAGCCGTCGTGCTCGACGAGCCACGGCAGCGCGCCCGCCCGGCACAGCGAGGACTTGCCGGTGCCGGAGTCGCCGCCGACGACGACGAACGGCTCGGTCTTCACGCGATCGACGAGCTCGCGGATCTCCGTCCGCCGGCCGAAGAACAAGGCGCCGTGCGTCGAGTCGAACGTGGCGAGGCCGCGGTAGGGGTTCCCGTCGGGCAGGTCCACCTTCGTAGGCGGCGCGGCGAGCTCCTCGAGCGCGACCAGGAGCGCGTCGGCCGAGGCGAACCGCGCGCCGGCGTCGCGCTCGACGAGGCGATCGACGATCGCGGCCAGCGCCGGATCGACGCCCGGGACCATGAGACCGAGCCGCGGGATGTCGCGGTTCTGGATCGTGTAGCCGAGCTCGGACATCGGGATGCCGCGGTGAGGCGCCGTGCCGGACAAGAGCTCGTAGAGCAGGATCCCGAGCGAGTACAGATCGGAGCGCCGCGTCGCGGGCTCGCCGCGCCAGACCTCGGGCGCCATGTAGAGCGGCGTCCCCGCGCCGCGCGGCCACGCCGAGCCGCGGATGCCGAGGTGATCGGAGCTGATGAAGCCCGAGGCGGTCGACGCGGACGTGTGGAACCGCCCGTCGCTGCCGGCGCTGCCCCCGCTGTCGGCGGCGTAGCTGTCCGCGCCGTCCGCGCTGTCCGCGCTGCTCTTCTTCTTGCGGTCCGCGCGGTCCGCGCGGTCCGCGCGGTCTGCGCGGTCCGCGCGGTCCGCGCGGTCCATCGTGGCCGTGGGCCCGCGCGCCGACACCGTCGCGTCGATCGCGGCGAGGTGAGAGAGCGGGACGCCGCGGTCAGCGGCGCGGTCAGCGGCGCGCTCGCGCGGCGGCTCGATGGCCGGCTCCTCGTCGAGGCTGCCGTCGGTGACCCGCGCCAGCCCGAAGTCGAGGAGCTTGGCCCGGCCGTCGTCGGTGAGCATCGCGTTCGCCGGCTTGACGTCGCGGTGGAGCACGCCGCAGCGGTGGGCGGCGGCGAGCCCGCGCGTCAGATCGAGCGCGAGGTCCAGGGCCTTGCGCCACGGCACCGGGCGATCGAGCTGCTCGAGCGTGCGGCCGCGGACGTACTCGGAGACGAGGTACGGGTGACGCGCAACCTCGGCGACCCGATAGATCGCAACAACGTTCGGGTGCTGGAGCCTGGCGATCGCGCGCGCCTCATCGAAGAAGCGCGCGCGCGCGTCCGGGTCCTCCGAGTGTACGAACTTCACGGCGACCGGGCGATCGAGGACCAGGTCGTGCGCGAGGAAGACCTGCCCCATGGCGCCGCGCCCGAGCAGCCGGACGACGCGGTACTCGTCGAACTCGGCGGGTGGGCTCCACGCGGGCTCGACCACCGAGACAGCATGGCCGCGCGCCCGCGGATCTTCAACCGAGGATGTCGCGCTACGCGTCGCGCGGGGACCCGGCTCGCTCACGCCGGTAGATCTATCGCGGATGGGCGACCGATGCCGACATAGGTAAAGCCTTTGTGGCGCGCCTCGATCGGGTCCCACACGTTGCGGCCATCGAACAGGACCGGCGTGCGCACGAGCTGCCGCAGCCGCGCGAAGTCGGGCTGGCGCAGCTCGTGCCACTCGGTGATGAGGACGACCGCGTCGGCGCCCTCGGCGGCGGCGTACGGATCGCTGGCCAGCTCGATCGCGTCGCCGAGCAGCGCGCGCACGTTGTCGCTCGCGATCGGATCGAAGCCGACCACGGCGGCGCCCGCCGCGCGCAGGTGCGCGATCACGTCGAGGGCCGGGGCCTCGCGGATGTCGTCGGTCTCGGGCTTGAACGCCAGGCCCCAGATCGCGATCCGCTTGCCGGCGAGCGCGCCGCCGAAGTGTTCGGCGATCCGCGCGGCGAACCCGCGCTTCTGGCGCTCGTTGGCCTCGACGGTGGCCTCGACGATGCCGAGCGCCACGCCCGTCCCGCGCCCCATGTCGCGCAGCGCGCGCAGGTCCTTGGGGAAGCACGAGCCGCCGAATCCGACGCCCGGGAACAAGAACTTCGGGCCGATCCGCGGATCGCTGCCGACGCCCTTGCGCACCTTCTCGATGTCGGCGCCGACCTTGTCGGCGAGCGCGGCCAGCTCGTTCATGAACGAGATGCGCGTCGCGAGCATCGCGTTGGCCGCGTACTTCGTGAGCTCGGCCGAGCGCAGATCCATGACCTGGATGCGGTCGCTCGTGCGGAGGAAGCCCGTGTAGAGCCGGCGCAGGACGTCGAGCGCGTGATCATCGTTGGTGCCAATGATGACGCGCGCCGGCTTCATGAAGTCGTTGACGGCGTCGCCCTCCTTGAGGAACTCCGGGTTCGACGCGACCGAGAACGGCTGCGTCGTGACCTCTGCGATCGTCTCGCGCACGAGGTCGCCGGTGCCGACCGGGACCGTGCTCTTCGTGACGACGACGGCGCCCGCGCCCAGGCCCCGGCCGACCTGGCGCGCCGCCTCGAGCAGGTACGAGAGGTCCGCCGCGCCGTCGGGGCGCGACGGCGTCCCGACCGCCAGGAAGACGACGTCGGCGCCGCGGACGCCCTCGAGCGTGTCGGTGGTGAACACGAGCCGCCCGCCGCGCGCGTTGCGCTGCACCAGCTCGGCGAGCCCGGGCTCGTGGAACGGGATCTCGCCGCGGCGCAGCCGCTCGATCCGCGACGGATCGATGTCGACGCAGGTGACGTGGTTACCGAAGTTGGAGAACCCGGCGCCCGTGACGAGGCCGACGTACCCAGAGCCGATGACCGCGATCTTCATGGTGCAAAACCTACCCTTCCCATAGCCCCGAGCCACGCCCAGTAACGCGCGATCCCGATCTCGGGGGGCGTCGTCGGAGCGTACCCCAGGGCTGCGCGGGCGCGCTCGACGTTCGCGTACGTGATCGGCACGTCTCCCGGCTGCGGCGGGAGGTGCTGGACGATCGCGCGCGTGCCGACCACACGCTCGATGATCTCGACCAGCTCCCGCAGCGCCACCGTCTGCGTGCCGCCCAGGTTGAACAGTTCGTAGCGGCCCGGCTCGACGCGCTCGATCGCCGCCGTCGTCCCCGTGACGATGTCGTCGATGAACGTGTAGTCGCGCCGCGAGGTGCCATCGCCGAACAAGGTGATCGGCTCACCGCGCGCGATCGCGTGGACGAACTTGGCGATCGCCATGTCGGGGCGCTGGCGCGGGCCGTACACCGTGAAGAACCGCAGCGCGAACACGCCGATCCCGAACAGGTCGCGGTACGTCGAGAGCTGCAGCTCGTTCATGCGCTTGGTCGCCGCGTACGGCGACGCCGGCTGGAGGCACGGATCGTCCTCGCGGAACGCGAGCGCGCTTTGGCCGTCGGGGCCGTCGGGCCCGCCCGCCGGCTTGATCCCGTAGACCGAGCTCGACGACGCGAACACGAGCCGGCGCAGGCCGAGCGCGCGCATCCGCTCGAGGATGACGCCGGTGCCCTCGACGTTCGTGCGGTAGTAGCGCAGCGGCTCGTCGAGCGACGGGCGGACGCCCGCGAGCGCGGCGAGGTGGCACACGACGTCGACGTCGGGGCCGATCGCGGCGGCGATCGCGCCCGGGTCGCAGATGTCGGCGGTGACGAGCTGGAACCGCTCACCCGGCAAGCGGGCGAGCTCGGCGGCGTTCGCGCGCTTTCTGTCCGCCGGATAGAGGTAGCCATCGAACGAGTCGATGCCGGTGACGCGATGGCCCGCGGCGACCAGCCGCTCGCAGGTGTGCGAGCCAATGAACCCAGCCGCGCCAGTCACGACGACATGCACAACGCCCTCCTCTGTGTGCGGTGAATGGCGAGCGTACCGCGGACGGCCGCCTCTCGGCGCTTGGCGATCTGGCTCCGCATCGTTCTGGATTCGTCGCACGCGCAGTCCGGCGGCGACAAGTAGTAGGATGGCGCGCCTTGGGCGAGAGCCTCACCTCGCGCACGATCCGCGGCGCCGCGTGGACGCTGTCGACGACCCTCGGCTCGCGGGTGGTCGGCCTCCTCGGCACGCTGCTCCTGGCGCGCTACCTGACACCGGCCAAGTACGGCGAGGTGATGGCCGCGCAGATCGTCACGCTGATCGCGTTCGCCTCGACCACGTTCGGGGTCGGGATCTACCTGATCTCGAACCGGGACGTCACCCGTGCCGAGGTCTTCCACGCCACGTGCTGGTTCAACGCGATCGGGGCTCTTGCGCTCGGCCTCGTGTGGGCGCTGAGCGGGCCGCTCGGCATCTGGCTCGAGGCCCCGAACCTCGGCGACTACATGCCGTGGTTCGTGTTCGCCTTGCTGCTCGATCGGATCGCGTACGTCCCGGAGCGGATGCTGATCCGGCAGCTCCGCTTCCGCTGGCTCTCCCTGGCGAAGGCGGCCGGCGAGCTCGTGTTCACCGGTATGTCGCTCGGGCTCGCGGCGCGCGAGTTTGGGGCGATGTCGATCGTGTATGCGTCGGTCGCGCGCTCGACGCTGCGCTTCTGCGCGATCGTCCCGGCCGTCGGCTGGCGCGAGTGGATCGAGCCGCACCGGCTGCACGTCGAGACGCTGCGGAAGATCATCAAGACCGGCGTGACGATCTCGATCGCCGGGATCGCGACGCTCCTGCAGCGGCGCGGCGACAACCTCCTGGTCAGCGTGTTCTTCGGCAACGCGACGATGGGCGCGTACAACTACGCCTACAACCTCGCCGACACGCCGGCGGTGGCGATCGGCGAGCAGCTGAGTGACGTCGTGGCCGCGGCGTTCCCGCACGCCGAGGGGGCCAAGCGCCAGACGGCGCTCGTGCGCGCCTGCACGATGACGTCGCTCATCATGTTCCCGCTCGCGTTCGGGCTCGGCGCGGTGGCCGAGACGGTGGCGAAGGCGTTCTTCGACGAGAAGTGGCGGAGCGAGGGCCTCGGCCAGATGCTGATGCTGCTCTCGATCGTCTCGGCGCCGCGCCCGATGGCGCACATCCTCCACGCGTACTTCTTCGCCACGCAGCGCATACGCATGGTCCTCGTGCAGGAGTGGGTGAGCCTCGCGCTGCTAATGGGCGCGATCGCGACGCTCGGCCGCCTCGATATCATGTGGACGTGCCGCGCAGTCGGCGTCGCGTTCGTCCTGCGGACGCTCCTGCTCATGTGGGCCGTCCGGCGCTGGGACGGCATCCCGCTGCGGCGGTTCCTGGTGCCGCTGATCCGGCCGCTCTTGGTCTGCGTCGCGATGGTCGGCGTGATCGCGCTGGTCCGCCCCATGCTGGGAGACCTGGCGCCTGTGCTCCGGCTGCCCATCGAGATCGGGCTCGGCGCCGCCATCTATCTGGCCGGCGCGCTCCTCGTCTTCCGCGACGCCAGCCGCGAGGTCATCGGCATGGTGCGCTCGTCGCTGTCGGGCCGTCGCGGCGGCGGCGGCGGCAGCGACAGCTGAGGCGGCGGCAGCGGCGCGGCGACAGCTGAGCCTGTGAACGCGCAGCGCGGTGCTCGCGCGGAGACGCGCGGCGCGGTGCTCGCGGCCTCCTCCGATCCGCTGCGCCTCGCGCGTCCCCCGGGCTTCACTGCTTCGCTGCGAGGTCCGTGCCCGCGGCCACGGCGATCGTGCGTGCTTGCACGACCGGCGAGCCCACGCGGCCTGTGCGCTTCGCGCCAGGCCGCTGGGGGGCCCCACGCGCTCGGCTCCGCTCTCGGAGGAGGCCGGCTCGCCTGGGCGCCACGAATGGGCGAAATTTTTCGCGTGCGATTCCTCGTCGTTGCGCGGGCTGTAACGAGCACTGTAACGGGACGCATCGCCATCGGCGGTTTCGGCCCCCTCGGCGCCCGCCGCGACCGGCAGCGCGATCACGGCGCCCCGGCCCTGTGTCCGGCGCGAGATCTTGAGCTTGGCAACCTCGGCACACGTCCGCTCCCACTGGAGGCCGCGGTTGTAGCCGTAGGGGTTGGAGGTGCTCGCGCGCGGCGGCGCTCTGCCAGTCGCGCGCGCCGTGGTAGCGCTCGACGAGCCGCCCCGTGCGATCGACGAGGTAGCTGTCCGGAAGCGTAGAGGCGCCGTAGCGCCTGTGCGTCGCGGCGTCGGCCGGGATGACGACCTCGGGCGGGATCTCGCCGCCGAAGAAGCGCTCGATGCTCGCCCACTCGTCGTCGATCGCGACGGCGACGAGCTCGACGCCGGGCGTGCCGCGCGCGAACGCCAGGAGGCTCGGCAGCTCGCGACGGCAGGGCGCGCACCACGTGCCCCAGAAGTGCACGAGGCGAGGGCGGGGCGAGGGCCACGAGATCGCCACTGCCGTGCCGTTGCGCCGGCTCGCCGCGAAGGCGGGCGCAGCCTCTCCCGTGCCGAGCCGCTCGGTCGGGCGATAGACGCGCTTCGCGGCGCGGACCACAAGGCTCTCGCGCTCGGGCATGCGCCGCGGCAAGAGCAGGCTCGACAGCACCGGGATCAGCGTGAGCGAGAGCAGCATCGAGCCCGCGAGCGCGAACACCACGGTGAGCGCCATCGGCCGGAACAGCTTCCCCTCCATGCCCTCGAGGAACAGGATGGGCAGGTAGACGATCAGGATGATCAGCTCGCCGAACATCGTCGGGCGGCGGACCTCGAGCGCGGCCTCGCGCACGATCTCGGCGCGGCTGCGATCGGTGCGGTCCTCCGCGAGCCGCCGCACCGAGTTTTCGACGCTGATGACCGAGCTGTCGACGATCAGCCCGAAGTCGATCGCGCCGAGGCTCATGAGGCTGCCGGCCACGCCGGCGCGCACCATCAGATCGAACGCGAACAGCATCGACAGCGGGATCGCGGCGGCCACGATGAGCCCCGCGCGCAGGCTGCCGAGGAACACGAACAGCACCGCCACGACGAGGATCGCGCCCTCTTAGCGCGCGCGCCTAAAACCAACTCCGGTCCGGAGATCCCCCACCAAACGACGCTCTCGATCCGAGTTAATTTCTTACAGGGCGTGTACCGTGCGGCTGATGTCAACACGCCTACGAGCCAGGCCTCGCTCGCTCCCTATCCTGTCGGCGCTCGCAACAGCGCTGCTCGTCGTCGGCGGCGGATGCGATTCTCCCCAACCTGCCCCGACGGAGTCGCCTCCTGACGAGCCGGGCGTGGACCCCGGTCCGCCGAGCAGCAATGAGGTAATCTTCTCCCGCGTCTACTACAAGGACGTCGACGACCTGCAGCGCATCGCCGAGGAGCTCGACGTGCTCGAGGAGGCAGACCGCCAGGCTGGCTGGGTCGGCGTCCTGCTCTCGCCCGACCAGTACGACGACCTGCTCGCCCAGGGCTACCGGATCGACGTCGTCATGCGAGACCGGACGGGGCTCCGCACCATCACTAACTATTCGTGCTATCGCACCGTCGAGGAGACACAGGCGGCGATGACCGCCATCGTGAGCGCCCACCCGACGCTGGCGTCCGTCGTCGACATCGGCGACTCGTGGGACAAGATCACGCCCAACACCCCCTCAGGCGCCGATCGACCGGGTTACGACCTGCTCGTCCTCAAGTTGACCAACAGCGCGATCTCCGGCCCGAAGCCGGTGTTCTTCTTGATGGGGGCCATCCACGCCCGCGAGTACGTGACCGCCGAGACGGCCCTCCGCTTCGCGGAGCAGTTGGTGAACGGTTACGGCACCGATCCGGATGCGACGTGGCTGCTCGATCACCACGAGATCCACGTCCTGACGCACACCAACCCCGACGGGCGCAAGCTTGCCGAGCAGGGCTACTACCAGCGCAAGAACCGTGACCCCGTCGGCGCGACCAGCTGCTCGAACCCGCCCACCTCGTCGAACCAGTACGGCGTGGATCTGAACCGCAACCACTCGTTCAAGTACGGCGGTGCGGGCACGAGCACGAGCAAGTGCAACCAGCTCTACCGGGGCCCCTCGGCCGCCTCCGAGCCCGAAACCACGGCCGTCCAGAGCTACCTGGCCTCGCTCTACGTCGATCAGCGCGGACCGCTCGACACCGATGCCGCCCCGGCGGACGCGACCGGCCTCATGATCTCGCTGCACAGCTACGCCCCGCAGGTCCTCTACCCGTGGGGCTGGGGCACGGCCACAGCGCCCAACGCGACGGGCCTGGCGACGCTCGGGCGGAGGTTCGGCTACCACAACGGGTACCCGGTGTGTCAGGTGGGCGTCTGCCTCTATCTGGCGAGCGGAACCACCGACGACTGGGCCTACGGGACGCTGGGGATCGCCTCGTACACGTTCGAGATGGGGACGGCGTTCTTCCAGAGCTGCAGCTCGTACGAGAGCACCGTGCTGCCGGTGAACCTCCCCGCGCTCCACTACGCCTTCAAGGCGGCGCGGCGGCCGTACCAGACGCCGTCGGGCCCCGAGTCGCTGTCGGTGGCGGTCTCGGCGAGCCCGGTCACCGCGGGGACGGTCGTGACGCTGACCGCCAGCGCGAACGACACGCGCTACAACAGCAACGGCTACGGGACCGAGCCGACGCAGAACATCGCGGCCGCCCGGTACTCGGTGGATGCGCCCTCGTGGTCAGCGGGCGTGACGCTGATCTCGATGAGCGCGGCGGACGGCACGTTCAACGCCACCACCGAGGGCGTCACGGCGTCGATCGACACCACCGGCTGGTCGACCGGTCGGCACCTGATCATGGTCGAGAGCCAGGACGCGGCCGGCAACTGGGGCGTCCCCAGCGCGGTCTTCCTCGACATCCAGTAGCGGCAAGGACCTCCTCCACTACCTTCACTCCGCAGACCGTGAGCGTAACCGAAACCGATCGACGTCAGCCATCGATTGAGGTCAGAGCCAGAAGTGTGGCGCCACTGGGCGTGCCATTGGACCACGCCGCGACGCTGCAAGCGGACCTGGATCCGCCGCGCCAGCCTCGGCGGCGATGACGACGAGAGCAGCGGCAAGACGCTCGAGCGGCGGCTGATCAACTTGCTCGGCCGGTATCGAAGCGGCTCGGCCCGTCGGGAAACCTCGTGGTGCTGGTCGACGGTCTCGACGAGACGCGCGCGGAGCTCGGCGACAACCCGTTGCCGCGCTTCCTGCCGCACGAGATCCCGTCTGGGATCCGGCTCCTGTGCCGACGTACCCGCACCTGAACTGGACAAAGACAGGCAAGAAACATCTTCTCGACGTCCTGACAAATGGCAGCGCTAAAATCGCGAGCGATTTTCTCGACGCCGAGCCAACCCTTCACCGCCACACTCCCACCGACGATCGGGGGAATCCTACCGTCCCACGAGAACATCAATACGGACGCTCGCGGTCCCGATTGCGTGAGGTCGCCAACTGATGTCAACCCTCGAGCCCGGCGAGCAGACGAAGCAGATCGCGACGGAGGCGGCGGCCGTCGCGGCTCGTGAACCAGGCCGCACGGGCCCGATCGAGCGCCTCGACGATCGGATCCGCGGGCGCAACCACCTGTAACGGGCCGTTACAGCGATTTGCTACGCAATGGCACCCGGTGACATCGCCGGCCGCGCAACTCGGCGAAATTTCGGGTACCGGCTGTGCTGCCGTACGATTTTCCTCGCCTGGACGCCGCGCGTTGACGCGAATGCGTGTGATTAGGGCTGTACGGAAAGCACACGAGCTCCGAGCTGTCGAATGCAGATCGCCACGAAGCAAAAGGCGGAATCTATCTATATAGACTTCTCGATACCAATTCACCAAACTCTCCTGGCCAACCTGGTACCGGGCCCAGATGATAGAAGATGTCCGCGGCCGGCCAGCGAAGGCGATACAAACGGCCTATGCCCGCCGCGAAGAGGCCAGCGTCGAAGTCGAAGCCGCCGATGAGGTCGAAGCCGAAGCCGCCGACGAGGTCGAAGCCGGTGCGGCCGGCGGCGTCACGACCCGTGGCGAAAGCGCGGTCCGCTCTGGCGAGCGCGCCGCCGTTTCCGTTCCTCGGCCAGGGCGACTTCTTCAACGCGCACATCGAGCGCTGGCTGCGCTCGATGCACGGCAAGCAACCGATCCTGTTCGTCGCCCGGCGTCAGGACTTCGAGGCCGGCGGGACCCGCCTGGGGCGCTGGCCCGCCGCGAGCGTAGTGCAGTTCCGCGACCAGGTTGCGCCAGCGCTCGCGCCGCTCGGTAAGCAGAAGCTCGCCGCCGCCGATCTGCGCCGCGCGCCGATCGCGATCGCGATCGACTACGTCGGCGCGGCCACCGTCCCGCCAGCGATCCGCAAGCTCGGCGAGCGGCGCTGATCCGACTCCGGCGGATGATTCGCCGGATCGGCGGCGGGCGCGGCATGGGTTCCTGCCCGGCGAGCTGATCCCCGGCGGGTACCTGCCGGCCGGCGAGGTGCTCGCAAGCACCGTGGTACGGGTGAACGGGATCCCGATCGGCTGCAGCGCGAGCTCCGCCAGCCGCTTGAGGGCCCTATAAAGGAGAGACGCGGCGCGTTATGCGATGTGGACCTACGATGGCTCAGGCGCCGTCGACAGCGGATGCTGGCCGTAGCAGGTGGGATCGAGCGCGTAGCAGCCGTGGATCGGGCCGCCCGCGGCGCGACTCGCGGAGCCGGCGCGCGCGTGCGCGGTGATCGTCGCGAGCGCGGAGCGATCGTCGGAGGTCTCGAGGCTCGTGTGCTCGAGGACGAGCTGGCGCAGCAGAGGGAGGCAGCTGGATTCGCCCCAGAAGGTCGCGTTCAGCTCGGTGTGATCGGGGAGCAGGCTGAGATCGACGAAGTTCGCGGAGCCGAGCGTCGCCCAGGCGCCGTCGACGATGCAGAGCTTCGCGTGCACGTAGATCTCGCGATGCGACCAGCCCGTCGGGGTCGCGTCGCTGCGGGCCAGCGCGACGAGCGTGAAGTTGGGGTGCGCCGCGAGGGAAGCGAGGCCGCGGAAGGCGGGGGTATAGCGATGGGAGGCGTCGCCAGCGGCGAGCCGGGCGGCGACCTCGCGGCTCGCGTGCACGACCGCGGGCATCGGCTCGCCGGGCACCACCATCACGACGTGGACGCTGCGGCGGAGGGCTTCGTCGAGGGCGGCGAGCAGCGAGGGCTCGCCCGGGTGCTGGTTCTCGAGGTAGATCGTCCGGCGGGCGGACGCGAAGGCGTCGCGATAGTGGGTGAGGATGGTCGATTCGCCGGGCGAGTCGTAGTCGCCCGGGCGGATCGTGCGGCAGAGTTGCACGTCGACGGGGCCGCAGGGCGGCGGTGCGTGCGGCGGCAGGGACAGGGCACCGGCCAGGTGCGCGTCGGGCCAGGGCGGCGCGGACGGATCTTCGCGCGCGAGGTTCCACCGCTCCACGAAGTTGGAGCTGGCGTCGAAGACACAGGGACCCTGGAGTTCGGCAAGTGACGAGGAAGGCGCGATCAGCGGGCGTGCCGAGGAACACGTGCCGCGTGTTGAAGAAGCTCGGGTTGCGCCAGAACAGCACCCGGACGTCGAGGCCGCGAGCGGCGGACTCGTCGAGGAGGTCCCACCACGAGGTGCCGTCCGGGAACCGGAAGCCCGGATTGATGAACGAGACGATCGCGGCACGCCGTCGATCCACGGGGTCACGAGGTTGCCGGCGCGACGCGGATACACCGAGGCCATGATAGCGCGGTGCCCCATCGCCATGAGGATGGGTGGGGGACGGCGGAGACGCGAAGCGGCGGCGGCGGAGCCGGAGGTCGAGGCGGCTCACAAGGAGGTCGCCGCGTTCGCGAAGGTCATCGCGAAGCAGGGCGCCAATGGCAAGGAGACCATCCGGGAGCTCTCCGGAAAGGCGCTCACGAACGTCATCGGCGGACAGGAAGCGGATACCGCCGATGCTGTGCCGTTTTCGAGAAACAAGCCCTCTGGTGGTTCAGAGCCGGTAGTGCGGGCGCGGCCCGGAGCCTGCTCGTGTGGCACTGCTTACTTGCGAACCGCTGAGATTGACACTCGCGCGTGGTTCGGCTATCAAGGCCGTTCTGAAGAGTTTGATAACAAGTTTGACTGAAAAGGAAAGACATCAATGAAAACCCATCGCTCTCATGTGTTCGCCGCGTGCTTCTGGCTCGCGGGCGCTACGGTCGCCTTGCCCACCAGCGGGTGCGTCGATTCTACGGCGCCTCCTCCCGAAGGAGACCTCGGCGAGGTCAGCCAAGCCGTTACCTCCACCACCTGCACCGGCACCAGCCACGTCACCTATACGCCCGGTTTGACCCTCACTCGGCAGTCCGTCAGCGTAACCGAAACCGACATCTACTCCTCCTGCACCTCCACAGACTCCACGCTGACCAGCGGCTCCTTGGGCACATTCACCTTCACCCTCCCGAACGCCGCCTGCAACGACCTGCAAACATTTGGTCCCGGCGACATCACCATCTTCTGGAACAACAACCAGTCCTCCACCGCCACCTTGTCCTTCGAAGTGACCGTCACCGGCGGCATCCTGCAGGAAGTCGGCACCGGCACCATCACCGCGGGCGAATTCACCGGTGCAACTGCGACCTTATCCTGGGTCTACGCCGTCGTCAATCCGCTCCTATGCCTGGTCCCCGGGGGCCTCACCACCCAAGACGGCATCATCACCGCCCAGATCACTGGCTTGTGAGCTCTGCCCCGATCCGCGCCTGACCGCATCCACACCATCACTCCCAGCCAGACAAACGAGGACTGAATGCCCCGCATCTCGAAGACCAACTACAAATACAAACGAGCCGCCGAAATCACCGTGGCCGCCGCGCTTGCCGCCGCCGCGGTGTGCGGCGGCCCCCCATCGCCCGCGCGCGCGTCGAGTATCGACGTCGAATGCGTGGGCTCCTTCAGCCGGAGCTTCAGCCCGGCCGTCACCGCCACCTCGCAGACGGTCACTGTGACCGAGGCCAACGACTACGACACCTGCGTGATCGGATCCGCCGCCACCGGCGCCGCCACCGTCACCCTGGCCCTCGCCTGCGTGCCCGTCACGGCCGGACCAGCGATGACCGAGACTGTCACCTGGAACGACGCGACCGGCGGCACCAGCACCATCAGTTGGTCGTCCCCCACCATCACCGCCCAAACCGTCGTCTACAATGGAACCGTCACCGCTGGACGCTACGTCGGAGACTCCGCGACCAAAATTACCTCCGGGATCAGCTACGTCGGCAGCGTCGCCGGATGCCTGCTCGGCATTCCCATCTCCTCCTCCACAGGCCTGATCGACAGCTTCGTGCTTACCCAGTGAGGGTATGACTTCGGTGCCAGTAGCGCATCGAGAGCGCGAGCGACTGGGCACAGCGCGCGTTCCCCGAGCGGGGAGACCTTCACGGGCCGCCCCGGCCTCTCATTCGCTTGTCTCGGGGACTAGCTGAATGCCGGGCAGACGTTCGCGGGAGGCGGGCTGGGTGGCGACGGATCGGTCGTGATGATGAAGCCACGGCCGCCGCCGCCGCCGCCGCCGCCGTCGTCGGTGGCGATGGTGTCGTCGCCGCCGTTGCCGCCGTTGCCCGTCGTCGCGCCGTCGCCGCCGTCGCCGCCGGAGCCGGCGTTGTTGCCGCCCTGCGCCGCCTGGTTGGGCGCGGTCGGATCCGCGCCGTCGTTGCCGGCGCCGTTGCCACCCGAGCGGCCGCCCTCACCACCGCCGCCGCCCTGCGCGAACACCTTGGCCGCGCCGTTGATCGTCACCTCCGGGGCGTCGAGGACGATCAGCCCGCCGGAGCCGCCGCCGCCGCCGCCTTCGCCGTTGTCGGTCGCGCCGCTCGCGCCCGCGCCCGAGGCGTTGATCGTGTCGTTGATGACGATCGCCGCCGCGATCAGGTCGACCGCTCCGCCACCGGCGCCGCCGCTGCCGCCCGAGTTGCCGGCGCCCTTGCTGCCGGCGCAGCCGCCGAACAGGGCCGCGGCGGGCCGAGACAACGCGTTGGCTGCATTGCCACCGGAGCTGCCGGCCCCCGCCTGGTTGCCATCGCCGCCCTTGCTCGCGTTCGAGCCACCCCACCCGCCGGTCCTCGCGGTGGGGGGCGATCCGGGCATGCAGCGGGGCTGCGGCGGGTTCGCACCGGCACCGAGGTTGGTGTTACCGCGGTGACTCGCGACGTCGATCAGGCCGCCGGTGTTGATCGTGATCGCGCCCGTCGCGAGCAGGACCAGCGGCCGCGGGCCCTGGCCGCGGATCGTCCCGTTCACCGCGATCGAGGCGGCGGCCACGACGCACGCGCCCGCACCGGCCGTCGTGGCGACGCAATCCGGCGAGTTGTCCCGCGTATCGATGGTGAGCGTGTCCCCGGCGTTGACCGAGATCGCCGGCCCCGGCGCGGCAGCGAGGCAGATCTCGACGAACGAGCCGAAGCACCACGGAGACCTGGTATCGGCCGGCGCGTCCACCGTCGAGGAGCCATCCCCCGGGGGAACGGAGGCGTCATCGCCGTCGTCACCGCCTCCGCTGCCCTTCGGCGAATGGAAGCCGCACGCGGACGCAGCCAGCGCGATAAGACAACACCAGCGCAGCATTCCGAGGATTCTCGCACGAGGGCGTGGACCGCGCCGGCATTCGATCTCGGTTCGCGCTCTCGGAGCCGAACGGTTCCGCCATTTAGATCCAGCGAGTTACGCGATGGTCGGAGCGCGCGTTCCTATCCAACAAGGAAGCACCAAGGAAGCATCCGCGCGATCGATCACACGTTCGGCTCGCGCGTTCGGCTGCGCGCCCGGCTCGCGCGCTCCGCTCGCGCGCTCCGCTCACGTGACCGTCGCGTGATCGATCGGCGGGCACGACCCGCGTCGATCGTGCCACACGCGGGCGCGCGCGCGCGGGACCGATAGCGCGCCACCTGCGAGCCGACTTCGCATCAGCGCGAGCTACTCGGAGATCTCCCTGCCCCGTGAACTGGTGATCATCTGTTCGCTCGCCACGGAGATGACGCGCGCCTGGACCGTGAGCTGGACCCAACCGAAGCCGAGCCTCGCGGCGCGATCTCTCCGCGGCTCGCAAAGCTCGAACTCCGGGAGGACGTCGCAATAATGTTCTATCAAGTCGATGAGACGACGTTGCAGACTCACATCGGAGTTGCTAATTAGGGGGGCTCGTGCGCCCGGTGACTCGCAAGAAGAGATGGCTCGACCCGCTGGTCGCGTTGATCCTCATCTTCCTTGTGCCCGGGGGCTGGACCGGGGCGCTGGCCGGGACTCTCGAGCGCGAGCCCGCTCCCTTGTCGAGCACCCCGGACGAGGAGAGCGAGAAGCACGAGAAGCAGGAGCTCCTGGACGAGATCCAGATCGTTCGCGCGCGCGTGCGTTCGCCGGAGTCGCCCCAGGCGGCGGCAACCATGGCACCGAAGCAGAGGCCCGTCACGCACCAGGCGTCGACGCTGCTCACCTCGGTCGCCCCGAAGTCTCATCCGTCGCGGTTCTCGGTTCGACGACAGCAATGAGTTGAAGCGCGCCCCGGCGCGCGCTTTGGCCATCAGCACCCATTGGATCGCCGTCACGGCGACCGGCGGCAGCGTCGGCGCGCGCGCTACGCGTGCGCCCGCGCGCTGTCGTTCATCTCGTTTCCTCGAACCGGAGACTGCATGTGGAAGAGGTTTAAGTTCTTTATCAATCCATTCGACGGGCGCTGGGAAGATCTACGCAAAGGCAACCCCGTCCTCAACGTCATGCGCGACTTCATGGCCGGGCTCATCGTGGCCATGGTCGCGATCCCGCTCGCGATGGGCTTCGCGATGGCGTCGGGGCTGCGCCCCGAGCAAGGCATCGTCGGTGGCGCGGTCGCAGGCGTCGTCGGCGCGCTCTGGGGCGGCTCGAAGTATCAGGTCTACGGACCGACGGCGGCGTTCATCCCGGTGATCGCCGGGATCATGCTCAAGTACGATCACTCGTTCCTGGTCCTCGCCGCGCTGTTCGCCGGCGCGATCATCGCGGTCATGGCGCTCGCCGGCGCGGGCAAGATCGTGCGGCAGGTCCCGCACTCGATCATCGTCGGCTTCACGATCGGCATCGCGGTCACGATCGCCGGCTCGCAGCTCGGCGAGATCCTCGGGCTCAAGGCCGCGCTCGGCTACAAGTTCTACGAGAAGCTCGAGGGCGTCAGCCGGCACTACGACGAGTTCAACGTGTGGGCGTTCGTGCTCGCGATCGGCACGTTCGTGTTCACAAAGAAGGTCATCAAGATGTCGGTGTTCATCCCGGCGCCGCTGATCGCGCTCGGCATCGGCGCGCTGCTCGCGAACACCGTGCTCGCCGACGAGAACCTGACGCTGATCGGGATGAAGTACGGCGCGATCCCCTCGCAGTCGTGGGACTTCACGCCGCCCGGTGACTACCTCAAGGCCGAGTACGCCGGGGATCTCGCCTACGCGGTGTTCGCGATCGTGTTCGTCGCCGCGGTCGAGAGCCTCCTGTGCTCGCGCATGGCCGATCGCCTCGCGAACAACAAGGGCACGCCGTACAACCCCGACCGGGAGCTGTGGGGCCAGTCGCTCGTCATGGCCCTCGTCCCGCTGATCAACGGCTTCCCGCACACCGGCGCGCTCGCGCGCACCGCGACGAACATCAAGCTCGGCGCGATCTCGCCGCTCGCCGGCATCTTCAAGTTCGCCCTGAAGCTCCTGATCGCGTTCTACCTCGCGCGCTACCTCGAGCTCGTGCCGATGGCGTGCATCGCCGGCATCCTGATCTACGTCGCGACGAACATGGTGAAGCCGGCGGAGGTCACGGAGGTCATGCACATGGGCCGCGGCCACGTCGCGCTCATGATCTACACGGCGATCATGGTGATCGTGACGGACTTCCTCACCGGCGTCCTGAGCGCGCTCGTGATCTACGGCGTGTGGAAGATCGTCGAGGCGTTCGGAGTCCAGGTCATCACCGACGAGCCCGTGCACCACAACCGCGTACAGCAGCAGCACCCGAAGGTCGTGCGCGCGATCCTGCACAAGGAGCGCGCCGGCGCGCGCAAGCCGACGCACATCGTGCCGATCTCGAGCGAGCGTCAGAAGTGGATCGCGCACCTGCGGGCGCGCGCGCGGCTCGCGCCGTCGGCCTACGTGCACGACAAGGCATCGGTCATCGGCGATGTCGTGCTCGGCGATCACGTCAACGTCGCCGCGTCCGCCTCCGTGCGCGCCGACGAGGGCTCGCCGTTCTTCATCGGCTCGAACTCGAACATCCAGGATGGTGTGGTCATCCACGCGCTGAAGGACCGCTACGTGCAGGTCGGCGGCGAGGAGTGGGCGGTGTACGTCGGGCGCAACGTCTCGATGGCGCACGACGCGCTCGTCCATGGCCCCTGCTTCGTCGGCGACGACACGTTCATCGGGTTCAAGGCCGTCGTCCACGACTCGGTCGTCGGCGAGCGCTGCTTCATCGGCATCGGCTCGGTCGTCGTCGGCGTCGAGATCCCCGACGGCAAGTTCGTGCCGCACGGCCGCATCATCGACAGCCAGGCGAAGGTCAAGGACCTGCCGGACGCGACCGAAGCGCACCGGCACTTCAACGAGGACGTCGTCGAGGTCAACCGCGGCCTCGCCGCCGCGTACCAGCTCACCCACAGTGATGGCCACAGCAGCGGCTACAGCAACGGCCACGGCAATGGCCACGGCCACGGCCACGGCAACACCTCCCCCACCAGAGTGCGAGTCTCCCTGCCGCGCACCGCGCGCGAGGCGGGCTGGGACGCGCCCTCTTCATCGGTCAGCGACCGCTTCTAGGAGATCACCATGTTGTTCCTCGGAATTCTCGTCGGTGCCGCCGCGTACTGCGTCTATCTCTTGGCGCGCTGCTTCTTCCGCGTCGAGCAAGGAAACCTCGCCGTGCTCACGAGCTTCGGCGCGGCGCAGAAGGACGGCAAACAGCTCATAACGTACGGGCCCGGGATCCACTTCAAGTGGCCCTGGCAGCGCGTGCATCACGTCGCGATGATGGAGCAGAGCCTCGAGCTCTCGGGCGAGAGCGGCCGGACGGCGATGACGTACGACGGCACGATCCTGCGCTTCGACTCGATCCTGCGCTTCCAGCCCGTCCCCGCCGAGCTCGAGCACTTCCTGTTCGAGCTGAAGAGCCCGCACGAGCACATCACGGGCCTGTTCACGAGCCTCCTGCGCAACGAGATCGCGAACTTTCACCCGCCCGCGCATGCGAGCGGCGACGCCAAGAGCAACGTCGACTCGCTCCAGGAGTCGATCCAGGCGACCGGCGGCGCGTACGCGCAGATCCGCCGCGAGCGCGCACTCTTGAACCAGCGCATCGAGGAGTTCTGCCGCACGCAGATCGGCAGGCGCTACGGCGTGCAGTTCAACGCGGTCGACCTGACGGACATCCTGCCGCCCGACGAGCTCGCGAACGCGCTCAACGCGGTGATCAACGCGCAGACCGAGGCGGAGAGCCTCTACTCCCACGCCGAGGCCGACACGCGCCAGCAGGTCGTCGCGGCCGAGCACGGCGTCGAGATCGCGAAGGCGCGCGGGCTCGCGACCGAGCTCGAGATCAACACGCTCGGCGACGTGCTCACCAGGCTCCACGCGGAGGGCACGCTGGCCGACTACGTCGGGCGGCGCCGCGCGGAGGTCGTCTCCCAGTCCAAGACCCTCTACGTTCGGAGCAACTCGTGAACGATACCAACATCTTCGTCTCCGGAATCCTCCTCGGTCTCGCCGTCATCCCATTCCTCGGGCTCCTCGTGCGCGCGTTCCGCGTCGAGGTCGAGGACGGCGAGTCCCTCCTCGTCACGCGCTTCGGCAAGCTCGCCGGCAAGCTCGATCGCCCGGGCTGGCACTGGCTGTTCGATCGGGCGATGCCATGGATGAAGACCTACCGGGTCTCGCTGCGCAGCGACTTCCGCCACTTCAAGAACATCTGCATCAACGATTCGCGTGGCACGACCGTCGTCGTCGACGTGTGGCTCGAGTTCCGCGTCGTCGATCCGGTGAGCGCGACGTTCGACATCGCCGATTGGAACTACTCGCTGAGGCACCTCGTGGCGCACTCGGTGATCACGATCCTCGGTAACCGCGAGTTCAAGCAGATCCTCGCCGATCGCAACGAGCTCGGCGAGATGCTCAAGCGCGACATCGGCGAGGAGACCGCGCGGTGGGGCATCAAGGTCGAGCTCGCGTTCATCAAGAACATCAGCCTGCTCCCCGAGGTCAGCCAGCAGCTGTTCCACGCGGTCGCCGCGCGGCTCGAGCGCGCGAAGGCGGACCTCGAGGAGCAGGGCCGCCAGCAGGTGGCGCTGCTCCAGGCCGAGACCAGCGCAAAGGTCGCGACGCTCGTGGCGGAGGCCAAGGGCCAGTACCCCGCGGCGGTCGGGCGCGCCTACGCGCGGCTCAAGCAGAACGCCAAGGTGTTCGAGGCCTACCGCGAGCTGTACGAGCTCTCGACGCTCCGGCCGGCGCAGATGGTGACGTTCAAGGACTTCACCGACGAGGACATGCGCCCGATCGAGGCCGCGATGCTGCCGTCGATGGGCGCCCCGAACGGCGCGAGCTGAGCGCGGCGAGCGCGGCGGCTCAGTACATGTAGTCCAGCGCGACCTTGTCGGTGTTGGACCACTCACCGCTCTCGTTCGAGCGGAAGCACGAGTTCATGATCGAGCCGCCGACCGACGCCGTGCTGGGCGTGCCCGGGATGAGGACCGCGCCGACGCCGGCCTCGCCCTCGTTGCCGCCGCTGCCGCAGCTGATGGCGCGGTTGTAGTAGTCCGAGTGGCGGAAGCCGATGCAGTGGCCGAGCTCGTGGGTGATGACGTGCTCGTTCACGTCGTCGCTGTAGCTCTGGAGCCCGGTGCCGATGTTGATCGTGCCGTACGGCTTGCCGCCCTTGGGGAACCCGGCGGAGCCGCCGGTGCCGGACGTGGTCCGCGCGCTGATCGTGGCGGTGCAGTCGCTCGCCGAGCCGCGGGCGAACGTCAGCCGGAGGCCCAGGCCGTTGTAGTTCGCGATCGCGAGGTCGAGGCCCGCGCTGAGCCTCGAGTAGCTATCGAACGCCGCGGTGGGGACGACGCAGATCTTCGTCACGCCGGTGCCGACGAGGTTGTTCGTCCGGTACTGCTCCTCGCCGGAGGCGACCGACTCGATCATCTCCCGCGACGCCTCGAGGGTCACGTGGGCGTCGCGCCCGACGAACACCTGGCCGTCGACGACCATGATGTCGTCGATCGGATATCCGGCCTGGACGAGGTTGTCGATGATCTCCTGCCGCTCTTCGGGACTGCCAGGTTGCGGCTCGCTGCTGCAGCCGAACGTCCAAACACTACAGATCGCGGCAAGCACAGTCGCTCTCTTGAACATTGGTTCTCCTGGCTCTGGTTCTGAAGGGGAGAAAAGGCGCTTCCTCTGTGGCGAGGATGACCGCGATACGAAGTGGCCATCCAAGCCCGACGGAGGTCATGCTCGCCCTTTCAACATCGATGCCTGGAACTGCGCGCATTCACGGGCAACGATTCGTTCACTGCAGAGCCCCGACGTAATCTGCCTATCAATATGGCAACGTAGAGAAAATGCCGACAACTCCCGCGTGGCACTGCTAACCGGGCCGGTGTCACCCCAGGGATGACGTTGAACATTTCAGTTACGCTGGATATCTGTGACAGGCTGTCGCACTCCGGCTCATCCAACGGGGCAAAACGCGTCGAGGTGATCGTAGGGTATAATAGGCTTTGGGCATACTCTGCAGTTTGATGTAGACCAAAGGGGGGCAGTCAGACCGGCCGCGCGCCGGTAGCGCGCGGAGCCTCGGTGGCTGCTCGGCCGCGCCGCGGCCGGCGGCCGGTGCCCCGCGCGCTTAGAATCGCGCGCGTGAAGCGCGCCTTTCAGCTCTGGCAACCCCGGCAACCCTGGCTCCTCTGGCTCCTCTGGGTGGCGATCTGCGCGGCGGGCTGCGGCGACGACGAGGCGTCGTGTCCGACGGCGGCGACCGCGTTCCCCGACGGCAGCGCCGACGGACACCCGCAGCCGCTGGGCGCCGCGGCGGGGCAGGCGCGCGCCGGCCGCGCGCGCGCCGCGGATCTGCCGCCGGTGCCGTCGGGGCTGATCACGTGGAAGGAGGGCGACTTCGTCCTCGCGAACGATCGCGTCGCGCTCGTCATCGAGGACGTCGGCGACAGCGACCTCTACGATCCATGGGGCGGCCGACCCGTCGGGCTCGCGCGCGTCGCGGCCGGGCGCATGATCGAGCCGAACAACTTCGGCGAGCTCCTGCTCCTGGCCGGCGGCTCGACGGTCCTCACCGAGAGCGTCACCGTCGTCGCCGACGGCGCGGACGGCGGGCCGGCGATCGTCCGCGCGCGCGGCAAGCTGCACCCGCTGCCGACCTACGACGCGCTCATCTCGCTCCTGTACGCCGACCCGATGTCCGATATCGAGGCCGCGATCGACTACGTGCTCGCGCCGGGCGCCGAGCATGTCGACATCCAGTTCCACTTCGCGTCGCCGCGCGGCGAGGACAAGACGCTGCCGAGCGTCATGCACGCCGTGACGTTCGAGCGGCGCACGCCGGTGTACCAGCCGGGCCTCGGGTTCGACGATCAGCTGAGCGGGCCGTACCTGGCGCTCGTGGACGATCGCGCGACGAGCTGGGCCTATGCGCCGGGCGAGGGCGGGCTCGGCTCGTCGCTCGCGTCGTCGGGGTTCCTCGGCTCGTTCGGCGCGGGCTTCACGATCGCGGCGTGCGGGGCGTCCGAGCGCCTGCACGCGCGGCTCGTGATCGGCGGGCCGGGGCTCGACGGCGTGCAGGCCGCGGCCGCGCGCGTCCTCGGCGAAGCGCAGCGCACGATCACGGGCACCGTCACCCGCGGCGGCGCGCCGGTCGCCGGGATCCACGTCCACGCCGTCGACAGCGCCGGCACCGCGTACCACACGCGCGCCACCACCGACGGGAGCGGCGCGTTCTCGCTGCACGTGCCGGCGGCGGCGAGCGTCCGGCTCGACGCGACCGCGCCCGGCGAGCCGATCGCGCAGCTCTCCGTGGGCACCGGGACCGGCCCGGCGCAGATCGCGCTCGGGGCGCTCGGCCAGATCCGCGTCGTCGCCACCGAGAGCGGCGCGCGGGTGCCGGCGCGCGTGCAGATCGTGCCGGGATCCGGACAGGCGCTGCCGAACGTGCCGCTCCGGTACGGCGAGTCGCCGCTGCCCGGCGGGCGGCTGCGCGTGGCGTTCGCGACGTCGGGCGAGGTGATGCTGCCGGTGCCGCCGGGGACGTGGGAGGTGATCGTCTCGCGCGGCTACGAGTACGAGCTGGTCCGGCAGACGGTGACGGTGGCGGCGGACGGGCTCGCGACGGTGAACGCGGCGCTCGAGCGCTCCGTCGACACGCCGGGCGTCCAGTGCGGCGACTTCCACATCCACACGTGGCGCTCGTACGACTCGGGCGACGACGCGCTCCTCAAGGTCGCGCAGGCGCTCGCCGACGGGCTCGAGCTGCCGGTGCGCTCGGAGCACGAGTTCGTCGGCGACTTCTCGGCGGAGATCGCGCAGCTCGGCGGGCAGCCGTTCGCGGTGGGGATGGGCTCGGTGGAGCTGACGACGTCGGATCGCTGGGGCCACATGGGCGTGTTCCCGCTGGTGCCGGATCCGAGCGCGCCGAACGCGGGCGCGCCGCGGTGGCAGACGTTCCCGACGCTGAAGACGCCCGACGCGACGTTCACGACGCTGTCGCCGCGCGTGGTGTTCGACGCGGTGCGCGCGCGGCCCGAGGCGCCGATCATCATCATCAATCACCCGCGCGGCAGCGCGAACTACTTCGGCTACGTCGGGTACGACCCGGCGACGGGGCTCGCGACCGCGGTCTCCGACTGGGACACGGAGTTCACGCTCGTCGAGGTGTTCAACGACTCGAGCTGGCAGAAGAACCGGATGACGGACGTCACGGACTGGTTCGGCCTCCTGCGCGCCGGGCGCAAGGTGTTCGCGGTCGGCTCGTCGGACAGCCACGAGCTGTTCGCGGCGCCGGTCGGGTACCCGCGGACGTGCATCCGGCTCGGCACCGACGATCCGCGGCAGCTGACGACGACGCTCGTGCGCGACCGGCTCGCCGCGGGCCACTCGGCCGTCTCGGGCGGCGTGTTCGTCGAGGCGCGGATCGGCGCGGCCGGCCCGGGCGAGACGGTGACGGGCGCGGGGAGCCCGATGATGGTCGACGTGGTGGTGCGCGCCGCGACGTGGATCGACGTCGACGCGATCGACGTCGTGGTCGACGGTCAGACGGTCGACACGATCCCGATCCTGCCGGGCGACGCCGATCCGGCCGACCCGGCGGTGCGCTGGCGCGGCGCGATCCCGGTGCAGGCGCGGGCGACGGGCGGCTTCGTCGTGATCGCCGCGTACGGCGACGCCAAGATGGAGCCCTTGCACGATCGGACGCCGTTCGGCGTGACGAACCCGATCTTCGTCGCGCCCTGAGCCCGGCCGGCCTCCTCGCCAGGTCCGACGTCACGCCGGGATCGCGTGATGGGTCGCACCATGGATCGCACGATGGCGCGATGGGCGTGGCGGCCGATCGCGCGTCGCGTGTTAGTACCCGTCGCCCATGCGTAGACACCGCCAACTCTTCGCCGTGCTCGTCGTGTCCGCCACCGCCGCTGGTTGCCTCGACGCAACCCAGGAGGCCGATGGCCTCGCGGATGTGGAGCAACAGACCTCGTACTCCGATATGCGCGTGTACAACGTCGCCCTGGCCGTGCTGCCGGCGGGCAACCACGATGGCATCGCGGGCGACGAGTGCGTCGCGCTCCTCGATCCCGAGCACCGGCTGCGCAAGATCATCCTCGTCGAGCCCGCGGGCGCGGGCGGCACGTGCGCGCTCTCCGCGTACGCCCCGGGCGGCGCCTTCAGCTTCACGTGGGGCGACACCGCGGCATACTCGAACACCGCGGGCGTGGCCGCGCTGCGCGCCGCGCTCGACGACGACGACGGCGCCGTGCACCGCCTGGTCGGCGCGACGACGTCCGAGGCCGCGGCGCTCGCGAGCCTGCAGTCGTTCCTCGCGCTGCCGTACGCCCAGCAGGCGAGCCAGCTGGTGACGTTCACCGCCACGCGCGTCCACTCGATCTACGACTTCGAGGGCCAGGAGGAGGTCTCCGCGGAGGCGGCGTACCAGTCCGTGCGGATCACGCAGCCGTGCGAGAACCCGGGCTCGCCGCGCCTCGACGCGCGGTACAGCGGCGGCTTCGTGTACGGCTACACCGCGAGCAACAGCGGCAGCTGCCACAGCGGCTGGTTCTCGATGCTCCACATCTATAATCGCAACTGGCAGCTCGTCGCGACGCAGGATTACTCGGAGTAGCGTATCTGTATCAGGGCACAGTCGCCGGCCGCGTCAGCGCGCGATCATCACGACGACGCGGGTGTCGACGTTGAGGATCTGGCCGCGCTCGTGCCCGAACCCGCCGCGCTGGTTCGCCGCGGGGACGCTGTACAGTGCACGTGACCGGCAGCCATCGCGAGGTGCTACGTTGGGCGCGTGAACGGGCACGCGGCGATCCTGGCCGGGCTCGCGGCGACGTACGCGGCGATCAATGTCGTGACGTGGGCGTGCTACCGGATCGACAAGGCGCGCGCCGGCCGGGGCGCGCGGCGAATCTCCGAGCGCACGCTGCTCGCGCTGGCGCTCGCCGGTGGCTCGCTCGGGGCGCTCGCGGGCATGTACGGCCACCGGCGCCGCCACAAGACGAGCAAGCTGTGGTTCGTCGTGGCGTTCTGGGGGATCGTGGCACTGCAGGTGGCGGCGCTCGTGGGCTGGCTGGCGATGTCGCGGTGACTCCGTCGCAGGTCGCCGCGACGCACGTGATCCAGCGCAGGCGCGCTCACCGCGCGCCCCGGGAGCGGCCGCTCCGCGCGGCAGCGCCGGTCGGATCGCCTGGGTCGCGCAGGAGCTCGTCGCGCCGCGCGTGATACCGCCGCTCCGCGGTCGAGAGATCGAGCTCGCTCGCGCGGCCGAACAGGGCGTTGTGCTCGACGGCGATCAAGCTCGCGCGGAGCATCACCAGCTCGCGCAGGACCGCGACGTCGCGGATGCGGCGCATGGCGTGGCGGCTGCCGAGCGCGTCGAGCTTCACCCCGGCGACCGCCTCGAGGATGAGGTCGGCGCCCTGACTCTCGCGGTGCTCGCTCGGCAGGCTCGCGAGCCAGCCGGGGAACCGCTCGTCGATATCCATCGGTGTCACCAGCTCGAGCGCAGCCTGGCGGACCAGATCTGCAAAGCTGACGCCCGCCAGCGCGACCCCGTCCACGGTATAGGCCCAGTGCAGCAGATACCCCGAGGGCTCGAGCTCGCCCGGATCGGACCGATCGCTGAGCTTCGCCGGATCCGCCGCCCACGCTGGATCCACGGCGACGGAGATGCGGCACCCGACGAGCGGCGACCGTGCCGGGTAATAGAACAGGAGCGGCCGCCGCGTCGTGACCCGCGCGCCGGACACCGCGCGGACCTCGATCCACTCGTGCTCACCCTCGTCGTTGCAGAGCTGGTACCGCCGGCCGCGCGCGACGCCGGCTCCGTCGGCGAGCAGGAGCGTGCTCATCCCGGCGATCCCCGGCGTCTGCAGCGCGGTGCGCACGGCGTCGACCGAGCACGCGCCCACCGTCGCCGCTTCGCGGTGACCGGTCTCGGCCCGGAGCACCGCGACCGTCGGCGTCCCCGACGGCCGCCCCTCCGGCGGATCGTAATGCAGAGATTGGCCCGCCCGCTGAAACACGATCTCCTGATGCTTCCACCGATCGACGCTCATCCACACCCGCCCTCCGCGCCCTCGCGCCCCAGTGAATCACCGACGCGGCCGAGCCGATGGAGCTTCCGATCGGGTGACCGCGCATCACCGCGACCCTCCCACCGTTCTCGTCACGGATCAAGGCGGATGCGCAGCACCGCCGGATCACCGACCGCGACCGCTCGCTCCAGCGCCCGCGCTCCTCGGGTCGGTCGACATGCCGGGAGTCTACGGATTACCGCCTGACCTGCTCCTCGAGGTGCTTGTGCATCTCGTTCGCTTCCTCGCCCGCCTCGGAGAAATCGCCGACATCGATGAGCCGGCGGATCTCGATCTCACTGCCGTCCTCGTGCAGCGTCGGGCAGCGCTTCATCCACTCCATCACTTCGTCGAACGACTTCGCCTGCATCATCCAGTAGCCCCCGATGAGCTCCTTGGTCTCGGTGAAAGGACCATCGATGATCTGGCGGGTGGTGCCTTCCATGCGGATGCGTTTGCCCTGGCTGCTCGGCCAGAGGCCGCCCGCGTCGAGGAGGACGCCCGCTTTCACCATCTCCTCGTTGAATCGCATCGTCTCCATGATGACCCGCTCTTCCGGGTGAACGCCTGCTTCGGAATCTTTGGTCGCTTTGACCAGCACGAGGAACTTCATCGTCTGCCTCCTGTTGTCTCTATGAGGGCGACGAACGAGCAGTGCTCGGATCGACACGCCCCGCGAAAAATCTCGTCGATTTGGCAACCGCGCGGAATCCTTGGCCAGCAGACGTTCCAGGTCGCCAAGCGACGATCGCCCCGTTGATGACCCACGTGCAGCTCGTACCCGCGTTTTCCCGTGGGCCGTCGCAGGACTCGAGATAGACCGCGCGCTTTCCGCAACCCGCGACGCCGACGGTCCGCCAGTCGATGTCCGAGTACTTCAGCGCATCGGCAGAGCAGCTGAGGTCGAAGGTGGCGCGTCGCGCGAGCTGGTTCTTGGTCGCCACGACCGGCTGGACACATCCCATCATCCATACGACTCCAACGATCACCCGGAGATCCATAGCGGGACAGCCTAGGAACCAACCCCGTGAGATGTCAACGAGATGCCAACCGAGATGTCACCGAGCAGTCCGTGTGGTCGATCGTCGGCGCGCCGAGCTGCTGAAGGCGCTCGTCGAGACCGTGAAGCACCTGCGCGAAGCGCCGCGCGCGACGCCGGGCGGTACTCAGGCGCGCTCCTCACTGCTGGAGTGACCAGATCAGGGACGCGAGGCGCGCCAGATCGGGCACTCGTGCCAGGACGGTCGGAAGGCTCTCGCGCGCGAGCGCCTTCAGCGCGTCGTCGATCGTGGGGTCGTTCTTGTCGAGCCGGCTCAGCTTGCATGCCTGTCGCACGATCTGCAGGCAGGACAGCGGACGGCGAAACGTGTTCGTGAACGCGGCGTCCGAGATCTCGCTCGGGTGGGGCTTGCACTGGCGGCGCAGCTCGGCTTGGGTTGCTGGTGCGCTGATCTCGACGTCGAGGAGCCGTGCCCACGCCGGCTGGTCGAAGCCTGCGAGGAGCGCCGACTCCTTGGCCCATCGCAACACGAGGCCATGGACGGTCGCGACCGGCGGACCGTCAGGCGCGCAATGCGAGTGCAGCCAGCCCTTCCAGGCGCGCTCCGCCTCCTCGTGCCAGGCGGCGGTCGCGTTCGTGTCGGACGGTGGCGCCGCGACGACCTTCAGCTCGTGCAACCGGTCCGCATCGACCACGCAGATCACATGATCGATCGGGCGAGGATCCAGCGGCACGCCGCGCGCGCGAGCCAGCGGCCACGTGTCATGGACGTAGCGCGAGAACGCGCCGTTGCCGCGCGACGTGTGGCGCACCACCGTCGGTCGGGCGACCGCGTCCGGAGCGCCGTGGGCGTTGACCGCGCGCTTCACCAGATCGCCGAGAGACTCGCAGTGCGCGTCCTCCCAGACCACGAGGACGCGCGTCATTCGTCATTCCCATCTTTGTCATAGGACGTGTTCGAAGGGTCGAGGAGCCCCGTCTGGCGCAGCTCCGACAAGCTGTACTCGGTCCGCCACGCCGTGAGCGACTCGGCATCGAGCTTGCGGATGCGGGCGCCCTGCGGCGTGACCTCGACGACGCGAATCGAGGCGACCGGGTCTCGCAGCTCGTCGAGCAATGCATTCGAGTGAGTCACGATGAGCAGGTGGCGGTGTTGGTGCGGCTCCTGGGCGAGCGCGAGCAAGCGGCGGAGCGCTGAGGGGTGCAGGTGCGCATCGGGCTCGTCGAGGGCGAGCACGGCCTGCTGGTTCGGGTGAAGCACCAGCGAGAGCAGGCACAGGAAGACGATCATCCCGTCGGACATCTCGGATGCAAACACGCGCCGCGCCGAGAACCGCTCGTCTTCGATGGCAAACGAGATCCTCGATCCACCAGGGTCCGGCGGAAACACGATCCGTTTGACGAACGGAAACTCGGCGCGGAACGCGCGCTCGAGCGTCGCCCAGGCATCGGCGTGCTCCGTCTGAAGGTTGTAGAGCGCGGTCGCGAGTCCCACGCCTTCACGACCCACGAAGCTCTCGGTCGAGATCACCACGGCATCGCGCGCCGAAGCACGCTCGGTGGATGCCGCTGCCCACGACGGGATCGAGGACAGCGCCCCGAGGACTCGGATCTCGGTGAGCAAGACCTCGACGAGCCCGAGACCTTTGTAGCGTTGCGGATCAGCGTGGGTCTCGAAGACCAGGGCTTGACTGTCCGGGATCGTCGTGGGCGCCTCGTCGAGCGCGAGCTCGTTGTAGAGTAGGCGGCCGCCGTCTTGGGCTGTCTCGAGGAGCTTGCGCTCACCGTCCATCAGCGTTTCGGACTGGATCTGAACCTGCCCAGCGGGAGAAGTCCCGAACACAACTGTCCAGGTAAGGTCCCAGTCCTTGTCTCCGAGCTCGGCCGTGGTCCTGAACGTCAAGCTCACCGAGATCTCGATGGGGTTCCTCGTGCCGATCGTCCGGATCGCAGCCATGCCGCCGTGCGCGGTGACGGCTCGCTGAAGGCCATCGCTCGCGCAGCGAGACAGGAAGTCGAGCACCTCGATGACCGTGCTCTTGCCGGATGCGTTGGGCCCGATCAAGACCGTGGGTGCCTTCTTCGAGAGCTCCACATCCACATCGCGGAGGAGCTTGAAGTTCTTGACTCGCAGGCGCTGGAGCATGGCCGTGTCTGACGCTACATGGATCGAGGCTTCGCGCGAAGCGCTCCGCTCGGGCTTGTGCTCCGACACGCGGGCGGTCATCGGCCGGGCATGTCGGCCGTGCTACCCTGCTCGCGTGTCCTGACCATCGTGTGCGGCGAGCCCGCGTTCGCCGCGACCCGTCCGGTGACCTTGCTGAACCCGCGGGTCATCATCGAGGTCCTGAGCGAGACGATCGAGGAGTACGACCGCGGGGCCAAGGTCACGCATTACCGGCACCGTCCGTCGGTCGATCTGATCCTGCTCATCGATTCGCAGCGCCGGATGGTCGAGCGCCAGCAGCGCAATCCAGACGGGACCTGGACCTTGCCCGAGCACACGAGCGGCATCGTCGTCGTGCCCGATCACGAGGTCTCGCTCGACGAGCTCTACGGCGGCGTCGCCTTGGCGGTCGGCACGTAGCCCACGAGGATTCGCGCGCAACGAGCGCGCTTGTAGAGACTGCCAATCATGAGATCGTCAGCGCCGGTCCTTCGGTCGCAGCCCGTACACCTTCGCCTTCGCCTTCGCCTGGAACGTACGCAGCGGCATCTTGATCAGCTCGGCCGCCGCGGTCTGGTTGCCATCTGCCGCCGCCAGCGCCTGGCTCATGCGGGTGCGCTCGAGCTCGCGAATCTCGTCCTCGATCGGCAGGAATCGTCGGGCGGCGATAGCGCCACCGGCGTGGTGGCGGATGCCGAGTGGCCGCGGCTCGGCCGGCCCTCGCCGCCGAGCCGCTCGACGAGGTGCCAGGCAGCGACGGTCGGTTCGTCGTGCGCCGCAGCGACGTACTCCATGACGTTGCGTAGCTCGCGCACGTTGCCCGGTCACGGGAACTCGAGCAAGAGCTGCATCGCCTCCGCGGAGATCGCCATCGCGGCACGCCCGGCGCGCCGGCACGGCCGGCTCGACCGCGTCGGCTATCGCCACGGATCGAACAGCGGGACACCTGTCGGCGCGATATCGGCGGTGTTTCTGGTGACGAGGGTGAGCCCGTGGTGCAGCGCGGTCGCGGCCAGTTGCGCATCAATGGTTGGCAGCGTCAGCCGTCGTTTCTTGGCGAGCGCTTCGAGCTGACCCCATCGCTCTGCGACGCCATCGTCGAACGCCAGCAGCCGACCGGCGAACCGAATCCTGACGTCGCGATCCAGCCAGCTCTGCAGCGCGGCGCGCTTCGGGTCATCGTCACCTAGGAGGTCGATGCCCTTCCGGACCTCGCCGATGGTGATGACGCTCAGGTACATGAGCGTCTCGGCCGTGCTCTCAGCCCAGCTGATCACCTTGCGGCTGGGCCGAGGCTTCATCAGCTCGGATACGATGTTCGTGTCGAGCAGGAACCCCGCCACCGGCTCACCACTTCAAGGTGCGCGTGGTGTCACGCTTTCGCGTGAGATCGAGCTCCTTGCCTCCCGTCGGCGCCGATCGGAAGAACTCGATGAGCGACTCGGGCTGCTTCGTGCGCTCCACCATGCGGTCGAATTCCTCGGCCGGGACCATCACCACGGCTTCACCACCATGCCGCACCACTCGTTGCGGACCATCATCGCGCGTCCGCCGGAACAGCTCGCTGAATCGAGCTTTGGCCTCGTGGAGCTGCCAGACGGCGGCGGATTTGGAGCGCATTGGTAGAACCTAACTTTCCCCCACCTGCCGGTGGGTTTGAGCAAGGACCCCTTTCAAACCGTGCATGCGGATTTCCCGCACACGGCTTACGGGCGGTCGTAGATGGACGTGATGAGGCATT
>Ga0247790_10000182_pt1 | contig 32226 bp, 32 predicted proteins | sample UWRJS171409R4_FD_179913 | JGI IMG/M metagenome (GOLD analysis project Ga0247790, IMG submission 179913) | Soil microbial communities from Arlington Agricultural Research Station in Wisconsin, United States - UWRJ-S171-409R-4 | ecosystem: Environmental > Terrestrial > Soil > Agricultural land...
CCGAGCTCGTCGAGAACCTCGGGGAGGATTAACGTCATGGCCGCGCCGGTATCGAGAATGAGCTTTACGTCGCGCTCTCCCATGGGGCCCTCCAGGGCTCCCCAGATGATGATCAGGCCTTGTTTGTCTCGCGTGAACTCGGTGACGGTCACGGGATGAACCACGGCCGATAGCCGAACCGCGGACCTCGGATCGGGCCGGTGAAGTGACAGCCCCATCGATAGTAGGATTCCAGCTGCGGGCGTGCTCGCTCCTTCGCCTCGGCGCGCGAGCTTCCAACCGCGAGGACGCGTGCGGTCTTGAACCCCGCGACATCGTGCGGCCACCGCTCATGGTCGACCAAGAGGACCCATTGCTCCGGGTAGCGCTCGCAGATCTGCTCCCAGGTCAACCGTTCGTCGGTGGTCATCGCAACCACTGAGCCTCGACCCTCTCGAGCGGTCAAGTTTTTGGCATTTATCGACGCGCATCGCCGTCGTCGCCGGGCTCTGCCGCCATCCCGCCGAGGTCCGCCGCCGCCTCGAACGTGTTGCCGATCAGCACCAGGACGAGCAACGGATAGAGGACCCACCGCGGATAGTAGTCCTTGATCACGCCGAAGAGCCCCTTGCCCGAGACCTGCCCGAGCTTGGCCGACAGATACCAAGACTGTGATGGAGATGGACACCTTCAACCTGAGCTGGATCACCGAGGAGCTCGCGATCGGCGGCTGCTTCGACTGTGAACGCGCCCGAGAGCTGGTGCGCGATCACCGGGTCGGCGCGATCATCGATCTGCGAAGCGAGGCGTGCGACGACGAGGCGCTGCTGCACCGGCACGGCGTCCACTTCCTCCACCTGCCCACGCCGGACACGCACGGCTCGAGCCGCGAGATGCTCGACGAGGGCGTCGCGTTCGCCGAGGCGCACATCGCGGCCGGCCGCCGCGTGCTGGTCCATTGCCATTTCGGGATCGGCCGCTCGGCCACGCTCGTGCTGTGTGTCCTCGTCGCGCGCGGGATGGGGCCCCTCGAGGCGCTCGCGCTCGCCAAGACCCGGCGCGGGCTCGTCTCGCCGAGCCCCTCGCAGTACGAGGCATGGGCGGGGTGGCTGGCGGCGAAACAGCGGGAGGCGCCGACGTTCGAGGCGTTCGCAGAGGTCGCGTACCGCCACCTGCGGCAGGCCTGATGCTGGTGTTCGGCGATCGCGAGCGCCGCGCCCGACGACGCCGTGCGCCTGAGCGACATCGTGGCGCGCTACGAGGCCCTGCTCCGCGCCGCGCTCGCGCTCGCCGCGTAGCGCGGCAGGCTCGGCGGAGCGGCCGCGACCCGGTGCCCGTTGCCCTCCGGCAGCCGCGCCCGAGCACGGAAGTATTCGATCGTCGCGGCGATACCTTCGCGCGGCGAGACGCGAGGCTCCCAGCCGAGCCGCTCCCGCGCGCGAGAGATATCGGGGAGCCGCCGCGTCGGATCGTCGGAGGGCAGCGGCCGGTGCTCGATCCGGGAGCGCGAGCCCGTGAGCTCGAGGACCAGCCCGGCGATCTCCTGCACCGCCATCTCGGTCGGGTTGCCGAGGTTCACAGGGCCGGCCTCGTCCGACGCGCGCATCATCGCGAGGAGGCCCTCGATCAGATCGCTCTGGTAGCAGAGCGATCGAGTCTGACTCCCGTCGCCATAGACGGTCAGCGACTCGCCACGCAGCGCCTGATGAATGAAGGTCGGCACCACGCGGCCGTCGTCCTCTTGCATGCGGGGACCGTACGTGTTGAAGATGCGCACGAGGCGCGCGTCCACGCCCTGGTGCGCCGCGTACGCGACGGCGAGCGCCTCCCCGCAGCGCTTGCCCTCGTCGTAGCAGGAGCGCTTGCCGATCGGGTTCACGTGCCCCCAGTGGTCCTCGCGCTGCGGGTGCGCGAGCGGCTCGCCATAGATCTCGCTCGTTGATGAAATCAATATCCGCGCGCCCGAGTCACGGGCTAACTCGAGCATGTTCATCGTGCCGAGCACTGCGGTCTTGAGCGTCCGCACGGGATTGTGTTGATAGCGAATCGGCGACGCCGGACACGCGAGGTGATAGATCTCGTCGACCTCCGCGAAGTAAGGATCGACGACATCGTGCCGGATCAGCTCGAAGCTGCGCGCGCGCTCGCCCTCCAGGAGGTGGGCGACGTTCTCGACGCGCCCGGTCTGGAAGCTGTCGAGGCAGATGACGTGGTGGCCATCCTCGACGAGCCGCGTGCAGAGGTGTGATCCCAGGAAACCGGCTCCGCCGGTGACAAGACTGCGCATAGGCCCTCCCCCGCTGCAACGAATGATCCGCGACACGATGATCAAGAATAGACAAAGATGGGTACTTACCTCGTACTTACAACGAACGGAGCGCCATTCATGATTCTGTGCTCCTCTGCGAGATCGCACAAAGTAGCTACGTGCGCCCAGCGACATCGAGCGCCGCGGCGACACGCGGCGCCAGACGAGGAACAGACAACGAACAGACGAGGAACAGGCGAGGAACAGGCGAGGAACCGACGAGGAACCGACGAGGACCCCAGAGGAACGGAGCAAATGCACCTTTGCGTCGCGGCCCGGCGAATCGCTCCTCTCGATCGCCGGTGAAGCCACGAGAGGGAACGCGCCGTGCAGGGCGCGACCCCGATGTCTCGACGAGCGCTGATCACCGGCGGAGCCGGCTTCATCGGATCCCACCTCGCGGACGAGCTGCTCCAGGGCGGCTATCGGGTCCGGGCGCTGGACGTGCTCTTGCCGCAGGTCCACGGCGCCGAGCGACTCCGCCCGTCCTATCTGGCCGCTGATGTCGAATTGATTCAGGGCGACCTCCGCGATCCGGCGGCGGTGCGGCGCGCGCTCGCCGACGTCGACGTCGTCTATCACCTCGCGGCGCGCGTCGGCGTCGGCCAGAGCATGTACGAGATCGCCGAGTACACGGCGGTCAACAACCTCGGCACGGCCACGCTGCTCGAGGCGCTGATCGAGCGGCTGATCGAGCGGCCCGCCGAGCGGCCAATCGAGCGGCTGATCGTCGCGTCGAGCATGAGCATCTACGGCGAGGGGCTCTACCGCGACGACACCGGGCGCACGTACGACCAGGTCTCCCGCTCGCAGGAGCAGCTGGTCGCCGGTCACTGGGAGCCGCGCTCGCCGGAGGGCCGCTCGCTCGATCCGGTGCCGACTCCCGAGACCAAGGCGCCGGGCATCGCCTCGGTGTACGCGCTCTCGAAGTGGGATCAGGAGCGGCTGTGCCTCATGACGGGCGCGGCGTACCGGATCCCGACGGTCGCGCTGCGCTTCTTCAACGTCTACGGCCCCCGGCAGGCGCTCTCGAACCCGTACACCGGCGTGCTCGCGATCTTCGCGGCGCGCCTGCTCAACGGCAACGCGCCGCTCGTGTTCGAGGACGGCCGCCAGCAGCGCGACTTCGTGCACGTGCGGGACGTCGCCCGCGCGTGCCGGCTCGCGCTCGAGGTCCCCGAGGCCGCGGGCGGCGTGTTCAACATCGGCAGCGGCCGCGCGCTGGCGATCCATGAGGTCGCCGAGCGGATGGCCGAGGTGCTCGGCAGCGATCGCGAGCCACAGATCACCTACCAGTACCGCGTCGGCGACATCCGGCACTGCACCGCGGCCATCGAGCGCGCCCGACACATCCTCGGGTACGAGCCGTCGATCGACTTCGACCGCGGGCTCGCCGAGCTGGCGGGCTGGCTGGCGTCGCAGCGGCCGATCGATCGGGTCGACACGATGCGCGCCGAGCTCTCGCAGCGAGGGCTGGCGCTGTGACGGCCGACCTCCGCCCCGTCGCGATCCTCGGCGGCGCCGGCTTCATCGGGGCGAACCTCGCCTCGCAGCTCGCGCGCACCGGGCGCCGCGTCCGGATCTACGACAACCTGTCGCGCGCCGGCGTCGAGCGGAACCTCGCCTGGCTGCGCCAGGCGCACGGCGACCGGATCGAGGCGGTGATCGCCGACCTCCGCGACCGCGAGCGGCTGCGCGCCGCGATCGCCGGCACAGCGGCGGTGTTCCACCTCGCGGGCCAGACCGCGGTGACGACGAGCCTCGCCGATCCGCGAGCCGACTTCGACGTCAACGCCTCCGGCACGCTCGAGGTGCTCGAGGCGCTGCGCGCGCAAGCTGCGCCGCCGCCGCTCGTGCTCGCGTCGACGAACAAGGTCTACGGCACGCTGCACGACATCTACCTCACGTCGCGGGGCGAGCGGTGGCGGCCGGTCGACGACCGGCTCCACGAGCGCGGCATCGACGAGCGCCGGCGCGTCGAGCCGCGCACGCCGTACGGCTGCTCGAAGGCGTGCGCCGACCAGTACACCCTCGACTACGCGCACGGCTTCGGGCTGCCCGCCGTCGTGTTCCGCATGAGCTGCATCTACGGCCCGCACCAGCTCGGCACCGAGGATCAGGGCTGGGTCGCGCACTTTTTGCTCCGCGCCCGGCAGGGCCTGCCGATCACGATCTACGGCGACGGCCAGCAGGTGCGCGACGTGCTGCACGTCGACGACCTCGTCGACGCGTTCGTGCGCGCGTGGCGCCAGATCGATGCCGTGCGCGGCGGCGTGTTCAACATCGGCGGCGGTCCGCGCAACACGCTCAGCCTGCTCGAGCTGATCGACGCGATCGCGCAGCTCTCGGGCCGCCGCCCGGAGCTCCGGTTCGAGGACTGGCGCGCCGGTGATCAGCGCTACTACGTCTCCGACACCGCCGCGTACACGGCGGCCACCGGCTGGCGCCCGCTCGTCGCGCCGCGCGCCGGCATCGAGGCGCTCCACGCGTGGCTCGCCCAGGACGCCCAGGACGCGGCGCCCACCGCCGGAGGCGCTCATGCGTGAGCCGCTCCCCCTGTGCATGCGCGCCGCCATCATCGCGGCGCCGCGGACGATGGAGCTCTGCGAGGTCCTGGTGCCCGTTCCAGGCCCCGAGGAGGTCTTGATCCGGGTCGAGGGCTGCGGCGTGTGCGGCTCGAGCCTCCCCGTATGGGAGGGCCGCCCGTGGTTTCCGTACCCGCGGCCGCCCGGCACGCCGGGCCACGAGGGCTGGGGCACCGTGGCTGCGGTCGGCGCGAGGGTCACCGCGGTCGCGCCCGGCGCGCGCGTCGGTTTTTTGTCCGAGCGCGCGTTCGCCGAGTACGACGTCGCGCCGGCGACCTCGCTCGTGCTCCTGCCGGCGGGCCTGCGCCACCGCGACATGCCGGCCGAGGCGCTCGGCTGCGCGATGAACATCTGGCGCCGCAGCGGGATCGAGGCGGGCCAGACGGTCGCCGTGGTCGGCGTCGGCTTCCTGGGCGCGCTCCTCGTGCAGCTCGCGGCGCGGGCAGGCGCCCGCGCGATCGCGATCTCGCAGCGCGCGGCCTCGCTCGAGGTCGCGCGGCGGATGGGCGCGGCCGAGACGATCGAGCTTTTGGCCGACGACACGGCGATCGTCGCGCGCGCCTGGCGGCTGACGGGCGGCGCTGGCTGCGACCGCGTGCTGGAGCTGACCGGCGCGCAGCGGCCGCTCGATCTGGCGGCGAAGCTGTGCCGCGTGCGCGGCCGGCTCGTGATCGCTGGCTTCCACCAGGACGGGCCGCGGCAGATCGACATGTTCCTGTGGAACTGGCGCGGCCTCGACGTGATCAACGCGCACGAGCGCGCGCCGGAGGCCTACGTCACGGGCATGGCCGCGGCGCTCGATCGCATGAGCTCGGGCCAGCTCGATCCGCAGCCGCTGTACACGCACCGGGTGCCGCTCGCGCGCGCCGACGAGGCGTTCGAGCTCCTGCGGCAGCGGCCAGACGGCTTCGTGAAGGCGCTGGTGATCCCGTGACGGCGGCGCAGGACAGCGCGCAGAGTCGGCCCGCGCCCGGGGGCGAGTCGGCGCCGGCGCTGGCGCCGCGACCGCGGCCCCGGCTCGGCTTCCTCGGCGTCGGCTGGATCGGCCGCCACCGGATGCAGGCAGTGCGCGAGCACGGCGTCGCCGAGGTGGCCGCGATCGCCGATCCGTCGCGCGAGCGGCGCGAGGCGGCGCTCGCCGCGGCGCCTGGCGCCATCGGGTGCGAGCACCTGGGCCAGCTCCTCGAGCTGCCGCTCGACGGCCTGGTGATCGCCACGCCGAGCGCGCTGCACGCCGAGCAGTGCGCGACGGCGCTCGCGCGCGGGCTCGCGGTGTTCTGCCAGAAGCCGCTCGGCCGCGGCGCCGAGGAGACCCGGCGCGTCGTCGACGCCGCGCGCGCCGCCGATCGCCTGCTCGCGGTGGATCTGTCGTACCGCCACACGGCGGCGATGCAGCGGATCCGCGAGCTCGTGCGCAGCGGCTGCCTCGGGCGGCCGTTCGCGATCGATCTCGTGTTCCACAACGCCTACGGGCCCGACGCGCCGTGGTTCTACGACCGGGCGGCCGCGGGCGGCGGGTGCGTGATCGATCTCGGCGTGCACCTCGTCGATCTCGCGCTGTGGCTGCTCGACTTCCCGGCGGTCGCCGCCGCGACGAGCCGGCTCTACGCGGGCGGCGAGCCGCTCCGCCCCGGCGACGCGCGCGTCGAGGACTTCGCCGCCGCGCAGCTCGCGCTCGAGGACGGCGCGGTCGTGCGGCTCTGCTGCTCGTGGCACGCCTCGGCGGGGCGCGACGCGGTGATCGAGGCGTCGGTGTTCGGCACTGGCGGCGGCGCGGCGATGAAGAACGTCGGCGGCTCGTTCTACGACTTCGTGGCCGAGCGCTTCACCGGCACGCGCGCCGAGCAGCTCGCCACCGCGCCGGACGCGTGGGGGCCGCGCGCGGTGATCGCGTGGGCCGAGGCGCTCGCGGCCGGCTGGCGGTTCGACCCGGCGGCCGAGCAGCTCGTCGCCGTCGCGCGCGCGCTCGATCTCATCTATCAGGCTCACGATCGGGCCCACGATCTCCGGGTCGCCGGGGAGGTCGCCTGATGGCGCGGCCCCTGCGCGTGCTCATGACGGCCGATCCCATCGGCGGCGTGTGGACGTATGCGTGCGAGCTGATCGGCGCGCTCGCCGAGCAGCACGTCGAGGTCGTGCTCGCGACGATGGGCGCCGCGCTCACCGCCGCGCAGCGGCGCGCGGTGCACCAGCTCTCGAACGTGGTGCTCGCCGAGAGCGGGTACGCGCTCGAGTGGATGCCCGAGCCGTGGCACGACGTCGACGCGGCCGCTGACTGGCTGCGCGGGCTCGAGGCGCGCCACGCGCCCGACGTGGTGCACGTCAACGGCTTCGCGCACGCGGCCGCGGGCTTCCGCGCGCCGGTCCTGTGCGTCGCTCATTCGTGCGTCGTGACGTGGATCCGCGGCGTCCGCGGCGTGCGCGGCGCCGAGCCGGGCCCCGCGTGGGCCGAGTACCGCGCGCGCGTCGCGCGCGGCCTGCGCGCCGCTGGCGCGGTCGTCGCGCCGACCCGCGCGATCCTCGACGCGATCCTCGAGGCGCACGGCGTGACCCGCGCCGGCCGCGTGATCCCGAATGGGCGCGCGGCGGCGCCGCTCCCGCCGGGCGGCCTCGCGGCCGGCCCGGAGAAGGAGCCGTTCGTCCTCGCCGCCGGTCGGCTGTGGGACGAGGCCAAGGGCCTCGACGTCCTCGACGCGTGCGCGCCGTCCGTCCCGTGGCCGATCCGCGTGGCCGGGCCGCTCGCGGGCCCCGGCGGCGCGGAGGGCCGCGCCGTCCACGCCCAGCTGCTCGGCCCGCTCGAGCCCGCAGCGCTCGCCGCGTGGATGGCGCGCGCCGCGATCTACGCCCTGCCCGCGCGCTACGAGCCGTTCGGGCTGGCCGCGCTCGAGGCCGCGCTCGCCGGCTGCGCGCTCGTGCTCGGCGAGCTCCCCACGCTCCGCGAGGTGTGGGGCGACAGCGCCGTCTACGTCCGGCCCGGCGATCCCGACGCGCTCGCTCGCGCGCTCGCCGCGCTGAGCCGCGATCCGCTGCGCCGCGCCGCGCTCGCCGCGTCCGCGTGCGCGCGGGCGCTCGCGCTGACCCCGCAGCGGATGGCCGCGGCGTACCGCGGCGTCTACGACGAGCTGCGCGCCGGCGCGCGCCGGGAGGCGCACGCGTGAAGCTCGCCGCGTTCTACCACTCGCTCGTCTCCGACTGGAACCACGGCAACGCCCACTTCCTGCGCGGCGTCGCCGCCGAGCTCGCCGCGCGCGGCCACGAGGTCCGGATCTTCGAGCCCGCCGACGGCTGGAGCCTGCAGAACCTCGTGCGCGATCACGGCCCGGGCGCGATCGCCGCGTTCCACCGCGCGTACCCGACGCTCGCGAGCGAGCGCTACGCGCGGCCGCTCGCGCCCGCCACGCTCGAGCGCATGCTCGACGGCGTCGACGCCGTCCTCGTGCACGAGTGGAACGCTCCGGCGCTGATCGCGCAGCTCGGCCGCCACCGCGCGAGCGGCGGGCGCTACGCGCTCCTGTTCCATGACACGCACCATCGCTCCGTGTCGGCGCCCCAGGAGCTGGAGCGGTTCGAGCTCGATCACTACGACGGCGTGCTCGCGTTCGGGCGCGCGGTGCGCGACGTCTACCAGGAGCGCGGCTGGGCGCGCCGCGTCTTCGTCTGGCACGAGGCGGCGGACACGCGCAGGTTCGCGCCGCGCACCGGCGCGCCGCGCGAGGGCGACGTGGTCTGGGTCGGCAACTGGGGCGACGGCGAGCGCTCGGCGGAGCTGCGCGAGCTCCTGATCGAGCCGATCGCGGCGCTCCGCCTCCGCGCGCGCGTGTACGGTGTCCGCTATCCGGACGAGGCGCTGCGCGCGCTCGCGGCGGCCGGCATCGCGTACGGCGGCTGGCTGCCGAACTTCGAGGTGCCGGACGCGCTCGCGCGCCACGCCGTGACGATCCACGTCCCACGCCGGCCCTACGCCGAGGCGCTGCGCGGCATCCCGACGATCCGCATGTTCGAGGCGCTCGCGTGCGGCGCCCCGCTGATCTCGGCGCCGTGGCACGACGACGAGGGCCTGTTCCACCCCGGCGAGGACTACCTGGTCGCCCGGGACGGCGCCGAGATGCGCGAGCACCTCCGCGCGCTGCTCGCCGAGCCCGCCCGCGCGGCCGCGCTCGCCGCGCGCGGCCGCCAGACGATCCTCGCGCGCCACACGTGCGCCCACCGCGCCGACGAGCTGCTCGCCATCCTCGGCGAGCTCGCGGCGCCGCCCCCGGAGGTCCCCTCGTGAACATCGCCTTCTTCGGCTCGAGCCTCGTGTCGGCGTACTGGAACGGCGCCGCCACCTACTACCGCGGCATCCTGCGCGCGCTCGCGGAGCGCGGCCACCACGTCACGTTCTTCGAGCCCGACGCCTACGACCGGCAAGCCCACCGCGACATCGACGATCCGCCGTGGGCGACCGTGGTCGTGTACCCGCCGACCCTCGAGGCCGTCGGCCAGATGATCGATCGCGCGTGCGCCGCCGACCTCGTCGTCAAGGCGAGCGGCGTCGGCGTGCACGACGAGCTGCTCGAGCACGCCGTCGCCGAGCTGCGCGGCCCGCGCCGGCTGGTCGCGTTCTGGGACGTCGACGCGCCGGCCACGCTCGATCGCTGCGCGCAGCACCCGGCCGATCCGTTCCTCCCGCTCGTGCCGCGGTTCGATCTCGTGCTCACCTACGGCGGCGGCCAGCCGGTCATCGACGGGTACGCGCGGCTCGGCGCCCGCCGCGCGGTGCCGATCTACAACGCGCTCGATCCGACGACGCACCACCCCGTCCCGCCGGATCCGCGATTCGCCGGCGCGCTCGCGTTCCTCGGCAACCGGCTCCCCGACCGCGAGCGGCGCGCGGGCGACTTCTTCTTCGGCGCGGCCGCGCGGCTCGGCGACCAGCGCTGCCTGCTCGGCGGCGCCGGCTGGGGCACAAGGCCCATGCCGCCCAACGTCCACTATCTGGGCCACGTCGGGACGGGCGATCACAACGCGTTCAACGCGTCGCCGCTGTGCGTGCTGAACATCAGCCGCGACTCGATGGCCGCGTACGGCTTCTCGCCCGCGACGCGCGTGTTCGAGGCCGTCGGCGCGGGCGCGTGCCTCATCACCGACGCGTGGCGCGGGATCGAGCAGTTCTTCGAGCCGGGCTCCGAGATCCTGGTCGCGCGCGACGGCGAGGAGGTCGCCGCGCACGTCCTCGCGCTCCGCCCCGCGGACGCGCGCGCGATCGGCGCCTGCGCGCGCAAGCGCGCCCTGGCCGAGCACACGTACGCGCACCGCGCCGCCGACGTCGAGGCCGCGCTCGGAGAGGACGCGCGGCGCACCGTGCCCGGGACGCTGCGCGCCGCCGCGCGCACGGCCGCGGCGCGCGCGCGCCCGATGTCGATCGTGGTCCTCGGCCTGTCGATCACCTCGTCGTGGGGCAACGGCCACGCGACCACGTACCGGGGCCTCCTGCGCGAGCTCGCCGCGCGCGGCCACCGGGTGACGTTCCTCGAGCGCGACGTGCCGTGGTACGCGCGGCATCGCGATCTCCCGGCGCCGCCGTACGCGCGGACCGAGTTCTACACCAGCGTGGCCGAGCTGGAGGCGCGCTTCGCGCATGACGTCCGCGACGCGGATCTCGTGATCGTCGGCTCGTACGTCCCCGACGGGATCGAGATCGGGCGCTGGGTGATCGAGACCGCGCGCGGCGTGACGGCGTTCTACGACCTCGACACGCCCGTCACGCTCGCGCGGCTCGCGGCGAACGACTGCCCGTACCTCGCGCGCGAGCTGGTGCCGCGCTACGGGCTGTACCTGTCGTTCACCGGCGGGCCGACGCTCCAGCGCCTCGAGCGCGAGCTCGGCGCGCGGCGGGCGCGGGCGCTGTACTGCGCCGTGGATCCGCGCGAGTACCGGCCCGAGCCGCGCCCGGTGCGCTGGGACCTCGGCTACATGGGCACGTACAGCCGCGATCGCCAGCCCGCCGTCGAGCGCCTGCTCGTCGAGCCCGCGCGCCAGGAGCCCGCGCGCCGCTTCGTGGTCGCGGGCCCCGAGTACCCCGCTGACCTCCGGTGGCCCGGCAACGTCGAGCGGCGCGAGCACCTCGCGCCGGACGCCCACCGCGCGTTCTATAACGAGCTCCACTTCGCGCTGAACGTCACGCGCGCCCCCATGCTCGCGGCCGGCTGGTCGCCGAGCGTGCGGCTGTTCGAGGCCGCCGCGTGCGCCACGCCGATCATCAGCGACCCGTGGGAGGGCCTCGGCGAGCTGCTGGAGCCCGGCCGGGAGATCCTGATCGCCGACACCACCGAGGACGTGCTGCGCCACCTGCGCGACACGACCGACGCCCAGCGCCACGCGCTCGGCGCGCGCGCTTGCATCCGCGTCCGCGCGGCGCACACGGCCGCCCACCGCGCCGCCGACCTCGAGCGCTACGCCAAGGAGCCATAGCCATGGCGAGAGCTGAGCTCGAGCGAGAGATCCGGGCGCTGGGCCCGTGGTTCCACAACCTGGAGCTGGACGGCGTGCAGACCGCCCCCGAGCACTTCCTCGGCGACTACCCGCGCATCAACTTCCACCGCTTCGCGGCCGCCCTGCCCGAGGACCTGCGCGGCAAGACCGTGCTCGACATCGGCTGCAACGCCGGCTTCTACGCGTTCGAGATGAAGCGGCGGGGCGCCTCGCGCGTGGTCGCGATCGACACGAGCCCGCGCTACCTCGCGCAGGCGCGGCTCGCCGCGCGCGTGCTCGGGCTCGACGTGGAGCTGCGCGAGCTCGATGTGTACCGGGTCGCCGAGCTCGGCGAGCGGTTCGATCTCGTCGTGTTCATGGGCGTGCTCTACCACCTGCGCCACCCGCTGCTCGCGCTCGATCTCCTGTACGACCACGCCGTCGGGGACGCCCTCCTGTTCCAGAGCATGCAGCGCGGGGCCGAGGCGGTCGCGCCCATCGCGCGCGACTACTCGTTCCACGAGACCTCGATCTTCGACCGCCCCGGCCACCCGGCGATGTTCTTCGTCGAGCACCGCTACGCCGGCGACTGGACGAACTGGTGGATCCCGAACCGCGCGTGCGTCGAGGCGATGCTGCGCAGCGCTGGGTTTGTGATCGAGCGCCACCCCGAGCGCGAGGTCTACCTGTGCCGGCGCGCCGCGCGCCGCGCCGACGAGCGAGCGGAGGCCACCCCGTGATCGAAGCCGTCATGATCTGGAACGAGCCGAACAACAAGTCGCACTGGGACTCCCAGCTCGATCCCGACTGGGCCCGGTTCGCGCAGCTGGCCCGGCTCGCCGCGCAGGCGATCCGCGCCGAGCAGCCGGCGCTCCCGCGCGTGCTCGGCGGCATCTCGCCGATCGATGCTGGCTTCATCACGAACATGGCCGGCCGCGGCGTGCTCACCGACGTCGACGCGATCGCCGTGCACGGCTTCCCGCTCGACTGGAACCACTGGCCGCTCGAGGAGTGGCCCGCAAAGCTCGCCGAGATCCAGGCGCTGACGCACCTGCCCGTCTGGATCTCCGAGGTCGGCGTGTCGACGTTCGGCGCCGACTGGGTCCAGGACCAGGGCCTCGCCCGCACGTTCGAGCTGATCGCGGGCAAGGCGCCGCGGATCCACTGGTACAGCCTGCTCGATCTGCCGCGCGCGTGGCCGGCGACCACGCGTCACCGCGAGGCGGAGGGCTCGTCCTACTACCGCCACTTCTACATGGGCGTGATCCGCGAGGACGGCACGCCCAAGCCCGCGGCGCGGCGGCTCGCCGAGCTGACGCCCGAGCTCGGCGTGTGCCAGTGGTTCCACTACGAGGACCACCGGCTCGACGACGCCGTGCGGTGGATGCGCCAGCTCGGCGTCCGCCGCGTGCGCACCGGGCTCGCGTGGTCGGACTACGCGCGGCCCGGCCGGCAGGCCTGGTTCGATCGCCAGATGCAGGCGCTCGATCGGTTCGACGTGACCGTCACGTTCTGCTTCACGCCCGAGGACCGGGGCATCGCCCCGCACCACACGAGCCCGCCGCGCCACCCCGAGGAGTTCGCCGCGTTCTGCGGCGAGATGGTGCGGCGCTACGCCTGAAGGGAAGGAGTCAGCATGCGCATCGTGATCTTCGGTCTCTCGGAGCTGTCATCAACATGAAGATCGCCGTCATTGGAACTGGCTACGTCGGGCTCGTGACCGGCGTGGGCTTCGCGGAGCTCGGGCACGAGGTGACCTGCGTCGACGTCGACGCGCAGCGGATCGCGGCGCTCTGCCGCGGCGAGGTGCCGATCCACGAGCGCGGGCTGCCCGAGCTGCTCGGGCGCAACGCGCGCGCCGGGCGGCTCCGGTTCTCGACGGAGGCCGGCGAGGCGGTGGCCAGCGCGAAGGCCGCGTTCATCGCGGTGGGCACGCCGTCTGGCCCCGACGGGACCGCGGACCTGGGCGCGGTGTTCGAGGCCGCCCGCCAGATCGGCCGCGCGCTCGACGGCTTCACGGTCGTCGTCACGAAGAGCACGGTCCCGGTCGGGACCACCGAGCGGGTCCGCGATCTCGTCTCCACGCTGACGCGCAAGCCGTTCGCGGTGGCGTCGAACCCCGAGTTCCTCAAGGAGGGCGACGCGCTCGAGGACTTCCTGAGGCCGCCGCGCGTCGTGGTCGGCGCCGACGACCCGCTCGCGATCGAGGTGCTCCGCGATCTGTACCGGCCCGTGCTGCGGACGGGCGATCGCATGATCGTGATGGACATCCGCTCGGCCGAGCTCACGAAGTACGGCGCGAACGCGATGCTCGCGACGCGGATCTCGTTCATGAACGAGCTGGCGCTGCTCGCCGAGTCGGTGGGCGCCGACATCGACTCGATCCGCAAGGGCATGGGCACCGACCCGCGGATCGGCCCGCGCTTTTTGTTCGCGGGCGTCGGCTTCGGCGGCTCGTGCTTCCCGAAGGACCTGCGCGCGCTGATCCACGCCGGGCGCGAGCGCGACATCCAGCTCACGATCGTCCAGGCCGCGGAGCGCGTGAACGAGCGCCAGAAGCACGCGCTCGGCCGCCGCGTCATCGATCACTTCGGCGGCGCGCTCCACGGCCGCCGGATCGCCGTCTGGGGGCTGGCGTTCAAGCCCGAGACCGACGATGTCCGCGAGGCGCCCGCGCTGACGCTGATCGAGCAGCTGCGCGCGGCCGGCGCGGCCGTGGCCGCCTACGATCCGGCCGCGATGCCCAGGGCGCAGGCGCTGCTCGGCGATGCCGTCGAGCTCGCCCCCGATCCGTACGCGGCCGCCGCCGGGGCCGACGCGCTCGTGCTCGTCACCGAGTGGCGCGAGTTGCGCAGCCCCGACTTCGCGCGGCTCCGCGCCGCGATGCGCACCCCCGCCCTCTTCGACGGCCGCAACGTCTGGACCATCACCGAGGCGCGCCGCGCCGGCTTCGCGATCCACGCGATCGGCCGCCCCAGCTGAGGCTCGCGCCAGGCCGGCTCGACGCGGTGCCCCGTTTGCGCCGCCAGCTGCGCCCGCTGCGTTCGTGCGCGCCGCCAGCTGCGCGCGCGGCGCTTTCAGATCGCGCTGGCTTGGCCCGTGGCGTCGATCCGCACGGACATGTCGCCGAACCGGATGTCCGAGCTGGTGTTGTCTCTCCAGCGCACGCGCATGATCTCGGATTGCACCGGCGCGGCTACCGTTCCGGCGTTCACGGGGTTCAGCACGCCCTGCGGCTCGAGCGTGATGCCCTTGCTCGGCGTGACGACCTCCCAGCCGGCCGAGAGGATGTACTGCGCTCCGCTGTCCTCGAACGTTCGCCAGACGACCTTCGCCTTGACCCCGTGCACGTCGAGCGCGTGCTCGTGCACGGCGGCCTTGTCGTCGGCAGGAGCGCGCGCGGCGACGTCCGGCTTGGTGATCCGCGAGCGCAGGTCGATCGGCTTGCCGACGGGTCCCGCGGGCGAGGTCTCGTTACTGCCGCCGCACGCGGCGACAAGCAGCACGGCGAGCGCGAGCTTCGTACGCATTCGCAGCATCTTACACGCGCGTCCTGCGCGACGGCGGTCGCTGGTCGCGGCCGCGCACGGCGCAATCGCTCGCTCTGGAACGGTTTGAGGCTGATGCCTCCAGGTATCAGTCCGGTCTTCTGCAGGCAAGCTGGGTCGACGTGCTGCGCAAGGTCGCCACGGCCGCCCACGGGCTCGAGGCGCTGGCCCTCGTGATGCGGTACATTCTGGCCGTCAGCGACTACGTCGAACCCGAGGCGCTGCAGGCGCTCCTTGATTGCGAGATCGGACCCCAAGCCAAGGACACCATCGTGACAGCCGCACAGCGTTACATCCAGCAGGGCATCCAGCAGGGCCGCCAGGAAGGTATCCAGGAGGGCCGCCAGGAGGGCCGCCAGGAGGGCCGCCAGGAGGGCCGTCAAGAGGGCCGTCAGGAGGGTATCCAGCAGGGGAAGTGCGATGTGTTGCTGCGTTTGATCCGGCGACGCTTCGGCGACGAAGTGACCGCCGTCGTCGAGAGACGTATCGCGACGTCGTCCGTCGAACAGATCGACGTCTGGACCGAGCGCTTGTTCTCCGCCGCAACGCTGGCCGAGCTGTTGGCCGACTGAAATCAAGGCCGCGCCGCCAGCGCGAGAGGCGCAGAGCACGCGACGCGGTGACACGCAGTGGATCGTTGCTGCGGCGAGCTAGCGGTTGGCGCGTCAGCCGGCCGCGGCCGCGGCCGCGGCCTGGGCCGCCGGGGCGTCGGCGAGGAACGCCGCGACCCGGGCGGAGAGCATGCGCCGGAACTCGGGGGTCGTCGGCGGGCAGTGGCGGCTGCCCTCGAGGAGCTCGGCGACCGCGAGGTTCGGGAACAGCTCCCGGGCGCGCGCGAGCAGCGCGGAGCCGGGGAAGCTCAGGTCCTGATCGGCGCCGAGCACCAGGACCGGCGCCGTGAGGCGCGCGAGCTCCGCGGGCCTGGCCAGCGCGGGGATGCGCATGTTCATGCGGTACATGCGGAACGCGTCGCCGAGGTACGGCGTCCAGTCGTCGCCGTGCGTCGTCAGGAGGTGCCGGAGGCTCGCCGCCAGGCGCCGCTCCGACGGGAACAGCCGGTACAGCTGCATCGGGATCATGACCTTCGTCAGGCCGGCCCACGCGGGCCCGTTCACCATGCCGGCCGGCGTCAGGAGCGCGAGCCGCGTGATCCGCTCGGGCGCCACGGCCGCGAACCGGATCGCGACGAAGCCGCCCCAGCTCACGCCGAGCACGCTGGCGCGCGGGAGCGCGAGCGCGTCGAGCACGTCCTCGAGCCAGCGGCCGTAGTCGTCGTTCTTCACCGACAGCTGCGCGTCGGCGCTCTTCACCGATTGCCCGATCACGTCGACCGCGTAGATGCGGAAGCGCTCGAGCAGCGGCGCGAGCTCGCCGAGCAGGTGCGCCGAGCTCGCGAGCGCGCCGTGCAGCATGACCAGCGGCGGCGCGCCGGCCGGGCCGCCGACGAGGACGTGGGTATCGCCGAACCGCGTGGGGACGGTGCGGCTCTCGGTCGGCGCGGGCAGCTTGGCGCGGAACCGCTCGAACCACGAGCCGAGCACGGCCTTGGCCTCGGGGCTCTGGAACATGGACTTCGTCATCGGCTTGTTCGTCGCTTTCTCCTCGGCGGCGGCGCAGCCGGCGGCCGGAGCCCCGCGAGGTGCTGGTGGATCAGGCGCCCGACGAGCGCCGCTGGTTCGGCGTGCGCGCCTTGCACCCACGCGATCAACGCGAAGTAGAAGAACGAGAGCCACGCGGCGCCGAGCAGCGCGCTATTAACAGCATCAGCGTCAGCGGCGTTCGCGCGCAGCTCGCCGCGGGCGATGGCGGCGGCCACGAGCCGCGCGATCGCCGCGTGGACGTCGCGCGCCTGCCCCGCGAAGCGCTCGGCCCACGGCGGATCCGCGAACAGGGACTCGCGCAGGAGCGTGCGCGAGAGCCCGGGGCGCCGCTCGTAGTAGCGGAACACCGCCCGCGCGAGCGCGTCGAGCTCGACCTCGAGCGGCCGCTCGCCGATCGACGCGATCGCCGCCTGCAGCGCGGCCTCGAGATCGGCGAACAGCGCCGAGTGGAGCAGCTCGCGCTTGTCGCCGTGGTGGTGCAGCACGGTCCCGGCGGACACGCCGGCGCGCGCCGCGATCGCTCGCAGGCTGGCCGCCTCGTACCCCACCCGCTCGAACTCGGCGCGCGCGGCCTCGAGGACGGCCTCCCCGGTCGCCTGCTTGCGCGCGGCGCGGGTCACCGCTCCCGTCGCTCCCGTTTCGTTGACCATGTTCAATGAACATGTTTAACGAACGATCGGGCCGCCGTCAACGGGTGCGACTCCTGCCCCGAGTCGCCCACTCCGGATGGGCCTCCCCTGCGCTCTATATAAGGAGGGCGCACCGCGTCAAACGGGGGCGCGTCGCGCACCGCCGCGAGCGGCGCGGCTAGCGGCGCGCGGCGTCGAGGATCGCGGCGAGCGTCCACGCGTTGTCGAGGCTGGCGGCTCGCCGCGCCGCGACCTCCGCGCGATCCGCGCGATCGCCGCGCTCGACGAGGTCGGCGAACGCGTCGATCTCGACCCGGAAGCCGTCCTCGCGCGGCACCGGGACGATCTCGGGCTCGATCTGCCACCCGATGCCGCGCTTGATCCGGAAGCTCGGCGCGGCGGTCCGGTTCGTGTGGTTTCCGTAGTCGGTCTCGATCACGCCGGTGCTCCCCGCGATGACAGCGTGGCGATGCACGGCGGTCGCGAAGCTGCAGCTCACCTGCGCGATCCCGCCGCCCACGTACTCGAGCGTCGCGGCGAGCGTCTGATCGACGCCGCCCACGAAGTGCGCGACGGCCGTGACGCGCTCGGGGCGCGCGCCGAACACCTGGCGCGCGAAGCTGACGGGGTAGCAGCCCACGTCCATGAGCGCGCCGCCGCCGAGCGCGGCCTCGAGCCGGTAGTTCTTGGGGCCGGCGTCGTCGAGGAGGAAGCCGAACGCCGCGAACATCGTGCGGATCTCGCCGATCGCGCCGGACCGGATCAGCCGCTCGATCTCGAGCGTCTGCGGCTGGAACAGGTACGGGAACGCCTCGACGAGGATCGTGCCGTGGGCGTCGGCCGCCTCGAACATCGCCCGCGCCTCGGCCTCGCTCATCGCCAGCGGCTTCTCGCACAGGACGTGCTTGCCGGCGCGCGCCGCCGCGATCGCCCACTCGGCGTGCATGCTGTTCGGCAGCGGGATGTAGACGGCCTCGACCTCAGTCGCGAGCAACTCGTCGTAGCTGCACGCCCGCGAAAGACCGTGCGCGCCCGCGAACGCCTGCGCGCGCGCGGCGTCGCGGCTGGCGACCGCCACGACCTCGACGCGCGACGAGGACTTCGCCCCCCACATGAAGGATCCGGCGATCCGCGCCGCGCCGAGGATGCCGACTCGCAAGCGCCTGGTCATGGCGCGGCGAGCTTATCAGGCCTGATCGAGCTCGACGACGAAGCGCGCGCCGGGCTCGTTGTGCTCGACCCACACGCGACCGCCCATCGCCTCGATCTGGCTCTTCACGATCGCGAGCCCGAGGCCGGAGCCGCCGCGGTCGCGGCTGCGGCCGGGATCGATGCGGTAGAAGCGCTCGAAGATCCGCTCCTCCTGGCCGCGCGGGATGCCGGGGCCGCGGTCGGCGACCGCGAGCCGCACGCGCGCGCGCGGGGCGTGCGGCGCCAGGGGCGACCGCTCCGGCGCGCCCGCGCCCGCGCCCGCGCCCGCGCCCACGCCCGCGCCCGCGCCCGCGCCGGCACCTGCCCCGGCGCCCGCGCTCGCGCCCGCGCCCGCCGATGCCGCCGACGGCTCGGTCCGGGCACGCGCGCGGACCGTCGTCGACGGCGCCCCCGGCGCCTCGATCACCTGCGCCGTGACGGTGACCGTCGTGTCGCCGCCGTACTTGACGGCGTTGTCGATCAGATTCTGCACGACGTGATCGAGGCCCTCGCGCGTGGCGAGCACGGCGAGATCGGGCGACACGTCGACCTCGATCTGCGCGGCGGGCGTCACGCCGCGCGCGGTGCGGGCGGCGTCACCGACGACCTGCGCGAGCGTGATCGGCACGCGCTCGACGACGACGCTCGCGCGCCCGCCGAGCGTGTCGAGCAAGACGAGGTCGTTCACGAGCGAGGCGATCCGGCCGGCGTTCCGGTGGATCGTCTGCAGGAACTCCTTCGACGTCTCGGCGTCGACGCCGCCCCCGAGCAGGGTCTCGGCGTAGCCGCCGATCGACGTCACCGGCGTGCGCAGCTCGTGCGCCGCGTTCGACAAGAACTCGCGCCGGACGGCCTCGAGCGCGCGCATCCGCGTCACGTCGTAGAGGACGACGATCGCGCCGGGATCGCCGAGCGGGATCGCGCTCGCGCGGACGGCGCGGCCGGACAGCTCGAGCTCGTCGTCGACCTGGTGCCCGTCGAGCGCCCGGCGGACGAGCGGCGCGATCGGCGCCGGCAGCGTGCCGCCCTCGCCGAGCAAGGGCTCCGCGGCGGCGTTGACGAGCACGACCTCGCCCTTGCGATCGACGACGACGACGCCCTCCACGAGGCCGCCGAACACGACCGAGAGCAGATCGCGCTGCTGCGTCAGCTCGCCGACGCGCGCCTTGACCTCGCCAGCGGCGCGCGTCATCGCGCGCGCGAGCAGCCCGAGCTCGCCGCCTTGGTCGACCGACTCGACCGACTCGACCGACCGCTCGACGTCGTAGTCGCCCTTGGCGATCTTCTCCGCGGTGCGCGTCATCGACTGCAGGGGCCGGGTGAGCGCGCGGATGAAGATCCACGACAGGACGAGGCTGCCGAACAGCCCGATCACCGCGCCGGCGAGCAGCCGGTTGCGCATGCGGGCGCGCGTCTCGAGCACGTTGTCGAGCGGGACGGCGAGCCGGATCACCCGCCCGAAATCGGCCTGCACGGCGAACAGGTACTGCAGCGCCTCGCCCGCGCGCAGCTGGCGGATCGCGCGGCCGGTGCCGCCGCGGCGCGCGCGCGAGATCTCGGGCGCGTCGCCGATCGGCCGGCCCATCATCGAGGGCTCGAGCGAGTCGCTCTGGACCAGGCCGTCCGCGCCGACCACCGTGATCCGGGTCCCGGTGACGTTCGCGAGCCGCGGCGCGAGCCGCTCGGGGTGGCCGGCGCCCGCCAGCTCCTCCGCCACGCCGCGGCTCTGCATCGTCATCCGCTCGTTGAGCGCCGCCACGAGATCCTCCGACAGCGCGCGGTGGATCAGGTACAGCGTCACGCCGCCCGTGATCGCGACGAGCAGGAAGAACGTGAGCAGGAGCCTGGTGCGGAGCGAGCTGCGCACGGGCGCCTAGCCCGCGTCGCGCTTGGCGCGGTAGCCAAAGCCGTGCACCGTCTCGATCACGTCGGCGGCGGGGCCGAGGCTGACCCGCAGGCGCCGCACGTGGACGTCGACGGTGCGCGTGTTGATGTCGCCGCGCATCTCCCAGACCTGCTCGAGCAGCTCCTCGCGCGAGAACACGCGGCCGGGATCGCTGACGAGCAGGTGCAGGAGCTTGTACTCGAGCGGCCGCAGCTGCGCCGGCGCGCCGCCGATGCGGACGTCGTGCGTCACCGGATCGAGCTCGATCAGGCCGATCTTGATGACGCCGCTCGGATCGCCCGCGGCCGGCCGCGCGCGCCGTTCGGCGAGCCGGTTCGCGAGCGCGGTCACGCGCAAGACGACCTCGCGCACGACGAACGGCTTCACGACGTAGTCGTCGGCGCCGACCTCGAGGCCCAGGATCCGATCCTCGGGCTCGCTCTTGGCGGTCAGCATGAGCACGCCGGCGTCGCCGACCTGCGGATCGGCGCGGATCGCCTTGCAGACGTCGTAGCCCGACTGATCGGGCAACATCAGATCGAGCACGACGACGTCGGGCCGGATCCGCGTCACGGCCGCGAGCCCCTCGGCGCCGGTGGTCGCGCACGTCACCTCGAAGCCAGCGCCGCGCAGGTTGAACTCGAGGAGCCGCGCCACGTCGCGCTCGTCTTCGATGATGACCACACGGCGTTCCATGGCGCCCGAGCATACCCTCGTTACATCCTCGTCACACCGCGACCGGCCGGCGATCGGAGGCGATGGACGCGATAGGCTCCGGGCCGTGCGGCCTCTCCTGCTCTGCACCTGCGCCCTCCTGCTCTGCGCCGCGGCCTGCTCGCAGAAGGCGCGCGGCCGCCGGGTGCGCGTGGCTGCAGCGTCCGATCTCGGCAAGGCGTTCGAGGAGGTCGGCAAGGAGTTCGAGACCCGCTCGGGTGTCGCGCCGGAGATCACGTTCGGCTCGAGCGGGCTGCTCGCCAAGCAGATCGAGCAGGGCGCGCCGTACTTCCTGTTCGCCGCGGCGAACAAGGACTTCATCACGAACGTCGTCAAGGCGGGCCGCTGCGACGGCGCGACGGCGCGCATCTACGGCCGCGGCCGGATCGTCGTGTGGGCGCGCGCGGGCGTCACCGCGCCGGCTACACTCGCGGACCTGACCGATGCGGCACGCTACAAGAAGATCGCGATCGCGAACCCCGAGCACGCGCCGTACGGCGCCGCGGCCAAGCAGGCGCTCCAGCGCAGCGGGCTGTGGGAGCAGGTCGCGCCGCGGGTCGTGCTCGGCGAGAACATCCAGACGACGATGCTGTACGCGCGCAACGGCAACGTCGACGTGGCGATCGTCGCGCTGTCGCTCGCGGTGGTCGCCGACGGCGGCACGTACCTCGCGATCGAGCAGAGCCTGCACGATCCGCTCGATCAGCAGCTCGTGGTGTGCGGCAGCGGGCCGGAGGCCGACGCCGCGCGCGACCTGGCCGCGTTCATCGCCTCGCGCGAGGGCCGCGAGATCATGACCCGCTACGGCTTCGTGATCGATCCGGCGGACGGCGGCGCCAGCGCTCCGGCGAGCACGGCGGGCCCGCCGCCTGCGCCGCACGGCGACCGCGACGGCACCGGCCCGCGGACGAGGACGCCGTGAGCGCGGGCGGCGACGACAGCGGCGGCGGCAACAGCGGCGGCCCGCTGCACCCGGAGACGCTCGCCGCGCAGGCGCTCTACGCGCGCGACGCGGCGACGGGCGCGATCATCCCGCCGATCGTGCTCTCGACGACGTACGCGCGCGACGCGGCCTACCAGCTCGCGGGCCCGGGCTACTCGCGCGACGAGAACCCGACGCCGGTGCACGCCGAGCGCGTGGTGGCGGCGCTCGAAGGCGGCGCCGCGGCGCTGGCGTTCGCGTCGGGGATGGCGGCCGCCACCGCCGCGATCCGCGCGCTGTGCCGGCCGGGCGATCACGTCGTCGCGCCGCGCGTCGGCTACTACAACCTGCGCGGCTGGCTCGAGCGGTTCGCGGCGCGCTGGGGCGTCGGGCTCACGCTCGTCGACACGACGGATCTCCACGCGGTGCGCGCCGCGCTGCGGCCGGGCGCGACGCGGCTCGTCTGGATCGAGACGCCCGCGAACCCGACGTGGGACGTGACGGACATCGCCGCGGTCGCCGAGCTCGCGCACGGGGCGGGCGCGCTCCTGGCGGTGGACTCCACGTGCGCGACGCCGGTGCACACGCGGCCGCTCGCGCTCGGAGCAGACCTCGTGATGCACTCGGCGACGAAGTACCTCGGCGGCCACAGCGATCTCCTGGCGGGGATGCTGATCGCGCGCGCCGAGGACGAGGCGTGGGCGCAGATCCGCGGGCTGCGCCACGACGAGGGCGCGTGCCTGGGGCCGCTCGAGGCGTTCCTCCTCCTGCGCGGGCTGCGGACCTTGTTCGTGCGCGTCGAGCAGCAGAGCCGGACGGCGCAGGCACTCGCCGAGCGGCTCTCGGCCCTCGCCCTGCCCGGCGTCTCGGTCGCCTACCCGGGCCTGCCGGACCACCCGCAGCACGCCGTCGCGGCGCGCCAGATGCGGGGCGGCTTTGGCGGGATGCTGTCGATCCGGGTCGGCGGCGGTGACGCCAGCGCCGCGCTCCGCGTCGTCGGGCGCCTGCGGCTGTGGGTGCCCGCGACGTCGCTCGGCGGCGTGGAGAGCCTCGTCGAGCACCGCCACACGGTCGAGGGGCCGGGCACGCCGACGCCGCCCGATCTCCTGCGACTGTCGGTCGGGCTCGAGCACGCCGACGATCTGTTCGCGGACCTGCGCGGCGCCCTCGAGGCCGCGCGCGCGGCGCCATGAAGCTGCGCGTCGCGACCTGCCGCGAGCTCGCCGAGCCGGATCCGGATCACGAGCCGCTCGCCGCGGCGCTGGCGGCCGGCGGCTTCGACGCGACGTGGCTTGCGTGGGACGACCCGGCGGCGGACTGGGACGCGCCGATCCCGACGATCTTGCGCTCGACCTGGAACTACCCGCACCAGCTCGATGCGTTCCTTGGCTGGCTCGCCCGCGCCGCGGCGGCCGCGCCGCTCTACAACCCGCTCGCGGTCTGCCGGCAGAACCTCCACAAGCGCTACCTGCTGGAGCTCGCGGCGCGCGGCGTGCCGGTCGTGCCGACCACGCTCGTCGAGCGCGGCGCGGCCGCGGACCTGGCGGCGATCGCCGCCGCCGCCGCCGCACATGCGGCACCGCGGGTCGTCATCAAGCCGGAGGTCGGCGCCGTCTCGCTCGACACCGCGGCGTTCGCGCCGGACGACCCGGCCGCCGCGCACCACCTCGCCGCGATCACGGTCCGCGGCGCGGCGCTCGTCCAGCCGTACGTGCGCTCGGTCGACGACCACGGCGAGCGCTCGCTCGTCTGGATCGACGGCGCGCTGTCCCACGCGATCCGCAAGTCGCCGCGGTTCATCGGCGGCGTCGACGACATCACCGGCCCGTTCCCGATCGCAGACGACGAGCGCGCGGTCGCGCGCGCCGCGCTCGCGCCGTACGGCGACCTGCTCTACGCGCGCGTCGATCTGGCGCGCGACGACGCCGGGCGGCCGATGGTGATGGAGCTCGAGCTCGTCGAGCCGTCGCTGTTCTTCGCGTACGCGCCGGGCTCGGCGGCGCGCTTCGCCTGGGGGCTGGCGCGCCGCCTCGGCCGCGCCTGACCGCGCCGCGCGGCGCCGCGCCGCGCCGCGGCCTACCCCGGCAGGAGCTGCGCCCCCAGGCGATCGATCGCTTCGATCGACCACGCCCCGTACCAGAACAGGTCCTTGCCCGAGACCCGCACGATCCGCGCGCGGGGCAAGCGGCCGGCGAGCACCGCCGCGTCCGCCTCGGAGAACGCGTGCGGCTCGTCGGGCAGGATCACGAGCTCGGGCTCGCGCCCGGCGACCTCGTCGAGCGTGACGCGCGGGTAGCGCACGTCGCGCCCGCCCGCGTCCTGCGGCGCGCTCTTGCCGAGGTCCGCGGCCAGGGGGTACAGCCGCAACCGGTCGCCGAACACGTTCGTGACGCCGGCCGCCTCGAGCACATCCGAGCCGAACGTGTCGGCGTTCAGCGTCATCAGCGGATCCATCCAGATCGGGACGAACCCGCGCGGCCGGCCATCGCTCCCGGACACCGCGCGCCCGCGCGCCGGCCCGTCGAAGCTCGGCCCAGGCGGGCGGCGCAGGGGCGCCGCCCACGGCGAGCCCGCGGGCGGCGTGGCCAAGCTCTTGCGGCGCGCCGAGGTCACCCGCGCGACGACGCGATCGCGCACCTCGTAGCCGCGCCGGATCAGCGAGCGGGCCGGCTCGCCGGCGCCCACGTCGAGCACGCGCGCGAGGCGCGCCAGGTGCGCGATGCCGTCCGCCACGCGGCGCGGCAGCGAGACGAGCACCGGCACCCGCTGCGCGAGCGCCTCGAGCGCGGGCCGCGTGTTCTCCTCCTGGTTCGCGAGCACGAGGTGCGGCGCGAGCGCGAGCACCGCGTCGACGTCGATGTCCTTGGTGCCGCCCACGACGGCGGCGCCCGCGGCCTCGGGGCTCTCGCAGTACCGGGTGCGCCCGACGAGCCGCTCCGCCGCCCCGAGCGCGATCACGTTGTACGTGTCGCTCGGCACCAGCGACACCACGCGCCGGGGCGCGTGAATGAAGACGAGCGTCCGGCCGAGGTCGTCCGTGAGCTTCAACGCCGGCATCGGCTAGGTATACTGGATCGCGTGACCGAGGATGAGAAGCGCGCGGCCCCGTCCGCCGAGGCGGTGTTCGACCCCCGGCGGCACGACGAGCTCGCGCGCGCGGTGGCCCAGCTCTCGCCCGAGGAGGCGGCGTTCTTCCTGAAGAAGCTCGAGGCGGCGGTCACCAAGCGCAAGATCCAGCTGACGGGCTACCTGGTCGCGATGGGCGTGTGGCTCGCCGCGATGTTCGGCGCGCTCATCTACTACGGCACGCACGACGGCTTCATCGGCTGGGTCTTCCTCGTCCCGTTCGGGTTCGTCGGCGTGATCCTGTGGTGGTTCGGCCGGCGCGCCGAGCGGGCGGCCGAAACGATCCGGATCACAGGCGGTCCGCCGCCGCCGGCGAAACCCGCGGGTGAGCCGTGATCCCGCAGGTATGATCGCGCGATGCGCCCCCCCGTGATCGCCGCGACCCTCGCGCTCGCTGTCGCCGCCGCGGCCGCCGGGTGCGGCAGCGGCAAGAAGGAAGGCTCGACCGGGATCCCCACGTGCGATCAGCAGGTCTCCGGCAACAACGTGGTGATGCGCGAGATCGGCCAGGTCACCGGCGCGGCGCTGCTCGTCACGTCGCCGCCCGGCGATCCGCGGCTGTTCGTGCTCGAGCAGCGCGGCGCGATCCGCATCATCAGCGCCGAGCAGCTCCTGCCCGCGCCGTTCCTGGATCTCAGCGCGGACGCCGCCGGGCCGGTGGTCGCCGGCGGCGAGCAGGGCCTGCTCGGCCTGGCGTTCCACCCGCGGTACGCCGAGACCGGCGTGTTCTACATCTTCTACACGACGCGCCAGCCCGGGAACGCGCTGCGCGACGTGCTCGCGCGCTGCACCGTCAGCGCCGAGAGCCCCGATCGCGCGAGCCGCACGTGCACCGAGGTGCTCTCGATCGCCGACTTCGCGACGAACCACAACGGCGGCATGATCGAGTTCGGCGCGGACGGCTACCTCTACGTCGGCACCGGCGACGGCGGCGGCGGCGGCGACCCCCAGCGCACGGCGCAGAACCCAGACAGCCTGCTCGGCAAGATCCTCCGCCTCGACGTCGATCGCCCGGCGGCGAGCCAGGAGTACGGCATCCCCGCCGACAACCCGTACGCGGGCGGCGGCGGCCGGCCGGAGATCTTCATCACCGGCGTGCGCAACCCGTGGCGGTGGACGTTCGATCGCGAGACCGGCGACATGTGGATCGCCGACGTCGGCCAGGGCGCCGTCGAGGAGCTCACGGTGCTGCGGCCGGCGCAGCAGAAGGGCGCGGACCTCGGCTGGAGCATGTACGAGGGCGACGCGTGCTACCGCCCGCCGTGCACGCCGGGCGCGCAGGTGTTCCCGCAGGACGTGCGCCTGCACGCAGACGGCTGGGAGTCGATCACCGGCGGCCAGGTCTACCGCGGCACCTGCTACCCGGATCTGGCCGGCTGGTACTTCTACGCCGACTACGCCAAGGGCGCGTACGCCCGGGCGCGGCTCCGCGACGACGACACGCTCGAGGTCGTCGACCTCGCCGGCCCCTACCCCGGCAGCCCGGCGAGCATCCACGAGGACTCGCGCGGCGAGCTCTACGTGACGACCACCCACGGCACGATCTTCCACATCGAGGCGGCCCCCTGATGCAGGCGCGCAGGGTCCAGCTCGCGACGGGGCTCGGCTACAACGTCTGGGAGTGGGACGGCCCGGGCGACACGACGTTCGTCCTCGTCCACGGCTTCACGGATCTCGGCGCCGGCTGGTGCGAGGTGGCGCCGCTCATCGCGCCGCACGGCCACGTGATCGCGCCGGACATGCGCGGCCACGGCGACAGCGATCGGATCGGGCCGGGCGGCTACTACCACTTCTTCGATTACCTCGCCGATCTGGACGACGTGATCCGCCAGCTCGCGCGCCCGCGCGTCGTGCTCGTCGGGCACTCGATGGGCGGCAGCATCGCGGGCTATTACGCCGGCGTGCGGCCCGAGCGGATCGCGCGCCTCGTCCTCGTCGAGGGCCTCGGGCCGCCGGACGGGTTCGGCGGCGCCGGGGCGACCCGCACCGCGATGTGGATCGACAGCTGGCGCGAGGTGGCCGCGATCGCGCCGAAGCCGCTGCCGACGCTCGACGACGCGGTGCACCGGCTGCGCCGGGCCGACGAGCGGCTCGGCGAGGCGCTCGCGCGGAGGCTCGCGGAGCTCGGCACGCGCGCCGTGCCGGGCGGCTACGTGTGGAAGCACGATCCGCTGCACCTCACGGCCGGGCCCTACCCGTTCCGGCTCGAGCTCGCGCGCGCGCACTGGGAGCGGGTGACCTGCCCGGTGCTCGTCATCGACGGCGCCCAGTCCAGGCTGAACCTGGCGGAGGCCGAGCGCGCAGCGCGCCGCGCGAGCTTCCGGAACCACCGCCACCTCGTGATCGAGGACGCCGGCCACGCGGTGCAGCGGCACCAGCCGCGGCGCCTCGCCGAGGCGATCCTCGAGCACGCGGCCTGAGCGGCGCTACGGGCCGCGCTACCGGGGCGACGCCACCGACGGCGCGCGCCCCGACGGCACCGCCGTCGTCAGCCGGCCGCGCCACGCCTCCGGCACGACCACGCGGAACGTCGTGCCCTTGCCGACGGCGGACTCGAACGCGACCTCGCACGCGAGCAGCTCGCACAGCCGGGCGACCAGCGCGAGGCCGAGGCCGACGCCGCCGTAGCGCCGCTCGTCGCCGTGATCGCCCTGGCGGAACGGCTCGAAGATCACCCGCTGATCCTCGGGCGCGATGCCGATGCCGGTGTCCTCGACCGCCAGCTCCACGGCGGCGTCGCGCCGGCGCGCGCTCACCGTCACGCGGCCGCCCTCCGGCGTGAACTTGACCGCGTTCGCGATCAGGTTCACGAGCACGTGGGCGAGCCAGCGCTCGTCGGACTCGACCGGCGGCAGCTCCTCCGGAATGTCGACGGAGAGCTCCAGCCGCTTCGTGCCGACCATCCACGACACCGACGCGGTGACGCGCTCGAGCAGCTCGCGCACGTCGACCTGGCTCGGCCGCGCGTCGATCTTGCCGGCCTCGGCGCGCGCGAGCTGCAAGACGTCGTCGACGAGCTGCAGGAGCTGCTGCGCGCTGCGCTTGATCGACGCGCACGCGTCCTTCTGCTTGTCGGTGACCGGGCCGTACACGCCGGCCGCGATCACGTCGGCGAGGCCCTGCACGCCGTGGATCGGCGTGCGCAGCTCGTGCGTCATCGACGCGAGGAACTGGCTCCGCTGCGAGGCGGCGTGGACGAGCTGCGACGTGCGGGTCTGCAGATCGGCCTCGCGCGAGCGCAGGACGCGCAGCGTCGCAGCCGAGAAGAACGCCGGGACGCCGACGACGACCACGCAGTAGGTGAGCGACACCAGCGCGTAGCCGGCGCTCGGGCTGCCGCCGGGCGGACCGCCGAGCACCGGCATCGGCGGCAGCACGCCGGCGGCCATGAGGCCGAGCATCGCCGCGTAGCTGACGATGATGAGCCCGACGCACAAGACCGTCACGCCGAGGTTCGACAGGAGCGACAGCACCGCGACGACGATGACGTACGAGGCCAGGAGCGGGCTGTACGGCCCGCCGGTGAAGTAGATGCCCCCGGTGAGCACCACGATGTCGATGCTGGTGTTCAGCATCTGCGTCGACAAGACGAGGCGACCGCGCCTGAGCGCGAGCCACGCGAGCGTGTTCGTGAGGAGCTTGCCGCCGACGAGCGGGATGAACACCCACCGTAGCGGGGTGGGATCGAACACCGCGATCAGCGTGCACAGCATCGCGAAGCACGCGGCGATCGCGTAGCCGCTCCAGATCCCGAACCACAGCTTCGGCCGGTGCGCCGGCGATTCCATCTCCCTGACGGATGAGACGAGCCGGGAGATCATCGACACCGGACTACCACACCGCGCGGAGCTATGCCTCGCCGATGAGCTGACGCACCTTCGCCAGGAGCGCGACCAGATCGAACGGCTTCGTCAGGTAGCCGTCAGCGAGCGACGCAGCCTGATCCTCGGGGCTTGGCCGATCGTGATCGCTGTACACGGCACTCATGAGGACGATCGGCGTGGACTTGCCCTGCGCCAGGCCCTTGATCTCGCGGCACACCTCGATCCCGCTCTTGCTGGGGAGCTGGATGTCGACCAGGAGCAGGTCCGGCGCGTCCTTCTGGAACCGCGTGATCCCCTCCTGCCCGGTCGACGCTGCGAGCGTCTCATAGCCGTTGGCCGCCAGAAAATCCGAGAGGATCGTTTGATTCACCGGATCATCTTCGACGACGAGGATCTTCTTCACGTGCCCCTCGGGGCCCATCGTAGCACGCGCTCCGCGGCCGCCTCGCGCGCTACGCGAAGCGGCTCGACGACACCGGGCCGCCCGCGCGCAGCCGCGAGCGGCGTCCTCCCGCTGGAGGTGGCCACGCGCGCGCGACGAGCGCCGCCCACCGCGCCGGCTCGTCGGCCGCGCGCTCCGCCTCGTCCAGCGCCTCGCTGGCGACCAGCTCCGCGGCGACGACCTCGGCGGGGCGCGCGTCGGCGGCCGCGGTCCGCACCTCGCGCGTCTCCGGATCGATCAGCGTGGACTCCCCCCACGGGGGGACGAGGCTCTGGTAGAGCAGCGTCGTCACGTCGGGCGCGACGGGGCTGTCGTGCGTCCACGGGCTCGCGTGCGCGAACACGACCTGGTCTTGGCGCCGCGGCAGGAGCCGCTCGACATCGGCGGGCGCGAGATCGGCGAGGTCGTACAGCACCACGAGCCCGGGCGCCGGCAGGCCGATCGCGGGCCACGGCATGAGCGGCAGCCCGAGCTTGATCGCGGCCGCGCGCGCCACGATCTCGTGGCCGCGGCCGGGCGGCGCGTACACGCACGGCAGCTCGCGGCCGCGCACGAGCGCGGCGAGCCAGTCGAGCCCGGCCGCCACGCGCGGCAGCGAGTCGGCGAGCCACGCGTACCGGCCGTGCATCGGCTCCTCGAACCCGTACGGCGACTGGTGGATGAGCAGGCTGCCGTTCAGCACGTAGTGCCAGCCGCGCAGATCGCGCGCGTCGAGCGGGCACGCGCCGGCCACCTGATCGGCGCGCGCGAGGATGTCCGCGAGCGTGCCGGCCATCGCCTCGGCCTCACCGGAGTCTGGCAGAAGCTCCGGCAGCACCGCGCGCGTCACGTCGAGCCGGCCCGACATCGCGGCGTTGAACGCGTAGAGGTAGCGGCACAGAAAGCTCCGTGCGCGCAGCGCGGCGTGCTCGCCGAGGATCGCGAACGCGTCGGGGTACGCGAGCGCGCTCTCGAGCGCGGACGCGAGCTCGCACACGACCTCCTCGCTGTCGCCGACGAGCGCGAGGCAGCGCCACAGGACCGCGGCCGCGATGTCGGGCGCGCCCGCGTCGATCAGCGCGTAGCCGAGATCGTAGAGCCGATCCGGGCTGTCCGGATCCCGGACGGCGTCCGTCGCGAGCTGCGCGAGCTCCAGGGCGCCGCGCCGGTGCACGATCTCGGCGAGCGCGGCGAGCCAGCGCGGCAGCGCGGCGGCGGCGAGCTCCTTGCCGGCCGGCCAGCCGAGCCCGGCGCGCAGCCGCGCGAACGCGGTGGCATCGTCGCCCGCGGCGAGCCGCGCCTCGATCGCTTCGATCGTGACAGCCGCGGCGCTCGTGACAGCCGCCGCGCTCGGGGCGCCCGCCGCGGCGCTCGTGACAGCCGCCGCGCTCGGGGCACCCGCCGCGCCCGCCGCGCTCGGGGCGCCCGCCGCGTTCGAAGCATCCGCCGCGCTCGCCTCCGGGGGCGGGCCGGCATCGCCGGGACGATCTGACATCGGCTGCTCTTCCCGTCCTCTCCGCTAGAGCCGCGCGAGCCGCGCCGAGGCCTCCCACAGCGCGGCGCGCGCCTGCGCGTCGCGGGCGGCGGTGGCCGGTGGGGTCGCGACGCTCTCGCTAAAGTACGTGCCCGACGGCTCGCTCGCCTGCTCCTCGCCGGCGAGCCGCACCACCGGCCGCGCGCCGGCGTCGGTGGACGCCCCGGCGATCGGCCCGAAGCCCTGGCGCAGGAGCTTCGTCGCGATCACGCCGGGGTGCACGCTGTACGCGAGCAGCTCCGCGGGCGGGTAGCGCTCGGCCAGCGTGAGCGCGTGCATCACGCCCGCGAGCTTGGACTGCGCGTACGCGGCGTAGCCGGTCCACGCGCCGGAGAGCGCCAGATCGTCCTGGTGGATCCGGCCGCGCGTGTGCGCGATCGAGGACACGTTGATGACGCGCGACGGGATCTTGGCCGCGCGCGCGGACTCGAGCAGGCGCGGCAGGAGGAGCTCGGTGAGCAGGAACGGGCCGATGTGGTTCACGGCGAACGTGAGCTCGAGGCCTTCGTCGGTGACGACGCGCTCGGAGGCGAAGATGCCGGCGTTGTTGACGAGGACGTGGAGCTCGGGCAGGCGCGCGAGGAGCTGCTCCGCGCCGCTCCTGACGCTCTTCTGCGAGCCGAGGTCGAACGACACGCCCTCGATCTCGGCGCCCGGCAGCTCCTCCGTGAGCTGCGCGAGCGCGGCGTCCACCTTGCCCTTCCCGCGGCCGTGGATGATCACCTTCATACCGCCAGCCGCCAGCGCGCGCGCAGCGGCGCGCCCGATCCCATCGGTAGACCCGGTCACGAGGACGACGCGAGACATGCCCGGACCATAGCCCAACCGGCGCCCGCGGGGCGAGCGGCCGGGCTCGGCCGGGCTGCCCCGGGCTGCCGAGGCTGCCGGCCGCCAGCGAAGACGCGCGCCGGCCCACGCAGGGCGGGACAGGCCGGCGGCCATCTCGCTTCAGGTGACCGGGACGCGTTGCTTGTTGTCGTCGAGGTAGAACACGTGCGCGCCGACATCGAGCAGCGGGCGCCGCTCGCTCATGGCCATCCAGCGCTCCGGCCAGATCACGTTCACCGCGTCCATGGGCCGGCCCTCGCGGTCCTGCTTGCGCCGCGCGAGGGTGCGCAGGCCGTAGATCTCGCGGACCAGGACGTGCCGCGGCTCGGGGCCGCCTTGAATCAGCGGCGTCTTGGTGATGAAGCCGAACAGCTCGAAGGCCCGGGTGTCGGGGTCGTAGCCGACCTCGGCGAGCGCGGGGTAACCGGCCTTCTCGGCTTGGTAGTCGCCGAACTCCCACCAAAGGGCGAACTCCTCGCCCCAGTAGGGCTTGGCGTAGTACGTGGTCAGGTCGGCCTTCGCCGAGCGCGCCATCGCCATCGTGGACTCGAACGTGAGTGCGAGCCAGGAGTGCTCGTCGAGGTCGGCGAGCCCGCGAGTGCACAGCCGATGCTCGCCCTGCTTGTCGACGGTTTGCCAGGTGCACCAGAACGCCTTGGGGTCGTCGTAGGCGTCAGC
>Ga0247790_10000183_pt1 | contig 31983 bp, 14 predicted proteins | sample UWRJS171409R4_FD_179913 | JGI IMG/M metagenome (GOLD analysis project Ga0247790, IMG submission 179913) | Soil microbial communities from Arlington Agricultural Research Station in Wisconsin, United States - UWRJ-S171-409R-4 | ecosystem: Environmental > Terrestrial > Soil > Agricultural land...
GGTCGCGTGGCACGTGTTCCCGGGCGAGGGCGGCGTCACGGCGATGTACCTCCTCGAGGAGTCGCACCTCACGATCCACACGTTCCCGGAGGCGGGGCTCGTGACGTTGAACGCGTACTGCTGCCGGACGCGCCCGGCGCCGCGGTGGAGCGAGCTGCTCGGCGCAGCGCTCGGCGCCCGCGACGTCGCGGTGACGGAGCACGCGCGGGGGCGGGCCCCGGGGACGGACGCCCCGGGGACGGGCGCCCCGTGAGCGCAGCGAACCCTGCCGTACAGCCGAGCGCTGCGCGAGGCGATCGACACGGGGCGCCCGGCCCGCGGACGGGGGCCCCGTGAACGTCGGCTGCCCGACCTGCGGCGCGGCCGTCGAGTTCCGGTTCGACGACTCGTTCGTCCGCGTGTGCGGCTCGTGCCGCTCGGCCGTGCTGCGCACCGATCGCGGCGTCGAGACGCTCGGCCAGATGGCGGATCTGGTGCCGATCGCGTCGCCACTGCGGCTGTTCGCCGAGGGGCGCCACGGCGAGACGGGGTTCTTGCTCGTCGGGATGGCGCAGCTCCGGCACGCGTCCGGCGGCGTCTGGCAGGAGTGGTACGCCAAGCTCGACGGCGGGCAGTGGGCGTGGGTCTCGGAGGCGCAAGGCCGGTGCTACGTGACGTTCGAGCGGCCGGGGCTCACGGTCCCGCCGATGGCGTCGCTGCGGCCGGGCGCGCAGGTGGTGCTGGGGCACCGGACGTACACGGCCAGCGAGGTCACGACGGCGACGTACGCGTCGGCGGTCGGCGAGATCCCGTACCGGCTGGAGCCGAAGGCGACGTTCGGGTTCGCGGATCTCTCGGACGGAAGCGGCGGCTTCGCGACGATCGACTACGGCGACGGCACCGAGGCGCCGGCCGTCTACATCGGCGAGCAGGTCGACGTGGCGTCGCTCCGCCTGTCCGGCGGCGAGGATCCGCACCGGAGCGCCACGGTGAATCAGGGGGCGCGGCTCGCGTGCCCCAACTGCGGCGGCTCGCTCGAGCTCAAGGCGCCGGATCAGACGCTGCGCGTGGGGTGCCCGTACTGCAACCACCTCGTGAGCGTGCAGACGGGCAACCTGTCGGTGATCGCCAAGCTCGCGCAGAAGGCGACGCCGGCGATCGCGCTGGGCGAGAAGGGCACGTTCCCCGAGGGCGAGCTGACGGTGATCGGGTACATGCAGCGCAGCGCGCTCGTCGACGGCACGTGGTACCCGTTCGACGAGTACCTCCTGCACGCGCCGGCGATCGGCTTCCGCTGGCTGGTCTCGTCCGACGGCCACTGGAGCTACGTCCAGCCGGTCGCGCCGGGCGCCGTCGAGCTCGCGCCGGTCCGCTACGACGGCGTCGCGTTCGAGCTGTTCATGCGCACCGATCTGCGCGTCGATCAGGTGCTCGGCGAGTTCTACTGGCTCGTCACCGCGGGCGAGCGCGTCACGGCCGAGGACTACATCGCGCCGCCGGCGATGCTGTCGTGCGAGACGTCGCAGACCGAGCAGACGTGGTCGCTCTCGACGTACCTGACGTTGCGCGAGGTCCGGCTGGCGTTCGGCAAGCCGGATCTGGCGCTGCCGCCGCCGACGGGCATCGGGCCGAACCAGCCGTACTCCTTGCACGGCATCACCGCGGTCAGCAGCCTCCTGGGGATCGCCCTGTGCGTGGTCGGCCTCGCGCGGTGCTCGAGCGCGGACAACAAAGAGCAGTACAAGACGACCGTGGAGATGCCGCCGGGCACGTTCGCGCCGGCCACGCCGCCCGGGACGCCCGGCGGGACGCCCGGCGAAGGCGAGGCGGCGGCGCCGCCGGCCGAGGTGCCGGTGAACGTCAAGTTCACCGACAAGTTCAAGCTCGACGGCGGCAAGAACGTCGAGATCGCGCTGGACGCGTCGGTGTGGAACGCGTGGGCGTACGTCGTGATCGATCTGGTCAACGACAAGACCGGCAGCGTCACGAGCTTCGACAAGAACATCGAGTACTACTCGGGGGTCACCGACGGCGAGGCGTGGAACGAGGGCTCGCAGACCGCCAGCTTAGTGCTCGGGCCGCTGGAGGCGGGCGAGTACGTGATGCGCGTCGAGTCGCTCCAGAGCACGGATCTCCCCCGCAGCCTCTCGATCACGGTCCGCCAGGACGTGTTCCGCCTGCAGCAGTGGCTGTTCGCGGTGGTGTTCCTCGGGATCCCGTTCGGGATCGTCGCGATCCACGCCCACTACTTCAAGAAGAAGCGGTGGGAGAACAGCCAGCTGGTGCGCTCGAGCGAGCACGCCCACAGCTCTTCATGGGGGAACGATGACGACGACGAATGAGCCCGCGCGCCCGCCGGATCGGCCACCGGTCCCGCGGCCGCGGGTTCCGACGATGACCGCCGTGTTCGCCGTGCTGGGCGCGCTGATCGTCGGCTGCTACGCCGTCATCGCGTTCACCGGCTACGAGCCCGGCGCCCCCGAGCGCGACGAGATCCCGGCGAGCGTCCGCTCGTCGCCGGGCGGGTATCGTACGTACCACTTCTGGCACAGCGGCTATCACGGAGGGAAATGAGATGAAGCTCGAGAGAATCACGGACGCGGTGGTGTCGTCGGCGGTGTTCGCTGGCGTCGGCCTCGTCGTGTTCGCCCTGGCGTTCTTCCTGATGGTCAAGGTGACGCCGTTCTCGATCCGCAAGGAGATCGAGGAGGATCAGAACATCGCGCTGGCGATCATCATGGCCGGCGTGATCATCGGCATCTCGCTCATCATCGCCGCGGCGATCGGCGGAGACTCGTCTTCTTGATCGCGCTTTGACCGCGCTTTGATCGCGCTTGTCGTCTGAAGCCCAGCCCCCGGCCGCGCCCGCCGCCCGCCCGATCCCGGCGGGCGCGCTGTACGTGAACGTCTTCATCGTCGCGACGTGCGGCCTCATCTACGAGCTGCTCGCGGGCACGCTGGGCAGCTACCTGCTCGGCGACTCGGTCACGCAGTTCTCGCTGGTCATCGGCCTCTATCTCTCGGCGATGGGGATCGGCGCGTGGCTGTCGCGCCGGCTGGTGAAGCACCTCGCGCGACTGTTCATCGAGATCGAGATCGGCGTGGCGCTGGTCGGCGGGCTGTCCGCGCCGGTCCTGTTCATCGCGTTCGGCGGGACGGCGAGCTTCCAGGTGGTCCTCCTGGGGTTCGTCGTCGCGATCGGCACGCTCGTCGGGCTCGAGATCCCACTCATCATGCGGATCCTCGAGGGCACGGTCTCGTTCAAGGATCTGGTCTCGCGCGTCCTCACGTTCGACTACGTGGGCGCGCTGGCGGCCTCGGTGATGTTCCCGCTCCTGTTCGTCCCGCAGCTCGGGCTCGTGCGGACCTCGCTCCTCATGGGCACGCTGAACGCGGCGGTCGCGCTGTGGGGCACGTGGCTGCTCGGCGATCGGCTGGGCCGGGCCAAGCTCGGCGTGCGCGCGCGGGCGGCGCTCGTGCTGGTCGGGATGATCGTCGCGGTGGGCTTCGCGGATCGATTCACGACGTGGGCCGAGGACTCGATGTACTCCGATCCGGTGGTCTACACCGAGACGTCGCCGTACCAGCGGCTCTTGGTCACGCGCGGCCGCGCGGGCTTCAACCTGTTTTTGAACGGCAACCTCCAGTTCGCTTCCGCCGACGAGTACCGCTACCACGAGTCGCTCGTGCACCCGGCGATGGTCGCGGCCGACGCGCCGCCCCGGCGCGTCTTGATCCTGGGCGGCGGCGACGGCCTGGCGCTGCGCGAGGTGCTCGCGCACCCGTCCGTCGAGCACGTGACGCTGGTCGATCTGGATCCGGCGATGACCCGCCTCGCGGAGCGGTTCCCGCCGCTGGCCGAGCTGTCGCGCCACGCGCTGGCGGATCGCCGCGTCCGCGTGGTCAACGAGGACGCGATGATCTGGCTCGAGGAGCACGCCGAGACGTGGGACGTCATGATCGTCGACTTCCCGGATCCGAACACGTACGCGCTCGCCAAGCTCTACACGAAGCTGTTCTACACGCGGGCCAAGGCGCGGCTCGCGCCGGGCGGGGCGATGGCGGTGCAGGCGACGTCGCCCCTGTTCGCGCGGCGCGCGTACTGGTGCGTGATCGAGACGATGCGCGCGGCGGGGCTGGCGGTGCACCCGTACCAGGTGGCGGTGCCGTCGTTCGGCGTGTGGGGCTACGCGCTCGCCCGGCGGGCGCCGTTCGATCCGCCGACGCGCGTGCCGAGCGTCGCGCTGCGGTACCTGAACGAGGCGGCGCTCGCGGCGATGTTCCAGATGCCGGCGGACATGACGCCGGTGCCGGTCGAGATCAACCAGCTCGATAACCAGGTGCTCGTCCGCTACTACGAGCGCGAGTGGCGGCGATGGCAGCAGTAGGCCCGACGCGGCGCGACTTCGTCGGGATGCTGCTGGGGGCGGCGGGCGGAGCCGCGGCGGCGGGGGCGGCGGGCGGAGCCGCGTGCGGCGGGGCGGGCGCGCCGCGGATCCCGCCGGGCGTCCTCGTCGAGACGGGCGCGCGGCGCGGGCACGCTGCGCTGCGCGATCTGGCCGCGGGTGGCGCGGGCGGCGCGGGCGGCGCGGGGGCGGTGGCGCCGGGGCGCTGGCGCGCGCACCGGGTGGTGATCGTCGGCGCGGGCATCGCGGGCCTCGGGGCCGCGTGGGAGCTGCGCCGCCGCGGGATCGCCGATGTCGTCGTGCTCGAGCTCGACGACGTCTTCGGCGGCACGGCGCGGGGCGGCGAGTCGCCGGTGACGCGCTACCCGTGGGGCGCGCACTACATCGTCGCGCCGCAGCGCAATCAGCCGCACCTGATCGCGCTGCTCGAGGAGCTGGGCGCGATCGAGCGCTACCTGCCGGACGGCACGCCGATCGCGGCGGAGGAGCTGCGCTGCCGCGAGCTCGAGGAGCGCGTGTTCTATCGCGGCCGCTGGTACGAGGGGCTCTACCTCGAGGCGGGCGCGTCGGCCGAGGATCTGCGGCAGCACGCGGCGTTCAAGCGCGAGATCGCGCGGTGGGCGACGTTCCGCGACGAGGCGGGCCGCCGCGCGTTCGCGCTGCCGGTCTCGCAGGCGAGCGAGCTGCCGGAGCTGCGCGCGCTCGACGGGCTGTCGTTCGGCGCGTGGCTCGACGCGCGCGGCCTCACCTCGGAGCGGCTGCGCTGGCTGTGCGACTACTCGTGCCGCGACGACTACGCGCTCACGGCGGCGGACACGAGCGCGTGGGCGGGGCTGTTCTACTTCGCGTCGCGGCGCAGCGGCTTCGGCAGCACGTACCAGTCGGTCCTGACGTGGCCCGACGGCAACGGCGCGCTCGTGCGCCACCTGGCGGCGGGCGCGCGGATCGAGACGGGTGTCGCGGTGACGCGCGTGGGCGAGGACGGGACGATCCACGCGCTGGGGCCCGACGGCCCGTTCGGCGTGCGCGCCGAGCGCGTCGTCGTGGCCGTCCCCGGGTTCGTCGCCGATCGGCTGGTGCCGGGGCGGCCGGCGCTCCCCGACGATCACGGCGCGTGGGCGGTCGCGAACGTGCACCTGCGCGCGCGGCCGCGCGAGGTGCGCGGCGCACCACCGGCGTGGGACAGCGTGTTCCGCGACAGCCCGAGCCTGGGCTACGTATGCGCGACGCACCAGCGCGGGCGCGACCGCGGCCCGACGGTGTGGACGTGGTTCTACCCGTTCACGGGGCCGGGCCCCGAGGCGCGGCGCCAGGTCGCGGGCGCGTCGTACGAGGACTGGGCCGAGGTGGTGCTCGCGGATCTTTCGCGCGCGCACCGCGACATCCGCGAGCACGTCGAGCGGATGGAGATCGCGTTCTGGGGCCACGGCATGATCCGGCCGCGCCCGGGCGCGATGTTCCACCCGGCGCGCGCGGCGCGCGTCCTGCCGCGCGGGCGCATCCACTTCGCGCACACGGACCTCTCGGGCATCGCGCTGTTCGAGGAGGCGCTCGATCACGGCGTCCGCGCGGCGCGCGAGATCGCGGAGGCGCTGGCGTGACCGAGGACCGCGCGAGGTCGAGTGGGTCGACGACTTCCTGGCTGTTCGGTTGGCGCCTGGATCTGGCGCTGTTCGGTGGCACGGCGGCGATCGCGCTCCTGCTCGCGCTCGGCGCGCCGCCAGCGTTCGTGGCGGCCGAGCCGGAGTGGTCGTGGATCGTGGGCGTCCTGCTCGTCGACGTCGCGCACGTGTGGTCGACGGCGTTCGTCGTCTATCTGGATCCGGCGGAGTGGCGGCGCCGGCCGCTCCTCTACGGCGGCGCGCCGCTCGCGCTGTTTCTGGCCGGCGTCGCGCTCTACGCGGCCGGCGGCCCGGGCGCGTTCTGGCGCGTCGTCGCGTACCTCGCGGTCTTCCACTTCATCCGCCAGCAGTACGGCTGGGTCATGATGTACCGCGCGCGCGGCGGCGAGCGCGATCGCCTCGGCCGCTGGCTCGACGGCGCGACGATCTACGCCGCGACGCTGTACCCGCTGATCTACTGGCACGCGCACCTGCCGCGCGGCTTCTGGTGGATGAAGCCGGGCGACTTCGCCGGAGGCGTGCCGACGCAGGCGGCGACGGTCGCCGGCTGGATCTACCTGGCGCTGCTCGCTGCGTACGTCGCCCGCGCGCTCTGGGCGCGCCCGGTCGTGTGGGGCAAGCACCTGATCGTCGCCACGACGGCGGCGTGCTGGTACGTCGGCATCGTCGCGACGAACAGCGACTACACGTTCACCGTCACGAACGTCTTCATCCACGGCGTGCCGTACCTCGCGCTCGTCTACGTCTACGCGCGCAACGCCGCGCGCGAGGCGGAGAGCGCGCACGGCGCGTCGGCGCAGCTATTGGGCCTCGCCGGCCGAATCGGCGGCGCAGGCGGGGCAGGGCGCGGCCGCGGCCTCGCCGTGTTCCTCGCGACGCTCTGGCTCATCGCGTACGTCGAGGAGCTCGTCTGGGATCGCGCGATCTGGCACGACCGCGAGTGGCTGTTCGGCACCGGCTTCGACGCGGGCGGCGCCGCGCTCGTCCTCGTCCCGCTGCTCGCGACGCCGCAGCTCGCCCACTACGTGCTCGACGCCTTCCTGTGGCGCCGCAGGTCCAACCCGCGGCTCGGCCGCCTGTTGTAGCCCGGCACGCTCACGGACCGGCGCCGAGCCGGGCGAGCCGGAGCTGCGCGAGCCCGTGCGAGGTGAAGGGGTACCGCGAGCCGTAGGCGGGGGCGCGGCGGTAGGCGGCGATCGCGTCGTCGCGCAGGCCGAGCTGCTCGGCGATCCGCCCGTAGAGGTACCAGTCGGGCGCGTCCGGCGTCGCGCGTCTGATCTTGTCCATCGCGTACCAGCCATCGGTGAAGGCGGCTTGCACGTCGCCGAGCTCGGCGAGGACGGAGGCGAGCGTGTGGAGCGCGGGGTAGCGAGCCTTGTTCCGGTCCGGCCCCACGGCCTTGCGGGCCAGCTCGAGCGCGCGGGGCAGGTCGGCCCCGGTGAACAGGCGCAGCCACGCGGCGCTGTTCTGGTCGCTCGCGCTGGCGTCCGGCCGCTGGAGCAGGACGTCGTAGCGGCGCACGGCCTCGGCGGGGTCGCGGCGCTGGGTCGCGATCTCGATCCAGCCATTCGCCACGAGGAGGTCGCCCGGCACCGCGGCGTTCGCCGCGGCGTACAGCTGATCGGCCTCCGCGCCGCGGCCGAGCTCCGCCAGCGCCACCATGCGCGCGACCCACGCGGGACCGGAGCTCGCGGCGCGGCCGATCCAGGCGGCGCCGTGCGCCTCGAGCTCGCGCCACTGCCGCCGCTCGCGCAGCACGTCGGCGATCGCGTGGTCGCACGCGGCGCGCGCGGCGGGGAGCGCGCTCGCGCAGCGCGTGACGATCGGCAGCACGCGATCGCTGTCGGAGTCGCCCGCGAGCAAGGCGCCCGCGAGCGTGATCGCGTCGCGGTCGCGCGGCCGCCCCGCGCCCCACAGCTGCGCGATCCGGCCGTCGGCGGCCTTCGGCACGTCCTTTACGAGCCAGTCCAGGCACAGCGCCGCCGTCGCGAGATCGTTGCGCGCGACCAGCCGGAGGACGTGCCGGCCGAGGCCGGCGGGCGCCTGCTCGATCGCGAGGAGCTTCGCGGCGCCGCGATCGAGCGCGGCGTAGAGCACGAGCTTCCAGCTGTCGCGCCGCGTCTCGATCCGCCACGCCGCCTCGCCGCCGGTCACGAGGATGGTGTCGGGCGCCGCGCGCACGAGGTCATCGAGGACCGCCCGCGGGATCTCGTCGCTGATCATGGGCCACTTCAGGGGCTGGAGCTCGCGGGCGGTCTGGGCGTCCCAGAACACGGCGTCGTCACCGCCGTCGCCCCGCCGGGGCTCGAAGAACACGGACGCGAGCTGCCTCGGGTCCCGACCCGGCGGCCCGGGGACGGTGCGCGCGAGGCGCTGCAGGATCGCGCTCTGGTAGCCCGCTATCTCCGTGGCGCCGGTGTGCAGGAGGAGCGCGCGCATCGCGTCATAGCGGCGGGCGGCGAGCAACATCGCCGTCGCGTCGTCGAGGATCGCGCGGCGCGCGGTGCCCGTGCCCAGCGCGTCGGCGAGCCGGATCGCCGCCGGAGGCCCGCCGGGGCCCGCCGCGATGACACCGACCAGCGCGCCGTCACGCACCTCGGAGGGCTCGAGCGCGCGCAGCACGCGCTCGGCCTCGGCGGGCGTGCCGAGCTCGAGCAGCGCGATCGCCAGCGCGCGGCCGCTCTGCGCGGTGCCGTCGATCTCATGCGCCGCGCGCAGGTGCTCGATCGCGTGCGGCAGGTACGGGCTCGGGGCCGTGCGATACCCGCGCAGGTCCCGCATCAGGAGCTGGGCGAGCTCCTGGTGCGGGCCAGACTGCGCTGGATCGAGCTCGCGCGCGCGCACGAGGGCGGCGATGGCGCCGGCGCGATCGTGATCGAAGCCGTACGGGCGGCCGAACGTGTCGTGGCGGAGCACCCAGCCCAGGTGCAGGTGCGCCATCGCGTTTTGGGGCTCGAGTAGGACGGCGCGCCGGGCCTCGCGCCGCGCCGCCATCCCCATGCCGACGCCGAGGTACGCGAACGCGAGCTCGTCGTGGTGGACCGCCTCGGCCGGGTGCAGCCGGATCAGGCGCAGGGCCTCGGCGATCGCCTCCCGCGGCTTCCTCGCCTCCGTCAGCGCCCAGCCGGTGCGCGCGATCTCGACGTGCACGATCTGGCTCTTCATCGCCGCGACCGCGCGGTGCAGCGCGGCGAGCTCCGCGGGCGAGAGGCGCGGCTTGCCGCTGTCGAACCCGAACGTCACCACGAGCGTGCGGCCGGCGAGCCGGCGGCGCTCCGTCAGCGTGGCCGTACCGACCGGCGTGGTCTTGTCGGCGGGGAGGACCGGCGCGGTGTAGCCCGGCGGCAGGACGAGCCGGGTCTCGATCTCCATCACGAACGGCACGGGCAACTGGAAGTCGGCGCGCCGCGGCGCGCCCGGCTCCTCGTCCGGTAGCAACGACGACAGCGAGCCGAGCGGCTCCGCCGGGTGGAGCGGGACCGAGATCTGCTCGTTCCAGGTGAACGCGCGCTGCGCGCGCACGGCCTCCATCGTCATCGTGAATGGGGTGTCAAGATCCTGCGGCGGCGTGGACCGATAGCGCTCGAGCACTGCGCCGTAGCGGTCCGCGGCGTGGCGCGTGAAGTCGTCCTTCGTCACGGCGGCGGGCTGGTTCCGGATCAAGCGGCGCGCCACCACCTCGAAGACGCCGCTGTAGCTCGCGACCTCGGTGACGCGCACCGCCGGGCCGCTCTCGGAGAGCTCGAACGTGCGGACTTCTCGTAGCAAGTTGTCGGCGGCGACCGCGGCCGGCGTCATCACGAGCCCGGCCGTGTCGTCGGCGGCGATCAGCGCGCGGCGGCCCTGCGCGACTGCCGGCAGCCGGCCGGGCAGGGCGAGCTCCTCGGTTGGATCGATCCAGACGTCGCGCCCGCCGACCTTCACGCGGACGAGCGCGCACGCGAGCCCGTCGAGACCGGGCAGCTCGACGTCGACGTCGCGCCCGGGGCCTGGATGGATCAGCGCGAGGTCCGCGCGCAGCCCGGCCTGGCGCAAGAGCGCGACGAGCAGGAGCGCCCGATCGCCAGCGTCACCCTGGCCGCGCTGCATCACCTCGGCGGGCGGCCGCGGCGCGATCCACGCGTGCGGGTGATCGCGCCGCGTGGCGCGGACCTCGCGATGCAGCCACGCCGTGATCGCGCGGACCGCGGCGAGGGTCGGCGCGCGCGGCAGCCCGGCGGGGAGCCGCGCTGGCTTCTCGGCGATGCGCCGATCGAGCAGCCTGCGGTACTCGCGCGCGACGGCGCGCCACGACGCGGCGGTCGACAGCCCGATGTACGGTTGCCCCGGCCCGTCGCCGGGGACGTGCGGCTCGGCGGGCGGCAGCGGCGCCAGCGCGCCGAGCTCGTACACCCAACGCGCGCGGCCGTGCTCGATCTGCGGGGCCGGCTGGCTGACGCCCGGGAGCTCGCGGGCGACGTGCCGCGCGTTGCCCGACGCGGGCGCCGACAGCACGACGCGCGTGCTCGCGACCGGGACAGCCCTGCCGGCGCGCACCAGCTCGATGTCGCCCGACGCGAGCCGGGCCTCGCGATCGACCAGGACGATCTCGTACTCGAGGATGGCGCCGGGCGAGAGCGTCGGCAGCTGCGCCGTGAGCGCCCGCTGCTCGCGGGCGGGATCCGGCGCCGCGGTGACGCCGAGCAATGAATCGGTGATGAGCTTCGGATCGAGCTCGGCGATCGCGCCGGCAGGATCGATCGCGCGCGCGCGCACGCGCGGCCGATCCTGGTAGGCCGGGCCCCACTTCACCCTCATCGCGGCCCAGTCGTCGACGCCTTCCGGTGTGCGCGCGACGAGCACGACGTGGCTCGTGCGCGTGAACCGGCCCTGCTCGTCGGCGGACAGCTCCTCGTCCTGGCGCAGCACGACGTACGGCCAGTCGCCGGCAGGCGCCGCCACGGTCTTGGCCGCCGCGAGCAGCTCCGCCGAGGTCGCCGTGAAGGCGGGCTTCTCGAGCGCCGCGGGCCCGCCCGCCCGCGCGGCTGACGCATCGGCGGTGAGCACCGCCGCTACCACCACCCAGGACCAGACCCTCATGGGGGCGAGTCTATACCAGCGCGCTCACGGCCCGGCGCCGAGCCGGGCGAGCCGGAGCTTGGCGAGCGCGGGCGAGCTGTACTGGACCTTCGCGTCGATGGCAGCGCGGCGGTAGGCGGCGATCGCGTCGTCGCGCAGGCCGAGCTGCTCGGCGATCCGCCCGTAGAGGTACCAGTCGGGCGCCTCCGGCGTCGCGCGCCTGATCTTCACCATCGCCTCCCGGCCATCGACGACGGCGGCGTGCACGTCGCCGAGCTCGGCCTCCACGGAGGCGAGCGTGTGGAGCGCGTCATAGCTGGCCTTGGTCCGGTCCGGCCCCACGGCCTTCTGGGCCAGCTCGAGCGCGCGGGGCAGGTCGCTGCCGGTGAACAGGCGCAGCCACGCGGCGGAGTTTTGCTCCTCCGTGCCGGCATCGGGGCGCTGGAGGAGGACGTCGTAGCGGCGCACGGACTCGGCGTAGTCACGGCGCTGGGCCGCGACCTCGGCCCAGGCGTTCGCCACGGCGAGGTCGCCCGGGAGCGCGGCGCTCGCGGCGGCGTAGACCTGATCGGCTTCGGCGCCGCGGCCGAGCTCCGCCAGCGCCTCCATGCGCGTGATCCACGCGGGACCGGAGCTCGCGGCGCGGCCCACCCAGGCCGCGGCGTGCGCCTCGAGCTCGTGCCACTGCCGCCGCTCGCGCAGCACGTCGGCGTGCGCGCGATCGCACGCGGCGCGCGCGGCGGGGAGCGGGCTCGCGCAGCGCGTGACGATCGGCAGCACGCGATCGGCGTCGGAGGCGCCCGCGAGCAGGGCGCCCGCGAGCGTGATCGCGTCGCGGTCGCGCGGCCGCCCTGCGCCCCACAGCTGCGCGAGCGCGCCGTGCGCGGCCTGCGGCGCGTCCTGGACGAGCCAGTCCAGGCACAGCGCCGCCGTCGCGAGATCGTTGCGCGCGACCAGCCGCAGGACGTGCCGGCCCAGGCCGGCGGCCATGAAGTGGATCGCGACGAGCTTCGCGGCGCCGCGATCGAGCGCGGCGTAGAACACCAGCTTCGAGCTGTTCCGGCGCGCCTCGATCCGCCACGCCGCCTCGCCGCCGGTCACGATGACGGTCTCGGGCATGGCGCGCGCGATGTCTGTGAGGACCTCGCGCGGGAGCTCGTCGTCGACCATGGGCAGGAGGAGGGGCCGAAATTCGCGGGCGGTCTGAGCGTCCCAGTACACGTCATCGTCGCGGCCGTCGCCCCGCGGGTGCTGAAAGAGCACGGACGCGAGCGGCCTTGGGTCCCGCCCCGGCGGTCTGGGGGCGGTGGGCGCGAGGCGCTGCACGAGCGCGCGGTCGAAGCCGGCCACGCCCGCAGCGCCGGTGTGCGCGAGGAGCGCGCGCGCGGCGTCGTAGCGGCGGGCGGCGAGCAGCGTCACCGTGGCGCCTTCGAGGATCGCGCGGCGCGCGCTGCCCGTGCCCAGCGAGTCGGCGAGCTGGATCGCCGCCGGGGGGCCGCCGGGGCCGGCCGCGACGACGCCGGCCAGCGCGCCGTCGCGCGTCGCCGAGGGCGCCAGCTTGCGCAGCACGCGCTCGGCCTCGGTGGGCGCGCCCTGATCGAGCAGCGCGGTCGCCAGCGCGACGCCCCGCGGCTCGTCGCCGGAGATCACGTGAGCGGCGCGCAGATGCTCGATCGCGTGCGGCAGGTACGGGCTTCCGGCCAGGCGGCTGCCGCGCAGATCTCGCCTCAGGAGCTCGGCGAGCTCGATCGGCGGGCCGAGGGACTCCGGATCGAGCTCGCGCGCGCGCACGAGGGCGGCGATGGCGCCGGCGCGATCGTGATCGAAGCCGTACGGGCGGCCGAACGTGTCGTGGCGGAGCACCCAGCCCAGGTGCAGGTGCGCCAGCGCGTTTTGGGGCTCGAGCTCGACGGCGCGCCGGGCCTCGCGCCGCGCCGCCATCCCCATGCCGGCGCCGAAGTACGCGAGCGAGAGCTCGATGCGATGCGCCGCCTCGGCCGGGTGCAGCTTGATGAGTCGCTCTACCTCGGCGATCGCCTCCCGCCTCTTGCCCGCGCTCCCCAGCGCCCAGGCGGTGCGCTCGATCTGGATCTTGACCATCTCTTGCTTCATCGCCGCGACCGCGCGTTGCAGCCCGGCGAGCTCCGCAGGCGAGATGCGCGGCTTGCCGCTGTCGAACCGGAGCGTCACCACGAGCGTGCGGCCGGCGAGCCGGTGGCGCTCCGTCAGCGTGGCGGTCCCGATCTGCGTGGTCTTGTCGGCGGGCAGGGCCGGCGCGGAGTAGCCCGGCGGCAGGACGAACCGGTTCTCGAGCTCCATCACGTAGGGCCTGAGCCACTGGTAGTCGGCGCGCCGCGGCTCGTCCGAGACGCGGTTGACGACCGAGGAGAACAGCGGGGTGAGCTGCACGCCGAGGAAGATCAGGATCTCGATCCGATCCGACCACGTGTGCGCGGTCCGCGCGCGCACCACCTCCAGCGTGAGCGTGAACGGCGTGTCGAGGTCGCCCGGCGGAGTGATCTGGTAGCGCTCGAGCGCCGCGCCGTAGAGGTCCTCGGCCTGGCTCGTGAAGAGGTCCTTCGCTGCGTCGGCGGACCAGCCCCGGAGGGCGCGGCGCATCTCGAGCTCGAGGTCGCCGCCATAGCTCGTGACCTCGGTGACGCGCGTCGCCGGGCCGCCCTCGGACAGCTCGAACGTGCGGACCTCGCGGATCAGGTTGTCGGCGGCGGTCGGGGCCGGCGTCGGGACGAGCCCGGCCGTGTCGTCGGCGGCGATCAGCGCGCGGCGGCCCTGCGCGACCGCCGGCAGCCGGCCGGGCAGGGCGAGCTCCTCGGTCGGATCGATCCAGACGTCGCGCCCGCCGACCTTCACGCGGACGAGCGGGCGATCGAACCGCTCGAGGCCGGGCAGCTCGGTGTCGACGTCGCGCCGGGAGCCGGGCGCGATCAGCGCGAGCTCCGCGCGCAGCCCGACCTGGCGCAAGAGCGCGACGAGCAGGAGCGCGCGATCGCCGGCGTCGCCCTGCCGGCGCTGCAGCGTCTCGGCGGGCGGGCGCGGCGCGATCCACGCGTTCCGCAGCTCGCTCGCCGTGGGGCGGACCTCGCGGTGCAGCCACGCGGTGAGCGCGCGAACCGTGGCGAGCGTCGGCGCGCGCGGCAGCCCGGCGGGGAGCCGCGCCGGTCCCTCGGTGAGGCGCTGATCGAGCCGCCTGCGGTACTCGCGCGCGACGGCGCTCCACGACGCGGCGGTCGACAGCCCGAGGTACGGAGCGCCCGGGCCATCGCCGGGGACGTTCGGCTCGGGGGGCGGCAGCGGCGCCCGCGCGCCGAGCTCGTACACCCAGCGCGCGCGGCCGCCTGCGATCTGGGGGGCCAGCCGGCCGGCGCCGGGGAGCTCGTGCGCGAGGGCCCGCGCGTTGCGCGCCGCGGGCGCCGACAGCACGACGCGCATGCTCGCGATCGGGACCGCGTCGCCGACGGGCACGATCTCGACGCCACCCGCCGCGAGCCGGACCTCGCGATCGGCGAGGACAGACTCGTACTCGAGGACGGCGCCGGGCGAGAGCTTCGGCAGCCGCGCGTCGACCCGCGATAGCTCCCGGGCGGGCTCGGGCGGCGCGGCCGCCCGGGGCGCATCGGTGACGAGCTTCGGATCGAGCTCGGTGACCGCGCCGGCAGGATCGATGACGCGCGCCCGCAGGCGCGGCCGATCCTGGTAGGCCGGGCTCCAATCCAGCCACATCGCGCTCCAGTCGTCGACGCCGTCTTGCGTGCGCGGGACGATCACGGCGCGGGTCGTGCGGGTGAACCGCCCCCGCTCGTCGACGGACAGCTCCTCGTCCTGGCGCAGCACGACGTACGGCCAGTCGCCGGCCGGCGCCGCCTTGGCCGCCGCGAGCAGCTCCGCGGGTGTCGCCGTGAAGGCGGGCTTCTCGAGCGCGGGGAGCGTATTTGCCGGCGCGGCAATCGCGTCGGCGGCGAGCGCCGCTGCGGCCGCGGCCGCGGCCATTGCCACCGTACAGGGCCAGACCCTCATGGGGAGCGAGTCTATACCGGCGCGGCCCAGGCGGCGCTTCCAAACCTTGATACTAATTAAATGTATCAAGGAATGGTTTGCAGGGGTTGAAAGGCGAGATTCCGTAGCATTCAGCGCCAGCATGGATTGAATCGATGATTGAGAGTGAATAGGGTCGCCCGCGATGAGCAGGCGGCCGGAGTCAGGCAAAGGGTGGCGGGTGCGGACGACGAGCCGAGTGGTGAGCCCTGGCCCAGGGCCGACGGCGCGTCCCCGCCACGTGCGTCGGGCTTGTGTCGACTCGTGTCGACTCGTGTCGACTAACGACAGAGTGCTATGTGCCTGTTCCAGGATCTAAGAGGGCGCGTTCGGAGGAGGATCCATGTCGGATGGGCGGGACAAGCGAAGCGGCGGAGTAGGCGGCGACAGGACAGGAGAGCCGGCGCAGCACACCGGGCTCGCGCCCGGCAAGCGAACGCTCGTCGAGATGGCGTTCCCGCCTGCACCGCTCAGCGCGGGCCGTCGCGCGTCCTCGGGCCCAGCGAGCCCAGCGGGTGCCGACCCGTCGCGGCTCGATGATTCGAGCACGCGGCAGGATGGCCCGTTACTCGAGCGACCCGGAGGCGTGCGGGCCGATGGAGCCGATGGAGAAGAGCTGCGCGCCGCGATCGTCGCGCGGGACGCGAAGCGGATCATGGCGATCCTCGCGCGCAACGCAAATCCCGAGTCCATGGCTGCGCTCTGCCAGACCGCGGGGCCGAGGATCGCCTATCGCCTCGAGCTGATCTTGGACGCTAGCGAGTGGGCGCGAGCACGCGCGTATCTCGGCGAGCAGGTCGCGTTCGATCGCCAGCTCGCGACGCATGACAAGGACGCGATCTTCCGCGACCTCCAAGAGCTCAGTGATCGTCGCGCCCTCGATCTGCTCAGCGGCGCGTCCGAAACGGTGTTTCAGCCGCCAGCGCTCGGCGCCGCGCAGGGAGCCGCCGGCCACCCCGTGGCGGCGGCGACGACGCTGGCCGCCGTCCAAGATGTGCTGCGAGCGAAGCTCGAGCCGGACGACTACGCCCGGGCGATGCGCCTCTTGATCGACAAGGCGGAGCGCGCGCAGAAGGCGAGCCACGCCGGCCAGGTGCCGCCGCCGGGGACCCAGCCGGGCGACTTCACGGTGCGCCTCGACGACCTCCGCGCAAGCCCGGCGGATCCGAGGGGTGGCGTCATCGCCTTGATCGGCGGCGGCAAGCTCGATCCGGTCTCTGCAGCGCGGGTCGACCTCGCCGAGGAGCGGATCCGCGCGGCGGACGCTCGGGGCGGAAGCGCCGAGGCGTACCTCGGCCTCGCCGATCTCGACGCCGACGAGCGCAAGGCGCTCGCGCTGCGGCTCGCAGATCGGCCGCTGGCGAAGGCTACCGATCTGGCGGCGCTCGCGAGCGAGACCGACGACGCGACGGCGATCCACGCCGCGATCCAGCGCGCGCAGTATGCCGCCAGCATCGCGCAGCAGGCCGCGGCGGGCGCCGATCTCGAAGCCGCGGTCGCGCGGATCGGCGAGCTCGTGCGCACGGCACGTATGCGGCTCCAGCTGCTGCCGCCGAGCGCGCCCGCGGCCGAGCGCGAGCAGGCGCAGGACGAGCTGCTCCGCCTCGAGCAGATGTTCTTCGGCGACCACGCCGAGTCGCTCCCGATCCGCGCGGCGCTCAAGACGGCGGCCCGCGGCGATCCGCGCGCCTACGCCGCGCAGCTGCGCGCGCTCGGCGCCGACCCGGTGACCATCGGCCGCGAGCTCCTCGGGATGGTCAGCGCCGCCGACGTCGACGGCCTGATCGACGTGCTCGCGCTGATCCCCGCCCCACACCGCATCGCGGCGCTCGAGGCGGCGGACCGGCTCGGCGACGTTTCGGCGCCGTGGTGGCCGCAGGACAAGCGCGAGCTGCTCGCGGCGTACGTCGAGCAGGGGATGCGGCACGCCCCCGTCGATCCGACGACGCCGGTGCTGAACGCGCCAGTGCCCCGGATGGGGCCGAGCCCCGAGGCGACCATCGCGCTGCTTGAGATCCTCGCCCGAATGGACCGCGGGCTCACCGCGGCGCACGAGGTGCTCGCGCGGCTCGAGCGCCTGAGCGAGGCCGATCACGCGGCGGTCGTCGCGGACCCGCGGTTCGACGCCAAGCTCCAGCGGCTGCCGGCCGGCAACTTCGACGAGGCCGACTTCAAGCACGCGCTCACCAACGCCAGGGGCGGCGTGCGCGCGACGCAGGTCGAGATCCTGCAGTACCCCTGGGGGCCCGAGGCGCCGGGGCAGCACATCCGGCTCGAGGCGATCCGGATCAAGACCGAGGAGGCAGGCGGCCAGGCGGCGATGCGGCGCGCGTACGTGCTCGCCGCGCAGCTCGAGGCAGACCCGCAGCGGGCGGCGCGGCTGTCGCCGAAGGACCGGCTGCTCCTCGAGCAGTTCCACGCGCTCGCGGCGGACAAGCCGGTGCTGGGCACCGCCGAGGAGCGCACCGATGCCGACGACATCATGCTCGGCCAGCCGCAGCTGACCGATACGCCCGAGGCGCCGCTCGATCCGAACACCGAGGCCGAGTACATGCGGCTGCGGCTGCGCAAGGCCGCGCACATTCCGGCCGGCAAGCCGCTCGCCGAGTGGCCGCACCGGCGGCCCGAGGTGATCGAAGCGTTGACCCGGTTCGAGGCGCTGTATACCGAGGCGCGCCCGGCCGGGGTCAGCCGCGGGCACCTCGCGCAGCTGGCCGAGCTCTATTACCAGGCGACGCACGCGATCGAGACGTGGCGCCGCGCCCGTGACGAGAACGAAGGGCTGGCCCAGCTCGCCTCGATGGTCGCCGGGGTCGTGGTCGCGGTCGTCGTCACGGCCGCGACCGGTGGCGCGCTCGGGCCGGTCGCGCTCGCCGCGCTCGCGGGGATCAGCGCGGGCACCGCGTCGGCGATCAGCGGCGCGGCCGTGCGCTGGGACGACACGTCGGGGTCGGTCCTCAAGGACTTCGGAGCGGGCGCCGTCGAGGGCCTGGCGTCGGTCGCGGGCGCCGGGCTGGCCTCGAAGGTCGTGCGCCGCGCCAGCGCGGGCCTGTCCGCCGGCGAGGCCGCGGCCCAGGCAGGCGGTCACGCCGCGAAGGCGGGCGGCCGCGTCGCGGTCCAGGTCGCCGAGAGCGCGATCGACGGCGCGGTCGGCGGGGCCGCGGGCGAGCTGTTCCAGACGGCGGTCGACGAGGCGACCTGGGATCGCGGGATCGCCCGGGCGTTGGCGTCGATGCTCGCCGCGCTCGCGCGGGGCGGCGCGATCGGCGGGGCCGCGGGCGGGGCGATCGGCGGGCTGATCGGCGGCCTCGGTCGGCTCGCGGCGCGCGCAGGCGACGAGGTCGCGCATGGCGTCGGCCACTTGCTCGATGCGTCGGGCGTCGGCCGCCGGCTCGCCGACGATCTGGCGGATCCGGCGCAGGACGAGCTCGCGCACGCGTTCCAGCTGATCGAGGCGGGCAAGCTCGAGGAAGCGGAGCGGGTCCTCCACGGCATCGACGGCATGCCGGCGAAGGCGCGCGTGATGTTGATCGAAGCCGCGCGCGGGCGCGCCGCGGTCCGGAGCTCCGGCGGGGCCGAGGCGATCGATCTCGACGGGGAGTCGCTCTGGCCGCGCATCGTCTCCGACAAGGAGTTCAGGTCGCTCGTCGGCGGGAAGCGCGCCGACGCGGTCCTGATCATCGAGGGCGGCAAGCCGCAGATCATCGCGCGCCGGGGCGCGGCGCCGTCGGCGATCCGGGAGGAGGTGGTCCACCTCCACCAGTGGCACGGCGATCTGGCGATGCGCCAGAAGATGGAGCGCCTCGGCGAGGACCGGCTCGGCGACTGGGCGGCGCTCGAGCCAAAGGCGAAGCTCCAGCTCCACATCGACAAGCTCGAGGTCGAGGCCGATGCGCAGCGCCGGTTGATCGCGCAGCTCGAGCACGCCACTGGCGATGACCCCGCGGCGGCGATGCGCCTGATGGATGCCGAGGAGACGCTGCTCCTCCTCGAGCAGCGGCTCGAGACGCTCCAGGGCGCCGGGCGCGCCGGGTCCTCGATCGACCTCGCGGAGCTCGGGACCGAGGACGTGCCGCGGCTCTACGCGCGCGGCGCCCAGTCGCCGACGAAGATCACGGGGCGGCACGCGAGCCGGGCGCGGCGCGCGTTCGTCGGCCGATCGATCGACGCCCCGGGCATCGAGGAGCAGCTGACCAGCCAGGGCTACAGCGTTCATCGCGACTCGACGACAGGGGAGATCCTCCGGATCGCGCGGCAACCGGAGCACTCCGCCGAGCTGCCGCACCTGCAGATCAGGAGCGACCGCACGATCGGCGAAGGCGACGGCGTGTCGACGTTCGCCGATCGCAAGGCCCGGGCGGCCGGCGAGTGGACGGCGACCAGCGACAGCGTCACGAGCCTGGAGCGGCAGCTCGCCAGCGGCAAGCTCGACGCGAAGACGGCGCAGGAGGCGCGCGTCTACCTCCAGTCCAAGGGGCCGCGGGTCCGTGCGGAGCTGGAGCGCCGCGTCGTGCGGGGAGACCTTGACGAGGGGACGGCTGGCCTCGTCGCGAAGTGGGGCGCGGTCGCGGAACGACTCGAGTCCGACGCAGCTGCGGGGGCCGGCAAGCAGCTCACGCCGTTCACGATCGGCGAGTTTCTGGACCAGGTCCCGAAGGGACCGCTGAGCGAAGCCCAGAACGACAAGCTCCGGCGCTATCTGCGCGAGCGCACGCTCCAGTACATCGAGTCCCTCGAGCGGCCGAAGGATCGCATGGACGCATTGCGGACCATGCTCGATGTCCAGCCCGATCCGGGATCGAAGGGCGAGCTGTTCCACGCGTACCGCGAGCGCTTCATGGGCTCCGACCCGGAGGCCCGCGAGATCTACGACGTCGCCGCGGACGCGCCGGGGAAGTTCCGCGGCGACGGCCTCGACCGGCCGCGCACGCCCGATGGCGTGGTGAACGTGAAGCTGCAGCCCGACGTCGAGCGGCACCTGCCACCCGGCAAGTACGCCATCGAGGACAAGGCCGGCCACGGCGCATTCAAGCTCGACCAGGCGCGGGACTATGCCAGGCGCGCGTACGAGAAGGCGGGCGGGTTCAAGCTCACGCCGCACGCGAAGGAAGCCGAGTACGTCGGCCTGGTCTACGTGTTCTCGCGCGAGAGCGAGGCTGAGGCGGCGCTCGAGCGGATGGCGCAGGTCCCCGAGATCCAGAAGCTGCTCGGGCGCCACCCCGCCGGGATCCACGTCATGTTCTTCCATGGTGAGTCCGGAGCCCTCGTCATGGCGACCAAGCTCACACAGCTCACACCGATGATGAGAGGCGTACGATGAAGCGGTTGTCTCCCTTGGGTATCCAGTTGATCGCCGGGCACGCGTTGACAGCATCGCTCCCCGAACTGGTGCTCGCCTACGCGGAGCTTGTCCGGACCGCGGGCGGCGGTGAGGTCGTGCGGTTTTCGGCATCGGAGCTCGGGATCGAGCCGGGCGAGACGAGGCGCGGATCGCTGGCCGCGTTTCGAGCCGCGCTCCCGAAGGCGGGCAACAAGCCGCACTTCGCGCTGTTCGTGACGAGCAACGATCTCAAGCTTTCGATCTACCGCGGCGAGGACACGTACGAGGTCTCGCTGCGCTATCCGCCCGAAACCGAGCCGCGTGCCGCGTGGGTTCAGACGATGGTGAAGGCCGCCCGCCGCGCGCTGGAGCTACCCGCATACATCTACGCGGTGGTTCACCGGACTCCCTCGCCGTTCACGAGCTTCGTGCCCGCGCCTCCGCTCGCGCGCACCAACCACTTCGTGATGACCACCGAGGCCGAGGTCGCCGAAGTCTACGACGATCCAGCGCTGTTCTGGCACGCCTGGCAAACTATCGACCGGCTCGGCGAGCATCGGCTATGCACCCGCGGGCTTGAGGACCTCGACGAGGAGTCCTGGCTCGCGCGCACGTTCGAGTCGACGATGGCGCTGGCGCGCACGGCGAAGCCCGGCCTCACGACGTACTACGCCCAGCCCTACTGGAGCGAAGAGTTCGCCGCGTGGTGGGAGTTCGGCGACTTCACCGACGAGAAGGCCGGCTATCCGGCGCTCGCGCCGCTCGGCTACGATCCCGAGACCCGTGCGTTCGAGCTGATGGGCTTCATCACGACGACGCCGCTGGCCCAAGGCGGCCCCGAGCCGCGGCGGGTGCTGATCCGCGAGATCTACGATCTGCGGGCGCTCGTGCGGCGCAAGCAGGATCGCGAGGGCCGGCCGATCGACCGAGTGAACGTGATCTGGCCGGAGCGCTGGATGGCCGTGAGCGAGCGGCGCCCGCTGCTCGATGTCGGCGCGCACGTGTTCTACCTCGATGACCACAAGCAACGCGTCCCGGTCACCTAGCGGCAGAGCGGCGGCCACTGGCGCCGCGAACGCCCGATCCGGCGACAGGGCCTGGACGATGCGCCCGTCCCGGGCAGGCGCCGCGGCTACTGTTGCGGGACCGGGCCGCAGAGGTCGGTCGGGATGCAGCCGCCGGTGTAGCAGCCGTTCGCGATGCCGGGCGTCGTCTGCGTCGGGCACGCGGGCGCCGCGCGATCGCAGGTGACCGCGGCGTAGCAGCTGCCGGGCGACTTGCCCTCGGGCGCGCACATCGCGAACGGGAGGAGCCGCTCCGGCGACGTGAACCCGGACGTGGCCCCGCTGATGCGGTGGTACGCGACGCAATCGGGGATCTGAGAGCAGGCCCAGCCGTCGTGGGCGTCGAAGCAGCCGAGGTCCGTGATGGTGCCCTGATCGGTCGGGAAGCAGCCGAGGAAGTCGCTCGTGCAGGTACCGGAGACGGCGCACGCCGCGTCCTTCACCACGCGGCACCCGACGGTGCTCGCGCACGCGGACTCGGACAGCGCCTCGCACGAGCTGCCGCAGGAGCCCCACGACGGGATCGGCGCGAGGTCGAGCGCGGGGCACGGGCCACACGCGGGGTCGCAGCCGCCGCCGCCGCCGAACGACTCGCACCGGAGCGTCTCGGGATTGCGCAGCGGCGCCGGCGCGAGCGCCGGCTCCGCGAGCAGGCAGTCGTCGTCGCCCTCGCGCCCGTCGAACACGAACATGCAGCCGGAGATCAGGACCAGGAACATCGCGAGGAGGGCCGGGTAGCGCATGGACCTACAACCAGAGCAAGAAGGGCGCCAGCGGGCGCATCCCCATACTCTCCAGCGGTTACGCACGCGCGACCTCAAAAATCCGCCGGGGCTTCGATCGATGATCACGAGCCGCCCGCGAGCCCCAGATCGAGGGACGAGGGCCGCGGAACGAGGGCCGCGGAACGAGGGCCGCGGAACGAGAGACGCGGAGCGAGGGCCGCGGAACGAGAGACGAGAGAGCGGGCAGCCGCGGCGGCGTGTCCGCGCCGCGGCCCGCTGGTGACGACGCTCTCGTCGCGCGGATCATTGGCATTGACCCGTGATCGTGACTCAGATAGGGAGTGGCCTGTCCGGGGGCGCGCCGTCCGTGCGCGAGCTCTATCCGCGGAGAAGGAATCCGGATCGGGCAGGGCACGCCACAGATCGTGCAGATCGTCCAACTCGGTGAGTCCGCGATCCGTTCGGCGCGGCGGTTCGCGCGCCCCCGCTGCCCCGGGCTGCCGGCTCGGCGGGATCCGAAGCTATCGGAGCGGCGCGGCGAGGTACGCTGGATCACGTGAGCCGGGCTCGCCGGCCGAGTGGTAGCGGCGCTCGATCGATACGCGGTACGCTCCGGGGCCGTGGGCGGGCCCGATGAAACGCGCGCACGAGCGGTGCTCATGGCGATGCAGGAGCGCCTCGCGGCCGGTCCGCACGCAGCGCTCGGCGTCGCGACGACCGCGACGGTGAGCGAGATCCGCACCGCGTTCCTCGAGCTGACGAAGACGTATCACCCGGCGCGCTTCGGGTACATGTCCAGCGAGCTGCAGCGGCTGTCGAACGAGGTGTTCCTGTCCCTGCGCGCCGCGCACGACGTCCTCGCCCGGCCGGCGCGCGCCCAGGCGGCGAGCAAGCTCGATCGCAGCGGCTCGTACCTGCGGAACGATCGCAGCGGCTCGTACCCGCTGCTCCCGCAGACCCTGCAGGCCCCACCGCCGACGACGACGCAGGCCCCGCAGGCCCCCCAAACCTTGCAGACGCCGCAGGCTTCGCAGGTCCCGCAGGCCGTGCCGGTGGCGCAGCGGACCGAGCGCAGCGGCGGGGTCGCGGTCCCAAGCCCGCACGCGCCGGCAGGGACGGCGACCGCGCCTCACGCCGCGGGGGCACCGCCAGCGCGTCCGACGCCAACGCCGGCGACGCGCTCGGCCGCGCCCGCGCTCGCGACGAGCCGCGCGACGCCGTCGGCGGGCATGCGCGCCGGCGCGATGCGGCCGGCGTCCGCGAGCGCGACGCCGCCGTCGGCGGTGCCGGCGCTCGCGCTGCGGCCGGGCCTCGCGCGGCCGCCGAGCGCCCCGCCGGGCGGCGCGCGCCCCGAGGAGCGCGAGCTCGCCGCGGCGCTCGAGCAGCTGCACCGCGGGCAGTGGGACGCCGCGCGCGCGCTCCTGTCGATGCTCGCCGCGCGCGCTCCCGACGTGCCCCGCTACCGCGCGCTGCTCGCCTACGCGCGCGGCCGCGAGGCGCAGCTCGCGCAGCGCCTCGACGAGGCGCGCGTCGAGCTCCAGCACGCGCTCCAGATCGATCCCGAGCTCGCGCTCGCCAAGACCGCTCTCGCGGAGCTGTTCACTCGTCGCAAGTAGGTATACTCGTCGCGAAGCGATGGGCCGCGTCATCGGGATCGATCTGGGCACCACGAACTCGTGCGTGGCGGTGCTGGAGGGCGGTGAGCCAACGGTCATCCACAATCAAGAGGGCGGCCGGACCACGCCGTCGATGGTGTCGTGGAACGCCGACGGCGATGTCGTCGTCGGCGCGGCGAGCAAGCGGCAGATGGTCACGAACCCGCAGCGCACGGTGTACGGCGTCAAGCGGCTGATCGGCCGCAAGGCGAACGATCCCGAGGTGCAAGGGCTGGCGAGCCGGCTGCCGTACACGATCGTCCCGGCGCGCAACGGCGACGCGTGGGTCGACGTCGCCGGGACGCACCGCTCGCCGCAGGAGATCTCGGCACACATCCTCGCGAAGATGAAGCGCGTCGCCGAGGACTACCTCGGCGAGCAGGTGCGCGAGGCGGTGGTCACGGTGCCCGCGTACTTCGACGACGTCCAGCGCCAGGCCACCAAGGACGCGGGCCTCATCGCGGGCCTCACGGTGCGCGCGATCCTGAACGAGCCGACGGCGGCGGCGCTCGCGTACGGCATCCAGCACCAGCACAACCAGCGCCTCGCGGTGTTCGATCTCGGCGGCGGCACGTTCGACATCTCGATCCTCGCGATCGAGAACGGCGTGTTCGAGGTGCTCGCCACCAACGGCGACACCTCGCTCGGCGGCGACGACTTCGATCGCATCGTGATCGATCTGCTCGCCGACGAGTTCCAGCGCGAGCACGGGATCGATCTGCGCAAGGAGCCGGTCGCGCTGCAGCGGCTCAAGGAGGCCGCCGAGCGCTCGAAGATCGAGCTGTCGTCGGCGATGACGACCGACGTCAACCTGCCGTTCATCGCGGCGGGCGCGAGCGGGCCTTTGCACCTGATCCGCGAGCTCGAGCGCGGCCAGCTCGAGCGCGCGTGCAAGCACCTGCTCGATCGGCTCGAGGCGCCGTGCTTCATGGCGCTCGCCGCGGCGCACTGCACGCCGGCGGACATCGATCAGGTGCTGCTCGTCGGCGGCATGACGCGGATGCCGGCCGTGCAGGAGCGTGCAGTGCAGATCTTCGGCAAGTCGCCGAGCAAGAACGTCAACCCCGACGAGATCGTGGCGATGGGCGCCGCCGTGCACTCCGGCATCATGGGCGGCGAGCTGCAGGAGGTCGTGCTGCTCGACGTGACGCCGCACGACATGGGCGTCAAGGTCGCCGGCGATCGGATGAGCGTCGTCATCACGGCGAACACGAGCATCCCGACGCGCGCGAAGAAGGTGTTCGCGACGACCGAGGACAACCAGACGTTCGTCGCGATCGAGATCTACCAGGGCGCGCACGCGCACGCGTCGCGCAACCGGCGGCTCGGGCGCTTCGTGCTCGGCGATCTGCGCGCGGCGCCGCGCGGCGCGACGAAGGTCGAGGTGAGCTTCACGATGGACGCCGACGGGATCCTCGAGATCACGGCCGCCGAGATCGGGACCGGCCGCGCTGCGAGCGTGATGATCGAGGCGTCGAGCGGGCTCACCGCGGAGGAGATCGCGCGGCTCGGCAGCCGTGTCGCATCTCACCATCGCTGACGCGCTGCGCCACTCCTATTATATATGCCTCCTCGCCGAGGCGGGCTCCGCCCTCCTGGACTCGCTCGTCGGCGGGGAGAGACGCCTCCTCGCCGAGGCGGGCTCCGCCCTCCTGGACTCGCTCGTCGGCCGGGACCCGCTCAGCGGCCGGTGCGGCGGCGCGCGACTCGAGACTCGTGCCAGCGGCGCAGGAAGTCGTAGAGCACCAGCTCCTGCGCGCGCTGCGAGGCGTGGAGCAGCCGGTTCAGGTGCATGTGCACGAGGCTCCACGCGAAGCGATCGAAGCCGGGGACGTCGCGCGGCGCCGGGCGGAGCGCGGCGAGGCGCGCGCTGCGCTCGGCGAGGAGCTCGAGCGCAGGCGCGTACTCGTGCTCGGCATCGGCCGCGGGATCGCGCGCGAGCAGAGCCTCGAGCCCGGCGCGCTCGCGCTTCCAGCGCTCGCCGATCCGGCCGTAGAACGCGGCGTCGGCGCCAAACTCGCGGCCGAGCTCGTCGCGGGCGCGCGCGAACAGCGCGCCGCGCGCCGCCTCGTCCATGCCGAGCGCCTCGAGCAGCTGATCGGCGCCGCGCAGCCCGAGCCGCCAGCGCGCGGCCGCGCCCTCGTCGCCCTCGAGCAGCTCGAGGATCCCGAGCACCGCCTCGCTGTCGATCCAGAACACATGCTCGCAGGCGTCGATCCCCGCCGCGCCGCCGTAGCGCTCGAGCTCGCGCTCGTAGGTGTCCACCTGCACGCGCCAGACGGCGCCCGACGCGAGGTGCGGCGCGAGGGCGCCCTCGAGCGCCGGCAGCACCGCGCCGAGCAGGCGCGCGGGGTCGCCGGCGAGCCGGACGCGCAGGTGCGGGCCCGGATCCTGGTAGCGGAGGAAGAACCAGCGCGTCGCGTCGCCCGCGGCGAGCGCGGCGCGGACGACCGGCGCGATCGCCTGCAGGATCCGGTCGCCAGTGCCGGTCCCGGTGTAGAGCTTCACGTACAGCCACGGCGACGCCGGCGTGAACCGGCGGCGCGCCGGCAGCGCGCCGGTGGGCTCCGGCGCGGCGACCGTGGGCACGAGGCCCGCGGCGCTGGGCGCGCGCGGTCGCGTGAACGTCAGCACGAGCTCGTTCATGTAGTGGCCCTCGGGCCCGCGCACGGGCGTCGCGTCGGGCGCGGGGAACAGCTCGACGAGCGTCGCGTCGCGCCGGCCGGCGAGCTCGTCGGCGAGCGCGCCCGCGAGCATCGGGTGATCGAGATCGATCGGCAGCTCGTTGTCGAAGTCGGCGAGCGCGAGCCAGCGCGGCAGCTTCGCGCGCGCGCGCAGCGCGGCCAGCGCGGCGGCGATCGCGGCGTCGTCCGCGGCGCGCACGGCGGCGGTGATCGGCTGGAGATCCGCTGCCGTCAGGTTCCACATCGCGCGCGCGAGCACGACCTTGCCGAGGCGCACGCGCGGCAGGAACGGCGCGCCGCCGAGCGCGCCCCAGCTCCACCGGCCGCTCTCCTCGCCGACCTGGTTCTGGATCGCGCACAGGAAGCGGTAGAAGCCGAGGCTGCGCAGCCGGTAGTTGTGCGCCGTCGACAGGCGCGGCACCACCTCGCGGCCGAGCCGGCGCGACGTGAGCACGATGCGGTCGCCGCGCACGCTGACGAGCAGGTCGTCGATCGGGAGCCGGCGCCCGTGCGGCGCGCCGGAGGCGCCGAGGTAGATGATCTCGTGCTCGCGGAGGACGGGCCGGCACAAGATGTTGCCGATCCGGCCCTCGTTGAGGTGCACGATCTCGGCGTACACCGCGCCGGGGCGCAGCGCCTCCTCGGCGCGCAGGTGCGCGCGCACCATCGCGTCGATCTCCGGCGAGGCGTGGCAGAACCGGCCGAGCAGCCGCGCGCCCGACGGGCCGGACGCGCCCTCGAGCAGGATCGAGTGCTCGCCGCGCGCGACCTCGTCCGGCGCGCCGGCGATCCGGATCATCGCGGCCAGCGCCTCGGGCCCGGGCGCGGGCGACTTCGGCGCGAGCGCGCGCTCGTCGGCGTCGTCGAGCACGATCTCGGTGGCGCCGGCGGCGAGCGCGGCGCCGAGCCGGCGCAGGAGGTGCACCTCGCGGGCGCCCCACGCGACGCGCTCGGTGCGCGCGGCGCCGGGGAAGGCCAGGCCGGCGAGCAGCGGCGCGCCCTCGGCGCCGGGCGCGCGCGAGGTCTCGAAGCCGATGCCGGTCTCCTCGTCGAGCACCTCGGCGAGCGGGACGGTGCGCGCCTCGTAGCGCTCGGTGAAGGCGCGGCGGAAGTCGTCGAGCGTGGTGTCCTCGGTCCGCGGCGTGGTGCGCTGCAGCCACTCGAGCGCGCGCGCGACCTCGGCGGCGACGCCGACGGCGAGCGCCGGCCCCCCGGGCGCGGGGCCGGGCTTCACCATGTCGACCTGGAACAGCCGCGACAGCTCGACCTTCGCCGGCAGCGGCTCGAGGCGAGCGGCGACGTCGCGGTAACGCTCGGGCGGGTTGCCGAGGCCGGCGTCGAGGCGCGCGAGGTCGCCGCGCACCGCCACGAGCGCGTCGCGCGGCCCGGCGAGCCCCGCGGCCAGGAGCTGCTCGGCGAGCGCGTCGATCGGCTCGGTGCCGGTGATCGAGATGGCGAGCTCGGGGACGAGCAGCTGCGCCTCGATCAGCTCGTCGACGTAGGTGAGCGCCTCGTCGAGCGTGATCGCGTCGCCGCCGCCGAAGTCGCCGCCGAAGTCGCCGCCGAAGTCGCCGCCGAAGTCGCGCACGAGCGCCTCGGCCAGCTCGCCGCGCCGGGCGCCCGCGGCGGCGCGGGCGAGCGTCGCGCGCAGGTACGGCGTCGGCTCGACGGACACGAGGTGGTAGCTGCGCTGCTGCCCCTCGAGCCGCGCGCACGCGTAGCGGAGCCGCTCGCCGACCTCGTACAGCGAGCTGTTCGGGTGCAGCGCGAGGCGCGCGCGCGCCTCCGGATCGCGGGCGAGCACGTCGGCGAGCGCGAACAGGTAGTCGTTGTCGATCCGCGTGCGCCGGCCGTACGCGGCGAGCGGGCCGAGCTCGAGCGCCGTCGCCCGGCCGAGCGCGCCCGGGGTCACGCCCGAGAACAGCCCGAACGGCGTCGCCCGGCCGGCCATCCGCGCGACGTACTTGACGAGCGCCCGCTCGGCGCCGCGGAGCGCCGGCGCCGCCGGCTCGCGCGCCCACCGCAGGACGGCCTCGAACAGGCTCGGCGACGCGACGAACAGCGCCTCGCGCACCTCGGGGCGCGCGCACAGCTCGGCCAAAAAGCGGCGCTGGGCGGCCAGATCGCCCGCGGCCCCCCACGCGGTCAGAGTCTCGATCGGGAGTAGCGGCGTGCGAACCACCATCCCCCGATCCGCGCGCAAACTCTGCATGCTCGCCATCAGCGATCAGCTTAGCCCGCCGCGGGGGCCGCGCGCGTGCCCTCCGGCGATCTGAGGTGCGGCTCCCCGCCAGCGGCGCGATGACGGCGGACGAACGGCAGGAGCGCAGTGTTAATATCACCGATCATGGCGGCGCGAGACGAGCTGTGCGGGCGGACAGTGGGCGAGTTCGTGCTCCGCGAGCGCATCGGCGAGGGCGCATACGGCGCCGTCTACCGCGCCGAGCAGCCGCTGCTCGGCCGCGAGGCCGTGGTCAAGGTGCTGCACGGCAAGCTGCGCGCCAGCCAGGTGATGATCCAGCGATTCCTGCGCGAGGCGCGCCTGGCGTCGCGGCTGGATCACCCGTTCGCGGCGCACGTCTACGCGTTCGGCGTCGAGAAGGACGACGGCCTCCTGTGGATCGCGATGGAGATGGTGCACGGCACGCCGCTCGATCGGTGGCTGCGGGAGCGGGGCCCGCTGACCTTGCCCGAGCTGGTGCTGTTCTTCGAGCGGATCGCCGAGGTGGTGCAGACGGGGCACGAGCGCGGGATCGTGCACCGCGATCTCAAGCCGTCGAACGTGATGGTGATCGAGCGGGCGGGGCGGCTCCTGCCCAAGCTCCTCGACTTCGGCATCGCCAAGCTGCTCCTCGAGGACGAGGAGCAAGTGGAGTCCCAGCAGCTCCTGCTCGAGCAGGCGCAGCTGGCGAACGCGGGCGGCGGGCACGCCGAGCTCGGGCCGGCGCGCGCGATGTCGACGCGGACCGTGACGCTCACGGCCACGGCGGAGACCGCCGATCCCGGCGTGCCGCTCTCGTCCGAGCTCACCGCCACCGGCATGACGATGGGCTCGCCGCCCTACATGGCGCCCGAGCAGTGGAGCGGCGACGAGGTCGGCCCGCGCGCCGATCTCTACGCGCTCGGCGTGCTCGCGTACGAGGCGCTCGCCGGGCACCGCCCGTTCCAGGCGCAAAAGCTCGAGGAGCTCGCCAGCCAGCACCTGCACCAGCCGCCGCCGCCGCTCGGCAAGCGCTACCCGGCGGCGCTCGATCGCTGCTTCTTGCGCGCGCTCGCCAAGCGCCCGGAGGACCGGCCAGGCAACGCGCTCGAGCTCGCCGCCGCGCTGCGGATCGCCGCCGGGCTGGCGGAGGATCCGGCCGAGCTGCCGCGCCTCGACCGCGGGGTCCACGACGCGTGGATCGCCGAGGCGCCGCAGCCGCTCGCCGAGGCGGTGGCCGCGCTCGAGGGCGCGCGCAACGCGCACCAGGCGCGCGACGCCGCGCGCGAGCTGTTCCGCACGCTCGTCCGCTACCTGCTCGCGCTGGTGCTCGCGTCGCGGGCGCAGGTGCGCGAGGCGCGGCTCGATCCGGCGGCCGACGAGCTGCTCCGCGAGCTGGGGCGGCGGACGCTCGACGACTCGACGCGGGTGCGGCTGATGCGGCTCCTGGTCCGCGCGCTGGCGGCGCAGCGCGGCGCGTACCCGATCCCGCCGCTCGTCGATCTGCTGGTCCCGCCGGAGGGCGAGCGCGACGCGCTCGAGCCGCTGCTGCAGCTCGATCCGGCGACCGATCCGCGCGGCGCGGGCGAGGAGATGGTGCGCTCGCAGCTGGCGCAGCTCGTGCTCGCGCTCGGCCGGCTGCTCCGCGCCGCGGCGTTCGTGCTCGACTACCGGCTCGTCGTCGCGCGCGGCGGCGAGCCCGAGAGCTGGATGGGGCTGCGCCGCGCGCGACGACGAGCCGCCGCGGTCCGCGGGCCGGTGCCACCCGATCGGCAGCCGGTGCTGCTCGAGCGGGACGGCCGGTGCGCGCTCGTCCTGTGGCCGCTCGCGCAGGTCGCGCCGCCGACGCCGGGCGCCGCCGACGAGCTGTTCTGCTTCGACGGCCCCGATCGCGGGAGCGCACGGCTCATCGCGGCGCCGCAGGGGTTCGAGCACCACGATCCGGGGCTGTGGGACTGGCTCGGCGAGCACGCGTTCCCGCGCGCGGCCGAGGACGTGGGGGGCAGCGACGACGAGCGCGCGCCGTACCGCGGGCTCGCGGCGTTCTCGGCGGCGGACGCGGACTGGTTCGTCGGCCGCGAGCGCGAGGTGGACGCGCTGGCCAACCGGCTGCGCACGACGCCGCTGCAGATCGTGGTCGGCGCGTCGGGGGTGGGCAAGAGCTCGTTCGTCCACGCCGGCCTCGTGCCGGCGCTGCCGCAGAGCGCGCGCGTGGTGACGCTGCGGCCCGGGAACCGGCCGGTCGCCACGCTCGCCGCGCGCCTGGGGGCCGTCGGCGGGGCCGCAGCCGGGGCCGCAACCGAGCTGCGCGCGCTGCTCGACGCGCCGGGGGTCGCCGCGGCGCAGGCGGCGGGCGCGGCGGTGGCCGCCAGCGCCGCGCCCGCAGGGCCGCTCGTCCTCGTCATCGATCAGCTCGAGGAGCTGTTCACGCTGTGCCGCGACGACGCCGAGCGCGAGCGGTTCGCCGCGCTCGTGGCCGCGCTCATGGACGCGCCCGCGGACGCGCCCGACGGCCGGGTGCGCGTGATCGGCACCCTGCGCGACGACTTCATGATGCGCGCCGCGGCGCTGCCCGTGCTCGGCCTCCCGCTGGCGGCGTCGGTGTTCTTCCTCGGCAACCCGTCGCGCGAGGACCTGATCCGCACGATCGTCGAGCCCGCGCGCCGCGCCGGCTACGAGCTGTCCGATCCCGAGCTCGCGCCGGAGATGGCCGGCGCGGTCGCCGGGCGCCCCGGCGCGCTGGCGCTCCTGTCGTTCACGGCGTCGCAGCTGTGGGAGCTGCGCGATCGGCGGTTCCACCGGCTGACCCGGGCCGCGTACGAGGCGATGGGCGGGGTCGGCGGCGCGCTCGGCCGGCACGCCGAGGAGACGCTCACCGCGCTCGATGCCGAGGAGCGCCGGCTCGTGCGCGAGGCGTTCCGCCACCTGGTGACCGCCGAGGGCACGCGCGCGCAGATCTCCGTCGCCGACCTCGGCCAGGTGCTCGCCAGCCCGAGCGCGGGCGCGGTCATCGACAAGCTGGTCGCGGCGCGGCTGCTCGTGATCGCCGAGCACGAGGACGGCCCGCGCGTCGAGATCATCCACGAGGCGCTGCTCGCGGCGTGGCCGCGGGTCCAGGGGTGGATCCACGAGGACGCCGCCAGCGCGCGGATGCGCGATCAGCTGCGCGTGGCCGCGCGGCAGTGGGACGAGCGGGAGCGCGCGCGGGGCCTGCTGT
>Ga0247790_10000184_pt1 | contig 31912 bp, 25 predicted proteins | sample UWRJS171409R4_FD_179913 | JGI IMG/M metagenome (GOLD analysis project Ga0247790, IMG submission 179913) | Soil microbial communities from Arlington Agricultural Research Station in Wisconsin, United States - UWRJ-S171-409R-4 | ecosystem: Environmental > Terrestrial > Soil > Agricultural land...
CCAGGATCCCGTCCGCGCCCCCCGAGAGATTGCTTCAATGGGGCCGCCGATAAGCATCGACGGAAACGCTGGAGCCAGGGGCCGAGCAGCACTCGTTCTCGAGTTGCTTCAATGGGGCCGCCGATAAGCATCGACGGAAACCCTCCGCGTCCTCGGATGCCTCCTCGAGCTCATCCGGGCTTCAATGGGGCCGCCGATAAGCATCGACGGAAACCTCTTCGCCTCTCCCTTACGGCCCTCGCGGACGTCGAGCTTCAATGGGGCCGCCGATAAGCATCGACGGAAACACGGCGGGCCATGCGGCGCAATCGGAGCTGCAGCGGGGCTTCAATGGGGCCGCCGATAAGCATCGACGGAAACTCTACGACTACTCCTGGTGTCTATACGATGACGCAGCTTCAATGGGGCCGCCGATAAGCATCGACGGAAACGCCGAGCAGCGCCCCATCGGCGCGCAATGCCGCACTGCGCTTCAATGGGGCCGCCGATAAGCATCGACGGAAACTTTTCCCATCGCGGCCCGCCCGGGGATCGAACCCGGCTTCAATGGGGCCGCCGATAAGCATCGACGGAAACGCCCTGATCGGTAAGTGTCTCGATCTGTACTATCTACGCTTCAATGGGGCCGCCGATAAGCATCGACGGAAACGTGGTGAAGCGCTACGTCGACCAGGGCGGCGTCAGCGGGCTTCAATGGGGCCGCCGATAAGCATCGACGGAAACCTTCGAGGAGAAGGGCACTGCCGCCGCGTGCGCGGAGCTTCAATGGGGCCGCCGATAAGCATCGACGGAAACGCCGTTCTATGCCCAGGGCGACGTCACTGAGGCGAAGCTTCAATGGGGCCGCCGATAAGCATCGACGGAAACTCGACGTCGATGCGGCCGCGCCACAAGACGCAGCCGCTTCAATGGGGCCGCCGATAAGCATCGACGGAAACAAGCGGGGCGAAGGAGTTTGGTCATGACCTTCGCGATGCTTCAATGGGGCCGCCGATAAGCATCGACGGAAACGCGCATCCGCTACCGCGAGCGGATGAGGATGCCCCGGCTTCAATGGGGCCGCCGATAAGCATCGACGGAAACGCGCTTGCTCGTCACGCCCCACCTCCGCCGCCGCCCGGGCTTCAATGGGGCCGCCGATAAGCATCGACGGAAACCCTTCTCACCTCATGGCTGACCACGCTCGCGCGCTGCGGCTTCAATGGGGCCGCCGATAAGCATCGACGGAAACACGGAACCGGCCGCGCCGGCATCGAGGGCGATGGCCTGGCTTCAATGGGGCCGCCGATAAGCATCGACGGAAACGTGCGCTACGCCGCGCTCTACGCGGGCGGCCGGATCATGCTTCAATGGGGCCGCCGATAAGCATCGACGGAAACAGGCGTTCGAGCCGGCGAGCGTGAGCGTGAGCGTGACGCTTCAATGGGGCCGCCGATAAGCATCGACGGAAACGCCAAGTGCCGGGCCGAGACGAAGCTCATCGACTTCATGCTTCAATGGGGCCGCCGATAAGCATCGACGGAAACTGGCGATGGAGATCTCGGACACCTCCATTTCCTTGTTGCTTCAATGGGGCCGCCGATAAGCATCGACGGAAACCCGGACGGCGCCCGCCCCGGGCGAGGCGCTTCCCGGGCTTCAATGGGGCCGCCGATAAGCATCGACGGAAACTTCATGAAGCGTGGCGACAAGGGCCCCGAGGTCGAGGCTTCAATGGGGCCGCCGATAAGCATCGACGGAAACGCGTTTGCCTGCTTCGAGACCCCCTCATAGGAGAGGGCGCTTCAATGGGGCCGCCGATAAGCATCGACGGAAACATCCCGGGCTCCATGGCCGGGTCGACCGGCTCACCGAAGCTTCAATGGGGCCGCCGATAAGCATCGACGGAAACGGAAGGTCCTCCGTCTGGGCAATGAAGTTATACTAGAGCTTCAATGGGGCCGCCGATAAGCATCGACGGAAACAAGGTCATGGCCAAAATCTTCGCCCCCAAGCCTATCAGCTTCAATGGGGCCGCCGATAAGCATCGACGGAAACATCACCGCGTCGTCGCGGTGCGCTACATGGCCATCTCGCTTCAATGGGGCCGCCGATAAGCATCGACGGAAACGGCGGCAGGGAATCGGAGAGAGATTCTGTGCACTTTCGAAGTCGGTTGCGAGCGAGGAGCACTGCCGGTGGAGAGGGGCGGGTGGTGGTGAGAAGCGGCAGGAGAATCGCAAGATTGTACGGGTAGTTGCTGGCTGCGAGTGGAACAGGGAGCGCCGCGCCACATCGGGGCGCTCGCAAGTCGGAAAGACGAAGGTAGGAGCTAGGGAGAGGTGGGGAGCCAAGGATGAACTGAGGGCCGGGCACAGGGGTCGGAGTCAGGGGTCGGGACATGGGAATGAGGGAACGCTATTCGGTTGCCACGCCGCATCGGCACTACAGGATGACGACGGTCCGCTCGGGGTTGGTGTACCCGCGGCCAAGCGATGATATGCACGTCGAGGCCCGGCCGTCGATGGGTCCGAGGTCAATGATCAGGATCTGATCGGTCGCGTGATCGATCAGATCGTGGAGGGTGCCGGTCAGCTCGGTGCGGCGGCGCTCGCTCAGGTCGCATCGGAAGACGGAGTACTGAAGGTGATCGCCGAACCCGCGGAGAGTCTTGTAGATGGACGTGCGGCGCGCATCTTCGGTGATGTCGTAGGTGACGATGTAGCGGTTTTGCATCGGGCGCGCCTCCTCGCGTGGCACCGCGGCGCTGAAGCACCACGTCAGCAGGTCGCGAACGGCGGTAAGTGGAGAGCTCAGCAGCGCTCGTGGATCGCATCTTCGAGGAATTTCGTGGGCATCAGCGCGCCGCACGGCCTCCACCAGCGGCCGCGTGCTCGCCGGATCACATCTTCGTCCCATGCCTCGGTGCGCGCGACTGGCCGCGAGAGCCACCGGCGGCCGCGTGCTCTCCGGATCGCATCTTCGAGGAATTTCTTGGGCATCAGCGGGTTGCGAACGGTGAGTACGTGGAGAGCCGCGGTCATCGGGTTGCGAACGGTGGGTACGTGGAGCCGGGGACAGATCGCCTGCAGGTTCGAGCGGTACATGACCGCGATGTCCGTTGCGAACGGTGGGTACGTAGAGCCGGGGGCAGATCAAACCGGCAGCCCACGAGGAAGAGGTGGCATCATCGGGTTGCGAACGGCGGGTACGTGGAGCGTACGAGGCTCTCGCCGGACGCACGCCATTCGTGGGATGGCATCATCGGGTTGCGAACGGCGGGTACGTGGAGAGCTCGGTCGCGCCGAGGATGGAGTCGACGCTGGTCTCGCATCAGCGGATTGCGAACGGCTCGAGCGGGCATCGATCGATGGGCGGGAGCATGCGCGTCGACGAATCGTGAACGACGTTCCGACAGGCGCCGTCGTCGTGGCATCGATCGATGGGCGGGAGCATGCGCGTCGACGATGGTCTCGCATCAGCGGGTTGCGAACGGTGGGTACGTGGAGAGCTCGCCGGATAGGTAGCGGGCGAGCAGGCGCACCTGGACCTCGAGCACCCGCCGGTAGCTGATCCGGTAGCCGAACACAGGGTGAGAGACCAGCTCGTCCATCCGGCGAGCGTAGGCGCGCAGGAAGGCGGCTCGGCCAGCGGCCGTGAGCGAGACGGCACCGCCTCGGCGAACGAAGTGGGTGGCGGCGAGCGTGCCGGTGTTCACCGCGCTGAGCACGACCGAATCGACGACGAGCGGCCGGAACTCCTCCATCACGTCGAGCGCGAGCGCCGGACGACCGTAGCGCGGCTGGTGATAGAAGCCCATGTACGGATCGAAGCCGACGGCGATCAAAGTGTTCATCACGTCACGGGCGAGCATCGAGTAACCGAGCGACAGGAGCGCGTTGATCGGATCTCGAGGGGGGCGGCGGTTGCGCCCGTCGAAGTCGAACACCAGCCGATCCGCCTCGGCTGGGCGCAACATCGAGCCGTAGGCCTCGAAGTATAGCCGCGCCGCCGTGCCCTCGATCCCGAGCAGCGACTCGAGACTGGTCGCGCGGGCCGCGATATCGATGAGCTCGCGCAGGCGCTGGATGGTGTGCGGCGGCGCGGCGTTTGCGTTGCGCCGGACGAGCGTGCGGCAGTTCCGGATCTTCACGCAGACGAACCGGCGCGCCAGCGCGAGACAGCGCGGGGGATCGGCCGCGGCCGCGAACTGTATCCGCCGCAGCTCAACGTGCTTGTGATCCATCCCGCGCGTGATGCCGTAGAGCCAGCCGCCGCTCGACAAGTACGAGACGGTGATGCCGCGCGCGCACAGATCGCGCAGCGCCTGGGTCGAGATCTGCACGGACCCGAACAGCGCCACGTGCGACGTGTCCCCGATCCGCTGCGTCGCCTTGGTGCCGTCGCGCTGCTCGATCACGAGCTCGTCGCCGCGCTTGCCGATGCGCGCGCCGGCCGATTGTACGTAGAGCGGCAGCGCGTCGTCGCTGCCGGGGAGCAGCGGGCGCGGCAGACACGGCTCCCTATCAGCCTCCGCGCCGGCCACCTCCGCATCGAGGGCCAGTGCATCGAGGGCGCGCAGCAGGTTGATCTCGTCGGGCAGACAGATACCGACGAGCGAGCAGCGCGGACACTTGGGGCTGTCGACCAGCGGCGGCGGCGGCACGGCGCGCGCGGCGTTCTCGCGCAGCTGGGCGAGGAGCTCCAGCGTCCGCGCGCGCAGCTGGGCGTCGATCTCGATGTCGACGCGCCGGCGGGAACCGACGAAGTACAGGATGCCGCGCGTGACGCGGTAGCCGTTCTCCTCGAGGACCAGCGCCTGCGCGCAGAGCTGCACCCGCTCCGGCTCCCACGCCCCCTCGGGGATGTCCGGCGCCTTGCTCCGCTTGTAATCAATCGGCGTCACCTCGTCACCGTCGGGCTCGATCAGATCGATGCGCGCGATCAGCCCGAGCCGCGGCGCCGACAGCTGGATCGAGCGCGCGTGAAACTCCACACCCTCGAGCTCGTCGGGATCGGGCAGCGCGCCGGTCTCCACGTCGACGCGCCGGTGCTGGAATCGGCCGTCGATGGTGTCCGCGTTGTCCGAGAAGTCGCCCTGCACCCACTCGAGGTATGCGAGCCGCGGACAGTATGCGTGCTCGTTCAGCATGCGCGCCGGCACGAGCTCGGGCGGCGTGACGAGCTCGGGCGACGTGGCGAGCTGCTCGACGCGGTCGCTCTGGTCGCGCACCGCGCCCTCGGGCGGCGTGACGAGATCGGGCGATGCGGCGAGAGCTGGAGGATCTGGAGATCGAGTGGGCTCAGCTCCCCGAGTGTCGGGATATGACGGCTTATCGTCCATCGATGACAAGTGATAGCTCCGCGGCCGAGCACGGCCGCCGCGGGGAAATCGTCGATTCCGAGCTTCATAATGCTCCACGATCAAGCGACGTGGCACGAGCAAAACGACAAAATCGACACATCGATACGACATCAGATCTTGGCAGCCTCTGGCCACTCCTCAGCAAATACCTAGGAGTCTTTGGAAATCTGTCGACGCTGCCCTCGGCGGAGTGCTCGCAACTGGCCACGTCTCAGCAAATACCTAGGAGTCTTGGGTGACAGGGCATAGCGAGCGCCCACGTCACACTCTTCTTTTGGGAGCTAGGCAAGCATCAAATCCGAATCCTAACGGATCGATTTCTTCAGGTGGGATAAACCGAATCGCAAACCTGGCTATGTGCGCTACCCCTGTCTTGGGCCTTCACCGCGTCGCGAACGGCGGGTACTCCGCGATCTCGCCGGCCAGGTAGCGCGCGAGCAGGCGCACCTGGACCTCGAGCACCCGGCGATAGCCGATCCGGTAGCGGAACACGGGGTGCGAGACGAGCTCGTCCATCCGCCGCTCGTAGGCGCGCAGGAACGCCGCCCGGCCGGAGGGCGCCAGCGCGACGGAGCCACCGCGACGGATGAAGTCGGCGCCGTTGACCGCGCCGGTGTTCACGACCCCGAGCACGACCGAGTCGGCGATCAACGGCCGGAACTCCTCCATCACGTCGAGCGCGAGCGCCGGCCGGCCGGGGCGCGGCTGGTGGTAGAAGCCCATGCACGGGTCGAAGCCGACCGCGAGCAGCGCGATGACCACGTCCTTGACGAGCAGCGCGTACCCGAACGACAGCAGCGCGTTGACGGGATCCTGCGACGGCCGGTGGTGCCGCCCCTCGGGATCGAACGACCACCGCCCGCCGGCGCCGGGCGGGCGCAGCATCGAGCCGTACGCCTCGTAATACAGCCGCGCCACCGCAGCTTCGATCTGGCGCAGCGACTCGAGGCTCGGCGCGGCGCCAGCGTCGTCGGCGAGGGCGCGCAGGCGCTCGATGACGTGCTCCCGCACCGCGAGCGCGTTGCGCCGGACGAGCGTGCGGCAGTTCCGGATCTTCACGCGCACGAACCGGCGCGCGAGCGCGAGGCAGCTGGGCGCGTCGGCGGCGGCCGCGAACTGCCGCCGACGTAGCTCGACGTGCTTGTGCTCCATGCCGCGCGTGATGCCGTCGAGCCAGCCACCGCTCGACAGGTGCGAGACGGTGATGCCGCGCGTGCACAGGTCCTGCAGCGCCTGCGTCGAGATCTGGACGCCCCAGAACAGCACCACGTGCGACGTGTTCTCGAGCCGCGCCGTGTGTGTCGCGCCGTCGGGGAGCTCGATCACAAGCTCCTCGCCGCGCTTGCCGACGCGCGCGCCGGCCGACTGCACGTAGAGCGGCAGCGCGTCGTCGCGCGCGGGGACCAGGCGCCGCGGGCGCCGCGGATCCGCTTCGGCCGCTGCGTCTTCGGCCGCTGCGTCTTCGGCCGCTGCGTCCTCGGTCTCCGCGGTGTCCGCCTCCGCGGCGTCCGCCTCCGCGTCCGCTATCAGCGGGAGCGCTGAGGCGCGCAGCAGGTTGACCTCGTCGGGCAGGCAGATGGCGACGAGCGGGCAGTGCTGGCACTTGGGGCTATCGACCAGCGGCGGCGGCGGCACGTCGCGCGCGGCGTCCGCGCGCAGCTGGACGAGCAGCTCGAGCGTCCGCGCCCGCAGCGCCGCGTCGAGCTCGACGTCGACGCGGTGGCGCGCCTCGGCGAAGTACAGCGCGCCGCGCGCAACGCGGTAGCCGTGCTCCTCGAGGATCAGCGCCTGCGCGCAGAGCTGCACGCGATCGGGCTCCGCGGCATCCGCGGGGAGCGCCTGCGCCCTGCCCGGCTTGTAGTCGATGGGCGTCACCTCCTCGCCTTCGGGCTCGATCAGATCGATCCGCGCGGTCAGCCCGAGCCGCGACGCCGACAGCTGGACCGTGCGCGCGTGGAGCGACGCGTCGCCGTGCGCATCGGGCGCGGGCGGCGCGCCGGACTCGGCGACGGCGGGCTGGGCAGGCTGGGCGGGCTGGGCGGACTCGATGCGGTCGGCGCGGTCGGCGCGCTCGGCGGAGTCGCCCTGCACCCACTCGAGGTACGAGAGCCGCGGGCAATACGCGTGATCGCTCAACATGCGCACAGGGACCAGCTCCGGCGGCGAGAGCTGCGTGGTGGGTTCGTCGCGCTTCGATGTCGACATGACGGCAGCGTAGAGAGCGTCATTGTCAATCCACGTCAAAGCGACACGACTGGAAGAGTAACAGCCACGCACGCTGATGCGGTTTGCGCCGTCGGGCCGTTTGGGCCCTGCCCTGTCACTCAGTGTCAAACTCGGCGGCGCGCGCGCCGCACGAGCTGCTCGCGAGCGCTCTGCACGTGCGATCCGGGCGACCACTCGCCCGAGCCGTGCTCCGCGCGCCGCACGAGCTGCTCGCGGGCGCTCTGCACCACGTTGCTGTCACTCAGTGTCAAACTCGGCGGCGCGCGCGCGGGTACCTGCGCGCGGATCGCTCAGGTGCCTTCGCGCGCGAGCCGCCGAGGCGAGGCCGCGCGGGCGCCGGGCGAGCGAGCGGCGCGCAGCGGGCCGGCGCGGCGGCCGGCGGCCTCGGCGTGGAGGTGCTGGATCCGCTGAGCAAGCGCGGCGGGCGCCAGCACCTCGGCGTGCGGGCCATAGCCGAGCAGCCAGCGCTCGAGCTCCTCGGGCGCGGCCACGTCGAGCTCGAGCACGACGCTGCCGTCAGCGGCCTCGGTCAGGTGCTGGCTCGCGTGCCACCGTCGCTCGCAGATCTCGCCGGCGACGTGCGGCGAGAACCAGATCGACACGTGCTGGGCGGTCGCGCCGTGCCACAGCCGGAACGCGCGCGCGGGCTCCCACTCGGGATCGGGCCGCCGCACGAACGAATCGTCGAGCAGCTCGCTCGAGGTGATGCGGTGCACGGCGAACAGCCGGAACGCCTGCCGCTCGCGGCAGTAGGCGCGCAGGTAGAGCGTCTCCGTCGCGGGGCTCCAGTGGAGGAAGCTGGGCTCGATCACGCGCTGGGTCTCGGTGCCGTCGGTCCTGCGATAGCAGACGCGGAGCGGACGCCGCGCGCCGATGGCGTCGCGCGCGGCGTCGATCACGGCGCGGTGCGCGCCGAGCTCGATGGGTGCGAGCGCCGGCACGTCGACCGCCGCCTCGTCGCCGAGCGGCAGCGCGGGCTGGCGCGTCGGCGTCGCGAGCTTCGCCCACAGGCCGTCGAGCGCGCGCCCGAAGGACGTGTCCTTGAGCCCGGGTGCCAGGCGGCGCGCAAGGAACAGCGCGAGGAGCTCGTCGCGCCGGACGTCGACCGCGCCGGGCGGGATCCAGCTCTCCGCGACGCGGTATCGGCCGTGCTCGTGCTCGATGGGCACGCCGGCGGCGCGGAGCGTCTCCACGTCGCGGTAGGACGCGCGCCAGCTCCAGCCGCGGTGCTCGGCGAACGGGCGCAGCATCACGCCGCGCCTGCTCTGCACCATGGCGACGAGGAGCGAGATGCACCGGACGATCTGGGACTCGTTCGAGCGATGGCGGGGCACCGGACCAAGCTATGCGGGGGGTCTGATGGCGGCGTCGACGAGGAGCGCGGGAGTGGCCGGGAGTGGGCTGGGAGAATCGCTGCCGGTGCTCGACGGTGCGCACATGATAGGCAATCCGGAATTGCCGTTATCCGAGCAATCATCCCGCCATGGCATCCGGTGCGCCGCGCGCGGCGGCGGCGGGTGCGGCAGCGGTCGCGGCGAGCAATCATCCCGCCATGGCATCGGGTGCGCCTCCTCGGAGTAGACTCGATCTCACCGTCACTCTTCGACGGCGATAAATTGCCCGAGCCCCTGGTGGGCCGCGTAGCCGACGGCGAGCGGGCCCGTGACAGCCTGCTCGAAGCGGATCCGGAAGCCGAAGGCACCGTGGCTGGCGCGGCGGCCTCCGCCCCGCGAGCGGAGCCGCTGGAATCGGTACCACGCGATCGGAGGCGCAGAGCACAGCGTAAGCGCGTCGGCCTCGATCCTCTCCACCGCCGGACGCGAGAAGCCTTGCATCTCGAGCAGCCGCGCGACCTGCTCCTCGGGCGCGTCGCGCACGACGCCACCACGGACCTTGGTGTGCCGGGGCGGCACGAATGGCGTCTGGCTCTCCCAGACACGCGCAAAGCCGAGCTGCGGAGACCGCGTCGGCGAGCGCGGATCGCGGCCCACGCGGCCGAGATCTGCCGCGGAGCCGAGACCCGTAAGGGCGAGCTCGAGATCGTGGCCGCCGTAGCCCCAGACCCGGCGCAGGCGCTCGAGCGCCCGCAGCGCGGCGCGATCAAAGCCGTCCCTGGCGTGGACCACGACATGATCGAGCAAGCCGTCCGCGTCGTCGTCGGAGGGCAGGAACCAGGCGTGGCCGTGGCCGTGCGCGATCTGGTCCTCTGCGTCGCGGCCGTGGAAGACCGCGTGGCCATTGCTGTGGTAGAGGAGCGCCTGGCGCACGCGATCGCCCACCGAGAGCGCGACGGTGAGCCGCGGCAGCACGGACGAGGAGAGCGCGAACCTCGCCACGGTGGGCGCGACCACCGGACGTGCGCGATGCCGGCGCGGAGCCGCGATCTTGTCGGGCTCGAAGCGATAGCGCACGAACCGGCTACCGGGCGGGCGTGACCAGCCGTCCTTGGACAGGCGGCCGGTGTCCGCGTGCAGGACGTCCCACCAGTCGGCGGGCGCCTCCCGGCGCTGCTTCCGCGGGAGCCCGGCCTGCTCCGCCTCGAAGCGTTGGCGCCACGCCACGTAAGCCTCGGGGGGCTCGGCGGCCCACAGCTGCAACGCCCCATCGGGCGCGGGGACACAGTTGAGCGTTTTCGTCGGCGTATCAATGCGGCGGACCTCGGTCCAGCTCTCGGCGCGGCCGAGATAGGTGAGCGCCCAGAGGATGCGATCGAGCGCGCCGAGCTCCTCGGTGCCGAGCGCCGCGTCGGGCCAGTGGACCTCGAGCCATCCGGCGGGCGCGACGAACGCGTCGAAGACCTTGGTCGGCTTGTCGTCGGTCGGCATGTAGTGCCGCGTATGGCCGGTCGTCGCCGCTGGCACGACGTAGAGCGGCGGAGCGAGCAGCGGCTCGAGTACTCGCCGCAACAGCTCCGGCGGCAGCTCCGGGTGAAGCTTGTACGACGCGGCGACGAGCGCGCGAGAGAGCCGCCACGGGGACGGTGGCCACTCGACCGTGCCCTCGTTGACCTGATGCTCCCAGCTGGTCGCGTGGTACCGGCCAGCGAGAAATTCGAACGACAGCGTCAGCACGACGTCACTTCGACTTCTTCTTGGACGCCTTGGCCTCGAAGTTGACCTCCATGACGGGCGGGCTGCGAAACGCCTCGGCCTCGGTGAGTGACCGGATCGAAGCCCGCAGCTCGGCCTCGAGCTCCTGCCGCTCGGGTAGCGTCCAGCCCTCGGGGCGCTTCACCCGCAGCGCCACGAGATCGAGATCGCACGCGGTCCGGAGGCGCAGCCCGGCCTCCAGGAAGCGCCGCACCTTCCACAGCGAGAGCGCCACGAGGAAGCGCTCGGCCTCGGCGCCGAGACCGTAGCCGCGGATCTGTGCCAGATCGAGATTGAAGAATGCCTGTGTCAATCCCGCGGTGTACTCGTCGCGGTGGAAAGGCACGTTGCCGAATCCCTCCTTGGCCGTGGCATCGCTGTCGGCCTCGGTGCCGGCGCTCACGCGATCGTTCTTGACGCCGCCGGTGGCGACCACCTGGACGTCGCGGGCCTCGATGAAGCCCGACAGAGCGCGGGCGAGCCGCATCGTGCCGCTGATGCTCTCGAGGAACGTGCCGTGCACGAGGGAGTTGGGATCGAGCTTGAGCAGCGCGCGCGCGAGGCGGCGGCGATCCACGGGCTCGGCCTCGCCGATCTCCTTCTTGATGGCTTCGAACCCGTCGCTCTTCTCGATGTACGCGGAGTTGAGCCGGTGCGCCTCCTGGATCGACGAGGTGAGCGGCTTGCCGTCGCGCTTCACTCGCACGTAAGGCATGCCGGCGAGGATCTCGACCAGATCGTCGCGCGCCTCGTCCCAGCACACCGACTCGAGTCGGTTCGCGACCGACTGCGGCGACTCGACGAGGAGCATCTCGGTCCCGTCGGGGAGCTTGTAGGTCGCCGCGCCGATGTCGGGGAACCCGGTGGGCTGCAGCCGCGTACCCTGGATGGGCTGCAGGTCGGCCTCGATCAGGATGCGCGGGGCGTCAGGGAGCGTGAGTGCCATGGTCGAGATCCTTCAGGCTGGTGGTTCGGATGAATTGATGCAGCGCGCCCGCGATCACCGAGCGGCCGATCGGAAAGACGAGCGCGGCCGCGCACCGGCGCGCGAGCACGCGAGGGACCTCGATGGGGCCCGAGCGCGGCACGAGCCCCGCGCCACGCAGTCTGCGGATCGCAAGCCGCGTCGCGGTGATCGAGTCGCCGGAGGCGAGCCGCCCGACGATGCCGCGGGTCAGCGGGAGTCGGATCCGGGGCTCGGGGTTCCGCTCGAGGGCGAGGCGACACAGCGCGAGTACGGCCGGCAGCTTGCGATCATCATCAGGCGCGGGGGCGAGCCCGCCGCCGGGCGCCCCGCCGTACACGATCGAGCACAGGCCCCACGCGAGCGCGTCGATGCGCTCGTCGTCGAGCTCGCCGTCGAAGAAGGCAGCGACGTCGGCCGGGGCCGCGACGATGGTCCCGGCGAGTGCAGGCCGCCCTCCGGCCGACTCTCTTCGGCGCGCGACCGCGATGAGGTTGTCGACGAGCGGGCGATCGGCCCAGACCTGATCGCCATCGCTGGTGCCCCAGACGTGGACACTGCCGCGCCGCGTGACCGGGCCGAGGTACGGGCGCAGCCCGCCCGCCGCGAGCGCGGCGGCGAGCCGCAGCTCGGCGGAGCCATCGTCGGCCGCAGCGAGCCAGCGCGGGCCGAGCGCGGGCAACGGGCGCACAGCCTCGCGGGCGCCCGGCGAACGCGCGCAAACAGCCTCGACACCGCCGAGCGCGATCAGGAGGTCGCCGACCTGGCGCGGCTCTCCGCGGCGGCAGAGCGCGAGGATCGCGTCGTCCACTCGCGTGGCTGCGCGGCGCAGCGCGCTAGGGGCGTTCTTGCCGCTCGCGGCGCGCCCGAGCCGCACGAGCCATTCGTCGAGCTGGGCGAGGAGGTCCGACGTCGGGACCCGCGCGACGCTCCAGTCGCCGAGCGGCGTGGCGAAGTACGCGAGCCCGTTGCGGACCAGGAAGCCGACCCGCGAGAACTCGTCGATCCCGCGATCGACGCCGAGCGATGCGATCGCGCGCGCGAAGTCGACGCCGGTGCGCGCCGCCCGCGCGCCGATCTTCGCGCGGCCTTCGCCGAACAGCGCGCGGAGCTCGTCGTAGCTGGCGGGGCGCGACCACAGCGGCAGCCACATCTCGTGGCGCGCGTCGGCCTCATCGCTGCGGGCGGCGGAGCCGTAACCGACGCCCGATGCCCGCACGGTGAACGGGAACGAGATCTCGCCGGGCGCGGATGACTCGACCCGGCGCGTCACGGCCACGGCGAACACCATCGCCCCCTCGAGGGCGAGGACGTAGTCCCATGGGTTCACGAGCGATCCACGGTCGAAGCCAGTGCCGGCGTTGGCGCCGCCAGCGGACGCAGGGTGGAACTGCCCGATCGCGACGTCCACGAGGCGAGGCTCCGGCACCGCGAACAGCGAGGCGTTGAGGAGCGGCCTTCCACCTCCTCCATCGATCAGGAGCTCGGCGAGCCGCTGCATCTGGTTGTTCGAGAAGTCGAGGCGACCGTCGTTGCCGCCGGTCCCGAGCAGCGGCGGGTATGCGGGGCCATCCTCCTCGAGCGCGACGGCGGCGTCGATCCAGGGGAGCGCGTCATCCGCGACGGAGGCTCGCACCTGCTCGAGGAACGCAGGCTTTCTGTCCGCGTCCGGACGCTGGGTCAGGCCCGCGCGCGCGACGAGCTCGCGGCACGCCGCGATCGCGCCCCGGTACGGTGCGAAGCGCTCCGACGAGGACTGCTCGATCGCCTGGATGCCGTCCTGGTTGTCCTTGGGGTAGAAGCCGCTGCCGCCGTTCCACGGCGCAACGATCGGCGTCGGCGCGTAGCGGGCGGCGAAGAAGTCGAGCAGCGCGTCGCGATCGAGCGATGACCGCAGCCGGAGCACGCCGCCGCTCCACCAGGCGCGAGCGCCCGGATCGAGCTGCTCGGCGACGAGCCGGAACACGCCGAGGGCCTTGAGGTAGTCCGCGAGAGGCTGCCGCCGGCAGCCGTCGAGCACGAGCTCGTGGGTCATCGGCCCTCCGTAGGTGCGTGCCGGCGACGACGCGCCGTCCCGCGCCAGTCCGCGACGCGCACCAGGGTCTCCCAGAACGCCAGCCGAAACGGCCCGTGCGCGCGGAGCAGGCGCGCCATCCGATCGAGCCAGCTGGGTCCGCTGGGGCCATCGCCAAGGGCGGTGACCGACAGATCGAGCGTGGCTGCCGGCGCGGTGACACCGCCGCCGAGATCGGTCTCGGGCAACGTGTCGCCGTCCCACACGCCGAGGGCGAACGGCCGGCCGTCGCCTGGGACGTCTTCGCGGGAGCGCGGACGCACCGACAGGCGCACCTTCCCGTGGTGGGCGGCGACGAGGTACACGAGCAAATCCGGCTCGCCGCGCTGGAGCATCGCGAGCGCGCTGGCGAGCTCGTGCCGGAACTCCGGGCGCCGGCAGCGTGCACCGCGACGACCGTCGCTCTTGGCCCATGGGCCACCGTCTCGACGAAGATCGCCGGGCGGCAGCCCTGAGACGATCATCTCCTGGAACACCGCGTGCGCCTTGCCGAGGTCGTGCCAGCGGGCGGCCCGGACGATCTCGTCCCACGGCGCATTTCCGCCCACGGCGGCGCGCAGGTGCTCGGCCTCCTCCGCGACGTCGCTGGCATGGACCGCCAGCGGCACGTACTCGTCGCACGCGAACGAGAGCGCCTCGCGCGCGTCCGAATCGGGCGCGACGGCGTCGATCGCGACGGCGGGAGGCACATGCGTGGCGCGCCCGGTCCAGCCGAGGGATGGGTCGTAACCGCCGGCCGAGAGCGGGACGAGGAGCGCGGTGCCGGGCGCGAGCCGGTCCGCCGAGATCTCCTCCCACTCCTCGTGGGCTCCGGACCAGCGGTAGGCGCGCCGCCCCTCGAGCAGCTTGCGCAGCTCACCGATCGGGACATTGCAGAGCTCGTCGCGGTGCGGCTCCGGCGCGTCATCTGCCGGCACGCCATCGAGCGCGCGCCAGGCGACCTGGACGTCGCGCTCCTCGGCGTCTCGCACCCAGCGCGAGATGTCGAGATCGGTGCCGGCAAGATCGGGCTGCGTGTCGAACAGCTCGAGCACGTCGCGGCGCCGGAGGATCGGCGTGACCGGCGCCTCGTCGTCGGCCGGCAGGGTCATGAGGGCAGCCGGGGACACCTCGTCGAGCCGCGCGAGCCGGTCGCGCGACTGCGCGAGCTCCGCGGGCTGGTACGGGGCGGCCGAGGCGTCGTCCACGTCGATCCAGCACACGGATGCCTCGCCCCGCGCGTGCTCGCCGCGCCGGTTACAGCGGCCGAAGCGCTGGACCATCGACGACCACGACGCGACCTCGGTGAACAGCGCGCGCGCCGAGATATCGACGCCGGCCTCGATCGCCTGGGTAGCGACCAGGATGCCGGACCACCCGGGCGACAGCACCTCGTCCTGGATGGCGCGCCGGTCAGCGGGGCGGAAGCGCGAGTGCACGAGGCGCACGGGGATCCCATCGCGGGCGCGCTTGGCGAGCTCCCCGTACATCTCCTGCGCGCGCTTGACCTGGTTCAGGACGACGAGGGTCAGCGTGCCTTCGGTGTGGGTCTCGATGATCTGGCGGGCGCGGTCGGCAGCGTCGCCGGCATCCAGGCGGCGCAGTGGCTTGTGTGCGTGATGGCGCGCCGCGAGGACGGGCCGGTCGAGATCGGCGGGGCCTACGCTGAGCGGCCGCAGGGCGGCGGTGTGATCGATGGTCCGTAGCCGGCCGGGGGCAAGCGTAGCGCTCATCCAGATCGAGGCGGTCGGCGCGGACGTGCCGAGCTGGTCGCGCAGCCCCTGGAGCTGCGCGCTCGTCGAGGAGCCGACGCCCATGAGCTGCACCTCGTCGAGGACCCAGAGGCAGTCGTTGTTGAGCAGCGCGAAGTGCACCGGCCACTTGAACCGGCTCATCGCGTAACCGCGGTTGAGCGCGCGCGACAGGAGCTGATCCTGCGTCCCGACGATGATCGCCTCGCGCTCGGGGTGCTCGTGCCAGCGATCGTCGACAGCGCCGCCGAGCATCGCGTGGAGGCTGACCTCGGACGAGAGCCCGAGCCGCTCGAGCCAGCCGTGCGCCACCCGGTGCGTCTGCTCGACGAGCGTGCGCATGGGCAGGCAGAACACGAGCCGGCGCGGGGTCGCGGCGCGAACGCGCTCGTCCGGATGGTGACGGCGGCGCCACAGCCATCCGAGGACAGCAGTGGCGGTCTTGCCGGCCCCGGTCGGAGCCACGACGAGATCGGGGAGCGCCGGCTCGATGGCGAACTGCAGCTGATACGGGAACGGCTCCGTCCCCGTGGCTGTCGAGAAGAACGCTTCGAACGTGCTCACCGCATCACCTGACCGATGTGGACACTAGCCTGGCTCGCCCCGCTAGCAGAGTGTGAAGACATCGCTGTTTGCTAGTGGACGACAAACTCGGCGTGTGGCGACGGTAGGCTCGAAAATACGACAGGAAATCGACCGGCCATTGTTTCAGCATTTCCAGCGCCGACTAGAAGACGCTCGTGACGAGCAACTTCGAACAGGAATTCTGGAGACCTCGGCTGCGGCTACTAAAGACAGGTTCGAGCGTTGAAGAGGGCCGAGTAAATTTGTCGCGGCGCTTCTCGGCTAAGCGCCTGATTATATTCTAAGAACCGTGATCACGGACTACCTCCGGGCGCACGAATGGATTGACACCCGACGGCGCGTGCGCGACGGTAACCGCGACCTAACGGGTCGGACGCGATAACCGGTCACCTCCGGGCGTTCAGAGCGGTCTGGTGTTGGTAGCACCAGACCGTTCAACTTTTTCAGGGCTTAATTAGGCGGAGAATTAGTGGTGCGTGCCTAGAAAACATCCCGCGGCGGAAAGTTTGGCTCCTTAGCGCGAACTTTTACGCGGCTGCAATGGGGCCGCCGATAAGCATCGGCGGGCGGAAAGTTCGGCTTCTCAGCGCGAACTTTTCACAAAGTCATGCTTCAATGGGGCCGCCTAAACGGGAAAGAAGTTGGTTCATCATGTTCCCTCGACATCGAGCTCGAGGTTTCGGCGCTACGCAAATGTCAAAGCAAAACGATCTGTTCTCTAAAAATTTCGGGGTCTCAAGATCGACGTTGATGACATTGTGAAAAGTGGTTCGGATGAAGATTAGGTAGCTCTGCGCAAAGGAATTTGCAAGATCTTTGGGGCTTGGGTTAAATCTTCTCCTTAAGTATAAGTAATTATTACAATTACCGAGCCGAGCTACCTCTACAACGCGTGCTTCCGGTGAGGGTGACGGTGCCGCGCGCGATCCGCACGGGTTGGCCGACATGCGCAGCGGTAGCCAGGCAGGCACGGCATGAGTGCCGGCGGGATAGCTGACACAGCACGACCTAGCCGTGCGCGTCGGTCACGTTGACGGTCGCGCCGGGCCGCAGCACCGCGATCCACGCGGTCTCCGGGTCCTTGTCCGTCGTGGACAGCTCGCAGGCGACGACAATATCGAGCGGGACGATGACAGCGTGGCCGACGATAAGTAGACGCAGCACGCACGGTGAAAGCAGTGGAAGCGGAATCGGCGATGAAGGAAGCCGCGGAAACGGCTTCAGACTCGAGAGATCGCCGCGCTTCTTCCCGAGTTCGATCGCCTCGTGCATGCAGATGAGCGGAAACGGCTTCGGGCTTCGAGAGATCGCCGCGCTTCGTCAGCGTGACGGAGGACGCCTGATCGGCGGCACTCTCGACGAGGAGCGATGTGGCGACCTGGGTATCGCCGCGATGCATGGCTGGCGTGACGCCTGATCGGCGGCACTCTCGACGAGGAGCGACGCGCCGACCACGATCCGCGGCGAGGGCGCACAGTCGGCGAGCCTAAGGCGTGCCTCGGCGGCGGCGGTCCGCACGATCTGGGCGACGTCGATCGCGTCGGGGACGCCCCCACGTGGCGGTGGGCGCCACCGACAGCGCGCGGGGCGTGTTGCACAAGGTCCGTCCGGTAGACGCCCGCGCCACGACGGGTACGTCGGGTGTCTCCGGTCGCCTCAGCGCTGCCTCCGCCCACTGACGGCCTAAAGCCCGCGCCACGACGGGTACGTCGGGTGTCTCCGGTCGCGGCTGGAAGGGAATCTGCGGCTCGAGTTCGCGGTTGCCGTCGATGGGCCGATCGTGCTCGGCCGGACCAGGTACCTCGGTGGCGGATTGTTCGCGCAGACGTCGTCGGCGATCCCTCGAGTAGCCGCGCCCTCGTGCCCGTACACACCACGCGAGGAGCTGCTACTGGTTGACAGCCCATAACCTTGGAGACATATTCCCTGAAGGTTATGGAAAAGGGAGCGCGGCTCCGTGAGTTCCTCAGACGAATGGCTGATGCTCCCGCCGCTGGTGGGGCCGAGGATGCACTCGAGCTGATCACCATCATCCTGAACGCAGTCGAGGATGAGCACTCGGGCATCCCGAACGATCCCACCGGGCCGCGTGCGGACGAGCGGATGTTCCCGCCGATCGCGCGGTACCACTTCGCCGTCGAGGGTCGCCCTGACCTCGACGGGTACCGCCAGAAGGCTCATGACACGATCGTCGCCAGCAACGGTGCGATCCTGATCCGGGTTCGCAAGACCATGAAGGTTGTATTCGAGAAGTCAGGCCGCGATGGCCGGAAGGTGGACCTATGAAGACGACACGCGAGAAGAACGCCGCCTACCTGGCCGAACAGCTCCGAGCGCGAATCCCCGACGTCGACCTCAAGGTGCATGCCCCCTCCGGCAAAGGGAAGGTGTGGTGGATCGATGCGACGTTCCGCCGTTACTCCGTCGCGATCGAGTGGTCCAAGGAAGATGGATTCGGACTCTCGACCCCGACCGAGGACGACTATGGCTCGGCCGCGAACGAGGTGTATGTCGATGCCGATGAAGCCGTCGATCGAACGGTCCAGCTCCTCAAGACCGGGTACAAGGCACGGGCACGACGAGAGATGCACCTGAAGGCATTGCGCGAGCACCGTAAAGTGTCGCAAGAGTCGCTCGCGAGGCTCATGCAGCTCAGCCAGGCAGCGATCTCGAAGACCGAGCGCCGCGGCGACATGCTGCTCAGCACGCTCCAGAGCTTCATCGAAGCGCTCGGCGGCGAGCTCCACATCTCTGCGAAGTTCCCCACGGAGACGATCGAGCTCGATCTGCTCCACGAAGATGACCGGAAACGAAGCACCCCCCATCGGTGAGGCGGGTTGTCGATGCGAGGCGGGCGGTGGCACTCGGCGAAATCAAGTGGGAGGGCGGACGCGGCGCTTGCGCAAAGGGCAGGTTCTGGTGATCCTGAGGCGGTCCTCGGGTAGCTTGACGAGCGAGCCTTCCGTCCGCGGTGTTACGCCGCGGCTGACTTCGACTGAACATGAAGAACGTGGTCCGCGCGCGGAGCGTTTGCGACTTCATTCCCCGTGCGCGGAGCCTGCGGCAACTGAGAGCAAGTGGCTGCGAGCTACCCGAGGACGCTCTTACGGCACAGGCGCGAGCGCGAGCGTCAGCTCGGTGAGCTCGCCCGCGGCGACGGTGACGGTGCCGCGCGCGAGTCGCGCAGGCTGGCCGGCGCGCGGGGGGAGCCAGGCGGTCACGGCGTGAGCGCCGGCGGGGAGCTTGCGCAGCACGACCTGGCCGTGCGCGTCGGTCACGTCGACGGCGGCGCCGGGCCGCGGCGCGGCGATCCACGCGGTCTCCGGCTCTTTGTCGGCCGTGGATAGCTCGTAGACGCCGCCAGCGTCGAGCGGGACGGTGACGGCGTGGCCGGCGATGGGTAGACGCAGCACGCGCGGCGGAGCAGTGGAGGCGGAAGCGGCGGCGGCGGAAGCAGCGGAGACGGCCTCGGGCTTCGAGAGATCGCCCCGCTTCGCCAGCGTGACGGAGGACGGCTGATCGGCGGCGCTCTCGACGAGGAGCGACGCGCCGACCGCGATCCGTGGCGAGAGCGCGCAGTCGGCGAGCACGACGCGTGCCTCGGCGGCAGCGGCCGGCACACCCTCGACGACGACGATCGCATCGGGGATGCCCCACGTGGCGGTGGGCGCCACCGACGGCGCGCGCGGCGTGTTGCACGGGGTCCGTCCAGCAGACGCCCGCGCCGCGACAGGCACGTCGGCCCACTCGACGCGGATCTGCGCGTCGCCGATGGGCGGCGGCGCTCCGGCAGAGCCGGCAGAGCCGGCAGAACCGGCAGAACCGGCAGAGCCGGCAGCGCCGGCAGCGCCGGTAGCGCCGGCAGAGCCCGAAGAGCCGCCGAGGCCGGCCGAGCCGGTGCCGTCGGTCCGCGCCTTGCCCGAGCACCCCGCCACGACCACCAGGACCACCGCTGCCGCGGTCGCCGCCGCGGCGAGCTGCCGCGTCCGGCGGCGACCTGGCCGCGGACCGCGAGACCGCACCGCTGCTGCGGTCGCCGCCGCGGCGCGCTGCCGCGGCGCGGGGCTCACCACGCGCGGACCTCGTCGACGACGAGATCCGCATCGGCGCAGAGATCGTTCACCCCAGGGCCGCGGTAGTCGGCACCGGCGAGCACGATCCGGTGCGTGCGCGCGGCGGTGACGGCGGCGCGCACGTGATCGCGGTGGCCGACGGCGTACTGGGCCACGCCGCGGCGCCAGCGCACGACGCTGGTGTGCACGGGCGCCGCGGACAGCTCGAGGACGCGGCCCACGTCCCGCTGCGCCTGCGCGATCAGCTGGGCGTCGTCGAGATCGAACGCCTCCGGATCGCGACCGCCGCCGAAGATGCAGCGGAGGAGGACGTGGCCCTCGGGCGCCCGATCGGGCCAGACGACGGACTCGAACACGACGCCGAGCACGCGCACGTCCTCGCCTTGGGCGACGAGGAAGCCGAAGCCATCGGAGGCGCGCGGTACCGCGGAGGCAGGGTAGCCGAGGTAGACGACGGCGGCGGGCGCGCGGTGGAACGGCGCGAGGCGGGCGGCGAGCTCGGGGAGCGCGACCAGGGGGACGGCATCCTCGGCGGGCAGCGCGAGGACGGCGCCGTCCCAGGTCTCGCCGTCGATCGCGACCTGGGCGCCGGCGGGCTCGATGCGGGTCACGGGGTGGCCGAGGTGCAGGCGCGGGCCGAGCGCGGCGGCGAGCGCGTCGACGAGCGCCTGGAGGCCGCCGCGCGGCGCGTACAGGCCGCGGGGCGGACGGAGCGGGGGCCGCTTGCCCTGGATGGCCGCGAAGGCCCGGTCGAACAGGCCGCGCGCGGCCTGGCGCGCGAAGCCGCGCACGATGCCGCCCTGGGCCTCGAGCGCCGCGAGCCGCGGGAAGCCGGCGGCGAGGCTGATGTCGTGCGCGTCGGCGGCGTACACGCCGGTCACGAACGGCGCCACGATCGCGCGCGCGGCCTCGGCGCCGAAGCGGCGGGCGGCGAACGCGTGCATCGACTCGTCCTCGGCGCCAGCGTCGGAGACGGGGCGCGCGGAGCGCAGGGGCTCGCGCAAGAGATCGAGCTTGCCGCGCCACGTGAGCAGATCGGAGCGCGCGAGCTCGAAGGGGTTCTGGGGCAGCGCGCGCAGCTTGCCGTCGATGAAGATCCAGCGGCGGCGGGCGCGCGGCGATGCCTTGTCGACGGGGACGCCGAGCTGCTCGCACAGGGAGAGGGCGCCGCGCGAGACGCCGCCGAGGAAGGAGCTGGCGGCGTGCTCACGCACGAAGCCGTTGGGGCGGCTGGTGCCGATCACGCCGCCGGCGCGCGAGCCCTCCTCGAGCACGTGCGCGTCGAAGCCGGCCAGGGCGAGCGCGCGCGCCGCGGTCAGGCCGCCGAGGCCGCCGCCGATGACCGCGATCCTCATGCGCGCGCCGAGAGCTCGCGCACGGCGGCCACCATCGCACGCACGTGCTCGGGATCGGTCTCGGGCAGGACGCCGTGGCCGAGGTTGAAGATGTGGCCGGTCGAGCCGGCACGCCCGAGGATGTCGGCGACGCGCGAGCGGATCTCGGCGGGCGTGGCGAACAGCGCGCCGGGATCGAGGTTGCCCTGGAGCGCCACGCCGTCGCCGACGCGGCGGCGCACCTCGTCGATGCCGACGCGCCAGTCGACGCCGAGGACGTCGGCGCCGCTCGAGGCGTAGTCGTCGAGGTACGGCGCGCAGCCGTTCACGAAGTAGATGATGGGCACGGGCCGGCGCTGGTAGACGCTCGACGCGCGCAGGTGCTCGATCACGCGGCGGGCGTAGCGCAGCGGGTACTCGCGGAAGTCGCCGGGCGACACGATGCCGCCCCAGCTGTCGAACAGCTGCACGGCGTCCGCGCCGGCCGCGATCTGCGCCTCGAGGTAGACGGCGCACGTGCGCGCGATCTTGTCGAGCAGCGCGTGCGCGGATGCGGGCGCGCCGTACAGGAGCTTCTTCGTGTGCGGGTAGTCCTTCGAGCCGCCGCCCTCGACGGCGTAGGTCAGCATCGTGAGCGGCGCGCCAGCGAAGCCGATCAGCGGCACCCGATCGGCGAGCGCGCGCTTGATCTGGCGCACCGACTCCATCACGAACGGCAGCTCGGCCTCGGGATCGGGGACGCGCAAGGCATCGATCGCGGCCTGGGTCCGGATCGGCTGCGCGATCTTGGGCCCGGCCTCGGGGAACGCCACGTCGAGCCCCATCGCGGGGAGCGTGATGAGGATGTCGCTGAAGAGGATGGCGGCGTCGAAGCCGAGCTGATCGATGGGCTGCAGCGTGACCTCGCAGGCGAGGTCGGGGTTCCGGCACAGATCGAGGAACGACGCGCGCTCGCGGACAGCGCGGTACGACGGCAGGTAGCGGCCGGCCTGACGCATCATCCAGATCGGCGTGCGCTCGACGGGCTCGCGGCGACACGCGCGGAGGAAGAGGTGATCGGTCATCGAGCGGCATCCTACCGCGGGCGCCCGCGCGGCCGAGCGTGACGAGAGGTCGATCTACCTCAGCACGAGCGCGGTGGGCGCCGGTGCCGGCAGGCCGATCGACATGCCCGGCGGTGTACTATCGCGCCCGCATGACTCGGCTGCTCGCGCTCCCGATGGTGATCCTCATGGCGTGCGGAGGGAGCGACGACAACCCCTTCGATCCGCTCCCGCTCGACGAAACGTTCTCCGTGGGCCTGGGCGACCCGGTCCACGTCGCGCGCGACCGCTACGGGGTCGCGCACATCCACGGCAGGAGCCTCGGCGACGTCGCGTTCGTCCAGGGCTACGTGATGGCGCACGACCGGCTGCCGCAGATGGACATCCTGCGGCGGTTCGGCGCGGGCACGCTGGCGGAGCAGTTCGGCGCGCTCGACGCGAGCGTCATCAACACAGACCTCGAGATGCGGATGCACCGCATGCGGCCGCTGGCGCAGGAGTCGCTCGACATGCTGCGGGCATCGGCTGACCCGCTCGACGCCGAGATCGTCGGCATGCTCGAGCGCTTCGCCGACGGCGTCAACGAGTACGCGGCCGACCTGGCGAACGGCAAGTGGCGGCTCGACACGCCCCTGCGCCTCTCGTTCGATCCCGAAACCTTCGCGCCGTGGTCGCCGGTCGACTCGCTCGTCCTGGGCCGGTTCCAGGCGTTCGCGCTGTCGTTCACCGCGCCGCTCGAGCTCGAGCTGACGGACCTCTACCAGAAGCTCCGCGCGAAGTACCCGATGAGTGATCCGCGCGCGGGCGTGGCGAGCGACATCTTGACGTTCAAGCCGGTGGGCCTCGATCCGACGATCCCGGGCTTCCCGGGCGGCGACACGGCGGCCGACGGCTCCGATGTCCCGGCGACGCGCACGGCGGGGCCAGCGGGGCTCGCGGGCGCGTCGGTCCGCCCGCACGTTCCGGACGCGGTGCTGGCCGCGGCGCGCACGGCGTTCGCCACGACGATCCGCACGGGCGCGCGCGGCGCGCTGGGCCCGCACGCGTTCATGCGCCCGTACGCGGGCTCGAACAACTGGGCGGTGGACCCGGAGCTGACAAAGGACGGCTCGGCGATCCTGGCCACGGATCAGCACCTCCAGCTCCCCAACCCGTCCATCTTCTACCCGACGCACCTCATCGTCGACGACGGCGACAAGGACCGCGAGCCAAGCGAGCTCGACGTGATCGGCGTGACGTTCCCGGGCATCCCGGGCGTCATCCTGGGCAGCAACGGCACCCTCGCGTGGTCGGGCACGGTCAGCGAGCACGACGTCAACGACGTCTACCTCGAGACGCTGGTCCCGTGCGCGCAGGGCTCGTGCGTGAAGTCGGGCACCAACGTGGTCCCGATCGAGACGTTCACCGAGGAGATCCGCGTCGGCGCGCTGGGCATGATCACCGAGACGTTCACGGCGACGTACGAGCGCGTCCCGCACCACGGGCCGGTGCTGCCGGAGATCGATCGCACGGCGCACCGGCTGGTGCGGCGCCCGGCGGGCCGGGCGCCGATGTCGCTCGCCTACACGGGCTACCAGCCGACGTTCGAGATCCGCGCGCTCACGCGCATGGCGCGCGCGGCCAACGTGGTGGAGGGCTTCCAGGCACTCTCGGACTTCACCTACGGCAGCCAGAACTGGACGATGATCGACAACTCGCCAGACGGGCCGCAGATCGGCTGGACCACGAACGCCGAGGTGCCGCTCCGCATGCCGGCGGCGTACGGCTGGAACGCCAGGACCCGCCCCGACGCGGCCGCGCCGTTCTTCGTGCTCTCCGGCGAGGGCGACCACGACTGGATGGGCCGCATGCCGGCGCAGTACGTCCCGCACGCGCGGTCGCCGATCGCGCCGGAGCAGCACTACCTGGCGACGGCGAACGCCGATCCGGTGGGCGCCACGTTCGACAACGATCCGCTGAACCAGCGGGTGGTCGACGGGCGTCCGCTCTACGTGGGCGTGGCGTACGCCGCGGGCGTGCGCCAGGAGCGGATCACGAGCGGCATCAAGGACTACATGAAGAACAAGCCGGACGGCATCCGGGCCGAGGACATGGCGGCGCTGCAACACGACACGACGTCGACGGTGGGCGCGAAGCTGGTGCCGTTCCTCAAGGCGGCGCTGGGGTACGTGGCGATGCCGGTCCCGAGCGACGCGCCGCAGGACGTCCAGCAGTACGTGACGGGCCTGGCGGCGGCCGATCGCGATCGCCTGATCGCCGCGCGCACGCAGCTCTCGGGCTGGGCGTTCGCGACGCCGACGACGCAGGACGCGCTGGGCTCGTCGGCAGCGACGGCGATCCTGAACACGTGGATGCACTTCTTCATCGAGGCGGCGCTCGCCGACGAGCTGGGGGCCGTGAGCTTCGACGTCTGGCAGCTGAACGACAACCAGCTGTTCCGGATCGTGTACGAGCTCTTGAAGGCAGACTCGGTGCTGTCGCGGAGCCTGACCACGGGTCAGCCGATCCTGTGCGACGACGTGGCGGGCAGCGCGGCCGACGACAGCTGCACGCGGCTCGTGCTGTCGGCGATGGTGGCCGCGATGCAGCACCTGGAGTCACCGGCGGGATTCGGCACGGCGGACCGCGCGCAGTGGGAGTGGGGCCGGCTCCACCGCCTCACGATCGAGCCGCTGTTCCCGAACCCGGTGCTGAACCTGCCCGCGCCGGGCGAGACGGCGACGAAGGGCTTCCCGAAGGCGGGCGACAACTTCGTGGTCAACCGCGCCGACATGGGCTGGCGGAGCCTCAAGTTCTCGCAGTCGGCGGACGGGCCGGCGCAGCGCTTCATCGCGGTCGCGCGCCCGGGCGAGACGATCACGGTGCGCTGGCAGCTGCCGGGCGGCGTGATCTTCGACAGCCGCAGCCCGCACTACCGCGATCTGCTCGATCTCTACTACCTGCCGGAGCAGCACTTCGACGCGCCGTACGAGGTCGCCGCGATCGTGAAGGACGGCGAGGTCCGCTGGGAGTTCGAGTAGTGGACACTGGCATCCTCCTCGCCCCGGCGGGCGCGACGGGCCCGCTGCGCGGGCTGGTCGATCGGCTGGCGAGCATCGGCGTCCCGATCACGATCATCGGCGAGATCGCCGCGGCGGCCGTGCACAGCGCGAGCCGCCCGCGGCCGCCGGCGATCCTGCTCGATCTGCGCGACGTGGGCACCGGCGACGACGAGAACGCGCAGAAGGTGACCGAGGCGGTGCGCCGCACGCTCGAGATCTTGCCGCACAGCATGCCGATCGTGATCGCCGCGGGCGTGACGACGCCGGTGGTGACGGCCGCGATCCGCGCGGGCGCGGGCGACGTGCTCGACGTGACGCTGGAGGGCACCGCGGCGGCGCGCGCGATGGTGCAGCGGATCTGCCAGCGCCAGTCGGACCGCCGGCTCGAGCTCACGGTGATGGAGGAGCAGCGCGCGATCATCGAGCAGCTGCTGAAGGATCTGATCCGCACCGAGCGGCGCGCGATCGATGGCGAGGAGGCGCTCGCCACGCGGGTGCGGGCTTCGCGCGAGCTCGCGGTGACCGACACGCGGCTGCCGGCGGTGGTCTTGGTGGAGAGCGAGCGCCACGTGGCGGACGAGCTCGCCGAGCGGCTCGAGGGCGCGGGCGTGGCGACGTTCGCGTACGTGAGCGGCGAGGAGGCGGTCCGCGAGTCGGCACAGCTCTCCGAGTCGGGCGGCATCGACTTCGCGATCGTGGCGGCGCGCCTGCCGAGCATGAGCGGGATCGACACGGTGCGCGCGCTGCGCGAGCGGACGGCGAGCCTGCAAGCGTTCCTCCTGGCCGCGCCGGGCGACGAGCAGCTCGCGGCCGGCGCGGACGAGCTCGGCGGCATCATGGCGATCCAGAAGCCGATCGCCGACCTCGAGGAGCTGATCACGCGCGCGGCCGAGCTCGCGCGTGAGTCGCGGGCGCGCACCCGCGAGGCGATCTATCTCCAGCGCATCAAGGAGCGCCACGAGCACGTCCTCGAGAGGTACCGGTCGTTGCCACGCGCGCCGTGACGGCCGTATGCTCGACGGGTCGCGCATGGCCACGCCGGGCACCCTCCGTATCAAGCTCCGGTGCGCGTCCTGGCAGCAGCTGGCCACGCTCTATCAGCGTGACCTGAGCCGAGGCACGCTGTTCCTCAAGGCGTCGCAGCCGCCGCCGCTCGGTACGCTGATGCAGATCGATCTGACGCTGCCGAGCGCGTCGGTGATCGAGCTGTCCGGCACGATCGAGCAGCACGTCTCGGATCAGCGCGGCGCGGGCGTGGAGCTGCGGCTGGCGCCGATCGCCGACAGCGCGATCTGGATGATCGAGAGCGCGCTCGCGTCGGAGCACCGGCGCACGCCGGCGCGCGGGGTCCCGGCGCTGGCGCAGTCGGCGTCGGCGTCGGCGTCGGGGCCGGTGGCGACACTGGACGACGGCGCGGAGGTGGCGACGGCCGAGGCCGACCTCGCGCGCGCGCTGCTGGCGGAGGCGGAGGCGATGAAGCAGCTGAGCCCGTTCCTCGTGCTGGGGGTGAGCTACGACGCGGGCGATGCCGAGGTGCGCAAGGCGTTCGGCGAGCTCACGAAGCGGTACCACCCGGATCGCTTCGCGCGCTACGAGTCGAGCGAGCTGCGCCAGGTGGCGGCCGAGATCTTCATCTTGATCCGCGACGCGTACCGCCGGCTGTGCGACGAGGAGGCGCGCGCGCAGGCGCGCGCGGCGCGCGGCCGGCTGCGCAACACGGGGCCGATCGCGCGCGCGGGGGGGCCGCCGCGGCCCGAGGGCAAGAGGTCGCCGACGCCCCCGGCGCCGTTCCCGGCGCTGCAGCCGGCGGCGCCGGCGGTGCCGGGGCTGGCCGCGGCGCCGACGGTCCAGCTGCCGGCCTCGCCGCCGCAGCGCGCCCCGACGGCACCGGCCGAGGCGGGCGAGGTGCAGGCGCTCGAGGAGCTCATCGACGGGGGCCGCCTCGACGAGGCGCTCGCGGGCTACCTCCGCCTGGTGAAGCGGCACCCGCAGGACCGCACGCTGCGCGCAGGGATCGAGCTGTGCGAGGGGCTGCTGGCGATGGGTCTCCGCGATCGGGCGCGGGCGGCGCAGCGGTTCGAGGCGGCGCTCGAGATCGATCCGTCCAACGAGCGCGCGGCGCGCGAGCTCGCGGACATGCGCCGGCTGGCGACGAGCGAGCGCCGGGGCCTCCTGTCGCGCCTGATGGGCAAGCCGGAGGCGAAGGAGAGCTGATGTCGCGGATCATCGGCATCGATCTCGGGACGACGAACTCGTGTGTCGCCGTGCTCGACAACAAGGGCCAACCTCGCACGGTCCGGCACCCGGACGGCGAGCGCACGATCCCGTCGTGCGTGACCTGGGCGGAGAGCGGCCAGGTCGTGGTGGGCACGCGCGCGCGGCGGCAGGGCGTGACGAACGCGGCGGCGACGGTGTACGGCGTGAAGCGGCTGATCGGCCGCAAGGTCAACGCGGACGACGTGTCGTGGTTCGCGCGCACGGCGCCGTTCCGCATCGTCGCCGCGCCGAACGGCGACGCGTGGGTGCGGATCCACGGCCAGCCGATCTCGCCGCAGGAGGTGGCCTCGCACATCCTGCGGACGCTGCGGCAGATGGCCGAGGAGGCGCTGGGCGAGCCGGTGACGCGCGCCGTGGTCACGGTGCCGGCGTACTTCGACGACGCGCAGCGCCAGGCGACGCGCGACGCGGGCCAGATCGCGGGCCTCGACGTGATCCGCATCCTGAACGAGCCGACGGCGGCGGCGCTCGCGTACGGCGCGCACCGCGTGGGGGGCGGCGGCCGGCGGCTGATCGCGGTGTTCGATCTGGGCGGCGGCACGTTCGACATCTCGATCATGAGCGTCGAGCACGGCATCTTCGAGGTGGTCGCGACGGGCGGCGACAGCGCGCTGGGGGGCGAGGACTGGGACCGCCGCGTGCTCGAGCGGATCGCCGACGAGCTGCACGAGCGCTACAAGATCGACGTGACGGGTATCCCGATGGCGATCTCGCGGATCCGCGAGGCGTGCGAGGAGGCGAAGAAGGCGCTGTCGGTCGACCGCGAGACGAAGCTCTCGCTGCCGTTCCTCGCGAGCGACGCGCACGGCCAGCCGATCAGCTATGAGCGGGCGATCACGCGCGACGAGATCGAGGGCCTGACGCGCGATCTGCTCGAGCGGCTGGAGCCGCCGTGCCGCCGCGCGCTGGCGGACGCGGGCATCTCGCCGGACCGGCTCGAGGACGTGCTGCTCGTCGGCGGCATGACGCGGTGGCCGGCGGTGCAGGCGGTGGTGGAGCGGATCTTCGGCAAGCGGCCGTCCAAGGGCGCGAACCCGGACGAGGTGGTCGCGCTCGGCGCGGCGGCGTACGGCGGGATCCTCGCGGGGCTGTCCGACGACGCGCAGCTGCTCGACGTCACGCCGCACGACATCGGGATCAAGGTGGGGGACTCCCAGTTCGCGCTGGTGGTGCCGCGCAACTCGATGCTGCCGGTGCGCGCCCGCCGCACGTTCGCGACGACGGCCGACGATCAGAAGTTCGTCGCGATCGAGCTGTACCAGGGCGTGTCGAAGGACATCGCGAAGAACCGCAAGCTGGGCCAGGTGGTGCTCGATGACCTGCCGCCGGGGCCGGCGGGCACGGTGCGCGTCGAGCTGGTCGTCGACGTCAACATCGAGTCGCTGGTCAGCGTCAGCGCCACGGAGCTGCGGTCCGGCCGCCGGACGCAGGTGACGATCCGCCCGTCGGGCGGCCTGTCGCAGCGCGAGATCGTCGAGATCATCGCGCGGCGGCGGCGCGAGCAGCACGAGGCGACGCCGGGCTGGCGCGACGGGGGCGCCGTGCGCGTGACGACGCGCGAGCAGCTGGTGTCGCGCCCGGGCGAGGACGACGAGCCGTGACCGACGAGCGCGCGATAGATCCGGCGGTGCTGCGCGTGGCCGACGCGGTGGGCGCCCTGCTCGAGGGCTGGGGCTTCAAGCGCAACATGGGCCGGATGTGGACGGTGCTCTACCTCGAGGAGCGGCCGCTGCCGGCGAGCGTCCTCGGCGAGCGCCTGGGGCTGTCGACAGGCGCGGTGTCGATGCTGCTCACCGAGATGCAGGAGTGGGGCGCGGTCAAGAAGGCGTGGGTGGTGGGCGAGCGGCGCGAGCACTACGAGGCGGAGACGTCGATCTGGAAGATGGTGTCACGCGTGTTCCGCGAGCGCGAGCTCGTGTGGATCCGCACCGCGCAGGAGCAGTTCGACGCGGCGGCGTCCGAATTTCGGCCAGACGACAGCCCGCGCGACAAGCTGATCGCGGAGCGGATCGCGGGCCTTTTGCAACTCGCGCGGGTGGGCGCGACCTTGCTCGAGGCGGTGCTGCAGGGCGAGTCGGTCGACGCGCTGCCGATCAAGACGGTGGGCGAGCTCGCGAAGATCGCGCGCAGCGAGCGCAGTGCCGAGCGCAGAACCGACCGCGGAAGCGACCGCGGGGACAAGTAGCGTGATCCGCACCCGCGAGCTGACGAAGCACTTCCGGGTGCACAAGCGCCCGCCGGGCTTCCGGTCGGCGGTGCGCTCGCTGTTCCACCGGCAGTACGAGGTGGTGAAGGCGGTCGATGGCGTGAGCTTCACGATCGAGCGCGGCGAGCGCGTGGGGTTCCTCGGCCCGAACGGCGCGGGCAAGACGACGACGCTCAAGGTCCTGTCGGGGCTGCTCCACCCGACGAGCGGCGAGGCGATGGTCGAGGATCACGTGCCGGCGCGCCGGCAGACGGAGCTGCTCCAGAAGATCACGCTGGTGATGGGCCAGAAGTCGCAGCTGATCTGGGACCTGCCGCCGGCGGACACGTACGAGCTGAACCGCGCGGTGTTCGACGTGCCGCGGCGGCAGTACCAGGAGACCTTGGCCGAGCTGACGCAGCTCCTCGAGCTGGGACCGCTGCTCCACAAGCCGACGCGCCAGCTCTCGCTGGGCGAGCGCATGAAGTGCGAGCTGGCCGCGGCGCTCCTGCACCGGCCGACGACGCTGTTCCTCGACGAGCCGACGATCGGCCTCGACGTCGCGATGCAGCTCGCGATCCGCGACTTCGTGCGCACGTACAACCAGCGCCACGAGGCGACGGTGCTATTGACGTCGCACTACATGGACGACGTGGTCGCGCTGTGCCCGCGGATCATCGTGATCGACGCGGGCAAGCTCATCCATGACGGCGATCTGCGGGGCCTCGTGAAGGCGATGGATCCGGACAAGCGGGTGTCATTCACGCTGACGCAGCCGATCGGCGATGACGAGCTGGGGAAGGTGGGCGCGCTGCTCCAGCGCGACGGCGCGCGGGTCACGGTGCGGGTGCCGGAGCGGGAGATCCCGGCGGCGGTCGGACACCTCCTGCGCGAGCTGCGCGTCGCCGACCTGGCGATCGAGGACCCGCCGCTCGAGGAGATCCTGCGCGAGATGTTCGGCAAGGCGAAGCAAGAGCGCGCGCCAGCGGAGCCGGGGCAGCAACCATGACCCGCACGTTGCGCGCGATCCCGACGCTGCTCCGCGTCGGCGTGGCGGAGACGGTCGCGTACCGGGCCGAGTTCCTGATCTGGATCCTGACGACGACGCTGCCGCTCGTGATGCTCGCGCTGTGGACGAGCGTCGCGAGCGAGCGGGCATTCCGGTCGTACTCGTCGGAGGACTTCGTCGCGTACTACCTGGCGGTCCTGATCGTCCGCAACCTGACGGGCACGTGGGTGGCGTGGCAGGTCAGCGAGGACGTCCGCATGGGTTCGATGTCGATGCGCCTCTTGCGCCCGCTGCACCCGTTCGTCGCGTACGCGGCCTCCCACCTCGCGGCGGTGCCGTTCCGCAGCCTCGTGGTGCTGCCGATCGCGGGGGTGCTGCTCCTCAGCTCGGGTGCGAGCTCGCTGACGCGCGAGCCGGTGCAGCTCGCGCTGATCGTGCCGTCGCTCGCGCTGGCGTGGCTCATCACGTTCAGCCTGCTGTTCGCGCTGGGCGCGCTCGCGTTCTTCATCACGAAGGCGATGGCGCTCCTGAACCTCTACTTCATGACGTTCTCGCTGTTCTCGGGGTACCTCCTGCCGCAAGACCTGCTGCCGGGCTGGATCGCGCGCGCCGCGGCGGTGCTGCCGTTCCGGTACATGCTGGGCGTTCCGGTCGAGCTGATGACGCGCGCGCACGCGCCGGGCGAGGTGCGAAACCTGATGCTGGGCCAGCTCGCGTGGGCGGCGGTGAGCCTGGTCGTGGCGCTCCGGGTGTGGCGACTGGGCGTCCGGCGCTACGAGGCGGTGGGCGGGTGATCCGCTACCTGCGGCTCGCGGGGCTGCAGCTCCGCATCAGCGCGGCGGCGGGCATGACGTACCGCGCCGACTTCCTCGTCGAGGGGGCGCTGGCGTTGCTCTTGCTGTCCCTCATGCTGCTGCCGTGGATCGTGCTGTTCAGCG
>Ga0247790_10000187_pt1 | contig 31597 bp, 27 predicted proteins | sample UWRJS171409R4_FD_179913 | JGI IMG/M metagenome (GOLD analysis project Ga0247790, IMG submission 179913) | Soil microbial communities from Arlington Agricultural Research Station in Wisconsin, United States - UWRJ-S171-409R-4 | ecosystem: Environmental > Terrestrial > Soil > Agricultural land...
CGACGGCAAGACGACGGACACGACGAAGAAGACGACGGAGACGAAGACGACCGAGACGAAGACGACGGAGACGAAGCCGACGGAGACGAAGCCGACCGACACGAAGGCGCCGGCGACCACGACCGCGCCGAAGAAGTAAGCGGCCCAGCTCGCTTCGCCTCGCCTCGCCTCGCTCCGCCTCGAACCGATTGCGGCGAGCGCGAGCGCGAGCACGCGAGCTGCGAAGCTTGCCGGCTGCTCGAGCGCGCGCGCGCTCGCGAAGACGCCGCCCCGGTGCTCCGAGGCGGCGTCTGGCATTTCCGGACCCCGGGCGGCCGTGCGTGATACATGGGCGCGGTGTCGCGCAGCGTGATCATCGTCGATCGGTTCGCCCCCGAGGCCGCGGCGCTGCGCCGGACGTTCGACGAGCGGTTCGCCGATCCGCGCTCGACGCGCGCCGACCGCTTCGTGTGGGACTACTGGCACGTCCCGGGCCAGTACACCGCGCTGCGCACGCCGGCGTGGACCTACTTCCCGGCGCGCGCGTACGCGGCGTTCCACCGCCGGCTCGTCGCGTGGGGCCGCGAGACGCTCGGCTGTCACGACGTCTCGCCGCCGTGGCTGTCGCTCTACGTCGAGGGCTGCCGCCAGGAGCTGCACGGCGATCTGCCGCACGGCCCGTGGGCGTTCGTGCTGTCCTTGACGCGCGGGCGCGCGTTCGCGGGCGGCGAGACGCTGCTCGTGCGCGACGAGGTGCTCGACTTCTGGCACGACTTCGCGTCGGAGCGCTCCGTCGAGGAGGGCCAGCTCCTGCGCGCGATCGAGCCGCGGTTCGCGCGCCTGGTCGTGTTCGACCCGCGCATCCCGCACGGCGTGCGCGTCGTGACCGGGACGCGCGATCCGCGCGAGGGCCGGCTCGTGATCCACGGCTGGTTCGTGCAGCCGCGGCCCTTCGTGCGCGGCCCGCTCACCGCGCGCGCGCTGGGGGCGCGGATCGCCGAGCTCACCGCCGAGCTCGGCGGCTGGCTCGGCGGGCTGCCGATCGCCGGGCTCGCGAGCTTCGCGATCGACATCGATCGGCGCGGCGCCGCGGCGGCGGTGCGCCTCCTGTCCGACACGACGCGGGTCCCGCGCGCCGACGAGCCGGCGCGGCGCGCGCTCGTGCGGCGGATCCGCGCCGCGCTCCGGGGCTGGCGGTTCGGCGCGCAGCGCGGCCCAAGCCGGGTGACGCTACCGCTGGTCTTCACCCGCGGGTGAGCTCGCGGTCGAGACGGGCCACAGCGTGCCGCGCGCGGGGAGCGGCGAGCCCATGGTCCACGCCGGCATGGGACGGGTCTTCTCCCACCGCTTGCCGCGGGGGGCGGTCGGATCGACGATCGGGATCAGGCCGAGCACCCGCAGCGCCTCGATCTCGGCCTTGAGGCGCTGGGTGCGCTCGTGCTTGGCGCGGACCGCCTCGACCTTCGCGACCATCCCCTGCAGCATGGGCTCGGCGTCGGCGCGCGAGTCGGCCACGGCGGTCGTCGCGTAGCCCATGCCGGCGCCGAGGCAGAGGGTCACGGCCAGCGCGCCGGCGAGGGCGTGGCGCCGCTCGCGCCGGTGCAGCGCGGGCACGCGGTCGAAGTGGCTCTCGGCCTGATCGAGCCGGCGTGCCTCCACGAGCATGCCGCCGACCTCGGCGAGCTCGCGTTGCTTGCGCCCGATCTCTAGCTGGAGGCTCGTGTGGCGGGCGGTGAGCGCATCGAGGTCGTCGCGGTAGGTCATGGCCCCAAGACAGCGCCCCCCGCGCCCGGTTGCAGATCTACTTGCGCAGGAGGCCGGGGGCGACTACGCGCATGACCTCGATCAGGATCTGCGCCAGGAGTTCGCGCAATTCGCCGCGCGATAGCCGGGGGTTAGCGCACCAGTCGATCGAGGCCGCCTCGACGAAGCCGATCCAGCCGCGGACCGCGATCTCGAACCTGGGATCGCTCATGACCATCGCTGCGGATGGGGGCGTCGTCGGGGTCGGCGCTGGGGTCGCGGCCGGGGCCGCGGACGGGAGCACGAGCGCGGAGCCGCTGAGGAGCCGCTGGAACAGCCGGCTGCGCACGCTCTCGACGACGAGCACGACCTCCGGATCGCTGCCGATGCCGCCGCGCATGAGCGCGACGAACGCCCGCGAGTGCTCCATCACGTGGCCGAGGTACGCGTCGAGCGCCATGCGCACGCGCTCGAGCGGCGGCGCGTCCTCCGGGATCTCGGCGATCGCGGCGACGATCGCGTCGGCGATCGCGGTGAGGCCGGCGACGTAGAGGTCCCGCTTCGTCGGGAAGTAGTGGTAGAGGAGGCCCTTGGAGATCTTGGCCTGGCGCGCGAGGTCATCGATCGAGACCTCGTCGTACGACTGCTCCGAGAACGCGCGCTTGGCGAGCTCGAGCAGCTGCGCGCGCCGCTGATCGTTCTCGAGGCGGACGCGGCGCCGGGGGCGCGGGTCCGCCTCGGCGCTCCCGCTGCGGCTTCCGCTGGATCCACGCCTTGGGCTAGGCCCCCGGCTACGGCTGGGGCGGGAGCTTGGGCGGCGCGGGGGCACGGAGGGGCCGCATCTTAGGCGGAATCAGGCGGGAAATCGGGGTGTGCGCTCGCGCGCTATTGACTTGCGGTCAATAAGACGTAGCCTGAGGACGGAAACCCGCTGGAGGCATTTCATGACCGAAGCGATCACGCCTCGCGATCTCGACGTCGACTTTGCGCCGGTGCCGCGGCACTGGCTGGCCGGCAGCGCCGCCGCCACCGCCGTCGCGAACGGCGTCAATCTCCTGTTCCCGTGGGGCGAGCGCTACTTCGTGCGCTCCGTGAAGCACTTCGCGGATCGGATCGACGACCCTGAGCTGCGCGCGCAGATCAAGGGCTTCTTCGGCCAGGAGGGCCGCCACGCCCGCGAGCACGATCGCTTCAACGCGATCTTGCAGGCGCAGGGCTTCGAGGTCGATCGCTTCCTCGGCACGTACGAGAGGCTGTCGCGCTGGATCGAGGCGCGCGTGTCGCCGGAGCTGCGCCTGGCCGTGACCGCGGCGTGCGAGCACTTCACGGCGACCCTGGCCGAGGGCGCGCTGCGCGGCCGCATGCTCGACGCGAGCGCGCCCCAGATGCGCACGCTGCTCGCGTGGCACGCCGCCGAGGAGATCGAGCACAAGGCGGTCGCCTACGATGTGCTGCAGCGGATCGATCCGTCGTACGCGCTGCGCGTGCGCGGCCTCGTGATGGCGACGGTGCTGCTCGGCGGCTTCTGGCTGTGGGCCGCGACGGAGCTCTTGCGGCAGGACGGCGTGGGGTGGGCGGAGGCGCTGCGCCAGCTCCGGAGGTTTCCGCGCGAGCCGGTGATCCAGCGCGTGTTCCTGCGCGGCATCCGCCAGTACTTGCGCCCAGGCTTCCACCCGAGCCAGGTGCCGAACGAGGGGCTCGCGGCGGAGTGGTTCGCGGCGCGTGGTATGAGCATGCCCGAGGCCGCATGAAGCTCACGGACAAGGTCGTGGTGGTCACCGGCGCGGGCAGCGGCATCGGCCGCGCGACGGCGCTCGCGTTCGCCGCCGCGGGGGCGCGCGTCGCCGCGTGCGACATCGACGGCGATCGCATCGCGGCGCTCGGCCGCGAGCTCGGGCCGCGCGCGCTCTTCGCCGAGCGGGTCGACGTCGCCGATCGCGCGCAGATGGCGGAGCTCGCCGCGGCCGTGCACGCGCGCGCGCCCGCGGCCGACGTCGTCGTCAACAACGCGGGCGTCGCGTGCGGCGGCGACTTCCTCGACATCAGCCTCGACGACTGGGACTGGCTGTTCGGCATAAACCTGCGCGGGGTCGTGCACGGCTGCCACTTCTTCTTGCCGAAGATGGTGGAGCGCGGCGCGGGCGGCCATGTGATCAACATCAGCTCGATCTTCGGCGTGTTCCCCGCGCCGAAGTCCACGCCCTACGTCGCGTCGAAGTTCGCCGTGCTCGGCTTCTCGCAGTCGCTGCGCGCCGAGCTCGCGCCGCACAAGATCGGCGTCACCGCGATCTGCCCCGGCATGATCGCGACGTCGATCGCCGACGACATGCGTTACTCCGGCGCGCTGCGCCAGCACGCGCAGAAGATCTCGTCCACGTTCCGCGGCGGAGCCCGGCCCGAGGTCGTCGCGCGCGAGATCCTGGGCGCCGTGCGCACGAACCCGGCGGTCCGCCCCGTCGGCCGCGACGCCTGGGCCATCTGGGCCATGCTCCGCGTCGCCCCCTCCGCGACGACGCGCATCGGCGCCGTCATGGCGCGCTACCTCGGCGTCGGCTGAGCAGACGGCGGTCGCCGCTGGGATCGCGGTCGCCGCGGTCGCGGCCGCGGCGGTCGCGGCCGCGGCGGTCGCGGTCGCGGCGGTCGCGGGCTCGCGCGCAGGCTTGCGGGTGCGCGCGCGGCGGACGCGGGTGTCGCGGGCGCGGGCTCGAGCGGGCGTGGCGGGCGCGGTGCCGCGCTTGGATTCGCCGTGAGCCGGATCAGCGCGGAGGGCCAGGAATGTCGCGCATGCTGATCGGCCCGGCCTTCCGCCAGCCCACCTTCAAGAGCCACGTCCTCGGGCGGCAGACGGAGAGGCGCGGGTAATCGGGCGTCGGGAAGAGGAACGGCGAGTCGTCGAGCTCCGACCAGCCATCGAAGCTGGGGCCGCTGGAGTAGTAGTCGACATCCCAGAACATGGTCTCCATGCCCCGATCGAGCCCGTGCCGGCGCCAATTGTTGAGTGTGTAAGAGATTGTATTGCGGGCCTGTGTCGGCGTTGTGATCAGCCGCGCGTGGTAGCGATCTGCGAAGACCTTCCCGGTGCGCTTGGTCCCTGTGGCGAGCGAGATGACGCGATTGAGGCGCTGCGCGGCCGAGGACTGGAACGTCCGCATGCCCTCCCACAGGGATTCGTGATCAGTTGCCTCGACGAGCAGGTGCAGGTGATCGCGTTCAATGCCGATGTGGACGATGCGAAAGTCGCGCCGATCGACGACCGTGTACATCGATCGGCGGATCGCGTGATACGCGTCCGGCCGCCGGAGCGTCGTGATGGGCGCGATCACGCGTAACGTGACGTGGACCGGTGTCGGGCCAGAGAATCGAACGCGCGGCTTGTGCGGCTCGCTCGAGCGATACCCATTCGGCGGCCGCCCGGCACCCTCGCGCCGCCCGCCCCAGGTCCTGAACTCGAATGACTGCTGGCCACGCCGCTTGCTTGCCACTGCTAATGGATAGCGGATGTGGCTGCGGTGTCAATGTGTGAATCGTGCTTAGTCAATGCCTCTCATTCGGAGAGTATTCATCTCGAGCACGGCCTCGCGAGACGTCGCTGCTTCGATAAGATTGAAAATCTCCGGAATCGAGCCTGCGCTGGAGGGTACGGCCTTTGAGCCCTGTGGATTGCCGTGCAATCCAAGCGACCGGACGAGCGGCGCTCGACGCCCACGCACGCCTACGGCTCGCCCAGGAGCGGCAGGTCACAAGGCAGCACACGTTCTCCGACAACCTGGTTTCGACTCTCGATGAGCTCGAACCGCCCGGCAAACTGTGCGCTGTGGGCAGTCAACGACGGGATGGGGCCGGGCGATCGTGCCTCGAAGCCAGCCGGCTCGGGGGGAGCGGTGGACTATTACAAGGGGCAATTACGAGGAGTCAGCGAAACCAGAGGCACGGGGACGGTCCATCTCAAGCAGAAAGTTGGTTGCTCAGATCAGATCTGAGCGCCCTGAGCGCCTGGAGGCGACGCGCGCTGACCCGCTGCTCGCAGATCGACGCCATCCGCAAGTACGTGCGCCGCCTCGAAGCACTCGGATTCAATGTTGCCCTTACTCCTCGCGACGTTACGTAGCGGGTTTCTTGGCAGTGGTTTGGTCGGCGGTGGATCGCGGATCTCGAGATGTCGGCGGCTGTCCTCGATGGGCGGATAAGCGCGGATCACGGCCGCTGACTCGGCGGAAACGGCGAGGGCCGACGCTCGGTGAATTCAAATATCAGTAACTGCCTTGGGCGCCTTGAGCGGGTGGCCATCACAGGTCGTGGCTGCTGCGTACTGCGGAAGAAGGCGACTCCGACTCTCGGCGAATTCAAGATGCCGTCGCGGTCCACGATGGGCGGATCATCGCGGGTCGCGGTTGCTGACTCGGCGGAAACGGTGAGGGCCGTGAGGGCCGGCTGTCGGCGAATTCAAGATAGGGGTAACTGCCTTGAACGGCGGCCATCGTAGATCGTGGACTGCTGTGCTGTGAGGAAAAGCGGTCCCACTCTCGGCGAATTCAAGATGCGTGGTCCAGCGGCTGGAGCGGGCGATCACGGAGCAGCAGTCTCGCGGACCTTCGTGGGCTGCTGTGTCCTGCGGGGAAGGCGGCTCCACTTTCGGCGAATTCAAGATGTCGTCACGGTCCAGCGGTTGGCGCGGGCAATCGCGGAGCAGCAGTCTCGCGGACCTTCGTGGGCTGCTGTGTCCTGCGGGGAAGGCGGCTCCACTTTCGGCGAATTCAAGATGTCGTCACGGTCCAGCGGCTGGCGCGGGCGATCGCGGAGCAGCAGTCTCGCGGACCTTCGTGGGCTGCTGTGTCCTGCGGGGAAGGCGGCTCCACTCTCGGCGAATTCAAGATATGGGCACGATCCACGTGGCCGGAGCGGGGCGATCACGGACCGGCAGGGCTCGCGGATTTGGTAGGGCCATCGGCTTGGGTCGGAGTGAGTGGCTCGATCGAAGCTGCCGAAATGGGCACATCGGTCGAGGCAGTCGTCGGGGACATGGTGGTCGCCTCGGGCGAAGCGGGCGATGGGGCCGGGATGGTCGCGGCGGCTGGGTCGAGCGAAGCGGGCGCGGCGGCGGGTGAGGCGGGCGAGGCGGGCGGGTAGGCGCGGCGGGCGGCGTCGAGCTCGGCGATGACGTCGGCGACGAGCTGGGGAGGCTCGAGCGCCTTGGCGTGCGGGCCCCACTCGAGGACCCAGGAGACGACGGGGATCAGGTTCGCGCAGGTGAAGGTGAGGCGGACGCGGCCGTCGACGAGCTCCTCGAAGGTCTGCGTCGGGTGCCAGATGCGCGCGCGCACGAAGGGAGCTTTCGCCGCGCTGAACTCGATCACCACGCGCTGCAGCGGCGTGTCGGTCGCGACGTGGATGCCGAACGCGCCGTTCAGGACGTCGGCGATCTTGAAGCCGGCGGGCACCGCGAAGGGCGTGTTGCGCAGCGCCTCGGCTTCGGTGAAGCGCTCGACGGCATACACCACGATCGGCACGATCGGCTCGGTGGGCGTCTTGCTGGCCTTGTCGGCGATCGGAGCGCTGGCGGCACCGGGGTTGGCGCCGGCGACGCTGGCGTTGGCGGCGGCAGCGGCGGGGTTGTCGATCGCGGCGGCGGTCGCGGCGGTCGTGGCGACGACCTTGTCGGCTTTGTCCACGGCTTTGTCCACGGCCTTGTCCACGGCCTTGTCGGCCTGCTCGGTCTTCTCGGCCTGCTCGCTGGGGTCGCGGACGCGGCTGCCGATCACGTAGAGGCCGTGCTTGTAGAGCACCATCGTGTACGGCGCGATCCGGCCCTTGCGGACGCGGCCGCGCGCGTCGCGGTAGGCGAAGCGGACGGTGCGGCGCGAGAGCACGCCGGTGAGCAGCGCGTCGAGGACGTCCTCCTTGCCGTCATATGCCTTCGTGCCGCCGTCGGGGACGTACGCGAAGCGCTCGCCGAAGGTCGCGTGCTCCTCGCGCTCCTCGGGGCTCATGCGCTGCGCGAGCTTGGCCTGCAGGCTCCGGACGTCCTCCCAGAGCGGCGTGCCGCGCAGGACGTCGAACAGGCTCCCGATCGCGAGCAGCGTGTAGCGCTCGCGGCGCGTGATCGCGATGTTCGAGTACGTCTTCTCGACCAGGCGCGCCGCCGCGCGGCCGCCGATGGTCAGGCTCTCGATCTCGAAGCCGGCGCTGCGGAGATCGGCCACATCCCGCCGGATGGTCCGCTCGCTCGCGCCGAGCTGCGAGGCGATCTCGGACAGGAGGCGCCCGCGACGAAAGCCGCGGAGCTCGTCCAGGACGCGCAGGGTGCGCGAGACGTGGTTGAGATCGCCCCTTTTGTACAAGCGATTCCGATGATCTACCAAGCAAGGGGCCGTGACAAGGGTTGACCGGCCTGGGGGCTATCTTCGTCGACATGGACAACCCGCGAGTGAGCACGCACACCTCCTCCCGTCCCAGGAATCGCATGATCACGGGGGCGGTGCCGGTCCCCCAGACGCGGTCGGAGCACAGCGAGCTGCGCGAGCTGCTCGAGACCAACCTCCAGGCGATGCAGGCGCTCCTCGAGGAGCACCAGCGCACGCTCGACCGGAGCCTGCGCGCGGCGGACGGCTCGAGCCCCGAGCTCCTCGCCGAGCTGCGCGCGCTCGCTGATCACCGCGCGCCGTGGGTGCAGGCGGCCGAGGAGACCCGCGCGCTCCTGTTCGTGGCGCTGCGCGAGATCATCGTCGGCAACAACGACGCGGGCGTCTCGATCCGATTCTCGGCGATGCCGCTGGCGGACGCCGACGTGCGCGTCTGAGCGGCGCGCCGAGCGGTCGCGGCGGCGTCGCAGAAGCGCTAGCTTCGCCGCCGATGCCGAAGCCGCAGCGGAAGCCTGGAGCGAAGCCGAGCTCGAACACGCGCGCGAAGTCGGCGCGGCCGGCGACGTCGGCGCCGTTCGCCGGCTTCGCGAAGGACGCGATGGGGTTCTGGCACGAGCTCGCGTCGGAGATGAACCGCGACTGGTTCGCCGCGAACAAGGCGCGCTACGAGGCGCAGTGGGTGCAGCCGATGCAGGCACTGCTCGATGACGTGGCGCGCCGCATCGCGCCGGCGTACCGGCCGCTCGCGCTGGGCGCGCCGAAGGTCATGCGCATCCACCGCGACGTGCGGTTCTCGAAGGACAAGACCCCGTACAAGACGCACATCGGCGCGGTCGTCACGGCCTTCGGCAAGAAGGTCGGCGAGGGCGGTAACGCCGCGATCTACGTGCACCTCGGGCTCGACGAGGAGTTCGTCGGGGTCGGGTGCTACATGTTCGACGCGGACAAGCTGGCGCGCTGGCGCAAGGCGGTCGCCGGCAAGCCGGGCGGCGAGCTGCAGAAGATCGTCGACAAGCTCCGCGGCGCCGGCTACGTCGTCGGCGGCCACGACGACTACAAGACCGTGCCGCGCGGCTTCGCGCCGGAGCACCCGCGCGCCGCGCTGCTGAAGATGCGAGGACTGACGGGCGGCTTCCCCGAGATCCCGCGGGGCCTCTTGCTGAAGCCGGGGCTGGCCGACTGGCTCGTCGCGCACGCCAAGGCGATGGCGCCGCTCGTGATCTGGCTGCACCGCAACGTCGGTTGACGAGGCCGGTGGGTCGACGGCGGTGGTTGACAGTCGCGCGGGCGGCGGCGATCCTCGGGGCACATAGCGCGTGTCGTCACGCGTGACCCCCAGACGGCCAGTCCATGCCTGACCGCGGTGCGGGGGCAAAGGGGAGCATTCTCCTCGGCGGCGCGAACGTCATCCACCTCCGGCAGCGCGAGGGACGCATGGGCCTTCCCCGGGCTGCCAGCGAGGACGTATGACTGACAGACGAGATCTGAAGCGCCGCGTGCGCGCGCGGCAGGAGCGCACGGGGGAGTCCTACATGACGGCGCTGCGCCACGTGCAGGCGCAGCGGCCGTCCGCCATCCCGACGATCGAGCGGGTCGATCTGACCGAGCTCGGCGCGCCGCTCGGCATGAAGTGCCGGATCGCGATGTTCCCGGAGCTCGCAGACCGCGTCGACGCGGCGACGATGCTCGCGCAGCTGCGCGACGCGCCGCGCCGCGCCGCGCCGCGCCGCGCCGCGCGATCGGCCGGTAGACCGCATGCAACACGGTCGGGCTAGCGCTAAGGTCGCCGCGCATGAAGCTCGCGACCCTGCGCGATGGCTCCCGGGATGGCCGCCTGCTCGTGGTGCGACGCGACGGCGGGGCGGGCGCGCCGTCCCCCGACGCCTGGCCCACCCTGCAGCGCGCGCTCGACGACTGGGGCGCCGCGGAGCCGGCGCTCCGCGCGCTCGCGGCGGAGCTCGACGGCGGCGCGCTCGAGGGCGCGCCGATCGATCCGGCCCGCCTCGCCGCGCCCTTGCCGCGCGCGTACGAGTGGATCGACGGCTCGGCGTACCTGAACCACGTCATCCTCGTGCGCAAGGCGCGCAAGGCGGAGCCGCCGCCGACCTTGCGCACCGATCCGCTCATCTATCAGGGCGGCTCCGGGGATCTGCTCGGGCCGCGGGATCCGATCTCGCTCGTCGATCCGGCGTGGGGCCTCGACTACGAGTCGGAGGTCTGCGTCGTCCTCGGCGACGTGCCGCTCGGGACGACCGCGGCTGACGCGGCCGGGTGCGTGCGGCTCGTCCTGCTCGCGAACGACATCACGCTCAGGAACCTGATCCCCGACGAGCTCGCGAAGGGCTTCGGCTTCTTCCAGAGCAAGCCCGCCACCGCGTTCTCGCCGCTGGCGGTCACGCCCGACGAGCTGGGCGACGCGTGGCAGGGCGGGCGGCTGCACGTCCGCGTCCGCTCCACGTACAACGGCGCCGTGATCGGCGACTGCGACGCGGGCCAGGAGATGCACTTCTCGTTCTACGACCTGATCCAGCACGTCGCGCGGACGCGCCGGTTCACGGCCGGCACGATCCTCGGCAGCGGCACGGTCTCGAACGCGGATCGCGCGCGGGGCGTGTCGTGCCTGGCCGAGCGCCGGATGATCGAGACGATCGAGGGCGGCGCGCCGACGACGCCGTTCATGGCGGTGGGCGATCGGATCGAGATCGAGGCGTTCGACGCGGCCGGCGGAAGCCCGTTCGGCAAGATCGACCAGCAGGTGATCGCCGCGACCGAGCGGGCCGCGACCGCGGTCACCGCGAAGGGGAGTGCGTCGTGAAGCTCGTCCTGCACAACTACTGGCGCAGCTCGACCAGCCACCGGGTGCGCATCGGGCTGGAGCTCAAGCGCCTGCCGTACGAGTACGTCGCCGTCAACATCCTCCGCGGCGACCAGCTCACCGAGGCGCACCGGGCGCAGAACCCGCTCGCGCAGGTGCCGGTGCTCGAGATCATCGAGGACGACGGCCAGCGCCGCGCGATCACGCAGTCCCTGGCGATCCTCGAGTACCTCGACGAGCGCTGGCCCGAGGCGCCGATCCTGCCGCGGGACCCCTACCTCCGCGCGCGCGCGCGCATGCTCGCCGAGATCGTGAACTCCGGCATCCAGCCGCAGCAGAACCTCTCGAGGACGAACCGGGTCAAGGAGCTGGGCGGCGAGGTCGCGGCGTGGCTGCGGGGCGCGATCGCCCCCGGCCTCGCGGCGTTCGCGCGCGCGGCCGCCGAGACGGCCGGCCAGTTCTGCGTCGGCGACGCGCCGACGATCGCCGATTGCTGCCTCGTGCCGCAGCTCACGAGCGCCCGCCGCTTCGAGATCGACCTGACAGCGCCTGAGCTGGGGCTCGAGGCGCTGCTCGAGATCGAGGCGCGCTGCCTCGCGCTGCCGGCGTTCGCGAGCGCCGCGCCGGATCACCAACCCGATGCTGTGAGGTCGTGATGTCGAAGGTCTCGCCTGTTGGAATCAAGCGCCTCGAGGGGGTCCACTGGTACGTCCGCGATCTGGAGCGCTCCGCGCGCTTCTACATGGACAAGCTGGGCTTCGCGAAGACGTGGAAGTCGACGCCCGAGCTCGAGCGGAAAGGCCGCCAGCGCTCCGCGTGCTTCTCGGCCGGCAACATCCAGATCGTCTGCTCGACGCCGGTGGGCGACGGCGGCCGCGCGGACCGCTTCCTGGCGAAGCACCCCGACGGCGTCGGCACGCTGGTGTTCGAGGTCGAGGACGTGGATCGCACGTTCGCGCTGATCGAGGAGCGCGGCGGCACGCCGATCGACGAGATCCAGACGTTCATCGACGACGGCGGCACGCTGCGCCAGTTCTCGATCACGACGCCGTTCGGCGACTGCACGTTCCGGTTCCGCCAGCGCCGCGGCTACCGCGCGCTGTGGCCGGGCGCCGAGCCGGTCGCGCCGGGGCCGGGGCCGGTGAACCCGTACGGCTTCGAGGAGATCGATCACGTCACGTCGAACTTCCAGACGATGAAGCCGATGCTGCTCTGGCTCGAGCACGTGCTCGGCTTCGAGCAGATGTGGGAGGTCGCGTTCCACACGAGCGACGTCGATCCGCAGCGCAAGACGGGCTCGGGCCTCAAGTCGATCGTGATGTGGGATCCGGTGTCGGGCACGAAGTTCGCGAACAACGAGCCGGCGCGCCCGTTCTTCAAGAGCTCCCAGATCAACATCTTCAACGAGGAGCTGCGCGGCGACGGCGTCCAGCACGTCGCGCTGACGGTCAAGGACATCATCAGCGCGGTGCGCGGCCTGCGCGCCACGAACGTCTCGTTCATGCCGACGCCGGGCTCGTACTACGACATGCTGCCGGAGCGGATCGCGCGGAGCGGCATCCAGAAGATCGACGAGGACCTCGGCATCCTGCGCGAGCTCGAGATCCTCGTCGACGGCGATCACCACCACGCGTACATGCTGCAGATCTTCCTCAAGGAGGCGGCGGGGCTGTACGGCGACGCGGGCGCGGGCCCGTTCTTCTACGAGATCATCCAGCGCAAGGGCGATCGGGGCTTCGGCGCGGGCAACTTCCGCGCGCTGTTCGAGAGCATCGAGCGCGAGCAGCAGAAGTCGCCCGGGGACAAGGCGCCGGCGGCGGCGCCGGCGCCGGCGACCGAGGACCGCACGTAATGCTCGATCGGATCTGCGCCGGAGATATCCCGCGCAAGCACCACATCCAGCTGCGCGGCCCCGGCGGCGAGCTGCGCTACGAGGAGTGCTTCACGCGCGACGGCTTCGACGGGCCGTACACGATCCTCTATCACCTGCGCCGGCCGCACACGCACCGGCTCGCGCCGGCGGAGCACGGCTGGCCCGCGCCCGAGGCGGCGGACGCGCGCGCGCTCGCGAAGCGTCACTACAAGAGCGGCGAGCTCGCCGCGCGCGGCGGGCCGCAGATCGACGCGCGCGTCCCGCTCCTGTTCAACGCCGACCTGATCGCGGGCGTCGCGTTCCCGACGGCCGAGGATCCGGTCTACATCGCCGACGGCGACGCGGATCAGCTGATCTACATCCACCGGGGCGGCGGCGTCCTGCGCAGCGTGCTGGGCGATCTCGCGTTCGCGCAGGGCGACTACGTGTTCGTGCCGCGCGGCCTCCTGCACCGGTTCCTTCCAGACCTGGGCACCGACCTGGGCACCGACCTGGGCACCGACCTGGGCACCGATACGAGTGGCGCGGGCGCGCAGCACTGGCTGTGGTTCTCGCTCGCGGGCGGCGTCCACGTGCCGCGGCAGTGGCGCAACGAGGTCGGCCAGCTGCGCATGGACGCGCCGTACTCGCACCGCGACTTCAAGCGGACGGAGCTCGTGGGCCCGCGCGACGAGGGCATCCGCCGGCTGATCGTGCGGCGCTCCGGCGCGTGGCACGGCTTCGCGCTCGAGGACTCGCCGCTCGACGTGGTCGGCTGGGACGGCACGGTGTACCCGTGGGCGTTCCCGATCCTGAGCTTCCAGCCGCGCGTCAGCTCGGTGCACCTGCCGCCGACGTGGCACGGCACGTTCGCCGCGCGCGGCGCGCTGATCTGCAGCTTCGTGCCGCGCCCGGTCGACTTCCACCCCGAAGCGATCCCCTGCCCGTACCCGCACAGCTCCCCGCACTGCGACGAGATCCTCTTCTACTGCGACGGCAACTTCACGTCGCGCCTGGGCGTGGGCCCCGGCAGCATCTCGCACCACCCGATGGGCGTGCCGCACGGCCCGCACCCGGGCAGCTACGAGCGCTCGATCGGCTCCACGCGCACCGACGAGCTCGCGGTCATGGTCGACACCTTCGCGCCGCTCGCCGCGACGCCGGCCGCGCTGGGCATCGAAGACCCGGGCTACCAGGACTCGTTCCTCTAGCGCCCCCTCTAGCGCCGTCAGCGTCAGCTGGTCCGCGGCGCGTGGCGCTCGATGTAGCGGACCAGCGCCGCGCCGAACTTCGTGAGCCACTCGCGCGTGACGGTGTCGATCAGCCGGCCCTCGGCGTCGAAGCGCTCATACGCGCGCGCGACGAGGATCTCCGGCTGCGAGAGGACCGGAGAGTCGCTGTACAGCAGGATTTGACGCATGTGCGCCTGGGCGCGGATCGTGCCGCTCATGCCGGAGGCCGCTCCAATGATCGCGCACGGTTTGCCCCGGAGCGGGGACTTCGCGGGCGGGTTGGAGATCCAATCGATCGCGTTCTTGAGCCCGCCTGGGATGCTGTAGTTGTACTCGGGCACGGCGAACACGACGCCATCGGCCTCGGCGATCGCGCGCTTGAGCGCTACAACGGCCGGCGGATCCTCGAGATCGGTGCTGAAGATCGGGAGGTCCAGGGAGTCCCACTGTCGCAGGGTCGCGCCCTCGGGCAGGGTCTCGCCGACCGCAACGAGCAGCGCGCGATTCAGCGAGCCCCGCCGCATACTGCCGCAGATCCCGAGCAAGGTAATGGGCATCCACATGCTTTACACCATCATCGTCTTCGGCCACCATGCCGGCCGCGCGGGTGTGGTGCTTTCCAGGCCCGCGATGGCTCGTCGTCGAGGCGCTACATGAACCCCGTGCCGCAAGACCAGCTCTCGCGAGATCTGGCATCGCTCAAGATCGATCGCAGCGCGAAGCCGCCGGGGCGCGGCCGCGGGGTCGTCCTCTGGCTCGCCGCGCTGGCGGCGGCCGGCGCGGCGGTCTACTTCATCGCGGTCCCCAAGATCCGCGATCAGCTCGTGACGCAGGAGGTCCGCACGGGCGAGGTCGCGATGGTGTCGCCGACGCAGGCGCAGGTGCAGGTCACGGCCACGGGGTACGTCGTCGCCGAGGTGTCGGCGAAGGTGGCGGCGAAGGTGCCGGGCCGCATCGCCGAGATCTTCGTCAAGGAGGGCGAGCGGATCGAGAAGGGCCAGAAGGTCGCGCGGCTCGAGGACGTGGACGGAAGGAGCGGGCTCGCGGCGGCGCGCGCGCGGGCGGCCGCGGCGCGCTCGCGGATCCAGATCGCGCGCGCCACGCTCGAGGAGACGAAGCTCCAGGTCCAGCGCGAGAAGCCGCTCGTCGAGAAGGGCGTCACCGCGAAGGCGACGCTCGACGACCTCGAGGCGCGCGCGGGCTCGCTCAAGGCATCGGTGGCCTCCGCCGAGGCCGAGGCGCTCGCCGCGGACGCCGATGCCAAGAGCCTCGAGACGCAGCTCGGCAGCTACGTCATCACGTCGCCGATCTCGGGCACGGTGATCGACAAGCTCGTCGAGGTGGGCGAGGGCGTATCGCCGGGGTTCGGCACGCCGGGCGTGCTCGAGGTCGTCGATCTGGAGTCGCTCGTCGTCGAGGTGGACGTGCCCGAGGTGCGGCTGTCGCAGCTCGCGGTGGGCCGGCCGTGCGAGGTGGTGCTCGACGCGTACCCGTCGGATCGGTGGGAGGGCGCGGTGAAGGAGATCGGCCGCCGCGTGAACCGCTCGAAGGCGACCGTGCCAGTCAAGGTCGCGTTCGCGGGCAAGCGCCCCGAGCAGGTGCTGCCCGAGATGGCGGCGCGCGTGATGTTCCTGTCCGGCGACGTGGATCCGAAGCTCAAGGCAGGCGCGCTCAAGCGCGTCGTGCCGGGCGCCGCGGTGGTCCAGCGCGCCGGCGCGGACGTGGTGTTCGTCGTCGACGAGGAGCACCTCCGCATGACGACGGTGAAGCTCGGCCCCCCGTTCGGGGATGGCCGCGAGCTGGTGACGGAGCTCCCGGCGGGCACGAAGGTGGTGCTCGATCCGCCCGCCGCGCTGGCAGACGGACAGAAGGTCAAGGAGAAGCCCTGATGAGTGTGTCGAGTGTGTCGAGCGAGTCGAATGAGTCGAGTGAGCCTTCGGCAGAGACGAAGGCGAAGGCGGACCCGGACGGCGCCTACCGGCCGATCCCCGACGCCGATCGGGTGCCCCCGCGCGCCCTCGGCGGCGGGATCGTCAAGCTGACGAGCATCGCCAAGACGTTCTATCGCGGGAAGGAGCCGATCCACGTCCTCGAGCGGCTCGACCTCGACGTGCCGGAGGGCTCGTTCGAGGCGCTGATGGGCCCGTCGGGCTCCGGCAAGTCGACGCTGCTCAATATCATCGCGGGCCTCGATCGGCCGACGAGCGGCACGGTGCACGTGGCGGGCGCCGACCTGACGCGGATGTCCGACGGCGAGCTCGCGAAGTGGCGCTCGCAGACGATCGGCTTCGTGTTCCAGTCGTTCAACCTGATCCCGGTCCTCACGGCGGCGCAGAACGTCGAGCTGCCGCTGCTCCTCACGCCGTTGTCGGGCGCGGACCGCAAGAAGCGCGTCGCGACGGCGCTGCGCGTGGTCGGGCTCGAGGATCGCATGGAGCACTACCCGCGCCAGCTCTCCGGCGGCCAGGAGCAGCGCGTCGCGATCGCCCGCGCGATCGTGAACGATCCGAAGATCATCGTCGCCGACGAGCCGACGGGCGACCTCGATCGCAAGAGCGCCGACGACGTGCTCACGCTGATGGAGAAGCTCAACAAGGAGCTCGGCAAGACGATCTTCATGGTCACGCACGATCCGGCGGCCGCGGAGCGCGCGGGCGTGCGGCGCAAGCTCGACAAGGGAGCGCTGCTGTGAACGTCGCGACCTACCCGACCCGGAACCTGTTCCGGCGGCGGGGCCGCACGATCCTGACCTTGATCGCGATCGCGCTCACCGTGCTGATCTTCAACGTGCTCCGCACCTGCGATCACGGCTGGCAGGTGGGCGCCGAGGAGGCGGCCAAGGACCGCCTCGCGACCCGCCACAAGGTCTCGATCACGATGCAGCTGCCGAAGCGCTACATCGACGATCTCCGCGACCCGGCGAAGCTCCCCGGCATCAAGGCCGCGACGTGGGCGAACTGGTTCGGCGGCAAGGATCCGCGCGAGCGCGTGCCGTTCTTCGCCGCGTTCGCCGCGGATCACCTGAGCTGGTTCGAGGTCATGGACGAGATGAAGGTGGAGCCGGCGGCGCTCGATGCGTGGAAGCAGACCAACAACGGCGCGATCCTCGGCGACGTCCTCGCCAAGACGCTCGGGGTCAAGGTCGGCGACGATCTCACGATCACGAGCGACATCTACCCGGGCGACTGGAAGTTCAAGGTCGTCGGGATCTACATGCCGCTGCGCAAGACGGCCGATCGCAACAGCATGGTGTTCCGCTGGGACTACCTGAACAACAAGCTCCACGAGAACCCGCAGAGCGCGACCCCCAAAGATCAGATCGGCTGGGTGATGTCGCGGATCGACGATCCGTCGAAGAGCGCCGAGATCTCGCGCAGCATCGACAAGATGTTCGACGAGCGCGACGACCAGACGGTCACGATGAGCGAGCGCGCGTTCCAGCTGTCGTTCCTGGGTGGGGCCTCGGCGATCATCAATGCGTTCAAGTGGGTCTCGCTCGGGATCCTCCTCATCATGCTGCTGATCCTCGCGAACACGGTCGCGATGAGCGTGCGCGAGCGGACCCACGAGTACGGCGTGCTGCGCGCGATCGGCTTCTCGCCGCGGTACGTCTTCAACTTCATCATGGGCGAGGCGGTGCTGGTCGCGCTGCTCGGCGGCCTCGCCGGGGTCCTGCTCACGATGGTCCTCATCAACGGCGTGGTCGGCCCGTTCATCGAGGAGAACATGGGCGCGTTCTTCCCGTACTTCCGCACGCCGATGCACGTCTTCGGCCTCGCGCTGATCGGCGCGGTGGTGGTCGGCGTGATCTCAGGGGTAGTGCCGGCGATCGGCGCGTCGCGGCGCAAGGTCACCGACGCGCTGAGGAGGGTCGACTGATGGTGCCTGTTCGTTACAACACGCGGAGCCTCCTGGTCCGCAAGATCACCACGACCTTGACCGCGGCCGGCATCGCGCTCGTCGTGTTCGTGTTCGCCGCGGCGCAGATGTTCGGCGAGGGGGCCAAGCGCGCGATGCTCGCGAGCGGGCGCGCCGACAGCGTCATCATCCTGCGCAAAGGCTCCGACGCCGAGCTATCGAGCGGGATCGGGAACGACTACAAGAAGCTCGGCGATCTGCCCGGGGTGGCGCAGGTGGCGGGCGTCGGCGCGATCGGCGAGATCGTCATCGTGATCACCGCCGAGCTGGCGGACGGCTCGGGCGGGATCTCGAACGTGCTCGTGCGAGGCACGCCGCCCGAGGGGCTCGCGTTCCGCCCCGAGGTGAAGATCGTGAGCGGCCGCGCGCCGAAGCCGGGCACGAACGAGGTGATCGTCGGCAAGGCGATCAGCGGCCGGTTCAAGGGCGTGGGGCCGGGGCAGAGCTTCGAGCTGCGGCGCAACCGGCCGCTCCAGGTGGTCGGCGAGTTCACGGCTGCGGGCGCGTCGTACGAGTCCGAGGTGTGGGGCGATCTGGACGTGATCCGCAAGTACCTCGGCCGCGAGAGCGTGGTGTCGTCCGTGCGGGTCCGGCTCACGGACTCGTCGAAGTTCGAGGCCTACCGGATGGCGGTCGAGGCCGACAAGGTCTTCAGCGTCAAGGCGATGCGCGAGCGCGACTACTACCGGAAGCAGTCGGAGGGCACGCAGTTCCTCGTGTACGGGTTCACCGGCATCGCGATCTTGTTCTCGCTCGCGGCGATGCTCGGCGCGGCGATCACGATGAACGGCGCGGTCGCGAACCGCACGCGCGAGATCGGGACCTTGCGCGCGCTCGGATTCTCGCGGGGATCGATCCTGGTGTCGTTCGTGCTCGAGGCGATGCTCCTCACGCTGATCGGCGGTACCGCCGGGGTGGTGCTGGTGCAGATCCTGTCGCTGTTCAGCTTCCGGACGATGAACTTCATGACGTTCTCGGATGTCGTGATCACCTTCCAGGCCACGCCGGGCATCGTGATCGGCGCGCTCGTGTTCTCCGCGGTGATGGGGCTCCTCGGCGGCCTGATCCCGGCGATCCGCGCGTCGCGCGTGTCGCCCGTCGAAGCAATGCGCGGGTAGCCCGCGAGGGTCGAAGCAATGCGCGCGGCAGCTCTCGGCCGGCGGGAGGAGGGCCGCGCGTGACGGGGCAGGAGCGGTTCTTGCTCCTCTCCTTGGCGTCTGCATGGCGTCCTGGAGGTCTCCGTCATGAAACGCGCACGAGCTTCACGGCTGTATCTGATGTCGCTGTGCGGCTGTGCCCTGGTGCAGCTGCCTGCCTGTGGCGAAGCTGCCGGCGACGGCCCCGACCCGGGCGCGCTGGCCGACGCTGCGAATAGCTCCGATGCCGGGCCGCTGGATGTGATGGACGGCTGCCTCATGCGCGCGGCAGGCGGCGGCTTCGCGAGCATGCCGCTGGGCCCGGCGAGCGCGATGCTGACGGTCCAGCTCGAGGCCCGCACAAGCTCGCTCGAGGCCGATGGCGTGTTCGGGCTCTCGCACGGCGCGGCGACGAGCCATGGCCAGCTGGCGGCGGCGGTGCGGTTCGCGCCGAGCGGCGTGATCGACGTGCGCGATGGCGCGAGCTACCGCGCCGAGGTGGCGTTCCAGTACCGGACCGGCCGCGCGTACACGTTCCGCCTCATCGCCGATCTGGGCTCGCAGACGTACTCGGTATATGTCCGGGATCCGGACACGGACGATGTCGTGCGGCTCGCGCGCCGCTACGCGTTCCCGCTGCCTCCGGCGGGGGCGCCGGTGCTCGACACGCTGGCCGCGGTGACGGACGGGCCGGCGGGGCAGCTGGCGGTGTGCGACGTGCGCAGCGCCGCCCCGAGCGCGGTGGTGTACGGCCGCGAGGGCGCTTACGCAGTGGCGCCGCTGCCGGACGATCAGGTGATCATGAGCGACGGCGTCGCGACGACGTGGCGGCTGGACGCGGCGGGGCAGGTGCTCGATCAAGTGGCGCGCGGCGGCGAGGTGGCGGCCGATCCGATGGGCAACGCGTACGTCGCGCGCGCGGTGGGCGGGCAGCTCTCGCTCACCGCGCTCACGGCGGGGCTCGTGCCGCGGTGGAACCGCATCGAGACGGTCGAGCCGGGAGCGGTGGTGCAAGAGCTCGCGGCGGACGCGGCGGGCGTGTCGGTCGCGCTGACGACGGCGCAGGGCAACGTGGTGATCCGGCGCTACCCGGCGGCGGGCGGCGCGGGCACGCAGGTCCTCGCGGCGACGGCGCGGGCGGCGCTCGCGCGCGACGGGTTCGCGGTCGCGCGGACGTGGGCGGGCGGCGCCGCGATCTCGCTGCACGAGCCGGGCGGCGCGGTCCGCTGGATGCGCTCGTTCGAGAGCACCGTGACGGTCCAGGTCATGACGCTGGGGCTCGACGGGCGCGTCGTGATCGGCGGGCACTTCGCGCAGCCGATCTCGTTCGGCGGGCCGACGCTCGAGCCGGTGTACGACGGCGAGGTCGATCTCAACAGCTTCGTCGTGGCGCTCGCGCGCGCGGATGGCGCGCACGTGTTCACGCGGCGCATCCCGACGACGCTCCTCACGGGCGCGGGCGGGAGCGGCGGGCGCCTGGTGATCTCGGGCGAGACGTGGGTCACGCCGATCTTCCCGCACCTGTGGCAGCTGGGCGGCGCGGGCGACCTGTTCCCGGGCGAGCCCTATGTAGGCTTCGACGAGCAGTGGGGGCGCAGCGGCCGCGTCGTGGTCGGGGCCGGAAGCCGGATCTACTGGGAGCGGCTGATGGTCTGGCCGGGGCCGAGCTGGCCCGATTCGCCCGCGTTCCCATATCTGCTCGCGATCCGGCCGTAACTCTCGCTGCGCTGCGCTGCGCTGCGCTGCGCTGCGCTGCGCTGCGCTGCGGGTGAGCGTAACTGTTTCGCACTCGGTCGTCCCACAGGGACTCCCTCGTGCCAGGGAGGCTCGTCCTCGCTGCGCTGCGGGCGAGCGTAACTGTTTCGCACTCGGTCGTATGGTAGGCAGTATCTATGTTCTTTTCCTCGAAGAAGCTGCGGATGCCGCGCCCCGAAGAGGCGCTCCCCGGCCGCGCCGCGCAGATGCGCGTCGGCGATCGGCACTTCGTGAGCGGCAACCGGATCACCGATCCGTTCCCGGACGGGATGGCGCGCGCGATGTTCGGGATGGGCTGCTTCTGGGGCGCCGAGCGCAAGTTCTGGCAGGCACCGGGCGTGTACGCGACGGCGGTGGGCTACGCCGCGGGGCTCACGCCGAACCCGACCTATGAAGAGGTGTGCTCCGGGATGACCGGGCACAACGAGGTCGTGCTCGTGATCTACGATCCGAAGCAGATCTCGTACGAGCGGCTCCTCGCGATCTTCTGGGAGAGCCACGATCCGACGCAGGGGATGCGGCAGGGCAACGACGCCGGGACGCAGTATCGATCCGGCATCTACACGTACGACGCCGCGCAGCTGCAGGCGGCCGAGGCGTCGAAGGTGGCGTACGGCCGGCGGCTGGCCGAGTCGGGGTACGGCCCGATCACGACGGAGATCCTGCCGGCGCCCGCGTTCTATTACGCCGAGGACTACCACCAGCAGTACCTCGGCAAGAACCCGGGCGGGTACTGCGGGCTCGGCGGCACGGGCGTGAGCTGCCCGATCGGCCTCGGCGCCAGCGCCGGGACGCCGTCGACGTAACCGCGCGGCGCGGGCGACGGCGCCCATCACGCCCATCAATGATCTCGCGCCGCCGCTAACGCGCTAGCCCGCTGGCGGGCCGCCGCGCAGCTTGAGCCGGCGGATCAGGCGCTCGAGCGACTTTCGGTGGATCTGGGCGATCGCGGCGGCCGCGTCGAGGTCGCCCTCGGTGTGCGCGAGGAGCTGGGTCAGGTACTCGCGCTCGTGCTCGGCGCGCGCGGCGCGCATCGAGTGCTGCTTGTGGACGGCCATCTCGATCGAGCGGTGCAGCTCGCCCGCGGCGACCTCGAGGGCGGGCGCGCCGAGCAGCTTCGGATCGGCGAGGATCATGGCGCGCTCGACGACGTTGCGCAGCTCGCGCACGTTGCCCGGCCAATCGTGCCGCGTCAGCTCGCCGAACAGCGCGTCGAGCGTGTCGGCCGGCAGGGCCGGGCGCGCCGCGTCGCCGAGCACCTCGCGCGCGAAGTGCGCCGCGAGCAGCGGGATGTCCTCGCGGCGGTCGCGCAGCGGCGGCACGGCGAGGCGGATCACGGCGAGCCGGTAGTAGAGGTCGGCGCGGAACCGGCCCTCGGTGATCGAGCGCGGCAGATCGCGGTGGGTCGCCGCGATCACGCGGAAGTCGACGCGGATCGGCCGCTCGCCGCCGACGCGCGTGACCTCGCCGCTCTCGAGGCAGCGCAGGAGCTTGGGCTGCAGCTCGAGCGGCAGCTCGCCCAGCTCGTCGAGGAAGACGGTGCCGCCGTCGGCGCGCTCGAACACGCCGGCGCGCGCGGCGATCGCGCCCGTGAACGCGCCCTTCTCGTGGCCGAACAGCTCGCTCTCGATGAGGCCCGGCGGGATCGCGGCGCAGTCGAGGACGACGAACGGCCGGTCGTGGCGCAGCGAGCGGGCGTGGAGCGCGCGCGCGACCAGGTCCTTGCCGGTGCCGGTCTCGCCCTGGAGGATGACCGGCGCCTCCGTCGGCGCGACCTTGTCGCAGATCGCGAACAGCTCGCGCATCGCGACGGAGCGGCCGAGCAGGCCCTCGAAGCGATCCTCGCCGGCGAGCCGGATCTCGAACGGCTCGTCGGACAGCCGGAAGGTGAGCTTGGTCGCGCCGAGCTCGATCACGTTGCCGTCCTCGAGGCAGGCCTCGCGGATGCGGGTGGCGCCGACGCGCGTGCCGTTCGTCGAGCCCAGGTCCCGCAGGACGTAGTCCCGATCCTCGACGTCGATCCGCGCGTGCAGCCGCGACACCATCGGATCGTCGAGGACCACGTCGGCGGACGGGTGCGTGCCGAGGAGGAGGCTCCGCTTGTCGCCGCGGACCGGGGGCCGGCCCTCGATCTCGAGCACGAAGCCGCGGATCTGGATCGCGACGGCGCGCTCGGCGATCCGCATCACCGTGGTCGCGTTCGTCGAGGTAGCGCGCTCGCCCATCGACGCGATGGTACGCTGACGAGCGTGCCGGACGCGAAGGCGGACTCGACCCTGGCGCGGCCGCTCGCCGAGCTGGTGGGCCGGGAGGTCGGGGGGCGCTACCGGATCACCCGGGCGCTCGGGCGCGGCGGGACCGGCGCGGTGTACGAGGCCGTGCAGCTCGCCGACGGGGCCCCGCTCGCGATCAAGCTCGTCCTGCCCGGCGGCGTGCCCCCAGAGCTCGTGGCGGAGCGGTTCCGGCGCGAGGCCCTGGCGGCGCGCCTGCTCGATCACCCGAGCATCGTCGGGATCCGGGAGCTCGTCGAGGAGGGGGGCGAGCTCTACATCGTCATGGAGCTGCTCCACGGGCGCTCGGTGGCCGCCGAGCTCATGGGCGGGGCGCTCGCCGCGCGGCGCACGCTCGTCATCGCGCGCCAGGTGCTCGAGGCGCTGGCGCACGCCCACGGCCGGGGCGTGATCCACCGCGACCTGAAGCCCGATCACCTGTTCCTGACGCAGGCCGGCGCCCCGGGCCGCGAGTACGAGCGCGTGAAGCTGATCGACCTCGGGCTCGTCGAGCTCGTCGGCCCGGCCGCCGCGCTGGCCGGACCGGCCCCGCCGCCGCCGCCCGGCGTGATCTTCGGGACGCCCGCGTACATGGCGCCGGAGCAGGCGCTCGGCGAGCCCGTCGACGGCCGGGCCGACCTCTACGCGCTCGGCATCACGATCTTCGAGATGCTGACCGGCCGCGTCCCCTTCCGCAGCCCCGATCTGACCACGCTCGTCCGCATGCAGGTGTCGATGCCCGCGCCGCCGCTCGCAAGCAGCGCGCGCGGGCGCCCGTGGTGCACGCCCGCGCTCGAGCACCTGGTGGCGCGGGCCCTCGCGAAGCGCCCCGCCGATCGGTTCGCCGACGCGGCCGAGATGACCGCGGCGCTCGAGGCCGCGTTCTCGTCGCTCGATCACCTCCCCGCGGGCACCTGAGCGCGGCTCCTGCCGATTGGCTATAGTGCCGGCGCGTGTCGCGCGAACCGTTCTCGCCGGGCTCGGTGGCCCGCCAGCTCGACTACTGCACGTTCTGCCCGAAGATGTGCCGGCACGCGTGCCCGGTGTCGACGGCGAGCGGGCGGGAGACGTACATCCCGCAGCAGAAGATGGATCGGATGAACCAGCTGCGCCTCGGGCGCGCGAGCTGGACGGCCGAGTCGGTCGATCCGCTGTACGCGTGCACAGGCTGCCGCCACTGCACGATGTACTGCGATCACGGCAACGAGCCGGGGCTCGTGCTGCTGGCCGGGCGCGCCGCCGCCGCCGCACGGGGCGCCACGCACCCGGCCCTCACCGGCTACCCCGAGCGGTTCCGCGCGCGCGAGCAGCGGCTCACCGCGCAGCTCGCGGCGATGTTCGAGCCGGCGCAGCTCGCGGCCGCGGGCGACGTCGGCTACTGGCCGGGCTGCGACGCGATCGACAAGGGCGCCGCCGACATCGCCGCGGCGCTCGCGCTGTTCGAGCGGGTGGGCCTCACGGAGGTGAAGCTCGCCCTCGCGCCGCAGGCGTGCGCGGGCTACCCGCTGCTCGCGGCCGGCCACCGCGATCTGTTCCGCTGGCACGCGGGCCGCGTCGCCGCGTCGCTGCGCGGCTTCCGCAAGGTCGCCGTCAACTGCTCGGCGTGCCTGTACGCGCTGCGCGCGCAGTACCCTGCCGAGGGCGTCACCGTGCGGACCGAGATCGTCTCGCTCGCGGATCTGCTCGCGCCGGCAGCGCAGGACCTCGCGTGCCCGATCCAGCGCCGCTCCGTCTACTATCACGACCCCTGCTACCACGCGCGCTACAACGGCGTCGTCGAGCAGCCGCGCCGCGCGCTCGCGCAGCTGACCGAGGTCCGCGAGCTCGCGTGGAGCCGCGCCGACACCGAGTGCTGCGGCGGCGGCGGCCTCTTGCCGAAGACGATGCCGCTCGTCGCCGATCAGATGGCGCGCCGGCGGCTCGCCGAGGTCCAGGCCGCGGGCGGCGGCATGGTCGTGACGTCGTGCGCGACCTGCGCGTTCATGCTGAAGCGCAACGCGCCGGCCTCCGTCGAGGTCGCGAACCTGGCGACCGCGATGGCGCAGCTCTCGGACACGCCGTTCACGCCGCCCGCGAGCCGCGCTGACGACGAGCCATAGACGAGCCATAGACGAGCCATAGACGCGTCGCGGGCGGTCGCAGGCGGTCGCGGGGCTGCGGGCGGTCGCGCGAGCGGCGGGCAACAGGTCCGGTGTGAGAGTGTCGGGAGGCCATGGCTCACCTTCGCCTGCTCGTGCCGTCCGCGCTCCTCGTCGCCGGCTGCGCGAGCCGCCCGGCGTCGGCGCCGGCCCCGGCGGCGCCGGCGGCCCCGGCGACTCCGGCGACTCCGGCGACTCCGGCGGCCTCAGCAGCCGCGCCTGCGCCCGCGCCCGCGGATCCGTTCGCCGCGCACAACCTCGGCTTCGAGGACGTCGACGGCACACAGCCCCGGGCGTGGGCGCTGCACGACGGCCGCCCGGTCGCGGTGGACTCCGCCGAGAAGCACGGCGGCGCGCGCTCGCTGCGCCTTGAAGGTTCCGCCGACGGCTTCCGCGCCGCGGTGACGAAGCTCGACGTCGCGCAGCTCCGCGGCAAGCGGCTCCGGCTGCACGGCTGGCTCAAGACGCAGGCCGCGAGCGTCGGCGCGGCCCTGCTCATCCGCGCCGACGGCGCGCAGGTCGCGATCGAGGCCATGCGCGATCGCATGATCACCGGCACGGCGGCGTGGACTCCTGCCACCATCGAGCTGGACGTGCCGGCGGGCGCCACGGGGGTCTCCGTCGGCGGGCTGATCCTCGGCAGCGGCACCGCGTGGCTCGACGATCTGCGGATCGAGGTCGCCGAGCCGAAGGCCCCCGCCGAGGTCGCGATCGAGGGCGTGGTGACCGACGCCGCTGGCGCGCCGCTGTCGGGTGCCGAGGTCGCGCTGATCGGCGCGTCCTCCGACGTCGCGCAGCACGTGCGCACTGGCGCGGACGGCCGGTTCCGGTTCGCGGCGGTCCCCGCCGGCACGTGGGGGCTCTCGGCGCAGCGGGCCGGCGCCGTCGGGGCGTTCGTCGCGCAGCGGCGGTTCGACGCGCCCGGGGAGGTGCGGATCGCGCTCGGCAAGGACGGCGGCGTGACCGTGCGGGGCAAGCTCGCGGCGGGGACCAGGCCCGCGGCCTTCGTGGAGATCTCGCCGGTCAGCCAGAACGACGCCGACGTGTTCGTGGTGCCGGTCGCGGAAGGCGGCACGTTCGAGGCGATCCTGCCGCGCGGCGATCAGTACAACGTCTCGGTGCTCGGCGGGTCCGAGGTCGCCGTGGCCGAGCGCGCGGGCGATCGCGCCCTCGTCACGCTGGCGTTCGGCCCGCCGCCCGCCGAGGTGGTCACGTACATCGGCGCGCGCGGCATCCCGCTGGCCTCGGTGGAGGCCGGCACAGGCTTCGCGGACCTGGCGCCGCTCGGCAAGCTCGTCGGCGGCGCGCGGATCGTCGCGCTCGGCGAGGCGACGCACGGCACGCGCGAGTTCTTCCAGATGAAGCACCGGCTGCTCGAGTACCTCGTGGCCAAGCAGGGGTTCACGGTGTTCGCGATCGAGGCGAACCAGCCGGAGTGCCGGGCGGTCAACGACTACGTCTTGCACGGCACGGGCACGGCGCGGGACGCGCTCGCCGGCATCGCCTTCTGGAGCACCGAGGAGGTGCTGGCGATGATCGAGTGGATGCGGGCGTGGAACGCCGATCCCGCGCACCCCCAGAAGGTCTTGTTCACCGGGTTCGACATGCAGATGACCTTCGTGCCGCACGCGAGCGTGACGGCGCTCCTCGAGAAGGTCGCGCCAGACCAGGCGAAGGCGTGGCTCGCGCCGATCGCGGTGCTGGGCGGACGGTTCGCGATGGAAGCCATCGCCAAGGCGTCGCCCGAGGAGCGCGGCAAGATCGGCGCCGGCCTCGCGGCGCTGGCGCGCGCGTTCGACGCAAACCGCAAGGCGTGGACCGCGGCCGCGGGGGCCGCGGCCTACACCGACGCGCGCCACGACCTCACGATCCTCGCGCAGGCGCTGGAGATGCACGCGGCGGCGGGGGCGGCCAAGCCCACCGCGCGCGATCGCGCGATGGCAGACAACGTCGGCTGGCTGCTCGAGCAGACGCGCGCGAAGCTCGTGCTGTGGGCGCACAACGGCCACGTCTCGAACGTGCTGCCCGCGTTCCCCAACATGGGGGGGCTCCTGCGCGCGCGGTACAAGCAGGCCTACGTCAACATCGGGTTCGTGTTCGGCGAGGGCTCGTTCCGGGCATCTGACCTCACGAAGCCCGCGCGGGGGGCCATCGACGTCAAGCTCGGGCCGCCGCCGGAGTCGCACGGCAGCGTCGCGTTCTCGCGTACCGGCAAGCCGCTGCTCGCCCTCGATCTGCGCGCGCTGCCGCAGCGCGGCCCGGTGCGCGACTGGTTTGCCCAGCAGCACGCGGTGCGCGAGGTCGGGTACGGCTTCTCGAGCGAGCGGGAGATGACCGGTCCGCAGGTGCTGCCGCAGCGCTACGACGCCGTGATCTTCGTAGACAAGACCACGGCCTCCCGCCCGCTTCCGCCGCGGGCGAGCCCGCGGTGATCCGCGACCTGTCTGGAATGCCCGGCCGGTCTGAATGCGCGTTCAGAATATATAAAGAATGATCTGCATTCAGATCGAACACGGTCTCCGTTCATGAACTGCGGCACGCTTCGACGATTTTTTGTAAAGGCCAGCATTTAGAATACATAAAGTAGAGGATGGACCAGTGATGCAATTGGGCGGCACTCTCTGCCATTCTCTGACTGCTCACTTTCGCGGCAGGTCTAGATACGCACGCGCGTGATAGGAGTCGAGCATGCGCTCTGCCCCCGCCGCGCTCGCCGCGTCCGCGCTCACCGCGCTCGCCGCGTGCGCGCTCGCCCTCGCCGCCTGCTCGGGCCGTCCGCCCATGCAGGCATGGCAGCCGCCGCCGGAGATGGCGCCGCCGCCCATGGTGCCCGCGCCGCCGCGCCCGGAGCCGCCGGATCCGTTCGCCGCCAATAACCTCGACTTCGAGATCGTCGACGGCGAGCTCCCCCAGGGGTGGCTCGGGCGCGACGCCGCCGCCCTCGCCTCCGTCACCGACGAGCGGCACGGCGGCGCGCGCGCGCTGCGCATCCGCGCGGCCGGCGGCGACTTCCGCGCGGCCTCGACGGTGCTCACCGCGCGGGCGCTCGCCGGCAAGCGCGTCCGGCTGCACGGCTGGATCAAGACCGAGCAGGCGACCGAGGGCGCGGTGCTGTGGCTCCGCGTCGACGGCGCCGCCGAGACCGGCGTCGCCTCCGACACCATGTTCGACCATCGGATCACCGGCACGGCGCCGTGGACGGTGGCCACCGTCGAGGTCGACGTGCCCGCGGACGCCCAGGTGGTGCACGCGGGCGCGATGCTCTTCGGCGGCGGCACGGCGTGGTTCGACGACCTCGCGCTCGAGGTCACCGAGATCCTGGCTCCGGAGCGGATCGCGATCGAGGGCACGGTGACCGGCGCCGCCGGCGCGCCGCTTCCGGACGCCCAGGTCGCGCTGATCCACGCATCGCAGGGCATCGTGCAGCACGTCTGCACCGACGCGCGCGGCCGGTTCCGGTTCGACACCACCGCGGGCGTGTGGGGCCTGTCGGCGCACAAGGCCGGCGCCGTCGGCGGCTTCCTGGTGCCGCGCCGGTTCGCGGCGTCGGAGCGGGTGCAGCTCACGCTCGGTCAGGACGGCGGCGTGACCGTGCGGGGCAAGCTCTCGAGCCCGCCGCGGCTCGGCGCGTACGTCCAGATCTCGCGGCTCAGCCCGGACATCGCCGACGTGTTCGCGGTGCCGGTCGCCGAGGGCGGCGCGTTCGAGGCGATCCTGCCGCGCAGCGACAAGTACGTCATCGCGCAGCTCGGCGGCTCCGGCAGCGGGGTGTTCGAGCGCAAGGGCGATCGCGTGGACGCCGTGGTGGAGGTCCCGACGCAGGGGCCGCCGCCCGCCGAGGTCGTCGCGTACATCGGCGCGCACGGCATCCCGCTGGCCTCGGTGGAGGCCGGCACGGGCTTCGATGACCTGGCGCCGCTCGGCAAGCTCGTCGGCGGCGCGCGGATCGTCGCGCTCGGCGAGGCGACGCACGGCACGCGCGAGTTCTTTCAGGTGAAGCACCGCCTGCTCGAGTACCTGGTGGCCAAGCAGGGGTTCACGGTGTTCGCCATCGAGGCGAACCAGCCGGAGTGCCGGGCGATCAACGACTACGTCTTGCACGGCAAGGGCGACGCGCGGGAGGTGCTCGCCGGGATCTACTTCTGGACGTGGAACACCGAGGAGGTGCTGGCGATGATCGAGTGGATGCGGGCGTGGAACGCCGATCCTGCGCACCCCCAGAAGGTCTCGTTCACCGGGTTCGACATGCAGGTGACGTCGGTCGCGCACGCGACGGTGGCGGCGCTCCTCGAGAAGGTCGCGCCGGCCGCGGCCGCCGGGTGGCTCGCACCTCTCGCGGTGCTCGCCTCGCCGCACGCGCAGAGCCTCGTCGGGAAGGCTTCGCCCGCGGAGCGCGACGTGCTCGCCGCCGGCCTCGCGGCGCTGGCGCGCGCGTTCGATGGCAACCGCAAGGCGTGGAGCGCGGCCGCCGGCGCGGCGGCGTACGCCGACGCGCGCCACGATCTGACGATCCTCGAGCAGGCGTTCACGATGTTCACCACGCCGGGCCCGCCAGCGTACGAGGCGCGCGACCTCGCGATGGCGGACAACGTCCGCTGGTTGCTCGAGCAGACGCGCGGGAAGATCGTGGTGTGGGCGCACAACGGCCACATCGCGAACAAGCTGCGCTCGTTCACGAACATGGGCAGCCACTTGCGCAAGCGCTACCAGCAGGCCTACGTCAACTTCGGCTTCGTGTTCGGTGAAGGCTCGTTCCAGGCGCTCGATCTCATGAAGCCGGCGCGCCCGCTCACGTCGCACACGCTCGGGCCGCCCCCCGAGCACAACGCGAGCGTGGCCTTCTCGCGCACCGGCAAGCCGCTGCTCGTCCTCGATCTGCGCGCGCTGCCCCGGCGCGGCCCGGTGCGCGACTGGTTCGCCGCGCCGCACCCCGTGCGTGACACCGGCGCCGTCTTCTCCAGCGAGCAGAACATGACGTTCCCTCAGGTCCTGCCGCGGCTCTACGACGCCGTGATCTACGTCGACAAGACGACGCGCGCGCGCCCGCTGCCGTCGAAGCGCAACCCGGGCTGACCCGGACGGCGCGCGGGCGCGACGCCGACGCGGTGGTGGTGGTGGCGTCCGGGTGCCGCCGGACGTGGCGCCAGCGCACGGCGCACGCGTCGAACGGACTGTCGCGGCTCCTCTTGAACTGGGGTGGGCTCGCTGTGGTAAGCCGGGGGATGATCGAGCTCGAGCTCATTTCAGCTTAGTCATTTCTTACATGGAGGAAGGGGTATGTCGTCTGTTTACGATGTCATTGCAGAAGATTACAAGAAGTCGCGGGAGCAGCTGCCGTTTCGCCGGTACGTCGAGGAGTACACGTATATGGCCGCGATCGGAGACGTCACCGGAAAGACGATCCTCGATCTGGCCTGCGGCGAAGGGCTCTATTCACGAGAGCTGAAGCGGCGGGGGGCCGCGAAGGTCGTCGGCGTCGACCTGTCGCCGGCGATGATCGCCTTCGCGCACAAGGAGGAGGCGCGAGCGCCGCTGGGGATCGAGTATGTCGTCGAGGACGTGCGCAAGCTCGGCCGCCTCGGCGACTTCGATCTCGTGGTCGCGTCGTACCTGCTCAACTATTCCCGGAGCAGCGAGGAGCTCGCGGAGATGTGCGCCGCGATCGCGGCCAACCTGCGGCCCGGCGGGCGCTTCATCACGATCAACAACAACGCCGAGCAGCCTGTCTCGACCTTCGAGAAGATCTCGAAATACGGATTCACCAAGAGCGTGCACACGCCTGCGCTGCGAGAAGGATCCGAGATCACGATCAGGATCCGGATCGAAGATCGAGAGATCTCGTTCGAGAATTATTATTTGACCAACGAGTGCTGCGAGCAGGCGCTCCGGGCCGTTGGGTTCCACTCGATCCGCTGGCAACCGTTCCGGGTCTCCCCCGCGGGGATCCAGGAGAAGGGCGAGGAGTTCTGGCGAGACTTCCTGGATCATCGGCCCATCCTCGTCCTCGAGGCCACGCGGGGCGCGCCGCCGGAGCGGTGAGCGCGGCTGGAGCGGTGAGCGCGGCTGGAGCGGTGAGCGCCACCGCCAGCGCCGGTCACGGCGCCAGGCGGACGCCGATCCGCAGCGGGGCCTGGCAGGCCGCGAGGCGGTGCTCGACGGCGCGCGCGCCGTGGTAGATGCGCAGGCGCGCTGGCGGCGAGACGGCGGCCGTCTCGAAGCGGCCGCGCGCGTCGGTGACCTCGGCGGCGACGCGGCCGCGGGCCGTCTCGACGACGATCGTGGCGCCGGCGAGCGGCGCGCCGGTGGCGGCGTCATGGACGATGCCGGTGAGGCGCGCGGGGCATGACGCGGAGACGGCCGGGCCTGTGCCTGTGCTCGTGCCTGTGCCTGTGCCCGTGCT
>Ga0247790_10000188_pt1 | contig 31402 bp, 19 predicted proteins | sample UWRJS171409R4_FD_179913 | JGI IMG/M metagenome (GOLD analysis project Ga0247790, IMG submission 179913) | Soil microbial communities from Arlington Agricultural Research Station in Wisconsin, United States - UWRJ-S171-409R-4 | ecosystem: Environmental > Terrestrial > Soil > Agricultural land...
GGATCAACCGCCGGGAGCTGCGCCGCGATGGCCGACAGCTCCGGTTCGTCGTCGAGCCGCCGCCGCCGAGGCACGGCCGGTCCGAGTGATCTGATCCTCTACCACTGGATGGGCCGAAGTCCCTGTCCGATATCGAGAAGACCCGGACCAACCTGCTGGCCGGGAAGATCGATCTGTGGGAGTCGCGTGAGGTCGTCGAGGTCACGCTCCAGGGGCTGGGCATCACCTCGAAGGACAAGCGCAAGATCATCGAGGACAAGCGCAGATCGCACGAGCGCGGCAAGACGATCACGAACGTGGTCAAGGCGATCCTGAATATCGGGCTCGGGATCGGCGCGGCGGTGGCCGGCGGGCCGGTTGGTGCCGCGATGGCGGTCGGTGTCCTGGCGAGCGATGTCGCCGACGCCGTGCACGAGACCGATCAGTACTTCGTCAAGCAGGCGGCGGCCAACACCAGCATCGATCCGAACAAGTCGATCATGGATCCCGAGTCGGTGCCCGGCTGGGGCTGGCTGATCGTGTCGTGGGCGGCCGTCGGGCTCGACATCTTCGATGTCAAGGCCGCTGTCATGGCGATCCAGGCAGGCAAGAAGACTCCGGCGCTCGCTGCCGAGGAGCTCGGCAAGGCGCACGCCGGCCTCAAGGGGATGAGCGAGGCCGAGCTCGTCACCAAGCTCAAGACCGCGGCCGGCGAGCTCAAGGCCGGCGAGGTGCTCACCGAGCTCAACAAGGCCGGCGTAGTCAGTCGGATGGGCGTGTCGATCGAGATCGACAAGTCGATCGCGGAGACCGAGGTTCGCGTTGGCTACAAGGTCGACAAGGAGACCGGCAAGGTCGAGGTCACCGGCATGCGGGTCGGCGTCAAGGCGACGATCGACGACGTGCTCGCCCACCAGACGGTGATCAAGCTGATGCGTCGCTACGAGGGCCTCACCGGCAAGGTCCGTCAGCTGTGGGACAAGCTGCGGTCGCTCGGCGGTAAGACTCCGAGTGACGTCAATCCGTTCCCACCGGGATCACAGGCCTACAACTCGTGGCTGGAGGTCAAGAAGCTACCGGCGATGATCGAGGCGCGGTCTGCCAAGTACGGTCCGCACCTGACCAAGGAGGCCGAGGCCGCGCTTCGCCAGGACATCGAGTTCCTCGAGACCGAGCTCGTCAATCACCAGAAGGTCGTCGATCAGCTGATCCTGGAGGCGGGCGAGGACTTCGTCGCCAGGACGGGTGACAGCACGCTGCACGCCACCAACGAGTTCGGCTACTCGTTGCCCGATGTCGCGAAGAAGCCGCCGCTGAATGCAATCGATATCGCCGGTAGCAGCTACTACTATCGACTCGAGAACGGCAAGCCCACGCTGGTCAAGAAGGCCAACAAGCCGGGACCGTCGCTCAGGCCCGAGCTCGGCAGCGATGGCACGCCGACCGGCAAGTTCGTCGAGGGCGATCTCAGCCGGGCGGAGAGAGCCGCGGCGATCGTCAACTCGATGCCGAAGAGCAAGCAGGACGCGTTCAACGCGCTGGTCGAGAAGATCAGGAAGGCCGAACCGAGCGCGAAGGTCGTTCCGATCGAGGCGATGGCGGCGACCAAGAAGACGCTGGCGGCGGTCACCGCGCAGTTCGGCGACTCGGCATTCAAGCCCAAGCTGCTCGACCTGTTGACCAAGGCGCTCAAGCGTAAGGGCCTCAGCCCGGCGGACGCGCTGGCCACCGCGAGGGAGGCGGTCGACAACCTGCTGAGCCACGAGATCCTCGTCATCAAGGGTACCGACCAGCTGCGCGCCTACGGCTATCGCCCACGGTACCTGACGGCGACCGGCAAGGTCGTCGAGGACGACCTGCACCACATGGTGCCGCTGTACCTCGGCGGCGATCACACCGTCGGCAATCTGCTCGACATCGATGCCAAGCTGCACGACGGCGTGCACGAGCTCCTGAAGACGGTGAAGTTCAGCGAGGGCGTCACGCTCGCGCCCTCGAGCATCCAGAACGCGAAGGATCTCACGTTCGGCCAGGGCGCGGCGATCCTCCACGCCGACGGCACGATCACGTACGATGCGCTGAACGCCGCCGCGCCCTAGAAGGTCTCATGATCGATCCGCATGACATTCCGCTGCCAATCACGTGGTCGGCGGAGACCCCTGACACCACGACCATGTTGGAGATCATCGACAATCAGCTGTACGACCGCTGCGGCGAGCACATGGTGGCGCTCGAGGCGATGACCGGGAAGATCGCGTGGACTGCCAGCCTCGGCGAGCGCAGCGGCGAAGGCTTGCTGATGCGGGCCGTCGGTTCCATGGTGGTGACCGACACGTACACCGGTCACGGACGAACGACCGAGCTGGTCGGCGTGCGCGCTGGCGCGGTCGCATACCGGACCGAGGTTGGCGTTATCGTGGGCCTCCAGGGCAGCTGCGTGCTCGGCGACGAGGTATTCGTCATCGGTGTCGATCCCAAGGGCGGCTGCGCGCTGCGCTCGATCCGCGGCGAAGATGGCGTGCGCCGCGTCGATCGCAAGCTCTCCGGTCGCGACGTGACGAGCGCGCGCGGCCGCTTGCTGGTTCTCAACAGCTTCTCGGAGCCGGGGATCGTATCGCTCGATCGCGATGGCGGCGACGATCGCGTCGTCGAGCGCACGCCGGCACAGGAGATGGCGGTGGCCGGCGACTGGCTGCTCGTCGCCGCGCGGACCGGAGCCGGGCTCGAGCGCACCGCGCGGCTGATCGATCTCGAGAGCGGAGCGATCCAGTGGTCGCATCCCGCGTATGGCCCCATGATCGCCCTCGACGACGAGCTCGCCGTTCATGTCGAATCGCATGCAGGCATGCTCGTGCCCGTCGCCAGGGACCGTGCCACCGGAGAGCTCCGCTGGCGCGGCTCGGCGTCGCTGGGCGACGATGCGGGGACCTTCCGGTTCGCCGGCTCCCTGATCGCGTTTACACATGGCGGCGGTACCACTCTGTACGCGCGCGACGACGGTAAGTTCGTCGCGGAGCTGCTGCTGTCCTACGCGCTGGCGACACACGGTCGGTATCTCTACCTGCGCAACTCGCAAGACGTCTTCTGCGCGGACGCCTCGCGGTGACCTCGTCGATCCTCATCGCGCTGTGGGGAGCGTTGGTCGGCCACCTGCTCGTCCTGATCGCGGTCATGATGGACGGCCTGCCGCCGGCCGTGGCGATCACCGCGTCTGCCGGATGCTCGCTCGTCGCGATTGCGGCGCTGAGCGAAAGCGAGCGATCAGATCCGCGGGCGCGGCGTACCATCGCGGGCCTCCGGGGCGCGCAGGGCGTCGCTGCTGTCGTCATCGTCGCCGGAGTCCTGCCAGGCGCCCCTGGGGCAATGCTGCTGGTGGGTCTCGCGAGCGCCGCGGCTCTCTGCGTTGCCGGCCTCGCCACGGTACGCCGTGCAGCGGTGTCGGATCGTCCCAGCCGGCCGCTCGCGGTCGCGCCGCGGGTCGCTGCCATCGCGCTGGTGGCCGAAGGGGCCCTGAAGCAGTGGGACCTCTCTGGATACGGCGAATCCGAGACGTGGCTGGCGAGCTATCTAGGCTGCATCGTGGCACTTCGCATTGTGGCACTCGAGGCGCTTTCGATCATTGTGATTCGAGTGCGCACGCGCTGGGCGATCGGGGGGCTCCTCCCCTGGGTCGTTGGCTGGGCGGTGGTCACCGCCAATCTCGTTGCGGTGATCACGTGGCTGCTCGGCGGAGCGTTCCGTGCGGGACCGCTCCAGATACGTCAGTTCGACGCAATGCTCGTCCAGCTCCTCATCACCATCGGTGGCGCGATGATCGGGGGGGCGCTCATCGTCGCGATCCACCCACGACGGCCCCGGCTCGCTGCCTTCGCACTCCTGGCCGGCTACGTCGCGTGCGGCGTGCTGATCGCCATCGAGGAGCGAAGGCTCGATCGTGCAACCGACCCCGTCGACATCACGAGCCTGCGCTCGAAGCGAGATGTGGTCGCCGCGGTCGCCGCGATCGCTCTGGCCGGCGTGCTGCGGTTGTACTGGCGGCATCTCGCCGTATCGAACCTCCCGCGCGCGACGGCGCAGGCGACCGTCGCGGCATCGCCCCCGTCGCGTCCGACAGACGTGTGACCGCTCGCGCGCTACTCAGCTTCACGGCGCGCCGCTGGCGACGTCAGGACATGCACGAGATCGCGTGATCGGCCTGGCACAACCTCGGCATGTGCATCGAGCATCGTGGCGAGTCGAGCGGCAGCGGAGAGCGGCAACCCGGTCGCGCGCGACCACACGAACGCCGCGCGACCGTCCGGGAGCTCGTGTCGCGTCACTCGCAAGCCCTCACTGGTCTCTGCGTCCATGGCGACGCCGAGCCGCTCCTGAACGGTCTGGAGCTCGTGGAGGTGCGGCGGCCGTAGTAACGAACGCCGTGCGGTGTTGCGGGTTATCACGAGTAGGCCGGCTCCTGCGACGAGGACCGCGGTTGGAATGAACGTCCAGAACCGCGGATGGAGCGACGCTGCAGCGACGCTGGTCAGAACTGCCATCCGCTGCGCCTCACTGAGGCCGAATGCATAGCGCCGGTCGCGATCACCACGCACGAGCTCGAGGCTGAACCGCACAAGCCCGTAGCCGATCACGAACAGCGCCGCAGCATCGCCGTTGCCCGTTGATACCGCTGCGGCGGTCCCCGCGAGCGCCAAGCTTGCCCCTGCCTCGATCAGCTGGACAGGGACCAGCGGACGGCCTGCCCAGAACGCCGGAAACCCGAGCAAGACGTGGGCTCGCCCGTAGCGCACGCCCCGCCGAGCAGGGCGACCATGGCAGCACGCGACGCGGTAGCAGCCGAGCCGTCCGAACACGAGGAAGACTCCGACTCCGGTCGCGACCACGTCGAGCGTTCGTGCAACCTCACCGCCGAGCAGCCACGTGGCCAAACCAGTGCTCACCAGGCAAGCCGACAGCGCTTCGTAGAACACGATCCGTTCGTAGCCGGCCCGCCAGCGGGCAACGGCCACGGTGCCAAGGAAAGCCAGCGGTGGAACCAACATACTCACGAGGCGCTCGCCGAGCGGCAGCCCCAACCTCAGCGCAAGCGCCACCGCAATGATCACCGCAACGATGTAGCCAGTGAATCCAAAGATCGTATACGCGCTGCGGCCTCCCATCGTGGGCCGAGTACACCGATTCAGCACGAAACTCTCGTGCGTCGCGACGGCGGACACGCGGAGGGCTCTTGCATCACGCGCGACCTTACCTGTCACTGCCGATGGCCGCCGCTATCACCATCACCATCCTCAAAAGCTTCATCGGATGAAGATATCATAGCTTGGCCAGAACAGACACCCTGCACGCCACACTGGACCTCCGTCGGCGGATTTACGCAGCTGCTCGAGTGCAGCATCATGCTGCAGTCATCCTCCTCTGCGGTGTGCAGCGTTATGCTGCAGTGAGCCCACTGCTCCTTGCTGCTACGATAATGCGCTGCGCTCGCCGCGTACGGCGGCAACCAGCGCCGCGTCGCCAAGAGAGTGGCGTGGTCACCGGTGGTCGGCGACGCCGGGGCTGGTAGGCGTCAGAACCCGGCGAGGCGGATGAACTCGCTGGCGGAGCTCGGCACGAGCGCCTCGAGCCGCGCGGCGAAATGGTTGCGTGCGGCCCTGACGGGACGCTTTCCCTCGACGAAGAAGTGCTGCCAGCCATAGAGCCCGAAGGCGAGGCAGCCGAGCTTCACGTACTCTGCAGGAGAGAGCTTCAGGGGGTACTTGATGAGCCGGTCCGTCCTCCCCGTCCTCCCCTCGAAGAGGCACACCAGCTCAGGCTTCTGGCCCTTCCCGCACAGCCGGATCACGGTGCGCTCTCGCGCGCCGAGCCAGTCGAAGAGCCGGTACTCGCCCAGCTTTGCAGGAAAGCCGAGATCACCGGGGAGCTCGCGCGGCTCTTCTGGATTCTCTAGGTACAGGTCGCACAAGGTCGTCAGGTTGAAGTTGCCCGACAGGCGATCTCGCCGAAACGTCTTGGACGCCCAGCCCAGCCTGATCTCGTAGAAGCTCTTGTAGATCTCGACCACGTCGTCGCAGAGCGAGAGGCCGCGGTCCTCCTGCAGGCCCTCCAGCAGATCCTGGCGCTCGGCGGCCAACAACGGTGGCGTGACACCGAGCTTGCTTTGATATGGAATGCTCCACTCGTACTCTCCGGTGGCCTGCAGCCGTTTCAGCTCCTTCGATAGCCCCTGCACCGCGGCTCGCAATGTGACCGGCTTTGGCATCGACCCCTTCGCAGCCTTCGCAGCCTTCGCAGCCTTCAGCGCGCCCGCAGGACCTGGCCGAAGCCGCGCTGCACGCCGACGGTGGGGGCGAGCACGCCGCGCTCCGCGGCGACCTGGCCGCCGACGAGGACGGCGCGCACCGCGTCGTCGTTGCGCCGGACCAGGCGCGAATAGGTGCCGTAGCCGTCGGCGGTGGCCTCGTGCGCCACCTCGAGGCGCTCGTCGAGCTGGGCGGGGTCGACGACCGCGACGTCGGCGCGCTTGCCGGTCGCGAGCACGCCCGCGTCGAGGCCGAGCCAGGACGCGAGCTCGCCGGTGAGGCGGTGGACCGCGCGCTCGACGGACATGAACGGCGCGCCCGCGTCCGCCGCGCGCTGCACGCGGTAGAGCATGCGGAGCGGGAAGTTGTAGTGCGCCATCTGGCGGAGGTGCGCGCCTGCATCGGAGAAGCCGATCAGGACGTCGGGGTGGCGCATGATGTCGGCGAGCTTCTGCTCGCGGTCGTTCGCCATCACCGTGTACCAGCGCAGCGCCTGGCCGTGCTCGGCGACGAGATCGAGGAACGCCTCGTCAGCGCGCACGCCGCGCGCGCGGCCGATCTCGTCGAACGAGCGGCCGACGAGCGACGCGTCGGGGCAGGACAGGATCTCCGACCACGCGAAGTTGCGGTGGAAGACCTTCGGCAGGAGCTTGCTCTTCCACTGCTTGCGGAACCACGCGCGGTACTTGGGCTCGCGGAGCAGCGCGCGGCGCTTCGCGTCGTCGGCGACATGGAGCGCGGCCGCGCCCGCGCCGAACTCCTCGAACACGACGAGGTCGATGCCGTCGGCCCACAGGTCGAACGGCTCGGGCAGCGCCTGCCAGCGGAAGTCGGCGCGCAGCGCGCGGTTGATGAAGCGCGACAGCCCGCCGATCACGCGGTGGAGGCCGCGCTGGCCGCGCAGGTCCATCATCGAGATCACGGTCGTCTTCAGCGGCTTGCGGAAGAGGCCGAGGCTCTCGAGCATGAACAGGATGACGTTCACCTTCGTCGACACGTTCGGCACGCCCTGGAAGACGCGGCCCCGCGCGCGCACGTCGCGGAGGAGCGCGCGGTACTCCGACCACCGCGCGAACGTCGACGGCAGCGGCCGGCTGCGATAGCTCCGCTCGCCGCCCATCTTGTCCCACGGCAGCGTCTGGATCGACAGGCCGAGGTAGCCCTCGTCGAGGCCCTCGCGCAGGTGCTCCTGCATCGCGCCGAGCTCGGCGGCGCTGGGGCGCACGCCCGGCGTGAGGCTGCGCTCGATGCCCATCACCTTCGCGCGGATCGCGGAGTGGCCGACGAACGAGGTGATATTGGGCCCGAGCGGCAGCGCGCCGAGGTGATCGAAGTACGCGCGGTGGCCGTCCCACGTCTTCACCTTGCGCAGGATCGGGCGGACCAGCGCATCGGGGAGCGCCTCGACGCGGCAGAACATGTCCGACAGCTCGTCGGCGTCGCCGAGCGCGAGCGAGAGGCTGCAGCTGCCGACCGTCACCGTCGTGACGCCGTGGCGCAGCGACTCGGACAGCGCGGGCGCGACCTCGAGCTCGGCGTCGTAGTGCGTGTGGATGTCGAGGAACCCGGGCATGACCCAGGCGCCCGCCGCGTCGACGGTGCGCGCCGCCGGGCCCAAGGGGTCGGCGGTGATCGCGGCGATGGCGCCGTCACGGACGCCGACGTTCGCGCGCACGGGCGCGTTACCGAGCCCGTCGAAGACGAGCCCGCCCTCGATGACGACGTCGTACGGCGGGGTCACCGCCGTCGACTGTCGCAGAAGTCGCGCGGGCAGACCAGCGCCACCGCCACGGCCACGCAGGTGACCGCGGCGCGGCGCCGGTTCAGACGATCACTGCAGGCTGGTGTCGTCGAGGAAGAAGCTCGTCTGGAGCGAGCTGTCCTCGGTGCCCGTGAACTTCACGGTCGCCGACGCGCCAGGAGCGACGCTGACGGAGTAGCACTTCTGCGTGTACGAGGCGTAAGTCCCGGAGTTCAGGTTGCTGAAGGACCCGAGCGTGGCGCCGTTCAGCTGCACCGTCAGCTTGTCGTACGCCGAGAAGGGGAACTCGCTGGTGGCGATGCGCAGGTAGAAGCACAGCTGCGTCGCCGTCGTGGTCGTGGTGTTCGTGACGGTCTGGGACAGCGTGTCGGTGTGGGTCGTGCCGTAGCCGTTGAGCCAGGCAGACCAGCTGCCGCTGCGGGCGTCCGAGGCGACGATGACACCGGCGGTCGACGTCCAGTTGACCGCGCCGCTCTCGAAGCCGGGGTTCTGCAGCAGGTTGTTGCCGGGCGGCGGCGGCGGCGGCGGCGGCGCGCCACCGCAGCTCTGCGGGGCCGTGCCGACGGCGATCGCCGCGTACGCGCAGCCGACCGCGTCCTGCGTCGCCGTGTCGTAGCCGAGCTGCTGCGCGGCCGTGACCATCGCGTTGCGCATCGCCGCGTAGTTCGAGCTCGACGTGAGGAGGTCGACGTTCGACTTGTAGAACAGGCGGAGCGCCTTCTCGACGCCGATCGCGGGGACCATGGTCGTGGTCTTGCCGCGCGGGTGCGAGCCGCCCTTCGAGAGGAGGCAGAACACGAGGTTGTTCGGACCCGAGGTGTAGTGGACATCGGCGCTGCCCATGCCCGAGGTCCAGATGTCCTTCGACGAGCCGTCAGCGGCCGGATCGCACATCGAGCGGAGGAACGGCGGCAGGGTGACCTCGCCGATCAGGAACACGTTGTTCGAGGGCGGCAGATCGAACGGCGCCACGGCGTCGCGGCCGCCGTCGATCCACGCCTGGACGCCGCCGCCCCAGATGTCGGAGAGCGACTCGTTCAGACCACCGGACTCGCCGCTGTACGTCAGGTTCGACTCGTTCGAGGTGACACCGTGGGTCAGCTCGTGCGCCGCGACGTCGATCGCGGTCAGGTTGCTGCAGTTCTGCGACGGGTTGCCGTCGCCGTAGGCCATCTGGGTGTTGTTCCAGAACGCGTTGCAGTAGTTGCTCGAGTAGTGCACCGAGCTGATCAGCGTCGCGCCGGCGTTGTTGATGCCGTCGCGGTTAAAGAGCGCCTTGTACATGTCGTACGTGTCGCCGATGCCCTGGTGCGCAGTGTCGACGGCGGTGTCGCCCGTCGCGGCCTGCGTCTCGGTGCGCTTCAGCGTGCCCGGCAGCGAGGTGCTGTTGTTCGCGCTGTACGTGTTGCGGTTGCGCGCGTGCTGGACCTGCGGGTGGTGCTCGAGGACCGCGCCCGTCTCGACGTCGACGTAGACCTTGTCGATGACCGGATCCTGGCCGCGGAAGCCCTCGACGAGCTGCTCGTACGCCTTGTGGAACGTGCCCGCCTGGGTCTGGATGTAGACCACGCGCGCGTCGCGGATCGTGCGGCCCGTCATGCCGGCCCACCGCGCGTCGTTCTCGATGTTGACGTTCCCCGTGCCGCGCGCGATCGAGGTGGCGCCGAGCGACGGCGAGAGGTCGCCGCGGGCGGTGCCGTTGATGCCGGTGATCACGCCGTTGACATCGACGTGGACGACGAGGTCCGCGCCGACGACGGGCAGGCCGCCAAACATCTGGTCGTAGCGATAGTGGCGGCCGCCGACCTCGTCGACGTTCACCTTGCGGAGCTTGAGATCCTTGTTCTCGAGGCGGAACGCCCTGAGGATGGGCGGCAGCGCAGCGCGCAGGCTCGCGTCGCTGGCGACGAGGCCGGCCTCCCGCATCGCCTCGATCTTGCCGAGCTCGCCGACGACGAACTGCGGCACGTCGTCCGCCGCAGTCTGAAGCACCCGCGCCTCGGGCATCGCCGCCAGCGCCTCGGCGACGTCCGGATTCGCGTTGAGATCATCCGTGGGCTCATTGGGACCACCCGACTGACAGGCTGCCATCGCAGCTGCCAGGAGTGCGCCCCGCATCATCTTCGCGGTACGCGTTTGCGTCATGGCGACCGGCCGCGTTCATGGACGATGCCATTCTCGCGCGCCTCGGCTCGCGCCTCGAAGCATCACGCTGCCAGCTCGTGAGAGCGCCGCTCACCTGACATCTCGCCGGGAACGCCAGCCGCGATCATTCATCGTAGACGAGTAAGCGCTGTTCACGAACCGGCCGTTCGGTGTACCTCGGAGGGAGGCGAAGATACGACAAATAGCGAAGGCAGCGCATCCCCCGTGGCCTCGATCAGACAGGAGATGTGAGCCTGTGATTCAGTCTCCACAGCTCGATGACAGACAGTTGTGACAGGTAGTCGCACTCCGGATCTGTTCTTGAGTACTTCTGCCTCGGGAATCCATGCACACATATCCACGTGCAGGAGGAGATGCACGAGACTCGCAGCGCGGGGGGAGCGCGCCTCGAGCCGCGCGGCGAACGGTTGCGTTCGGTCTCCGAAGGAGAAACAACCAGATCGATGCTCGACCTGCTCATCCTGAACGCCGAGGTGCTCAGCACGGCTCCCGGCGCGGCCTCCGTCCGCCCGCGCCACGACATCGCCATCCTGGGCAACCGGATCGACGCGATCCTGCCGACCGGCCAGATCGATCCGGGCCGCGCGCGCGACGTGATCGACGCGAGGGACATGATCGCCATGCCGGGCCTCATCAACGCGCACTGTCACACCGCGATGGTGCTGTTTCGCGGGGTCGGTGAGGATGTCAGCGTCGAGCGCTGGTTCAACGACGTGGTCTGGCCGCTGGAGATGAACCTGACGCCGGAGGACGTGTACTGGGGCGCGTTGCTCGGGCTGGCGGAGATGATCGAGGCGGGCGTCACGACGGTGGCCGATCATTACTTCCACATGGACGAGGTCGCGCGCGCCACGGAGCAGGCGGGGACCCGCGCCAACCTGTGCTGGGCGGTGTTCGGCCTGGGCGCCCGGGCGCCGGAGGCGAAGCTGCACGAGACGATCGAATGGGCCCTGCGCTGGCAAGGCGGGGCGAGCGGCCGGATCACCGCCTGGCTGGGGCCGCACGCGCCGTTCACCTGCGGCGAGGAGTTCTTGCGCAAGGTGGCGGACCGCGCCAAACAGCTCGGCGTCGGCGCGCACATTCACGTGTCCGAGACGCGCGAGCAGGTCCGGTCGAGCCTCGAGCGCACCGGCAAGACGCCCATCGAGGTCGTGCGCGACGCGGGGCTGTTCGAGGTCCCGACGATCCTCGCGCACGCGGCGCACCCGACGGACGGTGATATCCAGATCATGGCGCGCGCCGGGGCCGGGGTGGCGCACTGCCCCAAGACGTTCCTCAAGCTGGCCGCTGGGATCGCGCCCGTGCTGAAGCTGCGCGAGGCGGGGATCCCGGTCGGCATCGGCAGCGACGGAGCGGTGAGCAATAACACGCTCGACATCCTCGAGCAGACGCGGCTCGCGGCGATGCTGCAGAAGCACGAGCATCAGCGTGCCGAGGTATTGCCCATCGCCGAGGCGCTGACGATGGCCTGCCACGACGGCGCGCGGGTGCTGCGCCTCGACTCGGACCTGGGCGATCTGGCGCCGGGCAAGCTCGCGGACTTGATCCTGATCCGCACGGACAGCCCGCACATGCAGCCGATGTTGAACGTGACCGCGAACGTCCTGTACAGCGCACAGGCCGCCGACGTCGACACGGTGATCTGCGACGGCAAGCTCCTGATGCGCGGCCGCAAGCTCCTGACCCTCGACAAGGCGGCGATCCTCTCCGAGGTGCGCAGCCGGCTCGGCCGCTTGCTGCAGCGCACGCCGGGCCAGCGCCTGCAGACCTACTCGCCCTGAGCGGCCGCGCGCGGGCGCCGCGGGCGCGTCGCTGGGGTTGGCGGGAGCTCGTCGCGCTCAGTCCTGGACCGCCTACGGGGTCCGCGCCGGATTGGCGGCGGCGGCGCCGCCGCCGGCGCCGGCGGTGTCCTCGAAGCTCCCCACGACCTCGTGGAGGGTGACCATACTCGCCGGCAGGTCCGCGCCTTGCTGGATCGTGAGCGCGTCCCGCGACGAGTGCGCCCGCTCGCGGCCGAGGAACCGCAGCGTCATCACCTGCGCCAGCCGCACGGTCGTCCCGGGCCGCACCTGCACCTCCTCGCCGGGCTCGATGGGCCTGCCGTCGACCTCGATGAGCTGGCTCGACACCCTGCGCAGCATGTGCCCCCGCCTCGTGCGCCGGAGCTCGAAGTGCCAGCGGCTGATCGCGAGCTGCGACTCCTGCTCGGGGTGCGTCAGCACGATGTCGTTGGCCCGGGTGCCGTCCGCCAGCGCGTCGAGCCGGCCGAACGCGATGACATCCTGGTTGGGCAGCGCGAGCTGCTCACCGGACTCCTCGATCCACACCCGGCACGCGAGCGCGCGCTCGTCGCCCCACGGCAGCGAGTACAGCTCGATCCCGTCGCCGATCGACTCGGCGACGGGCGTGCACAGCGCCTGCGTCACCCTCGGGATCTGGTTCAGCGCGTGCTGCGACAGGAGGAGCCGGCCGCGGCCCGCGATCTCGGCGATCCGCGCAACGATGTCAACTGATGGGCCCGTGACCAGCCTGCCGTTGGTGAGCACGGTGCCCCAGTGGAGGCCGATCGACACCATGATCTGGTCCTCGCGCGGACAGCGATAGTTGTGATCGGTCACCGCGTCGATGAACGACAGGACCACCCTCAGCGCGGCCTTGCCCGACGGATAGCACGCGTGCAGGCTGTCGCCCTGCGTCGCGAAGATTCGGCCGCTGTGCGGCATGGACGCCTCGCCGAGGAGCCCGTAGCAGCGCTTGTGCAGGCCTGACTCCAGCGCACCGCCGCGGAAGTCGACGTCGACCAGCTCCACGCACACGAGCGCCTGCTGCGACTCGAAGCGCGACGACAAGGTCCCGCGCACCTGCGTCTGCAGCTTGAGCAGCGCCGGCAGATCGAGCCGTTCAAGATCGTCGCGGCTGGCCCCGGAGGGCGCTCCCTCCGCGGCCGTCGCCTCGGGCCGCGGGGCGCGAAACGGACGCGTCTCGTGCCCGTCGGCGCCGCGCGCGTAGAGCTGGAGCCCGGCCCAGTCCAGGCGGGCGGCGTCCCGCGCGAGCTGCTTGCGTGTGAGCAGGAACGCCTCCTCGAGCGTGGTCTGCTGAGCGAGCGCGGCGTCGTACAAGATCTGCGCCGCCCGGCTCGCACCGGACACCGACAGCGGGAACCGCGACGCCACCACCGACTGGATTCCGGCCCGGTGCAGCGCCTGGGCGACGCTGTCGAACTCGCGCCCGTGGGCGCTGCCACACGCGGCGAGCACGACCAGCCGCAGCGTGTCCGCGTGGGGCGCCAAGAGCTGGCGCAGGCGCCACGAGTCCACGGCCACGCCGTCATCCTCGGCGTCCTCGCTATTGAGCATCAGCCCCCACGTCTGGCCGGCGCGGCCGGCGTGACACAGGAGGTGCAGCGCGCCGACCGGCGTGCCCTCGCTGTTGGCCTGATCGAGCGCGTCAGCGAGCTTGCCGAGCGAGGCGTGCGGGATCACGTCGCGGCTCGGCTTGAAGTCCCAGCCGGCAGCGCGGCACGCCGCCCCGATCGCCTCGACGTGCTCCGACGCGGGCACCTCTCCCGCGGCCGCGGACCACGCTACGAGGAGGCGCCGCCGGCTCGTGTCGCCCGCGCGCTTCTGCGGCACGGTGTGGGTCTCGGGCCACTCGTAACGGATGAGCAGGCCGGGCAGCTCGCCGACGCACTGCCCGGTCGCCTCCAGCGGCAGGAGCTCCCACGGTAGCGTATACAGCTCGGCCGCCGCGGAGCGCACCGTCAGCAGCACGGGCAGCGATCGCTGCGTGGCCGCGGCGATCGCCTGCGCGTGCCACGTCCATCCCGACGGCTCGAGGAAGCTACACAGCGCGCGCCCCACCCGCTGCACGACCGCCGGATCGCAGTACGACGCGTGGAGCGCGTCCAGATCGGCGAGGAATTCGGCCGACCACGCGAGGTGCACGCGCTTCCGGCCGCCGTGCGTGGTCCGCAGCGTGTAGTCCTGGGGCTTGAATCGAAACCCGTACGGATCTTCGGGCGTGTCGGTACGAGCGAGCTCGAACACAAGCGACAAGGGTTCGGACATACCTGCTGACATGTGCAAATCACGGGCCGCGTTCACGCCGGCGCGCCTGCAGCGCGGCATCGAGCGCGTCGCGACCGGCCGCGCGGTAGCTCGCCACGAGCCGATCCAGCTCGGCCGGGTCAAGGCCGTGACGCCCGGCAGCGACGGCCACCGGGTCGCCTCCGAGGACCGCGAGCACGGCGGACTCCATGCGCGTCACCGAGCAGGCCTGCTCGCCGGCTGCGCGGCCCGTGCCGCCGCCGCCGTCGGAGATCGGCAGCCGGACCGCCGGATCGCCGAGCAGCACGTAGCCCGCCAGATCCTGCCTCAGCATCCACAAGTGGCCGCGCTGCGCTCGCTCGTGGTCGGCGATCGTCCCCAGGCCCGCGCGCACCTGGGCGTCCTCCAGCGCGGTCAGCTCGGTGTTGACCTCGGCGAAGAATTGCAGGAGCTTGCGCATCGCCACCCCCGCGCGGTGCCCGTTCAGCAGCGACTGGATCACGCCCACGATCCGGCCCGGGCGTCGCCGTGGCCGGTCGTCGAGATCGAAGAAGCTGTACGTCCACGCCAGGTCCACGTGGCCCACGAACGCCAGCGGGCCGCGCGGGTCGGCCAGCGCCGCCTTGGGCACCGCGGCCACGAACGGACGCTCGTGCGCGAGCGTGTCCAGTACATGTCCAATTTCACTCCCGACATGTCCAGTCCGGCGAAGTATGTCCAGCCAGTGGCGGTAGTCGCTGGTCTCGGCCGTACCCGCGCCGAAGCACGCCACCGCCAGCCACATCCCTCCGGGCAAGAACCCGCGGCCGGCCACGTCCGCCCCGGTCACGAGCCCGCCGCGGCCGAAGCTGAGCGCGCCCTGCTCCCGTCGCTGCTGCTCCGCGCCGCCTCGCGCCGCCGTCGAAGACCACCTCGCGCACGGCACGCCCACGCCATGACTGAGCGACAGCAGCACGCCGGGTCGGTCCGTCGCCGTCGCTGCCGCCCACAGCTCGTCGGGCGTCGGTCGCTCGCTGCCGGTCACGCGCAGCTCGCTGTATCGCACGTCGCCCGCGCCCCGCCGTCGGTTCAAGATCTCCTCGGCCGGCGCGATCAGCGCCTCGACTCCGCGTTGCGTCGCCTGTGTGCCGTCCCGGACGGCGTGCAGGATCGCGCATCCCGCCCCCGCCGACGCGGGCCGCTCCTCCCACCGCACCACCTTCTCGGCGTACGCGCGGTACCCGTCCAGGTCATCGAACGCGATCCGGCCCACGAATCCGTCGGTCGCCTGGACCTGCTGCACGGCCAGCGGCACCTCGTCGAGATCGCCGACAATCAATTGATATCGTGGCAGATCGTCGCCGACATCGGCGCAGCTGCGAAACACGCGCTTCTTCCATCGAGCTGCCTCGGTCACCGTCATCCGCGCCGGCACCCGGTACACGGGCACCGGGCCCTGCTGGCGGCGCCTGCGCTCGACGAGCGGCGCGATCGCGTCGATGAGCCGATCGCCTGCGTCGCCCGCGGGCGCGATCACGCCCCACCGCTGACGCTCCAGATCGTCGGGCGCCGCTTCATCTCCCCACAGCTGCTCCGGTTTCGGCCGCGGCTCGGGTGCGGGTGCGGCGCCGGTCGCCTCGGGGTCCACCCCGCCCTCCAGCACCGGCGCACGATCGCCAGCGGTCACCAGCAACAGATCGATTCGAGGTCGAGTGTCACGCATGTCGCGCCTTCGTTCACGGCCCGCGCCATGCTGAACACCCGTGCGCCGCTCCGGTGGCCTCGTTCTTGCTCGCTACTCTCTCCTACAGGAGATAGCGAATGCTCAATGACACGCTCGTATTCAACGGAGTCGACGGCAGTACCGGTGATTACCTGCTGCCGCCGCTCGGCGTCACCCAGCTCGCGCGGCTTGCGCTGGGCCACCCCCTGTCCACGCCCGAGCGCGACGAGCTCGATCTCCGGCTCGGCGTGGACATCGATTATCCGCTCAAGGAAGGCGAGGACCCCGATGATCTCGCGCAGGCGGGCTGGGCCGTCGTGTTCCCGTTCGCGCGCAAGGGCAGCAAGGCGGCTGCCCATCAGGCCGCCATCCGCGAGGCGCTCGGGCCGCTCCTGGCGCGACGGCGAGCCCAGGCCACTCGGCGCGACGAGCGCCGCTACCGCGAGTGCGTCGGCGCCGACGCCTACCGGCCGGGCGAGACCAAGCAGCAGTTCCTCGCCCGGATGGGCGCTGGCCCGGGCGCGGTCGATCCGGCGAAGTTTCCGTACTACGTGCTGCTCGTCGGCTCTCCCGAGGAGATCCCCTATCGCGTGCAGTACCAGATCGATGTCCAGTACGGCGTCGGCCGCATCCACTTCGACACGCTCGACGAGTACGCGCGCTACGCCGCCAACGTGATCGAAGCGGAGACGCAGCCGCGGCCGCGCCCGCTGGCTCGCACGCTGGCGCTGTGGGGCGTCGAGAACCCCGGCGATCGCGCCACCCACGCCAGCGCCCGCCACCTGGCGGCCCCGCTGGCTGACTACCTCGAGCGCGACCAGGGCGATCGCTGGAGGGTGACGCGGTTCCTCGGCGAGCACGCGACCAAGGCGCGCCTGGCCTCCCTGCTCGGCGCCGACGCGCCCTCGCTCCTCGTCACGGCCAGCCACGGCATCGGCTTCCCGGCCGGCGATCCGCGCCAGCGCGCCGACCAGGGCGCCCTCTTGTGCCAGGACTGGGGCGGCCCACACGCTGGCTCGCTGACTCCCGATCACTACTTCGCCGGCGACGACATCGCCGCCGACGCCGACCTGCGCGGCCTCGTCGGCTTTCACTTCGCGTGCTTCGGCGCAGGCACGCCCAGGTACGACGACTTCTCCCGCAAGGGCGACGGCCCGGGCCTCGTGGACATCGCCCCGCACGCGTTCGTCGCCCGCCTCCCGCAGCGCATGCTCGGCCGCGCGAACGGCGCGCTCGCCTGCATCGGCCACGTCGACCGCGCATGGGCCAGCTCGTTCCTCCAGGCCGATCCCCGGCAGAGCGGCGCCGTCACGGCCCAGCGGGCGGTGTTCGAGTCCGCGCTCAAGCGCCTGATGGAGGGCCGCCGCGTCGGCCACGCGATGGACTACTTCGATCTCCGGTACGCCGAGCTGGCGTCGGATCTGGCCACGCGGATCGAGGACGCCACGAAGTACAACGTGGCCGTGGATGATCGCGAGCTGGCCCAGCTGTGGCTCTACACCAATGACGCCCGCGACTACGCCGTCATCGGCGATCCGGCCGTCCGCATCGGCGTCCCGGAGGCCGCAGCCGACGAACGCGCCCGCCGGGGCGCCGCCGTCGAGCTCAGCCACGCGGCCGGCAGGTCGCCCAGCCACGCGCGCGATGCGGCCGCGCCGGCCGCCCGCGCGCGCGCGCCCGCGCCTGTGCTGGCGCGGGCCGATGACGAGCTCGACTACCGCTGGTTCCGCTCGGGCCCCGACGGTCAGCCGGGCATCCTCGCGCAGCTCGCCCAGTCCGTCTTCGGCGCCCTCCACCGCGCTGTGTCCGACGTCCTGTCGCTCGAGGTCACGACCTACGCTGGCGACTGCGACGGCGCGCGCGCCGCCGCGACCGGCGACGCCGCGGCCCAGCCGCGACCGCGTGCCTACACGTGCTGCAAGATCGACGGCGACACCATCCTGAGTGTCCCCGTCGACGACCGCGGCGCCGTCGACGCCGAGCTGTGGGGCGTCCACGAGCGCGCGGTCGCGCAGGCGAGGGCTCAGCGCGCCGACACCCTCAAGCTCATCCTGTCGCTCCTGCCCGGTATCGCGCCGTGACCGGGCCGGGCGCGCCCGGGCCGGACGCACCTGGGGCGGCGCCCTCGGGGACCACCACCTCCGGCGGCAGCGCCAACCCGGGTGGTACATTCGCGAGCCGGAGCTGGCGGATGATGGGTGACACACAGCAGCGATCAACCGAGATCACGCAGCCCGGCGGCGAATCGCCGGTCACCGCGGCGCCCCGCCACCCCACCACCGTCCCGGCGCTCACGATCGTCTATCACCCCGAGCTGCGGCGGATCGGCGATCGCGTCATCCTGGGCGAGCTCGCGACGGGACGCGAGGCGCGCATCTCGCGCACGGCGCCGCGGTTCGCGCCCCCGCGCCAGCCGCGCGGCGCCCCGCTTGATCATCCCCGGCTCAGCCGCACGCCGTTCGTGCTCCGGCCGCTCGCCGACGGCGGCGTCATCCTCGATCCGCAAGACAGCCGGACCCGGATCGCCGCCGACGGCGAGCTCGTCGATCGCCCGCGCGAGCTCTCGCCCGGAGAGCTCCGGCGCGGCGTCCTCCTCGAGCTGTCGGATCGCGTCTTGCTGCTCCTGCACATGTTCGCACTCCACGCCGAGCGCGACACCGGTGACCTGGGCCTGGTCGGCCACAGCGACCACAGCGCGCGCGTGCGCGACGACATCCGACGGATCGCCGGCCTCGACGTCCCCGTCCTCATCCGCGGCGAGACCGGCACCGGCAAGGAGCTCGTCGCCACTGCCATTCACGAGTCGGGCGGGCGCGCGCGGGGTCCCCTGGTCTGCGTCAACATGGCCGCGCTGCCCTCCGACCTCGCCGTCGCCGAGCTGTTCGGCGCCACCCGCGGCGCGTTCACCGGTGCCACTCGCGGCCAAGATGGATACTTCCGGCGGGCCGCCGGCGGCACACTGTTCCTCGATGAGGTCGGCGCCGCGCCGGCCGAGGTCCAGGCCATGCTCCTGCGCGCGCTCGAGACCTCCGAGATCTACGCGCTGGGCGCCCAGCGCGCCGAGCGCGTCGACGTCCGCATCATCGCCGCGACCGACGCCCGCCTCGAGGCGCTGATCGAGAGCGGCGCGTTCAGCGCCCCGCTCCTGCACCGGCTGGCGGGCTACGAGATCGATATTCCGCCGCTGCGCGAGCGCCGCGACGACATCTCCCGCCTGCTGCTGCACTTCCTCGGCCTCCAGCTGGCCGAGACCGGCGACACGCACCTGCTCGATCGCACGGAGTCGGCGCCCTGGCTGCCGCTCGCGCTCATGCGCCGGCTCATGCAGCACCACTGGCCGGGCAATGTCCGCCAGCTCCGCAACGTCGTCCGCCAGCTCGTCATCAGCAGCCGCGGCGAGCACGAGGCCAGCCTGTCGCCCGCGCTCCTCCGCCAGCTCGCGGACGCCGCGCCCTCTGTCGTGGAGCCGCCGACGCCGCCCGAGAGCAGCGCCACCGGCGCTGCCGCCGCCGCCGCCGCGGCTCCCCCGCAGGCTCCCGCGGCGCCGAGGCCGCGGAGCCGCAAGCCGGCCGACATCACCGAGGACGAGCTCGTCGACGTCCTGCGCACCCACCGCTGGGAGACCAAGTCCACCGCCGCCGCCCTCGGCATCTCCCGCACGTCGCTCTACAAGCTCATAGAGAACTCCGAGCGCGTCCGCACCGCCGGCCAGCTCGACGTCGACGAGATCCGCGCCTGTCACCGCGACCTCGGCGGCGATCTCGATGCCATGGTCGAGCGCCTTGGCGTGTCCAAGCCAGCGCTGCGGCGTCGAATCCAGGAGCTGGGCCTGTCATAATCGGCACGATCTATATGGCGGATTCCGAGCGAATCGGCCCTTACCGCGTGATCCGGAGATTGGGAGTCGGCGGGATGGGCGAAGTGGTCCTGGCACACGACGACCGCCTGGATCGCCTCGTCGCGATCAAGCGCCTGCACGCCGACCACGCGGCCTCGCCCTCTCGCCGCGAGCGGTTCCGCCGCGAGGCCCGGATCGCGGCCCGGATCAACCACCCAGCGATCGTGCAGCTCCACGACGTGCGCCACGAGGGCGATCACGATTACTTGATCATGGAGTATGTCGAGGGCCGGACCCTCCGCGAGCGCTTCGCCGCCGGGCCGATGGCGGTGTCCGAGGTGCTCGGCATCGCCCACCAGATCGCCCTCGGCATGGCCACCGCCCACGATCTCGGCGTCATCCATCGCGACCTCAAGGCCGAGAACATCCTCATCACGCAGGCGGGCCGCGCCAAGATCGCCGACTTCGGCATCGCCAAGCTCGACGGCGAGGACACCATCACGGCCGAGGGCGCCGTCGTCGGCACCTTCCGCGCGATGTCGCCCGAGCAAGCGCAGGGCCGCGCGGTCGACCACCGCTCCGACCTGTTCTCGTTCGGCATCCTCTTGTACGAGGCCCTGACCGGGGAATCGCCGTTCCGCGCCGAAACCGCGTTCTTGACCGTCCAGCGGCTCGTGGTCGATGACCCGCAGCCGATCGCCGAGCTCGTCCCCTCGATCCCGGGCGGCCTCGCGAGCCTCGTCCACCAGCTCCTGGCCAAGGAGCCGCTGCTACGGCTGCGCGACTTCCACGAGGTCGCCGCCGCGCTGATCGAGCTGGCCGGTCAGACATGCGACGAGCCGTGCCACGCCGGCTCGCCGCCGAGCCATGGACCGCCGTCCTTGGGCGAGGACACCCAACCCACGGGCGACGACCCTGCGGCGGCGAGCCCACCGCCCGCCACGGCGTCCGTCACGGATACCGCCTCCACCGTCAGGGACGAGCCCCGCGAGCCAGCCCTCCCGCCCGCCAAGGCCATCCGCAAGCCGGCCGACCACGTCGACGCCTCCACGAGGGCGCCCCGCCCTGCCGGCCCGCGTCGCCGCCGGTGGTACGCCACCACCGCTGGGCTCGCCGTCCTGGGCGCCCTCAGCATCGGCTACGGCGTGTGCGGCGGCGCGTCGCCGCGCGCGTCGCTCCTCCGCGTGGCCGTGCTGGATCCCAGCGTCTCGGGCGCCGACGGCCGTCCCGACGTCGCGCTGCTCGCCACCTCCGTCCGTACCGCCGTGATGACCAGTGTGCGACAGCGTGTCGGCCTCGACCTCGTCCCCCGGACCGACGTCGACAGCTACGTCGAAGGCTTCAGACAAAGCAACGGCCGCCGCCCCGGACAGCACGCGATCCAGACCGCTGTCGGCGCCGATGAGGTCATCGCGATCCTCATCGAGTGTGTCCCCAGCACCTGCAAGATCACCCTCGAGCGCGACGGAAGCAGCGCGAGCAGCCCGCCGCCGGTGTCGTTTCAGCTCGCCGCCGACAAGGCCGGACGCCCCGACGACACCGTCGAATACCACCTGCAGAAGCTTTACCCCGATCATCCGGTACGCGCCGCCACGGCCGGCTCGATCGATCCGCGAGATTACGAGCGGTACGTCCAACTCGTCCTAGACTACTGGGCAGGGGGCAGCGCCATCACGACCGACAAGGTGCTCGCCGAGCTCGAAGGCATCCGCGAGCGATCGCCGAGATCCCTCGATGTGCTCTTGTTCGAGGCCGAGGTCCGCCGGCACCGGTACGTGCAGACCGAGGATCTCGAGCAGGCCAGGCGCGCGATGGCGCTGCTCCAGGGCGCCGACAAGCTAGCTCCTGATACCTACGGCATCCTGTCCGCCAGGTTCGATATCACGCTCGCGGCCGGCAAGCTCGAAGACGCCCGCGTCATCCTCGACCAGCTCGCCCGCCTCGACCCCGACAGCAGCGTCACGCACCTGCAGCGCGCCAAACTCCACTACCAGCGCGACGAGCTCGAGCGGGCACGCGGCGAACTCGACGACGCCGCCCGACGCGACTCGTTCTCCTGGCGCGTCCTGTATTACCGCGCCCTGGTAGCCAGAGGTCTGGGCGACCGAGCCGCCACCCGGGCGGCCATCGATGAGCTGCTCCGGCGCTCGCCCGGCAACTACGCCGGCATGTCGCTGCTCGCCCGCGAAGAGCGCTACGCCGGCAGGCCGGCCTGCGCCGAAGAGATCCTCGCGGGGCTCGTAGCCCGCGAGCCTCTCTACCAAGAGTGCGTCCAGCTTGGAATGACGCGCAACCAACTCGGCCAATACAGCGAGGCCGAGGCCAGCTTCCGCTGCGCCCTGGACGCCCGACCCGACGGTACCGGGGCATTGTTCAACTTGGCCGAGTCGCTCCTGTTCGCTGGCAAAGACGGCGAAGCCAACGTGAAGCTGCGCAGGCTGCACGAAATCCTCGCCGGCAAGCGTCGCGGCTCGCCCGCTGGTGCGCTCACGAAACACGAGCTCTTGATCGAGGCCCAGACCCTGGCCTACCTCGGCCGTGACGATCGTGATCGGGCCAAAGAGGCGCGCGCGCGGGTGAACGAGCTGCTCAAGCCCGGCGCACGACTCGCTGCTCTGCACACTGCGGCCGTGGTCTACGCGGCCTTGGGAGATCGCGACCTGGCCGCCACCTACATAAAGAAGTACCTCGCTGGCGGCGGCTCCCCGGCGGAGTTCAGCTATCCATTGTTCGATGCCCTCCGGCGGGATCCCGCCCTGAGCCCACAGCTCACCGTTCCCCCGGTCGCCTACTCGTGCCAGTGAGCGCCATGAGCCATGGCTTCATCGGATGCGTGCGAAGCACACCGCGTGCGGGGTGTGGGAGTACTCGATGAGATGCTCACTTCTGCAACTGAGCAGGCTTGCCAGTCCCCGGCTCCTCGACGGGGAAGGGGTCATCGGGCGAGATACCGCCGGTCGGCGGCTCCTGCTTCTGGTGCTCCGACGTCGGAGCGTTCCTGGGGTTCGACTGCTCGTAGCGTTGGCTTCTCTGCGACATGACCTTTTCCTTGATTGAAGTTGCGACGACGGTGGCCCCGAGCGGCCAGCTGTTCGTGATGTCCTGCGACATGACCTTTTCCTTGATTGAAGTTGCGACTCGTAAGCTGACTAGATATTCACCGTTCAGAAATCGAGCATCTTCTCGATCTTCCTGGCGCGCTCCGCCGCCTCGATCTCCTTCTTGCGCGCCTCCTGAGCTGCTCGCGTCGCTCGCTCGGCGTTAGCCTTCTCGGTGCGCTCTTTGCGCGCAGCGGTAGTGGCCTGGTTGCGCGCGCGCTCGGCCTTTTCCTGTTGGCGGCGCGCGTTATCGCGCTCGGCTGCAGCTTGCGCCGACGCGCGCCGAAACTCCTCCAGGAGCCTGCCGTTCTCGCGCTCCTTGACCTGCAGCTCGTCTCGGCTCTTGCGCAACTGCTCGGCATGCGCGCGCAGCTGCTCCGCGGTCGCGCGCTGCTCGTCTCGCTGCTGGCTCGCCTCGCGCTCGGCGGCGCTGATCTGCACCAGCCCCACGCTCGCCATCGCCAGGAGGATCATCGGGACCACCACGACGGCTGTGACGACGCGGCGACGGACACGCCGCCGGGCCCGCTCGACCCGCGTGGTCACGGTGCGCACCGCGTCCAGGTACGCGCTCTCGCGCCGGCCGAGCTCGCCGTGGTAGTGCGACAGCCACGCCAGGGCCCGACGCGCCGGCTCGTCGCGCCACAGGACGCCCTCGTCGTGGTCGCTGGCCTGCCACTGCGCGGCCGCCGTGCGCAGGCGCGACAGGAACGCCGCGTCATCGCGGTTCTCGTCGAGCCAGCCGACCAGCGTGGGCCAGCGCGCGATCAGCGACTCGTGCACGATCTCGGTCATGTGCTCGACGCTGGAGCGGGCCTCGATCACCAGCAGGCGGGCATCGACGAGCCGGTAGACCAGGCGCTCGATGTCGTCGGGATCGCCGGGCAGCTCCCGCAGCTCGTCCAGGCTCACTACGGCTCGGGTGCGCTCGGGCGTGACGAGCCGCTCGAAGATTGCCCGCACGAGCGGCCGCTCGCGGCCAGCGGTGGCCGCGAGGACGTGGTCGGCGTGATCGGCGAGGGTCCCCGCGATCCCGCCCATGGCCTGGTAGCTGGCCCGCGTGAGCAGGCGCAGGTCGCGGTCGCGCTCGTTCCATAGCCGGGTCGCCGCGAACTGGAGCAGCGGCAGGCTGCCGGGCGCAGCGGCGACGGCAGCGAGCATGTCGTCGATGATCGCGGAGTCGTCGTACCGGCAGTTCGCGGCCTCGACGGGGCGAACCAGAGCGTCGCGCAACCCCTCACGATCGAGCGGGGGCACGAGCATGAGGCCTTGACTGATCGCAGCGGCCAGGTGGCGATGCTCGGTGAGGCGATCGAGGAAGTCCGAGCGGATCGACAGGAGCACGCGCAGGGGCGAGCTGGCGTCGTCGGCGACGCCGTCGAGGCAGGCCAGGAACGCGGCGCGCTCCTCGGGATCGGCGCACAGCGTGAACAGCTCCTCGAACTGATCGACGAACACCAGCACGCGGCGGCCCTCGCGGTGCGCCCACGCGCGCAGCGCGACGCCGAGCTGGCCGGGCGCCGCGCGCAGCTCCGCGGGCACGCGATGGACCGCGTACTCGCCGCTCATGGACGGACTCGAGGCGCCGGCAGCGGCGGTCGTGGCCAATCGCGCCAGCTCGCCCTGGATGGCGCACAGTGACGCGAGCGGGTTGCGGCCGGGGCGGAGGATGACCGCCTCCCAGCCCTCGCCCGAGCTCTTGAGCTGCGGGACGATGCCGGCTCGCACGAGCGACGACTTGCCCACGCCCGACGGGCCAGCGAGCGCGATCAGCGGGCAGCTGCGCAGGCGCGCCAGGACGGCGCCGACCTCGCGGGTGCGGCCGTAGAACCGATCGGCGTCGGCTTCCTGGAACGGGGCGAGGCCAGCGAATGGGTTGCCGTCATTGCCGACGACGGAGACGCGCCGGCCGGCGGAGAGGCCCTCGAGCTCCCGCAAGAGGAAGTGCGCGTCGCGCGTGCGGCGGGCCCGGTCCTTGATCAGGCAGCGATCGATGATCTCGGCGAGCGGGCCGAGATCGGAGCGGCTCTCGGAGGAGCTGGGCATGGGGAGCTCGAGCGAGGTGAGATCGAGCAAGGCCGCCTGGAGCTGAGAGTCCTCGCGGAGCACCGGGTGGGTCCCGGTGACCATCTCGAAGAGCATGATCCCGACCGCCCAGAGGTCGGTGCGGTGATCGACGGCGTCGCCCTCGAGCTGCTCGGGCGACATATAGGGCAGCGTGCCCATGATCGTGTCGGGCTCGGCGATCGCCGGGACGTGCATCGCGGCGCAGGAGGCGTCGTCGCCCGCGAGCAGCTTGGCGATGCCGAAGTCGAGCACCTTGGTGGTGCCCGTGTCGGTCAGCATGATGTTGGCGGGCTTGAGGTCGCGGTGCACGATGCCCTGGTCGTGGGCGTAGGCGAGCGCGCGCACCACCGGGATCATCAGGGTAGCGGCGAGGCCGGGCTCAAGCGGCCAGGCGCGGTCGCCGCCGCGGGAGGCGCGGTCGTCGAGCCACGCGCGCAGGGTCTGACCGGCGACGTACTCGAACACCATGTACGGGTGCCTGTCGTGCTCGCCGACGTCGTGGATGACGACGATGTTCTCGTGGTTGCAGCGCGCGGTGACGCGGGCCTCGGCGACGAAGCGCGCGTGGTCGTAGGCGCTGAGCGGAATCAGTCGCTTGATCGCGACGCGGCGGCCGAGCCGCAGATCGCGCGCCAGGTAGACGGTGCCCATGCCGCCGCAGCCGATCTGGCGGATGAGCTCGTACTGGCCGAGCCTGCCGCCGGGCACGGGCGCGGCAGCGGGCGCAGCGGGCGCAGCAGGCGCAGCAGGCGCAGCAGGCGCGGCGGGTGCAGCGAGCGTAGCGGGCACGGGCGCGGTGGGCGCTGCGGGCACGCGCAAGATGGCGGTGAGGGCCGGCGACGGCCGCGCGGGCTGGCGATCGACAGGATTGGTCGTGGTGATGGTCTCGGTCAGGCGCGGCCGGGCCGTGACGACGGTGGGGACGTCGGTACCCCGAGCCAATGTGTCGACGCTGATGTCGATCATCTCGGCGTGCGCGTCGGGATCAGCGTCTGCGATGGCGGACGTGGGAATGTCCTGGGGAGACCAGGGTGGCGACATGACCATGACTTTGTCCGTGTGGTTTGGTTCCGGTTGGCGCCGGCTCGGCGGAGTCGGTATGCAAGCGGTGAGCCCTGATCTGCGAGGTGAGCCGTGTCATCGGGTACAGGCGAGCTCACGCTGTGGAAGCAGCGTGAACTGCTGGCGTCTCGACGAAATTGTGGAGACGCGACTCGAGGCTCGGAGGCTGCGGGATGTGGCCCGCGCGCGCCTGGAGTGGCGTGCTGGACATGTACAGCCGTCGTCTGGACATGTCCCAGGCCGCGGCTAGACACGGCTCTGGACTGGACAGGGCATCACCGGGAAGAGGCCGAGGTGTTGATGGTCGGTGAGCTTCCGAGCTTGACGAGCGACTGAAGCAGGGCGCGGCGCACCGGACGAACTGGATTCGGCGCCTGGTGTGCTTCTTGATTAGAGACGTCCCGCGGACAAGACACCACCGATGGAGCTGCAGTCTCCGGTCCGGAACCCAGACCAGGTTTATGATTACGGTCGCAATCCGAACGCCGACACGACACACCGTCTCGCATTCAGAACAACTGCTTCCGCTAGGCGCGACACGCCCGAGGCCATCTCGTCGCACCACGCCGCGACGAATCTCGGCGACCGCTTGCGATGCCTTCGAGCTCGGCGAGTGAGCCTCAGCCGTGAGCGCGTTCCGGCGGCCGGTCTCTGCCTGGGAGATGACCTGACCGGGTTACTCTGCGGCAGAGTGACCGGCGGCGTCCGGCGTCCTAAGACGGCTGGTCAAAATAACCTGGTCTTTTTAGTATGCCTTAGTGTAATTAAGATCTGCCTTGGTGTGAAGCTCAAGCCGAATGGACGACACTCAGACCGAGTGGCAGTCCCCGATCTAGCTGAAAAATGATGGGTGCGGCTCTTTCAGGGCACGCTCGACGGAAGCAATTCCGATCACTTGACGAGCCTCAAGCGCGGACGCGACGGAGGCAGCGGGGGCGGCACGGCGCCCTCGGCGTAGCGTGCTGCGTGCGTACGCTCGTGCTCCTTCGCGAGATGGAACTGCCAATAATCGTCGAAGTCGCCGCTCGCGCGCAGCGCGCGCAAGCGCAGCACCGCTTCGGCTCCGGTGAGGGACCACCGCGCGCCCGTGCGTCCCAGCCGGTCCTGAACGAGATGACGGCACGCACCCTCGATGACCCCGGTCGCGATCGGCAGACCGTCGGCGAGCGCGCGATCGTAGTGGAGCCAGCGCGCGTTCTTGACCAGATAGCTCGCGCATTTCACGACGGGCTGGGCCGCCTTGGCGTCGAGGCCGTGACGCTCGATCATGCCCCGCAAGCTCTTGGCGAGCTCGCCAGCCGAACGGCCGCTCAGCAGCGCGTGCAACCGATCCTCGACCCACTTCTCGGCCTCGGGAGGACTCGCCGGGTAGAACGCATGCGCCGCGCGCCACAGGTATTCGAGCACGTGGACGATGTCGAGTCGGATTGTGACCTCCACCCCGGCCTTGCGCGCGCCGCGCTGCACGCGTTTGAGCTGGTCCGGCTGGCCATCGACGAGCACGACCCAGCGGCGCTTGCGCTCGGGGTCGCGGCGCAGGCCCTCTGCGAACGCGTCGTCGACGACCTGCTGGGCGTCATGCGCGAGGCTCGCCCACACACGCTTGTTGCTCGGACGCGGCCGCTTGGCGTTGCGTTGCTTCGGGTCGTGCAGCCCGTGCAGCACGTCGGCGATCGTGCGGCGCCACAGCGGCAGCGAGTAGATGGCCGCGACCTGTGCCATCCGCTTGCGGTTCGGTTTCTCGCCCTTGGCCAAGCGCGAGTGCAACGTGCGCGGCGTCTCTTCGGCCGCCTTGCGCGTCGCAGCTCGCAGATCGTCGTGCCGCATCGCGATCCCCTTGCCATCGAAGCTCAGCACTAACAAGTCGTTGGTTGCCTCGGGCTCGCGCAGGCGGGCCGCGTAGAATTCGTCGAAGTCCTGCGCCGAACGCACCGCGAGCTCCTCGACTTGCCGCTTGGGCACGCTCGCGCCAGTGCGCTTGTCGATCAACTCGACCACTTCATCGAACGACGACTTCGCGCTCTCCTCGGCCACGATGCGCCGCACTTCGAGCGTGTACTTCTCGTCGGGCAGGCCGAGCGCTGCGTCGACCGGCGCGAGCCCGGGTACGCCGACCGCGCGGTACAGCTTTCGTGTCACGGAGATCTCGCCGAACGGCGTCTCCACCGTGCGCGTGCGCGTGCGCGCGTACGGTCGCGCGACGCCGTCAGCACCGACCACGTCGACCGGTTGCTCGGCTGCGCAGCGCGCGTTGACGTGCGCTTGGAGCAATCCGCGAATCAGCTCGGTGCCGTCCTTGGCTAGCAGGCGTTCGATGTCACCGAGCGGCGCGCGCATCAGTTCGGGGCTCGTGAGCTTCTTGATCAGGTCGTCCACGCGGGCGTGAGCCTCCCAGAACGGGTCGTCGTTGGCGATGGCGTAGGCCGTGGTCATCGTGGCGTGACGCTACCAGCGCTCAGTCACACCGGACAGATCCGGCCTGGTTAAGTTTGCGTAATTACGGCGGTGTGACGTGCCCTAAAAGATCTGCACCCAATGGAATTCACTCTGCTCTATGATGGTGATAACAAGAGTGTGTCGACAGGGCCTGTCGTGCTGGCAGTTAGTTGGGGTGACTGCAGCATTTGTTCAGCCCCCCTGGACAAAATGCTGCGGGAGGCTCTCAAATTCAACATCGCAGCATTTCGCAAGCTCATGCGCGTGAAGGGTACACAAAGCGCCTATTTCCAAGAGATGCAGAAGTGTCTATCGCGGGCCGGCGCCGGCTCGTCGGTCGATGCGAACGCGCCAGGCGTGCGGTGAGTCGCTGATCTATCCTCGCGCCACGGAGCCGATGAGCCCCGAGGACTTTCTCGATCACTGGCGGCAGCATTATGGTGAGGCGCCGCTCGTCGGCCATGTCCTGCGAGCGCGCTTCCCGCGGCGCTGGCTACGGATCCACAGCTTGCCCGAGTCGAAGCGCTACGCCGAGACGGAGGCCGAGCGCGCGGAGATCCTGCGCCGCCAGCACCGCCTGCTCCATGATCTGATCGGGCACGGGGGCCACTGCGAGCTGGTCTTCGGCGACTACGATGACGACGACGACGAGCGGCTGCCCGAGGCGGTCCGCGCCGCGCTACGCAGCCTCGGGCCCGAGCCTCTGGGGGTGCTCTCCGCCGAGGAGTCCGGCCTGGCGGCCGACGTGCCGCTGCGGAAGGCGTCGTTCACGTGGCCGCACCCGGCGCTCGACGTCATCTTGCTCGCCGTCGCGGACGACGTGCTCGAGACCCCGCTCCTCGTCAGCACCGAGCGCCGCGCGATCGTGGCGCCGTACGATGGCGGCGTCGATATGATCGTCGAGCGCGAGGAGCAGCGCGCCGAGCTCCTGGTGCGCTACGCGAGCTGGCGCTCGCGGCATCCCGCGGGGCTCTGAGCTGAAGAGGGGCTCAGCGCGTCCCACGTGGGGCGGAGCGGACGTCCCAATCTAACTCGGCTCGCTCCTCGTCATCCATGACTGCGAGGGAACGGTCCAGCGGCGGCCGACTTGCTTGATCTGGGCGAGGCTGGTCAGCTTGTTCTTGAAAAGTGTCCAATACACACTATCATGGCGACATGCACTGCTTGCTGCGCAGGGACTACGACGCTGCCACGCTGATCCGCGAGCACCCGCCGCAGCTGCGCCACCCGCACAAGCGACTGGTCTACGAGCTGTGCAACGGCGCCGCGGCCGCCGGCCCGCTCACCGTCACGCGCTGGGCGGCGGCGGCGCTGCCTGTCACCGCGCTGCTCGCGCCGCTCGAGGCGACCGCGATGGCCGGCTACTACGACTACGCCGGTGATGATCGCGGCGTGTGGCACGTGAACTTCGCGGATCCGCAGCTGTTCGTGGCGTACGGCTCGGCGCTGCTCGCCCAGGACGAATTGCAGGCGGCCGAGCACCCGGTGCTGGGCGCGCTTCGCGAGACGCTGATCGCCGAGGGCGAGCCCGCGATGACCGAGGTGCCTGGCGCCGCCACGCCGGTGCTCGTCATCGGTGCCGAGCGGCGCTGCACGATCGAGACGGCGCCCGATCTCGACGCGGGCCGGCCCTACGGGTTGTACGGCAATCGCTTCGCGGCTGCCCCGCCCGACGTCGTCCGGCGCGCGGTCCGCGTACACCAGCCTCCGACGAGGACGAACCTGATCGCGATGGCGGCGTCCGTGGGAAGCGGTGAGTACACGCGCCCACAGCTCGAGCGGATCCTCGTCACCGCGTACACCGGCTTTGCCGCCGCGGTCGCCGAGAGCCAGCGGGTATGGCCCGGCACACCCACCGAGGTCCGCACCGGGTTCTGGGGCTGCGGCGCATTTGGCGGCAATCGCCAGGTCATGACGATCATGCAGCTCCTCGCAGCGCGGCTCGCTGGCGTGGCGCGCTTGCGGTTCTACGTATTCGACCACGCCGGGCGAGCGAGCTTCGACGCAGGGCTTGCCACGCTCGATCGCGTGCTGGGCAAACCGGGCGAGTCGCTCAGCGATCTGATCGAGCGTATTGCCGATCTCGATTATGAGTGGGGCACGAGCGACGGCAACTGAGCACCACCGGTCGCCCGGCTCGGGTAGCACCGGTCTCGCCGTCAAGCTGGCTCGTCGGGTGTCCCACGTGGGCGAGGCGTGCGCGTCCCGCGTCCCACGTGGGGCGGGTCGGCGCTTGGTCCTGCGCGTCCCACGTGGGCGAGGTCGTGCGCGTCCCACGTGGACGGGTCGGACGCGTCCCGCGTGGGCGGGGCGGACGCGTCCCACGTGGGCGAGGTCGTGCGCGTCCCACGTGGGCGAGGCCGCGTGCGTCCCACGTGGGCTGGGTCGTGCGCGTCCCACGTGGGCGGGTTGCGTGCGTCCCACGTGGGCGAGGTCGTGCGCGTCCCACGTGGGCGAGGCCGCGTGCGTCCCACGTGGGCGAGGCCGCGTGCGCGTCCCACGTGGGCTGGGTCGTGCGCGTCCCACGTGGGCGGGTTGCGTCCCACGTGGGCGAGGTCGTGCGCGTCCCACGTGGGCGAGGCCGCGTGCGTCCCACGTGGGCGAGGCCGCGTGCGCGTCCCATGTGGGCGAGGCGTGCGCGTCCCACGTGGGCGAGGCGGCGTGCGTCCCACGTGGGCGAGGCGGCGTGCGTCCCACGTGGGCGAGGCGGCGTGCGTCCCACGTGGGCGAGGCGGCGTGCGTCCCACGTGGGCGAGGTCGTGCGCGTCCCACGTGGGCGAGGTCGCGTGCGTCCCGCGTCCCACGTGGGCGAGGCGGCGTGCGTCCCACGTGGGCGAGGTCGTGCGCGTCCCACGTGGACGGGTCGTGCGCGTCCCACGTGGGCGGGTTGCGTGCGTCCCACGTGGGCTGGGTCGTGCGCGTCCCACGTGGGCTGGGTCGCGCGTCCCAC